>Ga0335073_10007017_pt1 | contig 15794 bp, 14 predicted proteins | sample Lox_Sample_22_FD_207093 | JGI IMG/M metagenome (GOLD analysis project Ga0335073, IMG submission 207093) | Soil microbial communities from Loxahatchee National Wildlife Refuge, Florida, United States - Lox_Sample_2.2 | ecosystem: Environmental > Terrestrial > Soil > Wetlands | place: USA... | reverse complement strand
AAGGTTAGCTGGCTTTCTTGTGTTTCGCGGGCTTAGCCGCACCGATCTCCGCGAGTTTCTGTTCAGCCGGACCCTTGTACGGGCTGTCCACAGAGGCCGCGTCAGTGAATGCCTTGGCAGCGTCGGCGTTTTTCTTGAGGTTGAGATATGCGAAGCCGAGGCGATATTCATTGCGAGCATAAAGCGTCGGATTGGCTTTCAAAAGCGGAGCAGCCTTTGTGAGGCTATCGACGGCTTGGGGATTGAGTTTTTTCTGCAGATCAATCTGCCCAAGAGCGCTCAATGATAGACCCTTTTGAATCGAGGTCTGCTGCTTCCATTGTTCGTCGGTCAGACTGTCGGGTTTCTTGGCAGAATCCGCGAGCGATCCAGCCTTTTTAGCGTAGGCTTCGGCTTTATCCAGTTGATCGCCTTTCTCGCTGTAATCGTCGGCAAGAAGCAAGAGCATGCCAATGTCGTCAGGATTCTTGGCCAGCGCACCATTGGCGATTTCCTGCATCTTGGTGCGATTCCCGGCTGCTTGGTAGGCGGAAGCCGCCATAGTCAGGGCCTGCTCTCCCTGAGGAGTGCCCGGATACATCTTGGCGAACCGCGCGAAATAATCGGCCCGCTTTGCTGCATCCTTAGCGTTATAAGCGCCGCTCATTAGCGCTTGCTCGACGTAGTCCTGATCTTCCTTTAGCGAAGCAAGTTTATCGGTCTTGGTACGGGCCCAGTCGTTACCGTTGTAATCTGCGGGGGCCGGGGAGCTCTGGTAGCGCTGCAGGATGGAGTTGGCCTTCTCTCCGTAGGTATACAACCTGTCGATGTCGCCTTTTTCAGAGGCGGCGCGCACCATGTTGACCGCGTTGTTGTAATTATCCGAATCTAAAGCAAAAAGTTTGTCGCCATACTCGAAGGCCTTGTCGTACTGCTTGGCGTTGAGGTAGTAATTCACGTACTGCTCATCAGCTACGATCTGGAAATCTCCTTCGGGATGAGCTTGAGAGAACGCATCGATCAGAGCGAGCTTTTGCGAAGGATCAGCGGCAGCGATGGCACTGAGCTGGTGATCCGCGTCCGATCCGGCCGGAATCGGCACGTTTTTGCCGAGTTGCTGTGCTTGGCTTGCGAGAGCGAAAACCGCGAGTAGCAACAGAGCAGTAAGAATCCGTGTGGACGACATACTTACCTCCCATGGGGTTAAAAACGGAGCGACGACTCTTAACTGCGCATCTTAGTGCGCCAGCGGTTGAGGCGCAATGACTTTGCGCACACACAAACGGTTGTAGAGCGATTTGACCGTATCCGATCAGGCGCGAGATGATTAATAGTTTGAAATGTGGATGATGTACTTGAAGTGGTCAGCAAGAGATGCTGGAACGAGAAGCGAGGAGATGACAACGATGGGCAAAGTGCGGCAGACAGCGACGATTTCGCGCGGGCTCCTGGTCGCAGCGATGATGTTGATCTGTAGCGGCCTGGGGCTGCACGCGGACGAACCGTACGCGCCGAGCAAGGACTATGACTTATCGCACTCGAAGGTCGTGTTGCGCTTTGATCTGGAGCAGAGAAAGGTGATAGGAGATGTAACTCACACGGTGTCGCCGGTACGCGAAGGCGTCGACAAAATTGCCTTCGATTCCGTGGGATTGCAGATCGAGAGTGTGAAGGTCAATCGAAGTGACGCGAAGTTTTCTACTACCGACAGCAAATTGATCGTTGATCTGCCAAAAGCTGGAAAAATCGGCGAAAAGTACGACGTCGAGATTAAGTACGAGGGAAAGCCGACCAAGGGACTGTATTTCATTCTTCCGGACAAGGACTATCCCAATCGCCCGAAACAAGTGTGGACCCAGGGTGAATCCGAAGATACGCGTTACTACTTGCCGACCTATGACTATCCCAACGATCGACTGACGACCGAAACGGTGGTTACGGTTCCGACGGGCTGGTTGACGGTGGCAAATGGCAAGCTGATCAGCACCACCGACGACGGAAATGGCATGAAGACATGGACTTGGCGCGAATCGCTACCGAGTTCCACCTATTTGTTCACGGTGGTGGCTGGCGAATTTGTAGAAGTAAAAGATCATTGGGGGAACACGCCAGTCACTTACTATGCGCCAAAGGACCGCGGAGACCGGTTGGTCCCAAACTACAGCCGCACGCCGGAGATGATCGATCTGTTCAGCCGGACCTTGGGCGTGGACTATCCGTGGGAAAAATATGCGCAGAGCATGGTAGACGACTTCGTAGCAGGTGGAATGGAAAACTCCAGCGCGACGACGAACACGGCTACTTCCTTGCGGAACCCAAAGCTTGTGCCGGAATATCCCACGGACGAAGATGGGCTGATCTCGCACGAACTTGGACACCAATGGTTTGGCGACTTGGTCACCACCAAGGATTGGGCCGATATCTGGCTGAACGAAGGCTTCGCCACGTTCATGGAAACGGTGTGGACCGAATCGCATTATGGCAAGGATGAAGCCGATTACGAACGATGGAGAGCGGCCCGGAGTTGGTTTCAGCAGCCAAACTTGTACGCAGAACCAATCGTGCGCTACGACTTCAATGACACCAGTGAGTTTAATGGAAATGCCTACGAAAAGGGCGGTTGGGTGCTGTACATGCTCCGTCATCAGCTGGGAGAACAGGCTTTTTACGCCGGTCTGAAACATTACTTGGAAGTGAATCGTGGTAAAAACGTGGTCACCGCGGACTTCATCAAAGCAATCGAAGAAGCTACGCACACGGATGTGGATCAGTTCTTCAATCAATGGGTATATGGCGCAGGCGCGCCGAAGCTCGAAGTTGGCTACACCTACGATGTTGCGAAAAAACAAGTGGCGATGACGGTGAAGCAAACACAAAGGGTCGAGGGGCGCGTGGGTTTGTTCCGTCTGCCGGTAGAAGTGGAGATTACCGACGGCACCGGGCCCAAGCTGTACCCGATGGTCGTATCGAAGGCGGAAGAGAGTTTTACGTTTCCATCGGAATCCGCGCCGCAGATGGTGCTGTTTGACAAGGGCAACCAGATTCTGAAGTCGATGGAGTTCAAGAAGGATCTCAAAGAACTGCTTTATCAGCTGAAAAATGCCACCGAAGTGGCGGACCGCGCAGACGCCGCGATGGCATTAGGCCGACTGAAAACGGACGGTGAAGCCGCGGCGGCATTGGGGCAGGCGCTACGCGCGGACAAGTCTTCAGGAGTGCAGCAGGTGGCGGCAGAGGCGCTTGGGGAAATGAACAGTCCAGCGGCAGCGCAGCAACTATTGAGCGCCGCGGCGGCGACGAAGGAGCCAGCGGTCCGAGCGGCGATCGTCCAGGCGTTGGGAACGTTCAAGGATTCGCCCGAATTGGCCGCGAAACTGGAATCGATTGCCAAGGACGATACTTCGTACCGTGCGCGCGCCGCGGCCTTGACGGCAATTGGCCGGATGAAGACTCCACAGGCGTATGAGATCCTGACCGCCGCAGTAAACGGTGACTCGCCGGATGGATTCCTGCGCAATGCCGCTTTGCGTGCGTTTGGACCACTCGGCAACGACAAAGCAGTGCCCTTGCTAAGGGAATGGGCGGCTCCTGGGAAGGACATCAGTTCGCGGCAAGCGGCTATCAATAGCCTGGCGAGACTGCAGAAAGACAACAAGGAAATCACCAACCAGATTGCCAGTTACTTGAATGAGCCGCGTTTTCCCATCAGGATGGCGGCCATTTTCGCTTTGGGCTCACGAGGAGATGCGACTGCGATACCAGCGCTGGAGGATTTGCTGAAAAGCAATGACTTGAGTATTGAAATGGCCCCAATGGTAAAAATGCAGATTGGACGGCTGAAAAATCCCGGAAAAGGTGGAATGGGCGAGCGCATGGGCATGGGAGATGAAGCGCCTGCGCCCGGCGCGGTAAAAGAAGGCGAAGATCAGCGGCTCAGCCATTTGGAACAATTGGTCGAGGAAATGAATGCGCGGCTGAAGTCGATGGAAGAGCGCTTGCCTCCTGCGCCGAAACAATAAAGCCAGCAGGCGTTGCCGCGCTTGTGCAAGGGGATTGCTATTTGTGGTGTTACGGTTCCGCAAGCAGGATGCGCAAATCGCGCAGGTTATTTCCCGTGGGACCAGTGATAACCGCGTCGCCGAGTTGCGCAAAGAAAGTGTAAGCATCGCTGTTACGCAAGGCGTCCCGGGGGTTTAATCCCAGGGATTTCGCACGAGGCAGCGTGTCACCATCCGCTACAGCACCGGCGGCAGGGCTGTTTCCGTCGACTCCATCCGTGCCCGCACTGAGCACGGTGATTTTGCGGCCAGCGATTTTTTCCACACAGCACAGGACAAAAGCGGAATTTCGGCCGCCTATTCCGTTGCCGGTAACCGGTGAACTGACCTCACCATCCGCAATCAGAGCTACTCGTTCCCCCGGATTTTCTCGCTGCCAGGTTTCCAGTTGTAAGAGGAGGTTTGTGGCGGCTTGTTCCACGGGCCAATCGTCAGTGGAGTTGTCGCAAAAACTGATATAGCCATGAGCCTCGACGGCGTGATGCGCGGCGTGGAACAGATCATCCATGCCAAGGAGCAACTCGAAATGAGCATTGGCGAAAGCGGGATGATCCGATTTGGGAGTTTCGGGCATATCGCCCGCTTCAAGCCATTCAACAAAAGCGGGCGGAAACAGCGTGGAGAGGTTGTACTCAGCCAAGATTCGATTCACATCGCCAATCGTCGTGGGATCAGGCAGCGTTGGACCGGAAGCCAATGCGGCTTCTTTGCCCAAGGGAACATCTGTAACCGCCAAGGTGATTTTCTGAGCTTCGGCAGCCGCAAGAGCCAATCTTCCGCCCTTCACCGCAGAGAGATGACGGCGCACTGTGTTCATCGCGTGGATTGGCGCGCCACACGTGACCAATGCCCGATGGAGTGACTGAACATCGTCCAGAGTCAAAGCTGGAAGAAGAGGCAGTTCCAGCAGAGCGGAGCCGCCCCCGGAAAGAAGAAAGAAAACAAGAGTTTGTGGATCGCTTGTTTGCAGTAAATGAAGAACAGCTTCGGCAGCACGAAGACTGTCGTGATTGGGAATGGGGTGCCCTGCAACGAAATACTTCATCCCTGGGACCGGGTTGTGGGGTTCAATCGGCGCAGCGACAACGCCGGTAAGCGACGTCCCGGGTGGCAAAACGGAGACGAGCCCGTTAACCATGGCGTGAGCAGCCTTGCCGACGGCAATCACGATGATTCGCGAGACGGCTGGGAGCTCAATCGTCCTGGAAGGTAGAATTATCCGGGAATGATCGAATTGGATCTTGCGCTCCATGACGGAGGAAATATCAATAGACGCAAGAGCCTGACGGAAAATGTCACGGACGGTCTGTCTTGTTGGCGGCATGGTTTCCACCGCAATGAAAGTTCAAATTTTCAGGACGTCGGAGTTCAATATGTTGGGAGGACGCTGGCCCTTGAAAAGGGCGACTATATTCGTGGCGGCCATCAAAGCCATTTTTGAGCGTGTTTCGATCGAGGCAGATGCGAGGTGGGGCGCCAGGACGACATTCGGACGCTTTAGTCCGGGGTGAATGAACGGCTCATTTTCGTAAACGTCGAGCGCAGCTCCGGCGATTTTCTTGTTTTCGAGGGCCGCAACCAACGCGGCTTCATCGACAACCGGTCCGCGAGATGTGTTGATCAGGAATGCGGTAGGCTTCATGCGGAAAAATTTGGGAGCGTCGAATAACCCACGCGTTTCGGAAAGCAGAGGAACGTGCAGGCTGATGAAATCCGCCTCGGCCAGCAAGCTATTCATGTCGCGGAACTCGGCATTTACGGATCGTTCCACATCCTCCGAAGCGCGAACCGCATCGGTGTAGATCACCTTCATTTGAAAACCCAGTGCTCGGCGGGCCACGGCGCGGCCAATGCGGCCAAATCCGACAATGCCCAGCGTTTTGCCCCAAATATCCGAACCACAAAGCTGATCGAGATTCCAACCTTTCCAGTTGCCGGAACGGGCGAGTGCTTCGCCTTCACCGAGACGGCGAGCGACGGCAAGAAGAAGTGTCCAGGCAAAATCGGCGGTGGTTTCATCGAGCACGCCAGGAGTGTTGGTAGAGACCACACCCCGACGGCTGCAAGCATCCAGGTCGATATTGTCAAAGCCGACGGCAACATTGGAGACGATGCGCAGCTTGGGAGCGGCGCGGAGCAGTTCGTCGTTAACCTTTTCGGTGAGCAGACAGATCAAGCCTTCGCGATCCTTGACGCGGCGCAACACCTCTTCGCGCGACGGCCTCTCAGCCTCACACCAATACTGCACATCGCAATTGGCGTCCAAGAGTTTTCTAGCTTCTTCGAACAGCGGATGGGTCGCGTAGACCTTTGGTTTGGGCATTCACTAGCCTCGAAATTGTGTTGGGGCTCTACACTAACACAGCTGAAGAGAAAACGATGGAAGCCCTTGCCAGCGTGTGGCGTGCGTCACTATAGTGAAGTTGTGAGCAAGTCACGTCTATCCATCCCGGCTAAGTTGCTGCACGAGATGAAATCGCTTCTGGGTGAAAAAAACGTTCTGGACAAACAGGAAGACTTGCTGCTGTACGAATACGACGGGTCCGTCGAAAAAGGGCGGCCCGATCTTGTGGTTTTTCCTCACACGACCGAGGAAGTTTCCAAAATCGTCAAGCTAGCCGCGCAATATGAACTGCCTGTGGTGGGACGAGGCGCGGGGACCGGCCTTTCCGGTGGGGCGCTGGCCCGTGGCGGAGGCGTAATGATCGTCTTTGCGCGAATGAACAAGATCATCGAGGTCGATTTGGAGAGCCAGCGGGCGGTGGTGCAACCGGGCGTAGTGAATCTGGACATCACCAGAGCCGTGGAACACGCTGGGCTCTATTTTGCGCCTGACCCTTCAAGTGCTAAGTCGTGTACGGTTGGTGGTAACGTGGCCGAAAATGCCGGCGGACCGCACACTTTGGCGTACGGGGTGACCACCAACCATATAGCCGCGCTGGAATTGGTGTTGCCCGACGGCGAGATCGTGCGGGTGGGTAGCAAACACGGAGGCACACCCGGGTACGACCTCTGCGGTCTATTTGTGGGAAGCGAAGGGACATTAGCGCTGGTCACGGAAGTCACTGTGAAATTGGCGCGGAAGGCCGAAGCTGTGAAAACGCTGTTGGCGATCTTCGAAACGATTGAGGATGCGTCGCAAGCGGTGGTGGAAATTACGGCGAAAGGGATTACGCCCGCAGCGTGCGAGATGTTAGATGGGTGGACCCTGCGCGTGGTGGAAGATTATGTTCACGCCGGCTACCCGAGGGATAGCGGCGCCGTGCTACTGCTGGAAGTCGAAGGGCTCACCGAAGCAGTAGAAGAACAAGCAGCGGCCATACGCGGGGTATGCAACCAATGCCGCGCCCGGGAAGTGCGTGTGGCGAAAGACGACCGGGAACGAGGCTTGCTTTGGAAGGGCCGGAAGAACGCCTTTGGGGCGCTCGGACGCGTTGCGCCTAGCAATTATGTGCTCGACGGAGTGATCCCACGCTCGAAATTGCCGGAGGCACTGGAGCGGATTAAAGGAATCGGCAAGAAGCACGGCTTCCATATCGGCAATATCTTTCATGCTGGCGACGGCAATCTCCATCCCATCGTTTTGTACGACCCACGAGATGCGGACCAGCTCGAAAGAGCCATCGCTGCAGCCAGGGAAATTATTCGTGCGTGCGTAGAGATGGGCGGAGCCCTTACCGGAGAACACGGCGTAGGGATGGAGAAAAATGAACTGATGAGCCTATTGTTCAGCGATGCGGACTTCGCATTAATGCGCCGCGTGCACGATGCGTTCAATCCCGATTCCGCGCTGAACCCAGGGAAAATATTCCCAGTGAACAAAGGCTGCGGCGAAATTCGCATCAAGAGGAAAGAATTAGCAGGTGTCGAGGCATGACCGCGACGCTGGACGTGCCAACTCGCTTAGCGGAAGTGATTGGATCAAAACGCGTCGTGGCCGCCGTAGAGGAACTCGATACATATGCGATTGATGGGTTGCGCCCCAGTGCGATTGTGCGACCGGTTTCGACTGAAGAAGTGATGGAAGTCGTGCGATTCGCGCAAACAGAAAAGCTGGCGATCCTCCCGCTTGGGTCACGAAGCAAATGCGATTTGGGAATGACGCCAGACCGCTACGACATCGCGCTGGACATGACTGGCTTACGGGAAATCGCACATTACGATCCGGGAGACTTAACCCTGAGTGTGGACGCGGGTATGCCGCTCCGCGCGTTGGAAACTTATTTACAGCAGCGGGGTCAATTTTTGCCGCTGGCTGTGCCCTGTTTTGAAAGCGCTACGGTGGGGGGGAGTATTTCTTCGGGAATCGATTCCGCCTTGCGGCTGCAATACGGAGGCGCTCGCGATTTTGTGATTGGCGCGGAGTTCATCGACGGCACCGGCCAGTTCTGCAAAAGTGGCGGACGCGTAGTGAAAAATGTCACGGGATACGACCTGCACAAACTGCTGATAGGTTCATTGGGAACATTGGGGGTGATCACGCGAGTAAATTTTCGAACGTACCCTCTTCCAGCAATTTCGGGCGGGCATGTGACATGTTTTGGAAAGCTCCAAGAAGCACTAGTGTTCAAAAAAGCCGTTGAGCGATCGGGCTTGGCACTTGCCAATTTCGAGATACTGAACCCCCACGTCGCGGGAATGATACGAGCCATTCTGAGTCGAGCGGGGGAAGCTGTTTCCCCAGAACTCGAGCGAGCGGAGTGGTGTGCCTACAGCGCCTTTGAGGGGACCGAGGAAGTGGTCAGCCGAATAGGACGAGAGATTGAGAACGCCGCGAGAGGCAGCGCCGGGGCGCCTGGCAGGATTTTGGAACCAGCCGAAGACGTGGCACTCGGAGGCATGTTGCGAGAATCGTTCGAGTGGCTGCGCTGGGGTTCGCCAGCTTCGGCGCTTTGCCGGCTAGTGTTCACGCAAGCCACCGAAATGTTGCTGACGGAACTGCTCCAGTTGGCGGGATCGACGGGCTTCGAGTCAGCGGTGATCGTCCGCGCTGCAGGCATTTTGTACTTTGCCATTTTTGCCGAGAGCGAGAGTGAAGAAGCGATCGCGGCATTGCAGACTGTAACCAACGGCGCCATGGCGCTGGCTCGCCGAGAGAACGGACATGCGACGCTGCTTCATGCGCCTTCAACGGTGAAAAGAAATGCGGCCCGCGTGAACTTTTCGCCATCACAACTGGCGATGCAGCAGCGCGTGAAAGCGGCGTTCGATCCCTCGGGTGTGTTTGTCCCCGGCCGCGTGGTGGGAGGAATTTAGGGTTTGCCAACGGCGGAATCCATTGCGGGAACAATTCCAATCTACGAGGATTATGCGCGCTGCGTACATTGTGGGCTTTGCCTGAATCATTGTCCGACGTACCGGCTGTGGCAGTTGGAAGCTGACTCTCCCCGCGGGCGAATTCGCCAGATGATTCTGGTGAAGGAAGGTCAGTTGCCCCTTTCGAGCGGGTTCGTCGATCACATCGATAAATGTCTGGACTGCCGTTCGTGCGAAACCGCGTGCCCTTCGGGTGTGGAGTACGGGAAGTTGGTGGAGCACGCACGAGCCAGGATCGAAACGGAATACCGCCGGCCATGGCTAATTCGAGTGGCTCGGAAGGCTGTTTTTGAGGGATTATTGCCGTTTCCGGGTCGAATCGCTGGAGTAGCGGCACTGTTGAAGTTCTACCAGCGTTCGGGCTTGCAGGCGGCGGCGCGAGGGACAGGCGTCTTGAAACTGCTGGGTTTGGCGGAGCGGGAACGGCTGCTGCCGCGAATTGATGATGAGTTTTTCTTCAACCAGCTAGGGAAAACGTTCCCCGGAGAAGGCGAGAGGCGAGCGCGGGTGGCGTTTTTTGCCGGCTGCATCGCCAATGTCACTTTCAGCGAACTGAACGAGGCGACGATTCGGGTGCTCACCGCAAATGGCTGCGAGGTCGTGGTGCCGAACGAACAATTGTGCTGCGGGGCCTTAGCAGGGCACGCGGGCGTACGCGAAGCTGCACGCGATCTCGCCCGCAAGAACATTCGTGCATTCAAAACTGCCGAATTTGACGCGATTGTGACGAACGCCGCGGGTTGCGGCTCCACATTAAAAGAATACGATCATCTGTTTGGTCAGGACGAACCTGAATATGCCGAAGCCGTGGGGTTTCGGAGCAAGGTTCGCGATGTCACCGAGTTTCTGGCGGAACTCGGGCTATCCGCCAAGCTAAAGCCGATACGGGAACGCGTCACCTATCAGGATTCTTGTCACTTGTTGCATGGCCAGCGAGTGCGAGAAGCGCCGCGGGACTTATTAAAAGCGATTCCAGGCTTGGAGTTTGTGGAATTGCCGTACTCCGACATTTGCTGCGGGTCGGCTGGCGTATATAACGTCACGCAAACCGAAGCCTCCCTGGAATTGCTCGCAGAGAAAATGGCAAACGCCAAGCAAACCAAAGCGCGCTTCATTGCCACGGCGAATCCGGGTTGCCTGCTGCAACTCCGAGCGGGCGCGGACATCCACAAAACGGGTCAGGAAGTCCTGCATGTGATGGAATTATTGGATCGCGCGATCGAGAGATGAAGTTCCGAGCCTTGGCGCCTGCGGATCGGCAAACTTCTTTTAGCGCTCGCCGATTAGATAGCGACAGCCCTGCGGCCCCATCACCGCGGAGTGGACAGCATCTGCGGGAACATCACAGCGTTCACCCAAAGAATAGGCTTTCGACACGCAGTTCATCGTAAGCGTCATCTCACCCTGCAAGACAACGTGAGCTGTTTCCATCGCGTGCGTGTGGTTCCCATAGCGTATGTTCGGTCCATCCTCCCACACATAGGTGTGTGTAAAGCCTTCGCGCTTGAGTGCAGAGGCCAATTCGTTTTCGTTCATCACGCGATTCTAGTCTGACAACAACAATTTCGGAAAGCGTCCAGATACGACAACGCCCTCCCTGCAGAAATGGGGGTTGCTGCAGAAAGGGCGCGCCGTCTTCAGGAGAGAAGATCGTTGTATCTAAAACTAATCACCCGGCGGTGGAGGCACCGTGTCCGCGCCGGCTGGCGGCGGTCCGCCAGGGCCACCCCGTCCGTGCCCACGAAGCGAGCCTTGTTTGACGGTGTAATCGGAAGGGACGGTGAAGAGCGATGCGGCCGGCTCAGTGCGTTGAATACTAGTGAGGGTGTAAGTGACTTGCCCGACGCGGGGATCGTTGCGCACGATCTTGACCATAATCTGCAGGTCCGGGGAATACCACTGTTCATTCACCACGGTAATGGAATTGGCGTTGCCGACCTGACCGGCCGGAATCACCCGAGTATAACGGGTGCCCTGAGCCATGACGCCGTTAATCGATTGTGTGCCCAAATCCTCTTTTTTTACCGTTCCGTCGGCGATCTCTTGCTGGAGGCGGGCTTCCATTCTGTTGTGTACGTTGGCGCCATTCTTCGGTCGTCCCGGCGGGATGGGAAGCTGCTCGGCGACCTTCGTGTCGGTATGCAGAACGTAAGCCGCAGATGCGACGGGATCATGGATAGTGACCATAGAGTGAGTCTGGCCCGACGGGGCAAAGGCACCGACGCCCGTGAACGTAGTTTCGCGGCGAGTGCGTCCTTGGCTATCGCGATAGACATTGGACTGAATTTTGCGGTCGATCACGTTGCCGTCGGCGAGCGTCTGCTTATCTTCCGTAACGGCGACCGCGCTATACGGCGCGCCGGTCACCACTTTTCCGGGATGCAATTCGCCGAAACCTAAAATCTCCATGCGCGGTCCCATTGGACCACCCGGCATGCCTTCTGGTGGCGGCGGAGGTGCAACATCCGCTTCTTGCGCGCGGGCCGAGAACGCGCCAAACATAGAAACTACAGCGAGCAACAGCAAGGCTCTCTTTATTTTCATATAGCCACTCCTAACCTTGCGGCAGGCGGTGCCGCCCAAAATTAATTGCCGACTCTGGCGCTTGTCTGCGGCAAGCGAATCGCTTGCGGCACACCGTCGTCTCCGACCAATAAGTCCACTTGAATCAAATCGCCGGCGTGTTCTTCATTCACCGTTAGGCCAAGAGCGCTCAAAGCTGCGCGCTGCATCTGCACACGCACAACAGTGGCATCTTCGGGCCCTGAGAAAATACTATCGGGCAGCAGAGTGAAGTCGCCATATCCATTGGAAGCAACGATCACATTGTTCGATTCGCTCTGCGCGGGCTCATCTGTTTGCGTCTTCGGGCGCGCCTTTTGAATTGCTGGGTTGGATGAGCTATTGGTTTGCGCCTTGGTGGGAATACCTGGGCCCTTGTGGATGTACCAATCCGCCCAGCCCACGGCTAAGACTAAGGCCGCCGCCGCAGCCAAGCTCCAGCCCAGAATAAAAGCGGTTCGTTGCGTCCGCACGGTCTTGTGTTTAGTGCGGAATTCCTGGCGCAGGCGCATTTCAATTCGTGGAGAAGCCTCAGCCCTCGCGCCTTCCGCTCCCAATTCCCGCAGGTCCTCGCGCAACGACAGCCAGTTCTCATGAAGCGCCGCACAATGAGGGCATTGCCGCAAGTGTTCACGGGCCGCGGTGTCCACCTGGGTATCAATCCCGGTTGAGCCGAGATCCAGTCCGGCAGTGGCGAATTCTTCACACGTCATACTCACATCTCCTAAGGCTATCCGCGACCCGCGTTAGCGCGTTTTGGCACTTCGCGGAGCATTTCCAGCTTCGCGAGCAGCAGTGCACGCCCACGATGCAAACGCGATCGAATCGTTCCGACCGGGCATTCCAGAGCGCGAGCCGCTTCCTCGTAGCTCATTTCTTCCAGCTCACAGAGCACCACAGTCTCACGAAACTCCGTGGGCAGTTCCAATACAGCCGAGCGAACCTGGTCACGCCGTTCCCGAAGCTCAGCCCAGTGTCCGGGTGTCATCTGTTCGCGAAGTTGCGGATGGGCCTCCCGGCCAAGTTCGCCGTTTTCATCCAGTGAAAAATCGCGGGGCGTCCGTTCAAAATGCTTCATAGTGCGGTTACGCGCTACACCATAAAGAAACGCGCCCAACGTACCCCGAGTCGGATCGTATTTCTTGGGTTCTCGCACCAACATCATAAAAACATCCTGCACAATCTCTTCTGCAGCCCAGGAACTGCCGGTCATGCGCAGAGCAAAGCGGTAAATGGCAGCCTGATGACGGCGATACAGCTCGGTGAAGGCGCGTTCGTCTCCCTTCGCCGAGCGCTTCAGCAGTACGTCATCCCGCTCCTGTGAATCGAGTTGCATCTCTCCTGGTATGACGTCCGCTTTCTACCTGTATTCCCGCGAGCAGGGAAAAAGGTTCCCGGATTCAGATTCGGTGTTCTGCAAGTGTTAAACCCTGTCCATACAACACGAAAGGAGGGGCAGAGTTGCACCTGGGTAGCGGCCGTAAGCTTAATGCTTGCCGTCGGGTCGGAACATGTTCGCTGCAATGCGGGTCACCAGCCGGCGGGGCACCAACCGCTGCGACTGTGCACCAAGGTAGTTCCCGAACCCTGAAATTACATAGCTCTTGCCTGCTGCCAACGCCTCCAAGCCCACTCGCGCAACCTTTTCGGCGGTTTCCTGGTGATGGTCGCCGGTGAACTTCTCCTGGCCCGCGACCACATGGAACTCCGACTCGGTCGAGCCCGGGCAGAGAGCGCAGACCCGAATGCCGTAAGGCTTCATCTCTTCTGCGAGCCCTTCGGCAAACAATAGGTCGAAGGCTTTGGTGGCGGCATAAGTGCTGATGTAAGGAACGGCTTGGAACGCGGCGGTAGATGCGAGAATCAGCACGTCACCCTGCTTGCGGGCAATCATTCCTGGCAGGAAGAGGCGGGCGAGGTGGACCACTGCGGAGCAGTTTACCTGGACCATGTCCAGGAGTCGTTGTGGGTCCACTTGTGTAAGTTCGCCATATTGACCGAAACCGGCATTGTTAACTAAGAGATCGATTTGCAGTCCCTTTTCTTTCGTATAGGCATAGATTTCATGAGGCGCGTTGGGCTCTGCAAGGTCAGCAACGACCGTTTCGCACTGAATGCCGTGCTCATTTTTCAGCTTGGTGGCCAGGTGCTCAAGCCGATCGCGCCGGCGGGCCGTCAGCACCAGATGAGTACCGCCTTGAGCGAGGCGAGTGGCCAATGCCACACCAATACCAGCGCTGGCTCCGGTAACCAGAGCCCACTTTCCGTGCCATTCGGTTTGCATGGGCAGATTCTCTCAGGCGGAATCGGTTTTGCCAAATCGGAGAACGGTGTCTTTCAGCCGGTTACCTTCATGCTTCATGCGATCGGTCAGGCGTTTCGCCCAGACGAACTCCGCGCCCAACAGGGTCAAACCGAGGAAGATAACGAGCCATCCGGGGCCTGGCGTGAAAATCATCAGGGCGCCCACCAGCAAAAGCGTGAATCCCGCCAGAACCTTGAAGAAGCGCCGAGCCTGCTCGATCGTCCGAAAAATCATAAACCCTCGTGGGCGGAGGGTACAGCAGCATATATTGTGCAAGCAGAGTGCCCGAATAGGCAACATCCATTAGAATAAAGATGCTAAAAACTTACATGAACAAGGGTTTGGGCTGCTTCGCGTCCGAGCGCGGCTTAATTCGTGCCCTCCGGGGTATCCGGACTGGGTTTGCCGATCGCAGTCCTTGGCGTTTTCAGCAATTCCAATTCATTCAAAGTCCGAGGCCAGTCGGAACGCAATAACCGAGACAGACTGCGATCCGCCAACAGCCTGCCGCCCGTTTGGCAGTGAGCACAATAATTGGTTTCGTTGTCGGCATAGCGAATGCGCTGAATCCTTTCGCCGCACCTTGGACAAGGCTTGCCAAAGCGTCCGTGAACTGCCATGCCCTCTCGAAACGCAGTCACATGTTCAGGAAAGGCCACCTTAGCTTGCGTCATCAGCATGTCCATCCACAGCTTGAGCGTTTGGCGAGTCGCTCCGAAAAGACGATCCCACTCCTGCGGCGTTAGCTTGTGAGTCAGCGTGATCGGCGATAGTTGGGCGGCGTGCAGAATTTCGTCCGAATAGGCATTGCCGATGCCGCTAACCATCCGGGGATCGGTTAGCGCTCGTTTCAAGGTGCGGTTTTCTGCCGTGAGCGCCGCGCGAAATGAGTCTAAGTCAGCCGGAAAAATCTCGATGCCGCCGGGATCAATCGACCGCAGTCCTTCCTCGCCTTCCAGAAGGTGCAAAGAGGCGCGTCGCTTTGTTCCTGCTTCGGTCAGCACAAGTGAGCCGTTGGGAAAATCGAAAGCAGCCAGATTCTGCCGTCCGGAAAGCTTGGCACCTGCGGGGCGCCAGTGCAGACGGCCCGCAATCATTAAGTGCAGCACGAGCCATAGGTCCCCGTCGACGCCGATGGTGATCCGCTTGCCGATTCGCCGCAACTCCCGTACAACCCTGTTGTCAACTGCCGCAACCGGTGGGTGAATGGTTCGCAAAAGAAACACGCTGGTCAGGCGAATTCGCAGGAGTGGCTGTTGGAGGATGCGCGGCTCTAATGCCGCCAGATACGCCGAGATGTCCGGCAATTCGGGCATGGGCACTAGCTTGCAGGCGAATCCATGCGTTTGCAACCGTTCTCCTGTAGTTGATAGCTTCCAACCCTAATTTTCCTATTTCCCTGAGACCTACAATCCCCAAATCGATTATCGAAGGTACACGGCCGGTCGTCTTTGTTCCCCCTTCGTTTTGGTCCGCTCCTGCGTACTCCCACGGAATGCGCGTTTTTCCAGACCACCGAGCGCGCTCGGTTAGAACTTTGTGGGTTTCTACCGTAAATAATTGATTGAAAATAT
>Ga0335073_10007016_pt1 | contig 15797 bp, 16 predicted proteins | sample Lox_Sample_22_FD_207093 | JGI IMG/M metagenome (GOLD analysis project Ga0335073, IMG submission 207093) | Soil microbial communities from Loxahatchee National Wildlife Refuge, Florida, United States - Lox_Sample_2.2 | ecosystem: Environmental > Terrestrial > Soil > Wetlands | place: USA... | reverse complement strand
ATTGTGTAGCCGTGTACTGGCCTATCAGGCTATAACCGTTTCCATTTGTTTCCTCCATTTCTGCATCATCGTCGTCATCGTGAACGGCGATGGATTTGTCGTAGCCAGCGAACTTGTCCTTGCTTTTCGACTCATAGAGATCGGTGTCGTAGGAGATGCCAGTGGTTGCGGCTTTTGTATCATGCTTAGCCAAGGCTGAACCCGATGACTTGGAGCCAGCCTTCGAGGAACCTGCAGCTTTTCGGCTACGTTCAGAGCGTTTTGTCGATGTGGATTTGTCCATGGTGTCAAGGGCGTAGAAGTCTGGACTTTGGATGTTGATGATTAACTGAGATGAGGAGGTGTCAGGATCTACGCGAGTAGTCGCCCGAACTTTTGACTGCGGTAGCGGCAAAATCGAGTTGACAATAGGACCCGACAGGCGTCTGAGTTGGGAGTTCACTTTCCAGAGAGCTTAGGGTCACGGCTAGCCGCCGTAGGCAGCAGATATGGGCGGAGTTTGATGATCACGCAGCACGAAAATAACTGAAGACGTGTGCGACCTCAGTATGAACGTAACAGCGGCAGGAGTTGACGCTGCGAATGCCTGATGTGTGGTTGCGGCGTAGAAACTCGAGTTGAAGGACGGGGAAAAGTGAAGCCATGTTGATTATGTAATTTCATATCACGTGAAAACGCCACCGTTTGTGCCTGAGGCGATAATGGACGCGAGAACGCGACAGAATCATCTATGCGAGATGCGAACTCAGAGCCATCATCAGATCCACAGATTACGACAGTCCATACCAAGGCTATCTAGCTCTTCGTTTCTCTTTAGAGGCTTTATTCCGGTCAAGAAATCAATTAACCTCACAATTGGTGCTCCATTACTCAGGAACCCGTCTTCATACCCAACAAATCATTAACGCCTGCCTTGCGCGACAACGAGCCAAGCTCTTTCTATTGTGCCAGTGGATCAAGGCGCCATGGAAGATAACGGGTCTTCTATGCTAGAGAACTCTGAAACACAACCGGTAGTCAATGGTGCAGAGCATGACGTGGAAATGAAGGACGAGCTGGTTCCCGAGGTGGGTTTTTCTTAAGACGCAGAACTAAACTTACCAAGTGCTCACAGCCTTCTCCATAGCCTTCATCAGCGCCTTCATTCCCATCTCTAGCCTCGAATGATCCTGCCACCCCCGCACAACCGCATAGCAGAACTCAAACTCCCCCCGCACGCAGCTCACCTCATCCTACGCCTTCCGCCGCTCCTCCATCACAACCGAATCCACATGGCAGCTCAACGAGAGTATATCTCAATCAAAACATCACTCCTTACTTGCTGGAGGGCATGAAGCATCTTGCAGTTTATGAACCTGAGAAACCTCTCAAGTGGCTGAGTGAATTCCTTGAAAAAAAGAGTAAAGAAGTGGAGGGCAGTTGATGGTTAAGTCCGAGGAGGTAGATTGACCATTGCCATTGTTATTTATGTTAGGATTAGCATCAGCTTAGAGCCATATGATGTGCTCTACGAACAGGCCGAGGCGCACAACTTACACGGTTGTTCTCCATGATTACTGGTGTTTGGCAACGTCAAAGGAAAGGGCTGAGACAGAGTCATACATACTGAAGGATTGATTTATATTTCAGGCCATCGCATAAGCAAGAGCCAGTGCCTTCGCAATGGAAATGCAACTTCACTATGAAACCGATGTGTCCCTCGCAAAACTCCAGTGTATCGTGCATGATCGCATCGACATGAGACCTGATGTTCCATCGCATCTATGCCACCAATGTGCTCGCCGTCGCACTCTCATACCGCCAGGTTGGTGGCAGGGCGCCGACCGTCTTGTAGTATCGGGAGAGGCGGTGGATACGGGATTCGATCAGAATGAGGCGGAACTGAACGCGTTAATGTCTTCATTCAAGAACTTTCAAGGTTTCTCTGCTCACCTTGGAGTCCTTGTCCTTCTTGTTTCGCTCGAGATGCTTGCGAACCGCAACGGCCTTCTTGATAAGCATGTACCTGTGAGAGACAATTAACACTTGACTCATCATGTAGAGGATTTGACAACATACAGATCTTCGGGAATTTCTGGTGCCAATCCTGTTCATCGCAACGTCAGCCTAAAAGACCAAACGAAGGCATAATCATGTATCCATACCGTTCGACTTGAGAATCCTCAAGATCTTATTGCCTGGATGATTGTCAATACGTTCTCATCCATAGAAACACATAGGACTTGCGACATACCAGTGACGACTTTGACTTGAGAGATACCGTGTGAATCTCTCAGCAGAACACCGATCTGTGATGGAGTTTGACCCTTCTTCGCCAGTTTGCAAATTTGATCGACGACCTGTTCCGGGGTGGTCTTCAACCACGCGGGAGGTGTTCTGCTGTAAGGAATTGCAGAGGCAGAAATGCCCTTACCCTTGCTGTGCAAGCGACCCATCTTCGCGGCTGGTTGTGATGGATCGTTGACTCGAAAATGTCGTCGTGAGGATAAACCTTTACTTGAAGGATGCGAAATCTGTGGGCTCTCGCTTATTGGAGTGGAGCGGAAAATACCGTGGTGGCGTTTCTTGGCACCAAAAAGAAACTTCGACCTCGTTTTGCGCCAAAGCTACAAAAACTTTCATCGAGCACGAGAAGTGATCCTACTGTATGATCCTTGAGGATATCATTCAATCCGTAAGTTCTATTCCGAAATTTCTTCCCACTCTCGAAATGATGACCAAACTCCAAATTTATCTACATTTCTGGTACCTCTTATGTCAGGGAACTTCTCGGCTTCCAATGATCTAAATGGACTTCTGAAACGCCCTCTTGTCTGCTACATGTCTCGTTCGCAGGATTAGGACACGATGAAAGCTGACTCCGTCCATCAGATCTCTCCGTCTCGCAGAAACTTGCCTTTTGCCAAATTCTCTCGCTGGTCGGCGTCCAGTTTACGCTCCGTGCCTACTTCAAGCATGCTTGACATTTGTGTTAGACGTATTTCACCACCCAATGATACCATGATACCATTGGAACGTAGTGTTCATATGCACAAGGATTTCCACATTTCTGTTCGCGATAATTTCGCTATCATACATACTGTGTCGTGGCCATTAAAGGGTGCAGAATTATTCCTGGATCATAGATAGGTTTTGATGCAATACCGTGGGCGACCAGTCACAAGAAGAGGGCCGCAACCAAGAGGCAATGTAAGGCAACGCCATCTTGGAAGACATAGGACATTGACATACGAAACTTGGTGCCATAGATTGAGAGAGGCTACAAGCTGCAATCAAGAGACATAGGAGTAGCTAGACGAGCCCTGACTTAGTAAACCAAAATTTGAGCTTCCATCTACTCGGAGAACCTTGTCCAACAAGGCATTGCAATGCCCGCAAGTTGACGTTTCTAAACATGCTACCAGAACCATTAATACCTCGGATGGCGCTTACTTAGATTTAACCGAATGCTGGATGGCATGATGAAAACGCATGGATCCATATCAAATGCATGCCCCGCCTCTTGGAGATCCTGTAATTCCCAATTGACGAGCTTGACTCACCAACTTCAACCCTCTTTGCCATCCCTACTGCGCAAAGAAAATACATTCCGTGTGAAAAACGGTTTCAAACGCATCGAAAAGACATCGATTGTTAGGCAATATGTCTGGTCGCGGTACTCTCAGGTACGTAGCCGTTGTACATCGGCCAAGTTTCCCGTGCAACGACAGCTCACGTATTGCTTCAGTCATCCGCTGCACTCAGCAGCTATCCATTTTCCGATTGCATTTCTCAGCCTGTCATATTGCCTTGATTTCACCTACGGCCTAGCGACATTTCCGCAGACAGCATCACATGTTCGGCAAGTGTACAACTTAACACCATACCTTGGAGAAATAGCCCGCATCTCTTACTATGCGAACACGTTGGGTCTTCTATCGGCCACTCTCGCTGTCTTCACTGGACTCATGGAGCTTTGGGCATTGATGAAGCGTCAAGACCTTCTCAACAAATTCCAGAAGTCTGACAATAAAGTCGATACTACCAAACGCATTCACCCGAAGATTATATGGGCCCTTGTCCATGCCAGCGTAAACGACATGGGACTCACCGCCGCTGTATACAACTGGTGGACGCGAAGATCCGCAGCATTGAACCTTCCAACCGACACAAACATACTGGTGAGCGCTGTTGGAATGACGTTTCTTTTCGCTGCAGGGTATATCGGCGCTGGGCTGGTATACGGGTACGGCGTAGGCGTGGCCAATGCGAGCGAGAACCGATTACTGAAGGATGGCAAGGCTGAATGAGTATGTTCTTCGTCCAGCATCTTCAGATCCCTGTCTGTTGTCCAGGTTGTCGTGAGCGGTGAGAATATGCAATCGCCTTCGGACACGTACAGTGCAATTAATCAATCAAACGCTACTCCCAGAAGAATGATAGGCGATTGATCCTTCAATTATCTTAAAGCAAACGACCATGTGCAGCCTTGTAGCCTTCCTCTGCAGGTTTTGCAGCAAAGTCGTGACGTCATTTTGAAGCTGTTCCGCCTTTCGAAAAAGAAACAGCTTCGGATAGAAGATATGCATAGAAAACAAGACAGCTCCCTTTCGTTACAACTTCTTTGAAATCATTAAGCTCATACCGCCGATAAATCATCTTACGTTTCTCTCCCAATATCATACTCACTCCAAAGGAACCACCATGCCTTCCACAACTGCCCTCATCTTTACCGGCCTCGCAGGTGTTATTGTTCTGGTTGGGCTTTATGTGTATTTCTTCGGTATTCCACCCGAATTGAAGCGCGAAATGGAGAAGAAAGCACTGGAGACGATGGGCGAAAACAAAGCTTCCTATGTTCTCAAAGGCGAGTAACACCCTGTTCGCTTGACCAGTAGAGCATCCTATTCATCAATACAACAGATCAGATCTCGAAGCTTCCTGCTTCAGACCAGGAGGAGATCAAAGAGTTCAAGAAAGGGCTCGGCAATGCCCTTGGTGGTGGCCTCAAGAATCCGCTTGGCGACAAAGCTGGTGATGTTGCAGACGATATCACCCGGCCCTTCACAGGGCGGTAAATTTCCGATTGGAATGGCAAATGTCGAAAGCCCACATGCAACGCACAGATTGAGACGTGAAGGATGAATTTCGAGCCAAATTGGAACTGTGTCGATGCCGAAGGCCTTATATGATGATGAGCGGAGGATCCGGTTGATCGGCGTTTGGTTCTATATGACCTGTTTGACGGAACCAATTTGAGTATTCCAAACTCATGGTAATTGCTGGTATAGAGGGATAGCTTCTGTTTCGCGGCAATAGAACGAACCAAGGCAACGTAATCTTGATTTCGGATCGAGCTGAGTTGGAAAAGTCGTGACGTTCCATGTTTAGGGTACTAGAAACCAAATCCACCAAATCTCATGTACTAAAACTATTGTCCAGAACAGCAACTGAAAACTCGTTTTGCGTATCTTGTGTTGAAAGTAATATTGAGCCAAGAAACCGCCAGGCCAACCTCCAATGGCATCCAGGAGAAGGAGTGAGGTCTCTCGTGTCCGCCAACCCGCGTTGCTTGCGCGATACTTATCAAAGCCATAGGCGAAGAAAGAGGTAACACTTAAAACTATCTGAATACAAAGTATGTATCGGAATGCTTGCAGATTGAACGTCTTGACATAAGCAAAAGAGAGCACAAATAGGCAGAGAGATCCAATGGAAAACAGAAATGGCCATGGCCTTGACTGGCGGGTTGACGTATTTCGAAAGCGACTACTTCGTGAAGCCATCTTCGCCATTGGATTATTGATAAGTGCGCATTTTCGCGGTTTGGGAGGCAAGTCTGAGATGAGGTGGTAACGCAAATCATTAAAGGTAGGTGTTCACGAACTAAGACGATGGGTAGCTCCGTATAGTCCAAAACTTCACCAACGCAACAAGACCCAGCCAAAATGATGACCCAAGTTAAATTCAACTATCAATGGCGTCTAGCTGCCCAGTTATCTCTAAAACTATAGTCTTGAAAATAACGGCCTCATCAGGTTCTTTACGATCGAGCTATTCTGTCCTATCCAATGGATCACATAGCCGGTTTACGTTCTGTGTGCGTATAGATATATCACGAAGATGGTGGTGGTGTCACAGCAATTGTTCTTTAAACCTAAGGCTGAGTACGAGAGCTTAATCGATGTCCCTTGTAATGTCTGCTATGCATCCACACCGTATATCACGACAAGGCAGCAATAGAACCTCGGCCTGCTCGTATCGTGCCGGAGTGTGATCGCGTGAGGAGCTTGGAATCTTTGAGAAAGGGACCGCATCATTGAGCACTTAAATACTAGTGGACAATTCATTCGAATTAGACTTCAAAACTTCCGCTAACGCTATCTCTTTGAACATTTCCACCATTAGTACTAGAAATCCAGGAGTTTGCGTGAAGAGATTCAGCCTACAGCATTCCGCATTCTACACAGGCAGCAACGTACACATCCTCTCCGCTTCGGCTTCCTGGGTAGAAATCTGCAACACCACATCTAATCATCGTGCGTTCGCTTGATCTCTCAACAAGGTAGTCGATCTGTTGCATCTTCTAGTTATGTTAGCTTGATTATCTTATCAGTCAACACTAGAGACCGACTCTAATGGAAGAATTATACCGTCACTTTGGCTCGTCTTGCTTGTCAGTCGAGGAATATTCCCAGTGGTCTCTTTTCGAAACGACAGAGATCTGGCAAGATAGGAATTCCGGGCGGCTGTGGATTCAACAAGAAAGCTTTTCACCTCAACATCTGCCAGCCTGGCGCTCTGGAAAATCGGCGAAGCACTATCCAAGTAGTGAACCATTATCTCGACATGTACGGCTAGTGGTAGTGGGTAAAGACCCTAAGCAGTCACAGAAAGAGAAATGTTTGGGCTGCTTGCCACAAATCGTAGACGACTTTGGACTGCGACTCGCCTACGACTATGCCATGAGCTGTGTCACCATTGTGACGGAGCTTCCGCACCAGTCCAAGACGGACTGCAAAGTTTATACCTATACGGTAGTCTATCATCATAAGCTGATAGCAATATGGTCCTTCACACGCCCAACAGCTTCGGCGAAACCTATGCCAACAGACTCACTCCCTACTCAGGACTGTAACTACAAGCCTAGCCATCTCACGCAGGGAATCATTTTAGCGGGTCCACAAGAGCGCGCCATTTTAAAGGGACTTCTGAGAAAGCAGTGGGATCCGACATTGTCATTGCATGCCATGTTTCCAGCATTTTTGTGCGGTTTGTTGATGAGTCAACAGGTAGATCAGATGCAGAGCTACATCAAGGAGGCTCTACGACGGGTGGAGGTGCGTACAGGGCATCACATCTTTACTGGTCGACAAGAGCAGCCAGCTATGGGGAGTCTGGCATATTTGAGCGCTCAGATGAGTGGGTTCGCAACCAAACTGGCCAGTACGACCAGAAAGATCCAGGTCACCAGAGAGCTGCAGTCGTTCATGCTGGCACATTCTCAGGAGGCTGCAGAGTTTGGATCTGATGCAGATGTCGATGCTACGGTGAAGATTGTGGAACATCACGTGGAATTTATGGATAAGCGGCTTGAGATGCAGCTACTCGATAATGGACTTGCTAACGAAAGAGTGAGAATTCAGCTGAACGCGGTAATTCTTCCCTCTCGACTATATGTGCACCTTCTGACGCTGTTAGATATTCAATCTCATCGCACAGAAGGATAGCTCCATTGGCCTGCAAACAGCACGGGCATCCCAAGTCACCGCATTGTCGAACTTGCACGACTCGTCTTCCATGAAGGTTCTAGCTTTGGGAGCCCTATTATTTCTGCCGGGTAGCTTCCTCGCCACGCTCTTCTCAGCACCCTTCTTCAATTGGGATGGTACTAATTCTAACTCCATTGGATTGGGCATCAAGCCGCAATTCACACTATATTGGGCAATCACGATTCCCTTGACAGGTTTGACTTTCATCCTATATGCATTATGGCTACTTCTCCAAAGACGACGAAGACAGGAGATTTTAAAAAGCTTCTCCCACGATACCGATATGCATTGCGAGTCTGGTTATGACTAACTTCTTGAATCTCCCATGTTGATAGTAATCCGTCCGTTTTTAAATTGGACATATATCAATAGCGATACCCAGCAGGGTTACTTTTATACCACTGGTAGCTGAGCTACAAGGCCATCCTTTTTACACGCAACGAAAAGAGTTGCGTTATCCGGAGCAGTTGCGAAATACAAGTGATTTCTCATCCCACCTCCTGATAGCCGAACTTGTAAGTCTCCAGGTTGATTTGGAGACGGTACAATTATAGCATCTTCCGTGAAGCACTCTGATACCATTGTCCCGTCCTCTTTTAAAACCTGCATATCAATGAATAGTTGTGTGCGTGATACAGGACCAGCGGCTGTCTGTATGACAGACTGGCCCATAAACATTGCGTAGTTCTGCTCATTGATACCAAGCCATTGCAAGTCGGAAGGGAATAAACCGAGGACATTTGACCCAGTATCATTCGAAATCACAATATCGATAGCGCAGCTAGGAAGACCAGACACAGTAGCAGGCCGAATCCTAGCGTAAATCTGAATATATTAGAAACGTTTCTTTTTAAGAAGGGTTTATAAGTTATACCTGGTGCATACTATGCTGAAAACTGAAAGGATAGGCAGCTGATGAAGCCAATTGGATGCCTGTATGCTAGTATAGGCAACGCGTCAATAGGCTTCTATCAGAGTAACGAAGAGGCTCAACCTGCGCAGTTTGAGTTGACTGCGCCCATTGACAATATACAAAGCGGCCCTATATATAGAAGTTAATTAAGTTTATTGAAAATCAAGGGAAGACGAACCTCGCGCCACACAGTTGAGCCTTCGGGAAGGTCTTTATAACAAGGTGAGCCATCAAGAACCTTCCCATCAGCGATCCATGTCATCCTTGTCAGGTCTGGTAGTTGGCCACTCTCGTATAAACTAATAGCAAATGCGATATTCTTGTGGTGGAGCTTGGCGTCGTCATTTTGAAGCAGGCCTCGCGGCTTATGAAGTCTATTTCTTACCATTTCGTCGATGTCGATAACAGCATAGCGGATCTGCTTTGTTTCTTCGGGCATCGTAGGATCGTTGATCTGTTTTGTTTCTTCAGGCATCATATCGACCGTTCTCAAAGCTGGTGGTTCTGTGTGTTGAAAGCGAAGGGTTGGACGGTGAGTGAAGAAGGTAGGAGTAGAGTGGTAAAAACCGGATGGCAAAAACCGCCGGATCCGGCGGCCAGGACTACGCTAGGTGCTGGAAGCCACAGTCGAGAGAAGGAAATATGTGCAGTGTGTTGCGGTACCTTACTCTACTAGGGACAGTTGAGACTCCAGATCCATTGGTTCGACCAGTCAAAGCGCAAAAGGTGGACCTAACCCGACACGCTGCCTTAGCAAGGTTACAACGAACAGCCGAAACTTAGACAAACACCTCAACCCGCTTGTCAATCCTTCAAGTTGTTCATCTCTATCCACTGCTCCTAGAATTTGCTCTGTAGGTGTGATATGATCCTTCCCTTTCAAACTCGGGACTGAAGACCAATAGTTTCGTCCCTTGCCTGCCTCAAAAATGGAATCAGGGCAGAGCCTCCTGTGCCTTGGAGCTCCTCTCCTTTGTCATCCTCTAAAGATCTCTCTTCCTTCTTTTCCGATATCCCATTCTGCGCACCATGGGTAGCCAACCGAGCAGGTCGAACAATATACTTGGACACAACGGCAATATGTTTGCTGCGCCATGACCGAAGCTGCTTCATGCAACTGTCGTACGCCTGGATGAGATCTGCGTTGGACTGATTCTCCGCAACAAATGTGCGTAAGGAAGGTAGCTTGGAGGCGATTCGAAGGAACTCTCGATGCTTCGTCGGGATGTACAGCCGCATTTCCTGAATCGTTCTTACTCAAATGGACGAGTTGAACACGCGAATTCAGTGAAGCTTACCTCAAAGACAGACTCCTTTCCGCCACCTGGCCCTTGATGTTCTACGCCCAGGACGTAATCCAGGAAATGGAATAGGCTGCTCTGTACTGCGCTACCGCCAACACATTTCGCAGGCGTCTCTGATCCGTCGCTCCTCTGGAAGACCATGCCTCGTGCCAAGCCTTTTTCTTCCATTCCCTTGCCTCCACTAATAAACGGCCGAATCTCGTGGAAGAACATGTGAGCGTCGAGCGTTGAGTACAGTTTCGGCATATGAAGAGCCATGCTAACAAAAATGTCTGCGCTTCGATTCAGAACGTCCGTTACAAATGCGATATTCTCTTTTTGGGCTGCTGCAACAGCATCCAGAAGTAGTGAGACCAATGGGCCGCCCTCTGCTTCAATCAGGACTGGGACGTGGTAGAACGCGTCCTCGCCGCGAGTTCGTGTAAATGTACCTATTGACTTGAGCTGCTCAAGCTCGTAAAAGGGACCCTCAAGATTAGTTTTCACATCTTGTTTTGCTCCCCAGTTCCAAAGGCAGAGGCCCGCATAACTTAGTACGGGCTGCATGCCTAGATTTTCACAGGTAGCAAGGAACGGCTCTGAGAGCTGCGGTGGGATAGTTTCGGTTGGCTTTCCATCTTGTGAGCTGCCCCAGACGTAGCCATGGACAAGAAATGCAAGAACCACATATGCACGCTGAAAGTCGAGTTCCGTTGAGAGTTTACAGATGCTCAATACCGGTAAATTTTTGATCTCGTCGCTGAGTTTGCGTGACGAGATGAGGTCAGGTAGTCTCTCGATTAGTTCGTCCCATCTGCTGTAGTAGCTATCGCTAAATTGGAGAAGGGGTGGATCATTGGATAAGAATCCCTTTGTTCGCGACAATCCGAATGTGTCGAGATTAGGGATGTGCATTGCGATGATGGAAATGGGATGAGAGAGCTGGTCGGCCAAAAAGAATGCCTCTTTCTAGCTGTAAGCTACCGTCACATTTCGAGCTCACGAATTGTTGTCTAGTTATAGTATACGCACAACACTGTTCCCTTTGAGATTGACGCCGTAGGGCGTACTGCTCGTATTGCTCGTAAAGGGTCAGTCGACGTCCCCCTCGAAGCAAGGCGGAGATTTGCCGATTGGCTCAACCTCGAAACCCTGGTCATTGTGGATCGATACGATAAGGGTTTGCAGATTGTTGCCAATGCGTGGTGAATGCATCATTACTACTGCTGATGGAGAGCTTGTTCATGAATGCGGCCTTCATTGTTAGGATGAGGTTTTAACCAAGTGGATAGATTTATGGAATTCGAAACGTGTGCCTCAAAACATTGTCTAGAGCAAAGATGGTTCATTCATGTTGGAGTACCTTTGTAAGAAGTCGATAGCATCATCCTTGATTGATGGAATATGTACAAGAAGAGGAACAGTATGTACAGGCAAAGAAATGCACGCGGGATCAACATATAGTGAAACGATTGTGCATCGGTCGGTCATAACCGCCCTACGGTCTTGCAATTGTTCGGCACCAAACATTGTGCGACATTGATTGTCATCTCCGTCGAGTAAATCACCCCTACCGTTCAGACTTTCTCCTCCGCCTTCTCAGTTGCACCTCGGTCGTTCTCGGCGTACACAACACTACTCTTCCTGCGCTGCACAACGCCCTCAACCTCGGCCAGAGTCATGCGGCGGGCGTCAACACCAGCACCTTGCACCTCCTGGAAATTGATCGTCGGGACGAAGCCCGGAGACTTCCAAGCCTTATCTACCTTGAAGTACAGCTCGTCTACCTGCTCGAGAGATAGGCCTTTAGTCTCATAGATCATCATGTACACGAACAGGATGCAGATAAAGCAGCACCCTCCCTGGTCTATATTAGCTCATGTCAAATCGGCGTCGCTGGATGACTTTTACCCAGATGAAGAAGACCTTCGCGCCCAATCCGGCATCGCCTGGACCTGTATCGACGAGGTAGGGGGTTGCGTATGCTGTGGTCCTGTTAGCGAAGCTTCACACTCATTTTGCGGATCTGCGGGACGTACCGATTGCCCAGTTAAGGAGCCAGTTCGAGGCTGTGGTCATGGACAAAGATTTTGCGCGCACTTTGAGAGGAAAAATCTCGCCAGTGACAACCCAGGCGCAAGGTCCCCACGAAGATGCGAAGAAGTAAATGTAAATGCACACGAAGGCAATGAGCGCTTTCTGTGCTGGGGGATCGCCGGTTCCGATGACGGTGCCAATGATCGCGACGATGAATTGGCAGATGCACATTCCGATGGCACCACTGAGCAGTAGCGGTCGTCGTCCCCAAGTCTCAACCAAGTATAGTCCGGGAACGGTTGACGCGACGTTAACGCACGACGTGATCAGGCTGACAGTAAAGGGATTCTTGATGCCCGAGTTGTTGAAGAAGCTGGTCCCATAGTAGAATATGAAATTAACGCCGGTAAGTTGTTGTAGGGCCTGGAGGGCGCATCCAGTAAACAGACGCTTGCCGAGGTTACCTCTGAAGCAGTCGATATATGTGGCCTTACCCAAGGTGAGCTCATACTCATGGTTCGCTTGGATCTCACCAAGCTCATCCACTAGATCTGGATGGTCAACGTCCAACCTTCGGAGGCGAGACAATGCTCGTGCAGCCTTCTCTGGTTTGCCTTGCTTGATCAGGTAACGTGGGGTCTCGGGCAAGAAAATCATACCGACGAAGATGATGATGGCCCACGCGAATTGTACCGCAATGGGAATGCGATAGCAACCTGTGTTGTTTCTATTCTTGCTAGAGTTGCCCACAATGGATGCAAGGAGCAAACCAATCGTGATAGCCCACTGATATGCACCGACAACGCTCCCTCGGATCCACTTGGGAGCAGACTCAGACTGGTAGAGGGGAACTGTTTCCAATCGGTAAGCTGGACTGACAGAATGACAGTGATACGTCGGACTCACTCATGGCAGAAATCATGCCGACACCGAACCCAGCGAAGAAGCGACCAGCGACGAAAAGAGGGATTGCTGTGGCTATAGTCTGAAGAATCACGCCGAAGGTGAAAACAACAGAAGATGCCATAAGACCAAATCGACGACCGATCAGATCTGCCGTAGGCGCAGCAGACAAGGCACCAAAAAAAGTACCAGCGGAGAGCAGAGACACGATTTCCGATGACTGTGAAGGCGTGACATCAGGCAAGCCATCCTTAGGATTGATATAACCAGTGGAAAACAGCCTTCGCCAATATGGCATCGTCAAGATGTCCGAGATCGTACCTGCAATACAGTTAGCAATTTGATCAAGGGCAACAACATTAACTGTAGGCTAACCAGTATCATATCCAAAGAGAACCCCGCCAAAAGCAACGAAGAGACCAATGAGCACGGCTGGAACAGCAGAACCAGCTGTGCCTTGCGGCGGCTTCAGCGCAAAGGGCATTGTGAAGTTTGAATTGAAAGAGTTTTGAAACGTCAATATTAGTAGCCAAGCTCACTCTAGAGGAAGAACTGCTCTTGGCTTGTGATTCTAAGGAGAGAACTACGATCAGACGGCCAATGTGAAGGTTTAAGTAGTCCTTGCTCATTCAAAGAGCTTCCACGTGGAAGACGGGAAGACATACTCATAGGGACCAGGATCCCCACGGGGAGCCACCGAGCTAGGCTTATGTGATCTGCCGATAGACCCATCGATGAACCAACTGGAGTCGACATCTTGGAAGCACAAAGGTTAAGGTGCAGCAGCCATAATGCATGGTCGGCCGCGATCAAGGGTTCCGACTATCATTCTGCTACATTTGGCTTAGAAGCTTCCACCTCTTCGTTTGGCGCGCTAGTTTTACATTAGATTTGATCATCGCGTGGCAAGATTAGTGTTCAATGGAGAGAATAATCGCAGGGATAGTTGTGTTGAGTCGTCCGGTCCTGCCTAGGGTCCTCTGGAATTGCAGTGAATGTGAGCAAAAGCGAGGCTATCGCGTGGATGCCCAAATACTAGGGTTACATCAGGATGCGTATGTGTTCTTCAAAACTCAGACGCCCGGATGAGCTCAACAAGTCCAAGCCATGCCTATGCGTGAGAGGGCATGTTGGTCGCGTGCATCGCAGGTAGTGAGCGACCGTTTGATGGCCGGTGAGAAGACGGTTGGTGTCCAGCTGTGGGGAGTGAGTGCCACGACGTCATTGACTGCCTTCTTCCGCTATGGAATAATGGCGATGCGGTTTTCTGAACAGTGTTGATTGGTGCTTCCCACGCATTACCCCAGGATAAGTCACTTTAGGTGCAGATGAAGCAAAGGCCTAGGGGGCTTTCCATGCTTCTAATGGGCTTCTAGCGGATTGCCCTAAGCTTAGGCGGTGTTGGTCTCGTTGGATCTCATTGGAACATAGTCGGCTGTTGAGAGTGGCGGCAGAACGCATGGACGGTCTCGATCATCGAGAATCCCAGCAGATGCAGAAACAAGGGAGACATGTGGAAGCCACGCCAATAGTGATGAGCTTATGTGAAGAAATTGATTCATCTTGCAGTAGATCAAGCTGCGGGGTTGGCAAGACGCTTGCCCGACAGATACCGACGATGACATCCCTCGAACGACATAGGCACGAAGTGAGAATGCATACAGAATTATGTCTACTGATTTCTCGAAATACTCTCGAATCCCTAGCAATTAAAGGACATTCTCCCTGAAATGAACTTTTATGTGCCGACTCCGAATATGCTCTGATCGAAGGGCTAGAACCCTACGCCGTGTATATGTAGGGTAATATGTCCTTCGTATTCTCGATAGAAGACGTCGACACCAGATCTGTCCCCCTCGCTTTGTTATCTTTTCGTCCCCATCACAACGGTTTGCCTCCAATGAACTCGCTCCAGCGTAGAACCTCCGGTGGGATACCTTCTTGGCGTGGCAGCTTCTTGCTCATGCATTCCGCAAAGAGAACGGCGGTCTGTAAGATAGCAGTTAGTCAATGTTGTGAACTCGAGTCTTCGAGGACGGGATCTCGAGTCTTCGAGGATGGTAAACCCACCTTAGGCTCCATGAACAACGGAACTCCGAAATCGACAGCATTCCTCCTCATTACATAGTCCTCGTCGACTAAGCTGCTCGCCCGAGACTTCGCGAGGTTGAACACTCCCCGGATGTCGTATTTCTGGAACACCTCTCTCAACGCTCTCTTGTCCTCCTTGGGGAACTCGATGACCTCGACGCTTACATCTCCATGTTTGGAACTCGATTCCAAAAAGTTCTTTACCTCATTGTTGGCAGCGTACATCTTGTATCCCAGAGGACTCAGGAAATCGACAATCTTGGCGAGGCTGTTGTTACTGACATCGCCGCCAAACAGCAAGCCTTCGCCTGGTTCGGGCAGACGGAAGTTCATCGTCGACTGCACCGAAGCCCAGTAGGCGTCCGTAAGGTTCTTGCCGAAGCAGGCCATTTCTCCAGTGCTAGACATCTCCACGCCGAGATACGGGTCTGCGCCCGCCAACCTGGTCCATGAGAATTGTGGTACTTTAGTGGCAACGTAATCCCGTTTCTCCTTCATCAGGTCTACTGGCTCAGGAACATCTTGGTCAAGGAGTGCCCGAGTCGCCACGTCGATGAAGTTGGTACCGAGGACCTTCGAAGAGAATGGGAATGACCGCGAGGCACGTAAGTTGCACTCGATGACCTTCAGTTGTGGTACACCACCGTCGGGATCTTTTGCTTTGATGATTTGCATGTTGAATGGCCCAGTGATGGACCATGCTTTGGCAACCTTTTGCGCTATTTCTTTGAGGCGTTCCATAGTCTGTTCATCTTGGTTGATAGGTGGTAGGACTAGTGTAGCATCACCCGAATGCACGCCCGCATTCTCGACGTGTTC
>Ga0335073_10007015_pt1 | contig 15797 bp, 12 predicted proteins | sample Lox_Sample_22_FD_207093 | JGI IMG/M metagenome (GOLD analysis project Ga0335073, IMG submission 207093) | Soil microbial communities from Loxahatchee National Wildlife Refuge, Florida, United States - Lox_Sample_2.2 | ecosystem: Environmental > Terrestrial > Soil > Wetlands | place: USA... | reverse complement strand
TGCGTCTCGTAGGGGAGCGGGTCGTGGAGTTCTTTGGCCGCACCACGAAGGGCCACCCCGCCGGGACATTCATGAGCGCCGAAGGCCGCGACGTGATGAAGCAGCTCATGGATTTTGTGGTCGAATGCCGTACCCCAATCTTTCGAGCAGGGGCAACTTACTGGTCGGAGTCCAAGCCGCATAAGCGGTTCGAGGCCTGCTTCCTGCCGCTCTCCTCCGACGACACGTCGGTTGATGCGATCATCGCGGCGGTTAAATTCGGCTGAAGCCGCCTCTAATTGTGGCCCGCACCTCGAGATTGGCGTCGCGCTTGCTCCAGGCGTGGACCTGCTTGCACACGGGACACAAGACGCCAATGGATCGAGCGTGCGCTCGATTCGCATTGACCCAAAATGCCTCGTCGCCCGTTACCGAAGAGTTCTCTAGCACAACACGAGTGACCACATGAGACCGCATACGCGCGGGAGCACGCTCTCTCGAGAGAGCGCGTTGTGCCCGAAGACGCGTCCCGCCAGACCCTGGACCCGTTGCGGTAGAGCTTCTCCACGCGAGGATCGGGAACGCCAAGCACGACTGCTACAGGCTCCGGCTCGCTAGGGCCTGCGGTCAACTAGCTCGTCGATCAGCGCCAGTAGCTCGCCGCGTCCAAACGGTTTGGAAAGGACTGCGTCGGCGCCGAGCTTCTTGGCGGCGGAAAGGTAACCGTTATCACGTCGTTCCGTTGTGCCGGACATCGCGATGATCTTCGCATCGCCCTTCCTTCGACGCATCTCTCTGATTGTCTCTATGCCTTCTTTGTTGGGCATGACGAGGTCGGTAATGACGAGGTCAGGGCTGTGGTGGCTAAATAGGGTCAAGCCTGTCTCTCCATCCTCCGCCTCGATAACGAAGTGGTTGGTGCGATCCAACATGCGGCGAACCAGCTCCCGCATCATCAGAACGTCGTCGATAACCAGTACGAGTGCCATGGGTAGTGGCCTCACGAATACAGATTCAAACCGCCGCAGCAGCAGGCAATTTTTCTTTATTCAGATCGTTCGTTCGCGGCGCGGGGCAGAAGGCCCTGACACAGCGTACCAGCGCTTCCCTGTCGATCGGCTTCAGGAGATGCGCGTCTGCCCCTAAGAGGCGCCCTTTCACGAAATCATCATCGACAGTTAGGAGAACCACTTTGATGGAGCGCAGCTGCGGGTCCTCGCGAATGAGCCGCAGAGCCTCCCACCCGTCGGGTTGCTGCATTCTTATATCAAGAATAATCGCCACCGGCAGGCACTCTCGCGCGCGGTTGATCCCTTCGGCGACGCTGCGACACAGAACTGGAACGACCGCCTCTTTCGAGAGGATGCGCCCGATCAAATCGAGCGCCGAAGCGTCGTCGTCGATCACAAGAATTGTGTTCTCCGCATCGCCTATAGTGCGAGCAGTGTTTTGTGGCGCCTCCTGCAGCGCGTTGGTCGCGGAATTGCACGCTAACCGCGCCTCCACGCGGATCGTGAAGCACGAACCGCGCCCCATCTCGCTTTCGACGCTGAGGTCGCCGCCCATCAGGCGGCAGAACCGATGACTGAGCGCCAAGCCCAAACCGGGACGATCACCATACTTGCTCGATGTCTCGGTGGGATCATTTCCGAAGCTGTCGAGGATGGTATTCATCCGGTCCGGACTGATTCCGCGTCCGGTATCGGCGACGGCGATGACAACCTGACGGCCATCGTTCGATGCGATCAAAGTGATCCGGCCGCCCTTCGCAAATTTCACGGCATTGCTCATAAGATTGTCAACGACACGCCGCAGCTTCTGCGCGTCGTTGACAACAGTGCCGAGATCTTTCTCATGCTTCACGCGGAATTCGACATTACTTTCCGCAGCAGGGCCTTCCCACTCCTTTGCAATGGACGCCAGCAACCGGGCAAGGTCGAATTTTTCGACGTGGAGGTCGGTCTTCTGGGCCTCGAGCTTGGAAAGGTCGAGAAGATCGTTGATCAACTCCAAAAGCGTCTTGCCGCCGTCATGGATCCGCCTCAGATCCTTGTTCTTGGAGTCGCCGGTATCCAATTCTTCCATTAGCATTTCGCTGTATCCGAGGATCGCGCTGAGCGGTGTCCTGAGTTCGTGACTCATCTTGGCGAGGAACTCAGATTTCGCGCGGCTGGCCCGCCCAGCCTCCTCGGTCGCCACGCGCAGCCGGTGGGTCGTCGCGAGGTGACGCTGGATCTCCGCCTCGAGCTCCGATTGCGACGAGACGATATTCGCGTAATAAAGCGCCATCATCGAGACGTAAATGCCGGCGCAGCAGGTCGAGACCATCCCGAGGCCCGAGAGCTCGCTGAGGGGGATCGTGCCGTTGTTGAAGCCATAGCGGACGTTGATAACGTTGACCACGGCAATATTGATGGCGATGAGGTACGAGACCATGATGCGCGTTTTGCGCGTCGGCAGATAGAAGAAGCCCAACAGCGGCACGGTTATCAGCCACGGCATAATGGGCGAGCTGATACCGCCATACTGGTAGCAGCCCCACAGAATGCAGAAGATCAGGTTCTGGATCGAAACGAGGGCCAAAGGCACGTACCAGCCCGTCAACTTGAGCACGAGCGGAAACGGCCAGAAAGCAGTGATGGCCCAAAAGAAGATCCACCAGGCCGTGTCGGGGCCGTGAATAAAGAGGATGTAGAGTGAAATGGTATGTCCGAGAAACGGGCCGAACAGATGGCTGAATAGGAACATCCGCGCGCCCTGAATGATCTCGGTATTGGTCTTGATCTTCGCGGGGATGAACCAATCGACGGCATTGAAGAGCCATCGAGATATCGTCTGCCGGTGCTTGTCCATTGCGAACTCCACGTCAGCCCTTTCGTCGACGCCCAGGTCAGTCATTCCCTCATGCGGCGACTGCGCGGGAGAGGCGGGTTGCATCCACCGACGCGTCGAGCGTTGCAGGCAAGCGAATGGTGAAGATCGAGCCGCGGCCCTCTGCGCTGCTCACGCTGATGTCGCCCTGCATCAGCTGGCACAGCCTTCGACTGAGTGCAAGCCCGAGACCCGTTCCGCCATACTTGCTCGCCGTCGACGCATCCGCCTGATTGAAGTCGGTGAACAGCTTCTCAATGTTGGCGGCGGAGATGCCGATACCCGTGTCTTCGACGGTAATCAGGATCTCGTCGCGCAGCGCGCCCCGCTGGCGCGCGATGCGCAGGATAACCACGCCATTGGTGGTGAACTTGCCAGCGTTGCTCAAGAGGTTGATCACCGCCTGCCGCAACCGCGTCTCGTCAGAGACGACGGTGCCTAGTTCGGCGCCTTGCTCGACAATGAATCGATTACCGTTCCGCTCGACGAGGCTGCGGCAGGTCGATGCGACGTCGATGACCAAGTCGTCCAGTTCGAACGCCGTTGCCTGCAACTCGATATCATCCGAATCGATCTTGGACATGTCGAGAACGTCGGTGACCAGAGACAAGAGGTGCCGCCCGGCGCTGTTGATCTTCTTGAGGTCCGTGATCTGCGAATCATTCCCGTCCGCAGAAGCGTCCTCGAGGAGCATCTCACTGTAGCCGATCACGGCATTGAGCGGCGTCCGCAGGTGATGGCTCATTTTCGCAAGAAACACCGATTTCGCCTCGTTGGCGCGTTCAGCCTTCTCCTTCGCATCGCGCATTCTTGCCATGGTGACCTGATGCCGGTCCGCCTCGCGCTTCAGGTCCGATTGCGCGGTGATGACGTTTGCGTAGTAGATCGCCATCATCGAGGTGTAGAGCGTCGCGGCGCATGCCGAGATCACGCCAACGCCGGAGAGCGCCGCGACGGGCACGAGCGTGGGAAATCCTCCGCCCAGGACATAGGCGGCGCAGAAGCCTGCCAGATTGACGGCGAAGATGCCGAGCACGACGAAGGGGCTCTTGCCCAGATAGAAGAAGCCCAGCAGCAGCGCTGTCAGAAACCACGGCAGGAACGGTGAGCTCACGCCGCCATAAAAATACGAGCCGAAGACACTGAGGAAGGTGAGATCGCAGACGGAGAAGAGCGCCGGCCAGGATAGGTGGCCGATTACTCTCATCGCAATCGGCAACATCGGAAACAAGCTGGCGAGCGCGCATAGGATCCAATACGGCACGCCGCGCATGGGATCCGCCCGATAGAGAAAGACGAGAATGACGGCGCCCAGGCACGGACCCAGCAAGTGGCTGATCACAAAGATGCGCGCTTGCCAAAGCGATCCCGTGTCGTGCCGCAGCTCGGGAGGAACGAACCAGTCGACCTTACGGAGGATTGCCTGGCTGATCATGGTCTTGCTCCGGTCCTGTCGTGCCTAGGCGACGTCCGCGAAAGGCCGAACCCGCTTTCCCGCCTCTCTGGCAGCGAGATAGTCCCGATAGTCGCTGCGCGCGACGGCGACAGCCGCGGTGAATCCTTCCACGAAGTCCGCTATGTTCTGGTGGGTGTGCCCGGGCATCACCTGCAGGCGGAAGCGCGCATTGCCCTTCGCCACTGCAGGGAATTCGACCATGTTGGCGACGCAGCCGAGGGCCGGAAGCTGCCGGCTCACCATGCGCGCCACGGCCTCGTCACCGACGACCACTGGCACGATAGCGGAGGGAATGCCGAGCAGTTGCAACCCCTCCATGTCCAGCATCTCGCGCAGAAGCATGGCGCGTTGCAGCATTTGCTCGCGCAGCTGGCGCCCCCGATCGGAGTGCACGATCTCGAAAGCCTTGCTGACTGTCGCCGCCTGAACCGGCGAGAGCGTGTTCGAGAACGTCGCCGAACAACCGTAGAATTTGAGATATTGCCGCACCGCTGGCGAATTGCACGAAACGAAGCCACCGTTTGACGCGAAGGTCTTGGAAAAGCTTCCCATGACGATATCGATCTTGCCGAGCATATTCTGCTCGCCGATGAACCCACGGCCGTCGGGACCGATGCAGCCAAGGTCATGGGCGACGTCGACGAGCAGCGTGGCATTGAACTCGCGGCACAGCCCCTGAAGCGCGGCGAGATCGGGCGTATCCGAATCCATCGAGAACAGGCTTTCCGTGACCACGAGAATCCCACATTCGGCGTTGCGGCTCCGGATACGCTGCAAATGGCGTCGCGCGGACTCAAGGTTCAAATGGCCGTGCAAATGGACATTCTGCGTCGCCGACATGGCCCCTTCCTGCAGACAGGCATGCGAGAGACCGTCCATGACGACATGGTCGTCGGGCCGCACCAACCCTTTGATCACCCCATAACCGGCCGCCCAGCCGGTCGGGTAAAGAACGGTGTGCTGCATGTGCAGAAACTCGGAGATCGTCTCCTCGAGCTTCAGCGAGTACTTGGTGTTTCCGGCGAGAGCGGAAGAGCCGGCGCTGTGGACGCCATACTCGTCGATGACCGCCTTGGCCGTGCTCTTGATCTCGAGGTCGGAGGACAGTCCCAAATAATCTTGCGAAGCGAAATTGATGCCGCGATAGCTGGGTCCGGTCTCATCTTTCGCCGCACAGACGGCCAACGGCGCTTCCTCGGTCGACTTCGAATAAGACCACAGCCCATGCTGGCGGCGGGTTTCTTGCCACCGGTAGAAGTCCTCGACGCGGACCAGGAGATAGGGGCCCTTCAGGTCGCGAAAATCGCGCATGCTGCCGGCCAAAGCTTGCGCCGGAGTGCTCTCAAAGGAGTTCGAAGACATCGGCTCTCCTCCGTGCCAACCCAAACAACACGGGGCGAATATCTCAATAACAAATGAAGAAGAGATGAATTATAAAATATCAGTAAAATGCTTCGCAACTACTTCTAAAATCTTCGCTGCTAATTTTACTCTATTTACTGCAATAAACCGAAAATTAAACTTTCAGAGCAACTATCCCGACGAATTCGAGCAATTGGTCAAGCTGATCTCTGTCCCGCGGCACGCCCCACCCATTCCAATCCCGAGGTATGACCGCCCATGCCTAAGATCCTGCTCGTCGAAGACAACGAGATGAATCGCGACATGCTGGGCCGACGGCTGCAGCGCCATGGCTTCGAGCTTTGTTTCGCCGTCGATGCGCCAAGCGGCATCTCCATGGCGAGCACAGAACGGCCCGATCTCATCCTCATGGATATCGCGCTAGGAGAGATGGACGGCTGGGAAGCGACGCGCCGCATCAAATCGAACGCGGCGACCGCCAGGATTCCGATCATTGCACTTACCGCCCATGCGCTGGCGAGCGATCGCGACAAGAGCGTCGAGGTCGGCTGTGCTGATTTCGACACGAAGCCGGTCGACATGCCCCGCCTTCTGGGCAAAATCAGCGCCTGTTTTGCAAAGCAGGCTTAGCCTCGGTTCATATCGGTCGAACGAGAGTCGACGATGTACCCATCATAGCCGGCCTATTCGGGTCCTGGAGCGGCACGAGCAACGATTGCGCCGCATACGTCACGCTCACTTCAACCCGGTTAGTCCTCTTGGACGAAATGATGGGGGTCCGGGTCAGTCAGGGCCGTCAACGTCTCCAATCGCACGCCAAACCAGCTCTCGAAGGGACTGGCCGTGCGCTTTGGATACAAAAATATAAACTGATTTTTAGCCGGACTCATGTTTTCTCTGTCTCTCGTGGCTCGGAGGAACTGGTGTGATGGCCGCATCCGCTGACGTCCGTAGCGTCTTGCGTCGGGTCGCCGAACATGCCGGCCGGCTGGGTATAGATATTTGTGACATCGCCGGCGAGATCGATGGCACCGTGACTCGCGTAGAGCACAGTGCGAAGCTTTCATCTGAGCTGCGAAACGAGGCTGAAGACACCAATGCCGACAACGAGCGCATCGCTGCCGCTGCGCACCACGCGCACGAGGTGGCCAACAAGGCGAGCACCGAACTGAGGACTTCTAGTACCGCGGTTGCCGCTTCTCTCGACGGAATCCGAAGACTTGTGGACGGCGTCGGCAATATCGGGGTGCAGATCGAAGCCCTGCGCCGGTCATTGGGGGACGTTGGGAAGGTTGCAGACCAAATCGCGACCATCGCGGGGCAGACAAATTTGCTCGCCCTTAACGCTACGATCGAAGCGGCGCGGGCCGGGGCGGCGGGGCGCGGGTTCGCCGTGGTCGCTAGCGAGGTGAAGGCGCTGGCAGTCCAGACCCAGCAAGCAACCAAGCAGATAGCAAGCACGCTGCAAGCGCTGACGCAGCAAGCTGACCGACTTATCGCCGACGGAGCGGCGAACGTCCGCGATGCGCAAACCGCGCGTTCCGGCGCTACGGCGATCGGGCACGTGATCGAGAGCGCCGACCGCGCCATCACTGAGCTCGACGGCGAGGCCGGTCGAATCGCCGAAGCCACGCAGATGATCGGAACGACGTGCGCGTCGCTTTTGGCGCGCGTTGACGAGCTTGCAAATGGAATAAGCGAGTCGAATAGCAGCCTCGACACGGCGAAGGCCCATGTCCACAACCTGCTTTCGGTGAGCGAATCTCTCATCGGGCTGATCGCGGCTAGCGACATCGAGACGGCCGACACGCCATTCATAAAGGCGACAAGGGAGGGTGCCGAGCGAATTGGCGCTATGTTCGCGTCGGCAATCACGAAAGGAGAAATTGCGTCAGCCGATCTCTTCGATCACGACTATCAGACGATCCCCAACACGAATCCTCAACAGTTCATGGCACGGTTTACGCTCTTTACCGACCGCGTGTTGCCCGGCGTCCAAGAGCCGATTCTCGCGCTCGATCCGCGCGTGGTGTTCTGCGCAGCCCTCGACATTAACGGCTATCTTCCGACCCACAACGTGAAATTTTCCGAACCGCAGGGGAATGACCCTGTCTGGAATGTGGCGAACTGTCGAAATCGCCGCATCTTCGATGATCGAGCGGGTCTTGCGGCAGCCCGCAATACTGCGCCCTTCCTGCTGCAGACTTATCGTCGCGATATGGGTGGTGGGCAATTTGTGCTGATGAAGGACGCTTCAGCACCCATCTTTGTACATGGTCGCCACTGGGGCAACTTGCGCATGGGCTATCAGGCTTAGAGCCCGCGGCTCACACTTGGCTCCGGTTCTGGGCGCCGCGGTTGATACCGTTCATTCCGTTGCAAAGTGCGTCGGCCCAAATCCTACCGATCGCGTTTTTTGAAACTGGCTGCACCAAAAATGCCATTAACAGTTTCTCGGTCGTCCGACAGCGGCATTAAGATCGCTCGATACTGCACGGAGGTTCCAAGATGGGCGGTCGCGCCCTCGATAACGACCGGGGCAGCGTCGGCAATACAGCGGTCTAGATGCTTGATCATGTCGGCGAGCACCGTCCCGTCTGGACAATCGGCAATAGAGGCTCCGTCCAAGCATTGTCCCGGCGCGACTAGATTGGCGCCGACCACGGAGAAATTGAAGCGCTCCTTCTCAGGATTGAGTATTAACATCACGCAATTGGCCCAGTCGTTGCCGACCAGCCACGGGTCAATGTTGTCTCTGCTCGGAAAGCGCTGAGCGATAGCCATTTCCGTCCAATGATGCAGGATTCGGAGAATCAAGCGGCGCTCATCCAACGGATTTCGCACGGCGCGCGGCGCTGGCGTTAACACGGCACCGGCCGACGAGCGGCCCGAGCCCCTCTCCATCTCGATCGCAGCCGACTCCATTTCAGCTGCCAGGTTCAGCAGTTCTGTCGAAATCGAGCCGTGAAGTGCGTCGGCTAACTCGCGAAACCGCCCGGCCTTGGCGCGTAAATAAATCGCGTGCTCTGATGGACGCCGCATGAAGGTGTCATTCTCCTCTAGAAACGCATGTACATCGCTTTAGCGCAGCACCACACGAGCTAGTTTGAAAAGCGGACAGGGCCGCGATCACTCGAGCGTCCCGCTTGGCGCCTGCGGCGTGTGGCCGGCCCACGCGTCACGCCGTCTCTGCCGCCTGACACCGATCGCGGAAAAGAAAGACCAAGCGGCAGCAACGGAGCAGCCTGCATATCGGACAAAACCGCGTGAAGAGGTTATCTGAACCGCAATTGCGATGTGGCGGTGGCGACGGCTGTCGTCGAGCTGGTGGTGGCACCAGCATAGACCGCGGTACCGCCGTCGAAACTTTCCCACTCGGCGTGAGCGGTGCTGAACGAAGCAAAACCAATAAGCTGGGTGATGTCGAGCAGCATCTTCATGGTTGCCCCCTCGATCGCGTGAAAAAACTATTCCAGAATCGCAACGTTGACAATGACCGTCACGCAAGCGCAAGCAAGTTGACGAGCTTTGGCGGGGAGCTTCGCGGTCGGCACGCGTCCATCGGGGGCTGAGAATCCACGCCCGAGGGATCAGACGAGCGCACGGGTCACGCTACCGGCCTATCAACAGTAGTTGACTCGCGCGAACAATTAGCTTCGGTTACCCGCATCTCTTCTGTGCGCCAGCGGCGCGCGACGCGGACACGCCCTGTGCTTGAGACGGCCGAGCCATCCTCTGAGACGTGTTGCCTGTGCCAGGTCGGATGGACGCGTATGCGCTCGCTTGATGACCCAGGCAGGCGCCCCGCTATGCAGCCAAGCGTCGAAGTGGCTAGGCTTTGGAGCCGCGGCAGTCGGAGCCGAAGGTGGTTGGTTTGCCGGCCTTGTACGTCAACGATAAAGCTTAACGGCCTTTTCACTCTCGCGAGATAATATCTCAATCTTCTGCAATTTTTTGGCGTGTGCCAAACATGTCGTCCAGCCTCGACGTGCGGGCCTCAGGGCTCGCACGGCAAACCATGAAGTCGCCAGGGGAAATTCTGCGCGTCCTGGATCTGCATGAGCGTTGGACGCGCAGTCAACCCGGCGGGGTCCGTGCCGACCTGACGCTGCAAGACCTGTCAAGCGTCAATCTTCCGAACATCAACCTCCGAGGCGCCAAGCTCACGGGCTGCAATCTTTCTCGAAGCCGATTGATAGGGGCTGATCTTGGCTCCTGCGACCTGTTCTCCGCCGATCTCAGCGAGGCGGATCTAACCGATGCCAATCTGGCCGACTCTGATCTCCGCGGCGTTCGGCTCCGCAAAGCCAATCTGACGCGCGCCAAGCTTACGGGCGTCGACCTTCGTATGGGCTCGCTGCTCACGCCTTCTGCCAGTGGTGCGGTAACTTTCCTCCGCGCGGATCTCGGCCATGTCGATTTATCCAATGCCAATCTCCGCAATGCGAATCTCGCAGCTGCGAATTTTGATGCCGCGACGCTCCTCGCTGCAGACCTCACCGAAGCTAATTTGACCGGCGCCCAGCTTACCCGAACCAATCTCGCAGGTGCTGTTCTGCAGAGAGCACGGCTCGTCGAGGCCGACCTCACCAACGCCAATCTTACAAATGCCAATCTCCACGGCGTCGATCTGACGGATGCCCTGGTGCAGGGCGCCAACCTTGGAGGAGCCGACTTCACGCAAGCGAAGATAGATGGGGTCGATTTCTCTCACTCGAATCTTGCCGGCGCCAAGATCACACTGTCCATCAGCAGTTTGGCGCAGGATCTCCAGGACGTCATCCGCGAGCATCTCGTTTGGGCCGACACGCAAGGGCAACGCGGCCGGCGCGCTGATCTCTTTCGCCGCAGCTTGGCGCGGATCGATTTCTCGGGTGTGGACCTCAGCGGCGCCAGCCTCGTTGAATGCAAGCTCAGCGGTTCGGTTCTATCCAGCGCAAAACTGATCATGGCCAACATGTCGGGCGCCGATCTTATCCGCGCCAACCTGTCCCGGTGCATACTTGACGGCGTAAATCTGTCATCTGCCGATTTGACCGAAGCCAATCTTGTTGGAGCGCAGCTCAGCTCAGTCGAGATCCGCGGCGCCGACGGAAAACCTACCGGGCGATTCTGGCCGGCAAACCTTTCGCAAGCCTGTCTCAAGGGGGCTGAGCTCTCGGGCGCCAATCTGAGAATGGCGAACCTTGATGGTGCGGATCTGAGCGGCGCTGATCTGCGCGGCGCTATCCTTGCGGAGGCAAATCTTAACGGCGCCAATCTGGATGGCGCCAATCTAGACGGCGCAAAGCTGCCCGCCTAAGCCTGTGAGAGCGTGGAACACAGTAGCTGGGGCAGTTCCCGAGCTTCCGATGAAGATGCTTTTCGTCATAGAGGGAGGCTCCGGCTTCAAAGCTGAGTTACTTGCGGGGCCGCGTTCCGGCTCAGTGCACCCTCGATTTCCGCAGCCTTGGCCTCGTACTCAGCTGCAAGTTCTAGGAGCTCCTCTGCTATCTGTTCTGTTGGGAGGGTACGGCCGATGCGGAGACATAGTTCAGCTTGAGCTCGGTAAAAGGAAGAGAGCATCACTTCATTCCCACAACTGTTGGCGTGATCATCAGCCTTCCGATGCAGATGGCTGTCGCACCGAAAAACTTTTCATTCCGTTTCGATCTATCCATAGGTGACCTGATGCTCTGTCCAAGAGTCCGCGCGGCACTTCGAGGGCCGCGAGGACTTCAGTCTAGGCTTAAGGGCCGTTCGCAAGCCAAAACGCCGCACATCAAAACGAATTACGGCATTAATGATAAGAAGAAGAGCAGCGACTTTTATTCAAATCCGCCTTACTCGAGTAAGGATCATTTATAGTTGGTCGTGCGGATCGCGCGAGCGGTCCGGGGATTAAATCGAGCTGCAATGAGAGCGTGCTGATGGGACTCACTCACCCTGAGACGTAATGCTGACGCTCCAGTTACTGCTGGATTAAGTCTTTCTTGACCAAACCGTGGGACAATTAGTGGGTCTACTGTGGGAAGTGTGATGCCGATGCAGCGTTGGCTGTCGATCAGTACTTTGCTCCAGGTCATCACCGGGATCATGGCTATGGCCCTGGTGGTTACGTTCGGGATCGCGGCGGAACAGGCGCTTGAGCAGCGCGCGCTCGCCGCACGCGTTGAGGCGGTCGCCAGCATCTCGCGCGACCTCTTTACGACGATGCAGAACCTGAGGGTCGAGCGCGGAACGGTGAACACGGCGCTGTCGACACCCGAACGGATCGATGCCGAGACGCAGTCCGACATCGCGGCGCTGCGTGCCAAGTCGGAGGCCGCGCTCGAAGCAGCCCTGCCAAAGCTCGCCCGGTCGGATATTCCCGACAAGGTCGAGGCCGCGGGCGCGCTGCGCAGCAGCCGCGAAGCGCTCGCAGCGCAGCGCAGCGAGACCGATGCCGCAACGGCGGAGCCGAAGGACAAGCGACCGACCGAGATTCGGAAGAGCTGGGTCGCTGCCGTCGGCAAGTTGGTGGACGCGATCGATAAGCTCTCCGACCGGCTGTCGAACGATATCAATCTGAGCGACCCCTTCATCACCGAGATGATGAAGATCAAGCAGCTCGGTTGGGCCTTGCGCGACGCGGCCGGCACCGACCGTCTCATGGTGGGTCAGGCGATCGCCGATGGCAAAGGCGTTTCCGCCGCGCAGCAGCTCAAACTCGCTGTCTTGGCAGGACGCATGGCGGTGGCCTGGACAGCGATCGAAGAAGATGCACGCGCGCCCGGCACGCCGGAGCCGCTCAGCGCCGCCGTCGAGCAGGCAAAGCAGAGCTACTTCGTCACGCTGGGCGAGAAGCGCGACGCGATCATCGCCGACCTGCTTGCCGGCAAGCCGGCACCGATCTCCGGCGGGCAATGGGTGAAGCTGTCAAACCCTGGACTCGAGAGCCTGATCAACGTCGCCAACGTCGCATTCGATTTGGCGAAGAGCCATGCCGAGGAGCAAGCCGCGGTGGCGCTGCGCCGCTCTGTCGCCCAGATCGCCTTGACTTTGATCTTCCTCGGCTTTGGCGCGATGACGACGTTGTTCGTGCGCCGGCGCATCGCCTGGCCAATGGCGCGGATCACGCAGGCGATGCGCGTCGTCGCCGCGGGCCATGTCGAGCGCGAGATCGAGTTTGCCGGCCGTGCCGATGAGATCGGCGAACTGGCGCGGGCGCTCGCGGTCTTCCGCGACAACGCCCGCGAGAAGGCGCGGGTCGAGGCAGCACGCGATGAGGAGCAGCGCCGCAAGGAGCAGCGCCAGCAGAACGTCGAGCGGCAGATCGAGCATTTCGAAGGCTCGGTCGGCAACTTGCTGGAGGAGCTCGGGCACGCCGCGGTGGCGATGCGCAGTACCTCCGAGGGCATGTCGTCGACGGCGGAGCAGACCGGCCAGCAAGCGAGCGCCGTCAACCAAGCGGCGCACGAGGCCAGCGCCAACGTCCAAACCGTGGCGACCGCGTCGGAAGAGCTCGCCGCGTCGATTGCCGAGATCGGCCGACAGGTCGCCCAAGCCGAGCGGATCGCCGGCAACGCGGTGGCGCAGGCAAAGGACAGCGACACCAGTGTGCAGGGCCTTGCCGACGCGGCGCAACGTATCGGCGAGGTGGTGCAACTCATCAACGACATCGCCAGTCAGACCAATCTGTTGGCGCTCAACGCGACGATCGAAGCGGCACGCGCGGGAGAGGCCGGGAAGGGCTTTGCCGTGGTCGCGAGCGAGGTCAAGTCGCTGGCGGTGCAGACCGGCAGGGCGACCGAGGACATTGCCGCGCAGGTGGCGGCGATCCAGTCGGCGACCAAAGGCGCCGTCGATGCGATCCGTGGCATCAGCCATACTATTGCCGAGGTCAACCAGATCTCTACCGCGATCGCCTCAGCGGTCGAGGAGCAAGGCGCTGCGACACAGGAGATCACCCGCAATACCCAAGCGGCGGCGCGGGGAACCCAGGAAGTCTATGCCAACATCGCCGGCGTCAGCCAGGGGGCAGGCATGACTGGCAAGGCCGCCGAGCATGTGCTGGCTTCCGCGGGGGATTTGTCCCGATTGGCGGAGAAGCTTCGCCTTGAGGTCGACGGCTTTCTCGACGGCATCCGCGCGGCCTGAGCAGGGCGCTATTACCCTGGCCAGTGCTGGGCACCCTAGCTCGGGGGTCCTTACCTATAGGCACCCACGGTGATGCGCACGACGTCGGCGGCCAGGTCAATCATATAGACTGGCCATTTCTCGCCGCTCGGCCACTCGGGAGCACTCGCTCTGGCAAAGTCGGGTAATAAGTGTGAGGGTCCCACGGACCGCCGCCCCCCTGCCGTCTAATCTTACCGGCACTTAAAAGCAGTCGGCAGTCCTGATTGACGTAAGGCTGGCGCCCTTGGCGCCCGTAAATCGCCTCTGCAAGCTGCGCTTCTGTGCGGCCAGGGCCCTTCTCGATCAGAAACTGTAGAACGTCGCCCAATGTCGTCACCGTCTTCTCCCCCACGGTTCGGCTTAGCATACTAAACGAGAGATGTGATGCGAACGATCGGCGATGTCGCATTCGGTTGAGCCGGTAGAGTTGCCGCACAGGCTTTGGGACGACGCATCGATCGTCAACCGGACGAACCGCTGAAGGGGGACCGTAGGGCTTGCCCGGGATTGACGCTGCCCCGCTGGCTCAAATGTCAACACCTACCGAAGCGCCAGGCATCGCCTTTCGACACCTTCTCAATGCCGTATCGCGCGCTGCCGATCGCGTTGCTGAATAGTGAGAGCAGTCGACACGAAGCGGATCGGGCCACCGCTGGACGGCATCACTTGTTAGACTGCGATGCCATCACAGCCGACTCTCGGCCTTCATCAAGTTGCTTTCGACAAATGGAATAGTCGTAAGTCCCAGGCGCAAAGCCGTACTGTTGGCACTTCACAATATCCCGGACGGCTTGCTCCTCCGGATCGACACAGCTGGCCGGGCCGATGCAACCAGAAAGGCATGAGCCCAGCGCAAGCAGACCACCGAATACGGCGGCCGGGACGACCCGAAAGGCCTTAACGTGCGACATCGATCCCGCCAAAGTTCGCGCTTCGAGCCGCCAAGCATGGGCAGAGCCAAATTAAAAAGTCGCAAATATCAGCCATTTTAGGCGCGTTGAAGCGCCAAACAGCTCGCGGCATTCTGCGAATGCACGCAACCTGGCGCCCGAGAGGCATCCCAAGATGCGGTACGATGACTGGGAGCGAGAATTGCGGTCCGCTCAGGTGGCTTCATATCAAAGTCGTAATCGTGGGCGGCGACGTCGATCGATTCAACCTCGAGGATCTGCATCCGATTGTCGACGACAGGTGCGCGCGCCCGATCCCACGACAGGCGAATAGGCATCTCATCCGACTAACATCGCTTGTCCTCTCACCAGATTAACCGTCTATTATCCGTTGTGAGGCTAAGCTCGATCGCCTTATGAAGCGATGGTAGACGGCCGTGATCGACCTCAGCATGCGTGTTCTCGTGGTTGATGACTATTCGACAATGCGCCGGATTCTTCGCAACCTCTTGGAACAGATCGGCTTCAAGCAGATCGACGAGGCTAGCGATGGGGGTATCGCCCTGGTCAAGTTGCGCGATACGCCGTGCGGGCTGCTGATTTCGGACTGGAATATGGAGCCAATGTCCGGAATGGAACTTCTCCGAGAAGTGCGAAGGGACGAGAAGCTCAAAAACACGCCTTTCATCATGGTCACTGCCGAAAGCAAGTCGGAGAATGTCGTCGCAGCCAAAGCAGCGGGCGTCAGCAACTACATCGTGAAACCCTTCACTGCCGAGACGCTGAAAACGAAAATAGAAGCCGTTTTGAGTTGTTAATCTACGAAGCGGCAACTCAGCCCTAATAAAGGGCAATGCACATCTGCTCGCTGCGCGACAACGATCTTGACCTGAATATGATCCTCGGCGTTGTAACGTTTAAATTCGGGATAGTCCCAATCGAGGGAGAATGGGGTTCTGCTCGCTTTACCGCAGGCTGTCCGGGGAATGAGTCACTGTGTCGCAAGCGCATGCCCGGTAGAACCGGCGGAAGCCGGTTACCTTCTGGTTGTCGAGACTCAGGAGGAAGAACCGGGCATGCAGTACCGCAATAGCATCTTT
>Ga0335073_10007014_pt1 | contig 15798 bp, 18 predicted proteins | sample Lox_Sample_22_FD_207093 | JGI IMG/M metagenome (GOLD analysis project Ga0335073, IMG submission 207093) | Soil microbial communities from Loxahatchee National Wildlife Refuge, Florida, United States - Lox_Sample_2.2 | ecosystem: Environmental > Terrestrial > Soil > Wetlands | place: USA... | reverse complement strand
CTTCGGTGATGCAGGCGAAGCTGCTGCGCGTGGTCGAAGAGCGCACGTTCGAGCGCCTAGGCGGTACGGAAACGCTGCGGATGGATGCGCGCGTGATCGCGCTGACCAACGCCAACCTCGAAGAGGCCGTGCGCGCAGGGCGTTTCCGCGAAGACCTGTTTTTCCGGCTCAACGTGCTGGCGCTCACCGTGCCGCCGCTGCGCGGGCGTCGCGCCGATATCGCGCCTCTGGCCGCGCATTTTCTGGCGCGGCTCGGCCCGGTGCACGGGCACGCGGATGCGTCGCTCGATCCGGGCGCGCTGGCGCTGCTCGAGTCCTACGCGTGGCCGGGAAACGTGCGCGAGCTGAAGAATGCGATCGAGCACGCGCTGGTCTTCGCAAAGGAGCCGGTGTTGCGCTCGGAGGATTTTCCGGAGATTGTGCGCGCGGCCGGGGATTCGCGGCGTCCTGCGGCGATGCGATCGCTCGAAGATCTGGAGCGCGAAGCGATCCGAGCGACGCTCGAGGCGACGCACTACAAGATCGGGCAGGCGGCGGAGTCGCTGGGGATCAGCCGGAAGACGCTGCTGGAGAAGCGAAAGAAATACGGGCTGATGTGACGCCTGAGCCGGACGAAGGCCTATCGGGTTCCAGCCCTTCCCGCACTCTCCTAACGAAGTCCTCATGAGAATTCGATTGCTGATGCTCGGGAAGACGCGGCGCGAGGAGATTCGCGCGCTGGTCGACGATTACGTCCGGCGGATCGCGCGCTACGCGGAAATCGAAGTCGATGAGTTGCGCGACGGATCGCCCGCGGCGCTGCGCAAGCTGAAGCTCGATGGGAGCGCGACGGTGGTGATGCTCGATGCGGGCGGAAAGCAGTTCACCTCGCAGCAGTTCGCGCGATGGCTCGGCGATCTGCGCGACCGAGGGGTGCGCGAACTTGTTTTCCTCTGCGGCGATGCGGAGGGATTTCCGGCCGAGCTGCGCGACGGCGCGAAGCAGAAGATTTCGCTTTCGACGCTGACCATGCCGCACGAGTTCGCGCGCGTGGTGCTGGCCGAGCAGATCTATCGCGCCTTCGCGATCCTCGCCGGCCATCCGTATCCGAAATAGCCACGGAGACACAGAGGCACGGAGCGGAAGATCGTGGGGAACCGCTCTCCTGTGGCCTTTCGCGACTTCGCGGCAAGCCGGTTCTTGACCTTTGGTCAGGGCGCGGCCAGTATTGGAAATTGCGGCTTGGGGGCGGGAAACGCACATGCCGGAAGGCCAGGGACTGTTGATCGTTTACACGGGGCCGGGCAAGGGCAAGACGACTTGCGCGCTCGGCACGGCGTTTCGCGCGGTGGGCCAGGGGCTGCGCGTGCTGATGGTGCAGTTCATCAAGGGCTCGTGGCACTACGGCGAGCTGGACGCGGCGAAGATGCTCGGCGACGACAAGTTCGAAATCCGGCCGATGGGGCGCGGCTTCGTGAAAGTGGGCGGCGCGGAGACCGATCCGGAGGACGTCCGGCTGTGCGAGCAGGCGTGGGACTTCGGGCGCGAGCAGATTTACAGCGAGAAATACGATCTGGTGGTGCTCGACGAGATCAATTACGTGATCAGCTACAAGATGCTCGAGGCGGAGCGCGTGGTGGAATCGCTCGCGAAGCGGCCCGAGCGCGTGCACGTGATCTGCACGGGGCGCAACGCGCATCCGAAGCTGGTGGAAGCGGCCGATCTGGTGACGGAGATGCGCGAGGTGAAGCATCCGTACACCAAAGGCATTTTGGCGCAGCGAGGGATCGACTACTAGGGATGAGGGACGACCGCCGAGGGCGAGCGATCAGGAGCGCGGGCGCTTCGGCGCCGGCATCCGTAGGACGCTGAGATTTTCAAATGACCTGGTTCAAGCGCGAGAAAAAACCGATCGAGAATCCGACGCCCGTCGACGAGCGACGCGTCCGCACCGAAGGCCTGTGGACGAAGTGCAGCGCCTGCAGCGCGATCATCTGGAAAAAGGATCTCGAGACGAATTGGGAAGTGTGTCCGAAATGCGATCACCATTTCCGGCTGGGCGCGCGCCGGCGGATCGATCTCCTGCTCGATGACGAGCCGTGGACCGAGCACGACCCCGATCTCGTCTCGAACGATCCGCTGCACTTCTCCGACACGAAAGCGTACGCGGACCGGCTCGCCGAAGCGCAGAAGAAGCTCAAGATGGGCGACGCAATCCTCACGGCCGAGGGCCGGCTCAACGGGCGTCCGGTGATCTGCTGCTCGATGGAGTTCCGCTTCATCGGCGGGTCGATGGGCGCGGTGGTGGGCGAAAAAGTGGCCCGCGCGATCGAGCGGTCGGCGGAGAAAAGGCGGCCGCTGCTGATCGTATCCTGCTCTGGCGGCGCGCGAATGATGGAAGGTGCCGTGAGCCTGATGCAGCTGGCGAAAGTGTCGGCGGCGCTCGGGCGGCTCGATGAAGCGCGCGTGCCATTCATTTCGATTTTGACCGATCCCACAACGGGCGGCGTGACGGCGAGCTACGCGATGCTGGGCGACCTGAACATCGCCGAGCCGGGGGCGTTGATCGGCTTTGCCGGGCCGCGCGTGATCGAGCAGACGTTGCGGACCAAGCTCCCCGAAGGATTTCAGACGGCGGAATTTCTGGTTGACCACGGCTTTCTCGATGCGGTTGTGCCGCGCAAAGAATTGAAAGGATACGTTTCGCAGGCGCTTAGCTTTTTCCTCGACTCCGCATGACCTACGATGAATCGGTTCGAGCGCTGATGGCGCTCGGGCGCGAGCTGGCGTCCCCGCAGCAGGCTCGCGTTCAAAAGTTCGGCCTCGAGAACATCTCGATTCTCGTCGAAGCCCTGGGAAACCCTCACCGCGCGATTCCCTGCGCGCACATCGCCGGAACGAACGGCAAAGGCTCGACGGCGGCGATGCTGGATTCGATCCTGCGCGCGGCGGGGCTGCGCACGGGCCTCTACACCTCGCCGCACCTCGAACGCATCAACGAGCGGATCCGCATCGACGGCACGGACATTTCGGACGAGGAGTTCGCTGCGGCGTGGACGCGCGTGCGAGCCGCGATCGAGGCGTTGCTCGCGTCGGGCAAACTCGGGGCGCACCCGACGTATTTCGAGTGCGTGACGGCGATGGCGTTTGTCGCCTTTGCGAAAGCGGAAGTGGATTTCGCGGTGTACGAAGTGGGTCTCGGCGGGCGACTCGATTCGACGAACATCGTCCAGCCGGAAGTGGCCGTGATCACTTCGATCGATTTTGACCACGAGGATTTCCTCGGTCACTCGATCGAGCAAATCGCTTCGGAAAAGGCGGGAATCATCAAGCCGGGTGCGTGGGTGGTGAGCTCGGCCGAAAAGCCGGAAGCTCGTGCGGTGATCGCGCGCCGCTGCCAAGAGGTAGACGCGCGGCTCGTCGAGATCGATACTGCGTGGCGCATCGACGAGGTACAGGCCACGGGCGCGTGCTATCGGGCGACCGTTTCGGCAGTGCATTCGCACAAGGCGCTCGCGGTCGAGCCGCCGCTCGCCGGTCGATTCCAAATTCGCAATGCGCTCGCTGCGGCGGCTTCCGCACGCTTGCTGGCCGAGCGCGGATTCGCGATCGATGACGCCGCGATCGAGCGCGGTATTCGCGCGGCTCGCTGGCCGGGGCGGCTCGAAAGACTCGCCGAGCGCCCGACCGTGTATCTGGACGGCACGCACAATCCCTCCGGCGCGCGCGAACTGCTGAAATTCTGGGAGGAAAATTTCAAGGCATGCCGCATTCTTCTCGTTTACGGCGCGATGCGGGATAAAGCCGTCGACGAAATCGCGGGGCTGCTTTTTCCGGCCGTCGATTTCGTGATTTTCACCGAGCCGCACCAGCCGCGCGCGATTTCGGCGCCGCTACTCTCCGAAATGACCAGCCACCTCGCGAAGAGCTTTCGCGTTGTGCGCGATCCAGGAGAAGCGCTCGAACAAGCGATCGGGATGGCCGGACCGCAAGATGCAGTCTTCGCGACCGGGTCGTTGTATCTCGTGGGGGACCTCCGCACGTACTGGCAGAAGCGCAAGCCCATCGAAGCGAAGCACTAACATTCCTTCCAGAAAACGGAGATTTTCTTTCCGAATTCTCGGATGCGACAAAAAGTGTCTCCCAAGCACCAATATGGCTGTTGGCAACGCTTACCCGAACGCACATATTGGTTGCGGGAACTGGGATCTCCTTTTTTGCGTTTCTTATTGTGAAGGCAGCAAGCCAAAACGGCCTTCGAGACGTCTAAGTGAGGAACCTGGGGAGTGGACAAGATGACTCGGAATGAACGGCGGCCAATTCTGGAATCCTTCGGACGCGCGCCCGCATTGCTCGCGCTCGCTTTGGGGCAGCTTCCGAAGAAGATGTGGCTGTACAAACCTGCCTCCGAGCGTTGGAGCATCCACGAGATCATTCTTCACCTGGCCGACAGCGAAGCGAGCTCGTACGTGCGCTGTCGCCACCTGATCGCAGAGCCCGAGCGCGTGATCACGGAATTCGACGCGGGCCGCTGGGCCGGCTCGCTCGGCTATTTCCATCAGAGCACGCGCGAGGCGCTCGAAGTGATCCGCCGCCTGCGCAGGATGACATATCAACTTCTGGTTGCGGTGCCCGAGCCGGTGTGGTCGTACATCGTCGAGCACCCAGTGGAAGGCAGGATCAGCCTCGACAGCTGGATCGAACGCCAGGAGCGCCACATTCCACACCACATCGACCAGATGCGCGAGAACTACGCGATCTGGCTCAAACTGCATCCGCCGCGGAAGTCGGCGTCGAAGGCCTCTACGTCGGGCGTGATGTCTCTTTCCGTCGGTACCTGCTAAGTTGCCGGACCCGCCGCGCCGCATGTGAGGCGTTGCCCGTCGCTGCGGCGCGATGATACGATGTTCTTGGTATGTCCCCCGAGGCCAGCCCCAAACCGCGCGTAGGTGTCCCGTATCGCACACGAAAAGAAGAGCTTACGGGAGATTTCGTCAAGATCGAGAAGTACGTCAAAGCGGTGAACGCGGCCGGAGGAGTCTCCGTGCCGATTTCGCTGGGCCTTTCGGCGTCGCATCTGGACCGAATCGCCTGGACGCTCGACGCGATCCTGCTGACCGGCAGCCCGGCGGACATCGAGCCCTCGCTTTTCGGTGCCCCGAAGCATCCCGAAACCGCGGAGGCCGACGTTGACCGGCAGCGCGTGGACTTCGCGTTGATCGAGCACGCGCTGAGCGAACACAAACCGATTCTCGCGATCTGCTATGGCATCCAGAGTCTGAACGTGTTTCTCGGTGGCACGCTCGTTCAGGACATTCCCAGCGAAATCGGCAAGCAGATTCGGCACGACTGGGAGACGGAGGAGGATCATCAGCCCGAGTTGCTCCATCCGGCGCGGTTCGAGCCCGGCTCGCGGCTGGCGCGGCTGGCCGGCTCCGAGGAAGCGGTGATCAATAGCTCACACCATCAATCGATTCTCGATGCGGGCCGGGACCTTCGCGTGGTGTCGCGCGCGCCGGACGGCGTGATCGAAGCCGTCGAATTGGATGGCGAAGGGAACCGCGTGACGGGAGTGCAGTGGCACCCGGAGCGGCTGGCCGGCGCCGATCCGTTGTCGCAGGCGCTCTTTCGCGATCTTGTGACGTCGGCGGCGGTGCGGCGGACGCCCGCAAGCATCTGAACAGGATCCTTCGAAGGCGGCGCGCCGCCTCGCGTTTTGATTCTACTTTCAACTCATCCGTGTGGGGGGAACATGATTTCGCTGGCGGGCAAAGCGGCACTTGTGACGGGTGGGTCGCGGGGCATCGGTGCCGCAACCGTAAAGATGTTCGCCCAGGCGGGCGCGGACGTCGTCTTCAACTACCACCAGAATCGAGAGGCCGCGGCGCAGGTGGAGCAGGAAGCGCGCAAGCACGGCACGCGGGTCGAGTCATTCAAGGCGGACTTGGGGAAAACGGAGGACGCGCGGAAGCTGGTGGAAAACGCGCGCGCGCGCCTGGGGCGCCTGGACATCCTCGTCGCCAATGCGGGCATCTGGAACCATGAGGACGCTCCGATCGAGAAGATGAGCGAGCGCGAATGGGATGAGATGATTCGCGTGAACCTCAAGAGCGTCTACTCGACCGTGCACTTCGTCGTCCCCCATATGATCGCGCAGGGAGGCGGGCGCATCGTGACGGTGTCGTCGGTGGCTGGCCAGCGCGGCACGCCGTTTCACACGCACTACGCCGCGACGAAGGGCGCGATGATCAGCTTCAGCAAAGGGCTGGCGCTCGAGCTTGCTCGCCATAACATTCTGGTGAACTGCGTGGCGCCGGGGTTCGTCGATACGGACATCTGGAAGAACGCGGCAAAGGACAAGAAGAAATTCAAGCAGTGGCTCGCGTCGTATCCCTTGAAGCGCGTGGCCACGCCCGAGGAAGTGGCCGGGCCGATTCTCTTCGCGGTGTCCGATCTGGCCACGTTTGTGACCGCCGAAGTGATCAACGTAAATGGAGGTTCGTTCCCGTGCGGATGAAAAGGAGCGCGATCTGGGCCGCATCGCTGCTGGCGCTGGCGGCTGTGGCCGCGCCCCGCCCCGGGGCCGCGCAGGACGACCAATTCCTGATGCCGGAAGAGAGCGCGGCGAAGGCCAAGCAGATCCTGCAACAGACGATCGACGCGCTCGGCGGAAGCGCATACCTCAACGTGCACGACGAGACGTGCACGGGCCGCCTCGGCCAGTTCGATCACTCGGGCGAGCTCACCGGCTTCGGCCACTTCGTCGATTACGAAATTCCTCCCGACAAAGAGCGCCAGGAAAATCTTCCCAAGCGCAACATCATCGAGGTTTACAACGGCAACAAAGGCTGGGACCTCGACCGGGGCGGCGTCTCGGAGGCCCCCGCAGTCGATCTCGCGGATTTCGTCGAGGGGAACGAAAAGGATCTCGATAATGTTCTGCGCTTCCGCATCCATGAGCCGGACATGGTTTTCCGCTACGGAGGACCCGACATCGTCGATCTGAAACAGGTCGATTGGGTCGAACTCGTCGATCCAGACAATCGCACGATCCGCATCGCAATCGCCAAGGCGACTCATTTTCCGATCCGCAAGATCGTTGATACGCGCGATCCAAAGACACGCATGAAGAGCGAAGAGATCGAATACTATTCGAATTACCACCCGCTGCAGGGCGTCGAGACTCCGTTTCAAATCACGCGCGAGCGCAACGGCATTAAGATTTGGCAGGTTTTCTTCGACACGTGCCAGTACAACACGAATCTATCGGATTCGCTGTTCACTCGCGACTCGCTCGAGGAGCGCTGGGCCAAAGTCGGCAAGAAGGAAAAGGACAAAGACAAGGACAAGAAAGATAAGGCCGACAAGGACGACAAGAGCGACGATGCCGACCAGTCACCCGACAAAGATTGATTTTTCTTCACTTCCCTAAGAATTACCGTCTGACCTATGCTTCCGCGCGGTTGCTGCATTCGTCCGCGTGCGAGGTCGGCTTCACGGCCGAGCGAAACACAGAGAGCACGCGGAGGCGGCACTCAGTACACAGAGGCAACGCCATTTGTGTCGATTTGGATCGCGCGAGGTCCGGCGAGTATAATGCCCGGATGGGAATGAGCCGGAAATCGCAACCGATACACGGCACGACGGTTCTCTGCGTGCGCAAGGACAACAAAGTCGTGCTGGCCGCCGACGGACAGGTGACGCTCGGCGAAGGCGTGATCAAGCACAACGCGAAGAAGACGCGGCGGCTTTACAACGATAAGATCGTGGCGGGCTTTGCCGGGAGCACGGCCGACGCTCTTTCACTTTTCGGCCGCTTCGAAAACAAGCTCCAGGAGTTTCACGGCAACCTGCCGCGCGCGGCCGTCGAGTTGGCGAAGGAATGGCGCACGGATCGTTCGCTGCGGCACCTCGACGCGCTTTTGATCGTGGCGGACGCGAAGAACACGCTGCTGCTCTCGGGCAATGGCGACGTGATCGAACCCGACGACGGCATCTGCGCGATCGGTTCCGGCGGGTCTTACGCGGTGGCGTCTGCGCGGGCGCTCGCGAAGCACACGAAGTTGAGCGCCAAGGACATCGCCCAGGAATCGATGCGCATCGCTAGCGAGATTTGCATCTTCACGAACGACACTTTCAGCATCGAAGAACTATGAGCGGCAAGTCGGAGAAAGACATGGTGATCTACTTGTCCGGGGACCAGCAGGCGACGGAGCCCGAACCGCTGCCGTCATTCGACGAGCTGACGCCGCGGGAAATTGTCGTCGAGCTCGATAAGTACATCGTCGGGCAGAACGCGGCCAAGAAAGCCGTCGCGATCGCCCTGCGCAACCGCGTCCGCAGGCAAAAGCTCCAGCCGGAGATCGCCGAAGAAATTCTTCCGAAAAATATCCTGATGATCGGGCCGACGGGCGTCGGCAAGACGGAAATCGCTCGGCGCCTGGCGCGGCTGGCGGGCTGCCCGTTCGTCAAGGTCGAGGCGTCGAAATACACCGAAGTCGGCTATGTGGGACGCGACGTGGAATCGATGGTGCGCGATCTCGTCGAAACTTCGATCGACATGGTGCGCGAGGAAAAGCTCGACGAAGTGGCCGAGCGCGCGGAACAATCCGCCGAAGAGCGGCTGCTCGATTTGCTGCTGCCTTCTTCTCCGGTCGCCGCGATCGATTCTTCCTCGACCGCCGGCGCTTCTGCGGAAGCGCAGCGCCGCGAGCAGACGCAGCGCACGCGCGATAAGCTCCGATCCCAGCTCCGCGAAGGCAAGCTCGACCAGCGTCTCGTGGAAGTCGAGGTGCGCGAGCGTTCGATGCCTTCGTTTGAAATCATCACGAATCAGGGCGTCGAGGAGATGGACGTCAACGTGAAGGACATGCTCTCGGGCATGTTCGGGCAGCAAAAGAAGAAGCGGAAGATGACGGTCGCCGAAGCTTTCGACTACCTGATTCAGGAAGAGGAAAACCGGCTGATCGACATGGACCAGGTGACCCGCATCGCCGTCGATCGCGTCGAGCAGATGGGCATTCTTTTCATCGACGAGATCGACAAAATCGCCGGGCGCGAAGCCGGCCACGGCCCGGACGTCTCGCGCGAGGGCGTGCAGCGCGACATCCTGCCGATCGTCGAAGGCACCACGGTGAACACGCGCTACGGAATGGTCCGCACCGATCACATTTTGTTTATCGCCGCGGGGGCATTTCACACCACGAAACCTTCGGATCTGATTCCCGAGCTTCAGGGCCGCTTTCCGATCCGCGTCGAGCTGAGCTCGCTTTCGGAGGCGGATTTCATCCGCATCCTGACCGAGCCGAAAAACGCGCTCATCAAGCAGTACATGGCGCTGCTCGATACCGAAGGGCTGAAGCTCTCGTTCAGCGAAGATGCGATCGCCACGATCGCGCGCTTCGCGGCCACGGTGAACGAGCATACGGAAAATATCGGCGCGCGCCGCCTGCACACGATCCTCGAAAAGGTGCTCGAAGAGATTTCGTTCGAGGCGCCGGAGATGAAGAAGAAAAGCGTGAAACTCGACGCGGCGTACGTGCAGAAGCAACTCGCGAATATTGTGAAGGACCAGGACCTGAGCCGCTACATCCTCTAAGGCGCGAAACTCGAAAATGGAGATTCGAAATCCGCGAGCTTCCAGCCGCTCGTCGAAGGGCCGTGTCGCCGGCCATTATCGAGTTTCCCGGCTTGCGTCCGCGCTCTTGGCCTGCGCGGCGATCCTCGCGGGATGCGCTTCGCCGGGGGAGCCCACCGAGCGCAAGCCGCCGACCCCGCAGCCGGTCACCGATCTTTCCGCCGAACAATCCGGCAACGACGTGGTCCTGACATTCGCGATGCCGACCGAATCGGTCGATGGCCGGCTGCTCGATCGGCCTCCCTCGATCGAAATCTTTCGCGACTTCGAGCCCTCGAGCGGCGCGAGTGGGCATCCCACGCCTCCCGCCAACCCTACTTTGCTGCTGACGATCCCGGCCGGCATGGTCGATCGGTACGCGCAAAACGGCCGAGTGCGCATCGCCGACGCGCTGCAAGCGACCGATTTCTCGGCGCATCCCGACGCCATCGCGGTGTACACCGTGCGCACGCGCGTTTCGCCCAAGCGCGATTCGGCGGACTCAAATGTGGTCGGCGTGCACGTCCTGCCTGCCGCCGAGCCGATCGATGACCTGAAAGCCGAAGTCGCGCCTTCGGCAGTCGTGCTCACCTGGACGGCGCCCGGGAAGACGATCGCGGGTACGACGCCGTCGATTGGACCGTTCGCCATCTATCGCGCGGAAATTGCGGCGCCCCGTCCGCCGAACGGTGGCGCTGCCACCGGCAAGCCAGCCACGGCCGGCGAGCCCGCGGCGGCGGCCGCCCCGGCGCTCGTCAAGATCGGGCAGGCCGACGCGCCGCCCTTTTCGGACACGCAGGCGATCTTCGGCACCGCGTACGAGTATTCGGTGCGCAGCATCGTGCAGTATCCGAGCCAGGCGATCGAGTCGGCCGATTCGAATGTCGTCGCGATCACGCCAAAGGATGTTTTCCCGCCGGCCGCGCCGCAAGGCTTGGTCGTGGTTTTCGTCCCGGCCCAAGGAACAACGCCAGCGCACCTCGAGCTCTCCTGGGCGATCAGCCCCGAAACCGACATCGCGGGTTACGACGCCTATCGGAGCGAGCAGGATGGCGTTCAGGGAACACGCCAGAACACCGAGTTGTTGATTGCTCCCGCGTTTCGCGATATGAATGTGCAACCCGGCCGCCGTTACTTCTACAGTGTGACCGCCGTCGACCGCTCGGGCAACGAAGGCCCTGCGAGCGCGATCGTCTCTGGCGGCGTGCCGGCCGAAAGGCAACCCACGCCATGACAGACGACACGTCCATCCCCAGCGAGGAAACTCGCGAAACCAAAGGGTCCCATGCGGCGCTGCGAACGGGAATTTACACCGGCGCGCTGCTGATGATCGTCATGCTCGGGGCGCTGGTGACGGCGAACCGCATCCCTAGCCTCGAGCGCTACGCGCTCGAGCGAAACGCGATTTTCTACACGCTCTTCGTGCTGCTCATGCTCGTTCCCGTGTGCCGCTTTCTCAACCGGCCGAAACAGATGCTGGCCGCGTCCGTGATAGGATGGGTGCTGTTCGCCGGCGCGTACGACCTGGTGGGGCTTTACTTCCACAGTCTCTTCGACGTCCTGCGAACGCCTTTTCAGGCGCTGATCGAGGGAGCGGTCGTCTACGGGGTCTTTGCGGGCGGCTCCTGGGTGGCGGGAATGCTCTTTCACGCGCGCCGGCATCCGATTTTGCCCGGCCGCAGGCGGGCCGGAAGCGAGACATCTCACAGCCGATGAAACTCTGCCGCTTCGAACCAGTCGAATCCGCAAAGCAGAATCCCGGACGCACCATGCGCGAGACGATGGTCGAATCGCGCGCCGGAATCGTGGAAGGCGACGTAATCCACGAAATCATCGGCGAGCTTTGGGGCGAGCGCCGCCCGGCGAACCGCGACTGGCGCTTCGACCAGGTGCGATTTCTTCCGCCGTCGTGGCCGAGCAAGATCATCTGCATGGCCAAGAATTATTCCGACCACGCGATCGAAATGGACAGCACCCCGCCCGAGCGCCCGATCATCTTCGCGAAGGTGCCTTCGGCCGTGATCGCGCCGGGAGATCAGATCGTGCTGCCGGCGATTTCGAAGCGCGTCGATTACGAAGGCGAGCTGGCGGTTGTGATCGGCCGGCGCTGCCACGGGTTGCGCCCGACGGACGACGTAAAGCCCTACGTCGTGGGCTACACCTGCCTGAATGACGTCACCGCGCGCGACCTGCAGCGGCTCGACGGTCAATATACGCGCGGCAAAGGCTTCGACACCTTCTGCCCGTTCGGTCCGATCCTCGAAACGAACCACCCCACGCCGCAGACGAAGGTCGAAACGCTGGTCAACGGCGTGGTAAAGCAGTCCGCGCCGCTATCCGATCTGATCTTCCCGATTGACGTCGTAATCCGCTGGATCGCCGAGGCCATGACGCTCGAGCCGGGCGACGTGATCCCCACCGGCACACCTGCCGGCGTGGGCCCGCTCGCCGCCGGAGACCTGGTCGAAGTGCGCATCTCGGACATTGGCACGCTGCGCAACCCCGTCGTCGGCCCCCGCAACTAGCGCCGCCCCGCCAGTCGCTCAGGCAATCCTTCCTGTGCGTCTTCCTCTCCGGCCCAAGTCATCCATCGACGCCGGAATGCTTGCGATTTTCAGCGCCTATTCTGCGAATGCTTCACAACGAAGAGGAGAATCACATCCCACACAAGGATAGCGACGACGATCGAGAACAGGATCGACGACATTTGTTGCTGACTTTTCTCGACGAGATATGCCCTGCTTCGAACAACCTCTTCAAAATTCGTGCGATCGCAGCTCAGGTAAGAAACCGAAACAAATCCCAACAGGGCGGGAAACAGCAGCCCGAGCGGAAAGAGCTTTTTCAGGGCCGACCGAAGATGCGTGCGGCCCGCGGCGTCGGCCACGTCGGTGAACGGATGCCGCAAAAACAGATAAACGACCACGCTCAGCAACACAGACAACACGGCGCCGACGGAATACGAAAGGTTCAGGTATTGCTCATTTGTCATCTTGGATTTTCAACACGGCAATGAGAATCGTCACGATAATCACGTAAATTACTGCAATCCAGAGTGTCTTCTCCAGGACGGACGACAGCCCTTGCGCTCCCGCCCAAACGTATTCCATTGAGCGTGCGTCTGGCTTTAGGTCGAAAGACGTTCCAACAGCTGCTGAGAGGGCGGCGAAGAAGAGAACGAGGAGGAAAGAACGGACGTAGAACGTGACCCCTGCCGGGAGCTTGACGGTTTCTCTGAGCAATTCGCGAAGGCTCACGCTCAACGCGAAAGACAGAATCGCCGCGACGGTCAACGAGATCGCCAACAGGATTAGAAACGCCGATATCCCTGGGTTCATCTTTCCATCCTCCTGAATTCCGCTTGGTTGCCGCCGCCCCGCTGAATAAATGTATGGTTCAGTTAATGGGGCACTCTAACACCGTTGCCGGGGATTCTCATAAACGGCTTTAGCCCGAGGAACGGCCACACCCTGGCTCCCTGGCTTCCGAGTTGATCTTCTGGCCGCATACGCCTTCTAGGCGCTTGTGCAGCGCCTTCGCTGCGCTAACATAGAATCCACTTTGAATAGTGTCTTATCCGATTGGCGGGATGTTCTTCCGCTGGCAGGGCTCGTGGCCCTGGCGGCCATCGGCATGGTGTTCTGGCTGCGGCGAAAGCCCGAGGACGAAAGCGAAGTCGAGCGCCAGCGCCGGTCGTATCTCAACCGCGTCGGCCGCATCGTCGAAGGCCACGTGCTCGAGGTGGTCGACCACAAGATCGCCGCGCCTGCATCGAACGGCAACGGCAAGTCCTCCGGGCTCTTCGGGAAGGCGCACGCCCACGCGCCGTCGAATGGCTCGCAAAAGCTGCTCTACTACACGTACTCGATTTCCGGCGTGACCTACGAGACCGCGCAGGACGTGACCGGGCTCGAAGAACGCCTGCATCTCACGCGCGTCGCCACCGGCCAGATCGCCAGCGTTAAGTACGACCCGTCGAATCCCTCGAATTCGATCCTGCTCGCCGACGATTGGTCGGGTTTACACTGAGCGCCTGGGCCCCGTGATAGACTGAACCCAGGAAACCGCATGCGGCGCGAATTCACAGCAATCATCGAAAAGAAGGGCCGCTGGTACGTCGGCACAATCGAAGAGATTCCCGGCGTCAACACGCAGGGACGAACTCTCTCCGAAGTGCGCAAGAACCTCAAGGAAGCCATCGAGTTGATCCTCGAAGCGAACCGCTCGCTGCTTGCCAAGGACCACACCTCACACGCAAAGCGGGAGCCCATTACGGTCCGGGTCTGAGCAGGCCGGAATGAAGCGCCGCGACCTTGTGCGACATCTCGTCGCGCATGGTTGCGAGCTGCTGAGGGAAGGTGGGGCGCCATTCCGTATTCTGGAATCCCGCAAAAGGAACCACTTCGATCGTTCCAAGACATCGCGAGATCAGCGATTTTCTGGCGCGCAGGATCTGCCGCGACTTGGACATTCCCGCGCCGGACTAGTCCGCGGACAACAACCGCTTGAAACTGCCCCAGCACATTGCTAGGGTGAACCCGAGTGTGAGGCGATGAGCAAGACAGCCCCCAACCTGAAGCGTCACGATGCGCTCGACGAGCTGCGCAAGCGCAGCGCGGAAGCCGAAGAGGGCGGCGGAGCCGAGCGCCGCGAGCGCGAGCACAAGGCCGGCAAGCTCGGCGCGCGCGAGCGGATCGATCTGCTGCTCGACGAAGGATCGTTCGAGGAGCTCGACAAGTTCGTCCGGCACCACTGCCAGGATTTCGGGATGGAGGAGCAGAGGCCGGCGGGCGACGGCTTCGTCACCGGCTACGGCCGCATCGACGGCCGGCTTGTGTACGTCTTCGCGCAGGATTTCACCGTCTTCGGCGGCTCGCTCTCGGAGGCGAACGCCTCGAAGATCACGAAGATCATGGACCTCGCGATGCGCCAGGGCGCGCCCGTGATCGGGCTCAACGACTCCGGGGGCGCACGGATTCAAGAAGGCGTGATGTCGCTCGCGGGCTACGCCGATATTTTCCTGCGCAACACGCTGGCGAGCGGCGTGATCCCGCAGATCAGCGCGATCCTGGGGCCGTGCGCGGGAGGTGCCGTCTATTCGCCCGCGATCACCGATTTTATCTTCATGACGCGCGATACGTCGTATATGTTCATCACCGGCCCCGACGTGATCAAGACGGTGACGCACGAAGACGTGACCAAGCAGCAGCTCGGCGGCGCGATGACGCACAACGCGAAGAGCGGCGTCGCACATTTCATCGCGCCCGACGATGCCGATTGCCTCGCGATGATCCGCGAGCTGATGAGCTACCTGCCTTCGAACAATCTCGACGATCCGCCGCGACGCGCGACCACCGATCCTTGGGATCGCGCGCACGCCGCGCTCAATACGCTCGTTCCCGACGATCCGCAGCAGCCCTACGACATCAAGGACGTGATCCACGCGGTCGCCGATGACGGCGAATTCTTCGAGGTCCACGAGCATTTCGCGAAAAACATCGTAGTCGGGCTGGCGCGATTCGACGGGCGGCCGGTGGGCGTCGTGGCGAACCAGCCGGCGTTTCTCGCGGGCGTGCTCGATATCGACGCGTCGGTGAAAGGCGCGCGCTTCGTGCGATTTTGCGACGCGTTCAACATTCCGCTCGTGACGTTCGAAGACGTGCCCGGCTTCCTGCCCGGCACGCAGCAGGAGTTCGGCGGAATCATCCGCCATGGCGCAAAGCTGCTCTTCGCGTTCGCGGAGGCCACCGTGCCGAAGGTCACGGTGATCACGCGCAAGGCGTACGGCGGCGCGTATTGCGTGATGGCGTCGAAACACATTCGCACGGACATCAACTACGCATGGCCGACGGCCGAAATCGCCGTCATGGGCCCGGAGGGCGCGGTGAACATCGTCTACAAGCGGGAGCTCGATCGCGCGCCCGAAGCCGAGCGCGAGCGGCTGCGCCGCGAGAAGATCGAGGATTTTCGCGAGCGTTTCGCGAACCCTTACGTGGCAGCCGAGCGCGGCTACATCGACGCCGTGATCGAGCCGGCGCAGACCCGGGCCAAGATCGTCACGGCGCTGCGGTCGCTTGAAACCAAGTGCGACACGAACCCGAAAAAGAAGCACGGAAACATTCCCTTATGACAACATTCGCGAAAATAATTTCGGAGCAGCGCTGGATTTTCAAAACGAATTCCATTACACTCTCGCGGGTTTG
>Ga0335073_10007013_pt1 | contig 15801 bp, 10 predicted proteins | sample Lox_Sample_22_FD_207093 | JGI IMG/M metagenome (GOLD analysis project Ga0335073, IMG submission 207093) | Soil microbial communities from Loxahatchee National Wildlife Refuge, Florida, United States - Lox_Sample_2.2 | ecosystem: Environmental > Terrestrial > Soil > Wetlands | place: USA... | reverse complement strand
CGGGCAGCGACGCTAAGGCCAGCGACGACAAGGGTACCGACGGCAAACCCGTGGACGGCGAAGACAAAGACAGCGGGGCCGCGGACAGCGAAGACAAAGACAGCAAGGCCGCCACCGACGACCAGGCAGAGCAGGCGGACAAGCCCGCGCAGGACACCCCGGAAGGCTGACAGTCCCTGCGCCCGGCGCGAGCCTGAGCGTCCAGGCGCCCGTCAGGCCGCCCGGCGTCACTTCTCGCGCGGCGTTACTTCGCGTAGAGCTCGAGGCTCGGGCGGACCGCGTCGAGCGTGGTCGCGAGCTTCGCGGTGCTCATCGTCGGCGAAACGAGCTCACCGAAGCTGTCGTTGTCGAACCACACGCACATCGCCACGCCCTGGCCGTTCGCCTGGGCCTCGGCGCATGCGGCTTCGCCGCCCAGCGATCCGGCGGGCACTACCGTGGCGCCGGGATATGTCTGGGTGAAGTTGGCGAGCGATGTGGCCGGCGCGGCACTCGACAGCTTGCCGCCCACGAACATGAAGATCGTCGCGTCACCGCCTGGCGCGGTGCTGCCCTGCTGGTAGACGGCGGAGACGACGTTGCTCGCCTGGCCGGCGCTGGTCTTCATGACCTCGGTGCGCAGCTCGCCGACCTTCATCGCCTTCTCCAGGCTCGGCATGCGGGTGAAGCCGTCGACCTGGTTCGGCGCCACGACTGTGTGCGCGGGGCCGCTCGGGCCTGAGAACACGTACTTCATCAGCACGCCGCCGATCGCGCCCGCCGCGACCACCGCGATGGCGCCGAGCGCCAGCCACTGACGGCGGTCGCCGCTGCGGCCGCGGCGACGGCCGGCCGCGCGCCTTGTACCGGTGTCGTCGTCCCGCCGCTCCGCCGTGCGGGCGTAGGCGGCAGGCAACTGCGCGGGCCCATCGTCCAGGTCGTAATCGCCGAACGTGCCGAGTTCGGTCCAGTCGTCGGGCGGCGCGAGCACGCCCGTCGCGGACGACCGCAGCGGCCGCCGGTTGTCGATCCGCGTCTCGTCGTACACGGGGACGTCAAACCTGGTCTGATCCATGCGCACGTCCACGGCGCGCATGTCGAACCGCGTGTCGTCGAATCGGTGCCCGCGAGTCTCCGCCACCGCACGCTGGCCGGCGTAGTCCGCGGTACCGGCGTCCGAGTATCCCGAACGAGCCGGGGCGGCTGTGCCGAACCCGTCGTTCCCGTATCCGACGGGCTCGTCGCGCCGGACGTCTTCGCTCGACAGCCAGAGGCTGTCCAGCCGCGTCTCATCGAAGCGGGGCACGTCGAAACGCGTCTCGTCAAAACGGCGGCCCGCGCCGGGAGCATCGCCGCGACGGTCGCCATGGCGCTGCGGGTCTTCGTAGCGCGGGTCGTCATAGGCGAGCCGGCCATAGCTCGGCTCGTCGTAGCCGACGGCCTGGAAGTCGCCGGTCCCGATGATGCCGGACAGGTCGTAGCCCGGGCCTTCGACGCCCGGCCGGGAGTAAGCGGAGCCGTTGTAGTCAGCCGGGCCGTGGCCCAGGGTGCGGTAGGCGCCGGACCAGTCGTTCACGGCCTGGTATTCGCCCGCGGGCGCGTAGCCGCCGCCGGGGCCGTCGTGGGGCCGCTCGTCATCCTCGTAACGCAGCGGCTGGTCGTAGTCCCAGGGCTGCTGGTAGCCGTCCGCCGCGCGGTAGCCCTCGGGCGCCCCGTAGCCGCGCTCGTCATAGGCCTGCGGCAGCGGGTAGGCCAGCTCGATGTGACCACCGGACTCGCCGTAGCCGCCCGCACCGTACCCGGGGGCCGTGGGTGCGGACAGCGGCGCGTAGCCGGGCTGGCCGTAGCCGGGCTGCGGCTGGCTGGACTCGACGTACCCGCGGACGGTCCGCGTGCCCGCGATGCCGGCGTCCTGGGAAGCGGGGCCGTTGTAGCCCGGGTCGCTGTAACCGGGGTCGCCGTAACCGAAGTCGTCAGCAGAAGGCCCGGCGTAGCCGGGGGCGCCGAAGGCGGCGTACGGGTCCTCCCCGTAGCCTGCGGGGGGCTGCGGCGCCTGCCGCGCCGGGTAGCGGTAATCGCCGTCGCGGTACTCCAGGTCGGAGTACCCGGTTGGCCATGAGATGTCCGGGCCGAACGGCTGCCGCCGCTCCGCTGGACGCCTCCCACGGTCATCCTGGGTGTGCGGCCATCCGCTCCTCATATTGGCAGTCACCTCTGTGTCTGACGCACCTGCGGTTCAGGCAAGGTCACAACATCATCTCGACAAACAATGGTCTACGCCACCGGAACGGGTATATCGGCGTGTCGTGAGGGAACTTTTTTCGCGAAACGACCCAGAATTGGACATTTCACACTCTGTCTGGGGTTCCGCGGGCCCGCGGTTCGGCGCGGTCTCGCGGGTTCAGGCGATGTCGCGACGGCGGAGGGCGGCGAGCCCGACTACGGCGAGCGCCAGCGCGGCGACGGACAGCCACAGCAGCGGCTGCGCGGACACGGAGCCGCCGGGCAGCCGCGGGACATGGGTGAACGGGGAGATGTCCAGGACCCAGTGGGACAGCTGGAGTGACTGACCGAAGATGCTGATGGCCACCACGAGGCCGAGTACGGTCCAGCCCACGGCGACTGACGCGTCCGGCAGCAGGCCGAAGGCCGCCGCGGCCACCCCGGCGATCACCATCGCGGCCGGCAGTTCGGCCAGCCCGGCGCCGAGCATCCGGGCCACCTCGCCGCCGACGGTCACCGCGCCGTTCGAGCGCAGGCCGTAGCCGAGCCCGGTGGCGACACCGGCGACCGCGAGGAGCGCGGCCGTGCCGGCGAGGGCGACAAGCAGGTGGCTGAGCCCCCACTGGACCCGCCCGTGGACACCGGACAGCAGGGGGTCGGCGCGCCCGGCGGTCTCCTCGGCGCGCAGCCGGAGCACGGCGGACACCGCGAAGGCGGCCGCGATGAGACCGGCGAGGAGCATCAGCGCGGCCAGGTAAGCGTTGACGATGGCGGACTGGCCGCCGAGCCTGGCGAACTCGTTCCGCAGCGCGCCGCTGGTGCCAAGCAGCGAGCCGATCCCCTGGGCGGCGGCCCCGCAGACCGCGAAGATGAACGCGAAGCCGGCCGCCCAGCCGAGCAGCGACTGCCACTGCAGCCGCCAGGCGAGGGACCGCGGGCCGCGCAGCGCCCGCGACGCCTCCGGCCTGCCCGGCCGGTCCGGCAGCAGGCCGGCCCCGTGGTCGCGGCGGGCCGCCAGGGCGAACGCGCACCAGGTGCCGGCGAAGAACGCCGCGACCGGCAGCACGAGCACCCACCAGCGCGGCTCGTCGAACGGCCTGAGCACCTCGGTCCAGCCGAGCGGCAGCGCCCAGGTCAGCCACGATGGCCCGCTAGTCCCGGCCGAGTCGCCGACCGCGCGAGCCAGGAACGACAGGCCGAGAACGGCGAACACGATCCCCCGCGCGGCCCGCGCCCCCGTGGTGAGCTGCGCGGCGACCGCGCTGATCCCGGTGAACGCGAGCCCGCAGGTCCCGATCGCGAGCGCCAGCGCGGCCGAACCCGCCGCCGGCAGGCCGGCCAGGGGCAGCACGGCGCACAGCAGCACCGTCAGCACCACGTTGGCCAGCGTCGCGGCGAGCAGCGCCGCGGCCAGCGGCGCCTGCCTGCCGACCCGGGCGGAGCCGATCAGCTCAAGGCGGCCGGCCTCCTCATCCGCGCGGGTGTGCCTGATCACGATGAAGGCCGTCATGAGCACCGCGAACAGCGCGGCCCACACCCCGTAGCGCCAGGCGGTCAGCGACCCGACCGACGTGCCGCTCAGGCGGCCGTAGAGGAAGAGCAGCGCCGGGTTGCTCTCGCCGCTGGCCACGAGCGCCAGCCGCTCGGCGGGCGTCTTGTACAGCTTGCCGAACGTGTAGGCGGTCGAGGTGACACCGATGGTGATGACGTAGATCCACGCCGGCAGCATGATCCGGTCCCGGCGCAGCGCCAGCTTGACCAGGTCTCTCGTGCCGGCCAGCGCGCGGTTCATGGCTGGGCAGCCGCGACGGGACGTTCGGAATAATGCCTCAGGAAAAGCTCCTCCAGAGTCGGCGGGCGGCAGGTGAGAGTCCGCACGCCTGTCGCCGACAGGACGCGCAGGACGTCTGTGAGCACGGCGTTGTCCACCTCGCAGCGCAGCCGGGCGCCGTCGAGGACGGCGTCATGGACGCCGGGAACGTCACTGAGCGACAGGGGGCCGGACAGTTCGGCGTCGATCGTGGTCCGGGTCAGGTGCCGCATCTCGGCCAGCGTGCCGGTCTCGATCGTGGCGCCCGCGCGGATGATCGTCACGCGGTCGGCGAGCGCCTCGGCCTCGGCGAGGATGTGGCTGGACAGCAGCACGGTGCGGCCGTCGCGGCGCTCAGCGTTGATGCAGTCGCGGAAGGTCGCCTCCATCAGCGGGTCAAGTCCGGCGGTCGGCTCGTCGAGCACGAGCAGTTCCGCGTCGCTCGCCAGGGCGGCGATCAGGGCGACCTTCTGGCGGTTGCCCTTCGAGTAGGCGCGCGCCTTCTTGGCCGGGTCCAGGTCGAAGCGCTCGATCAGGTCCTGGCGGCGCTTGTCGTCGCTGCCGCCGCGCAGCCGGGCGAGCAGGTCGATGATCTCGCCGCCGGTCAGGCCTGGCCACAGTGTCACGTCGCCGGGCACGTAGGCGAGCCGGCCGTGCAGGGTGGTCGCGTCCCGCCACGGATCGCCGCCGAGCAGGGTGACCTCGCCGCCGTCCTTGCGCAGCAGGCCGAGCAGGATGCGGATCGTGGTGGTCTTGCCCGCGCCGTTCGGGCCGAGAAACGCGTGCACCTCGCCGCTGCGCACCGTCAGGTCCAGGCCGTCGAGCGCCTTCGTCGGGCCGAACTGCTTGCGCAGGCCGCTCGCTTCTATAGCGTTCGCCATGGTTCCTAGCCTAACAAGTTTCAGAAATTTATGAATGTTCGGAATGCTGTATCCTCAGTCACATGGCGGCAGTTGGCGACCAGCCGGGCGACCCGCTGCTCCAGTTCATCGAGCGGTTCGCGTCGGTGCTGGTGGCGGCCGGGTTCCCGGCCATGCCCGCGCGCGTCTTCGTCGCGTTCCACGTCACCGACGCCGAGCGGCTCACCGCCGCGGACATCGCCCGCATGCTGCAGATCAGCCCCGCCGCGGTGTCAGGCGCCGTGCGGTACCTGACCGGGGTCGGCCTCGTGCACAAGGAGCGGGTGCCCGGCTCGCGCCGCGACTACTACCGGATGCCTCCCGACGTCTGGCACGAGGTGATGCGGATGCAGAGCCAGGTCCTCGCCCGCTGGGCCGGCCTCCTCAAGGAAGGCACCGGGCTCGTGGGCGCGGACACGCCGGCCGGCGCCCGGATGAGCGCGCACACGGCCTTCTTCGAGTTCCTGACCCCCGAGATAGCCGGAATGCTCGACCGCTGGGACGCCCTCGACGAGACGCGGTGACACCCGGCTTCCTGGGAGGCTTTCCCAGCAGCACCACACGTCCCGCCAGTATGACTTGGCGTACTTTTCGCATGGACATTCTGGACATATCAGGACAGGAAAACGTCAGAAAGTACGCCAAGTGGACGGCAGGGGCTGATGTGGCGGGCGATCCCGCGCCGGGGCCAGACGCGCGACCCAGGCCGCGCCGCGGCAGCACGAAAGATTAGGCATCGGCGTCCGCCCACGGCGCAACTACGGCAGATAGCCTCATGTCATGAGATATCTGGTCCGGGAACGGATCTTTTCCATCAAGGCCGACTTCTGGATAGAAGACGAAGGCGGGAACCGGGTTTTCCTCGTCGACGCCAGAGCGCTCAGCCTGCGCGAGACATTCGAGCTCAAGGATGCCTACGGCAACCTGTGCGCGCTTATCCGCAAGAAGTTCTTCGCGATGCGCGACACGATGGAGATCGAGAACGGCAACGGGGTCATCGCCACCGTGCGGCCGGCGTTCTTCTCGCCGCTGAAGCACCGCTACCTCATCGAACTCGCCGACGGCGAGCAGCTCGAGGCGGTCGGCAACTTCAGGGACAAGGACTGGCAGATCGCGGGCCGCGACGGACGCGTCGCCGGGCGGATTTCCCGGCAGTGGTTCCGGATCCGTGACACCTACGGCGTGGAAGTCGAGCCGGGCGCGGACGACGCGCTCGTCATCGCCATCGCCGTGTGCATCGACCGCATCCACGAGGACGAAGTGCGGGAGCACGAGCACGAGCACTCCGGCGGGTTCGGGTTCGGTGGCGGGGGCTTCGGCGGCGGGTTCGGCGGCTTCTAGCCGCCGGCCGGACTGTCCGCGCCCGGGGCGGCTATTCGCAGCCTGTCCGCGCCCGGGCGCTAGCGCAGCTTGTCCGCGTCCAGCGCGGGCAGGGTGAACTCCCCGCCCAGGTACCAGGCGGCGGGGTCCTCGGGGTCCAGATCGCCGACGGCGGCGATGACCTCGGCGGCGTACGCCTCCGCGTCGTCGCGGGGTTCGTAGCCGAGCGCCCGGGCCTCGGCGAGCGACACCCAGCCGCCGCGCGTGTTGGCGGACACGCCGAAAACCACGCGGAAACCTGGCGACGGCGCCGTCAGGCACGCCTCGAACAGGCGCCCAGTGTCGTCTGGCGACAGCCACGTGGACAGCATCCGCGCGTTGGTCGGCCGCGGGAAGCAGGACAGGATGCGGACGCAGATCGCGTCCATGCCGTACCGGCGGCTGTACAGCGCCGCCAGCGCCTCCCCCGCCGCCTTGGACACCCCGTAGTAGGTGTCCGGCGCGGGGAACGCGTAATCCGGGACCGGATACTCCGAGCGCGGGCTGAATCCGACCGCGTGGTTGGACGAGGCGAAGATCACCCGCGGCACCCCTGCTCGCCTGGCGGCCTCGAAGACCACGTAGGTCCCGTTGATGTTGACGTCGAGGATGCGGTCCCATGGTCCCTCCGACGGGACCCCGCCCAGGTGGATGACCGCGTCCGCGCCGTGGCAGGCGCGCGTCATCGCCGCGATGTCAGTGACGGAAGCAGTCACCGCCTCCTCATCCGGCCTGGACAGTGCTTCCACTGGCACCACGTCGAGGAGGCGAAGCGTGCGGTCCGGGCGCGCCAGCCGGGACCTGAGCATTGTCCCGATTCGGCCCGCGGCGCCCGTGATGAGGACAGTTGGCATGAGGCCCCAACCTACTCCAAGGGAATCGTTTTGTTACCACAACGAATTGCCGATGTTCTGACCAGTGCGAAATCCTGAGGTTCGTGATCACTCCGCGGGGCCCGCTTGCGGCGCGGCGCATGACCGCGCACTGGGTGGTCCTTGCCGCGGCAGCGCTCACGACGCTGGTCGCCGCCGCCGTCGGCGCCGCGCTCGCCGCCTTCGCGGGGCAGGCCCTGCCGCAGGCGGTCCGCTATGACCTGTCGGTCGCGCCGGGCACGTCGCTAAGCGCGCAGACCGCGGTCAGCGCCACCCAGCTGGCTCCGGTCACCGCGGCCCTCAGGCACGCCATCGGCGCCGCGCTGCCCGGCGTCCCGTACCAGTTCTGGGCGGCGTCCTGGTCCGACCCGCTCGGACTGGTGGCCGGGGCGCTGCCCGCACGCCCGGCAAGCGCCGGCAAGGGGAACACGGTGCTGCTCGAGGCCGCGGCGATGCGCGGCGCCACCGATCGCGCGGTCTTGGTGGCCGGCCACAGGCCGGCCACCAAGACCGCCACGCCCATCCAGGCGGCGCTGCCCGCCACTGCCGCCGCGCTGCTGCACGTCTCGGTCGGCGACACGCTCCGCCTGCGGGACCGGGCGTCGAACGCGCTGCTGGCCTTCACGATCACCGGCTTGTTCGCGCAGCGCCAGCTGTCAGGCCCGGCGGCCTCTTACTGGGAGCTGAACTCGGTCCCCGCCAGCGGGTCAGCCTCCGTCGGCGGGTTCACCACCTACGGGCCGCTGCTTGTCAGCCCGTCGGCGTTCGGCAGCCCGCTGGCCGTAAGCTCGGGCACCTGGGTCGCCCAGCCCGATATGGCGGACTTCACCGACACGGATCTGTCCGCGGTCTCCGCCGACGTCACCGCGTTGCAGGGTTTCGTGACCAACTCCGCCGAGCTCAGCGGCATGCAGCTCACCACGAGCCTGCCGGCCGTGCTCGCGGAGACCGCGAGCAACCTGGCCGTCGCCAGGTCGCTGCTCGTGATCAGCGGGCTGCAGTTGCTCGTCCTGGCGAGCGCGGCGCTGCTCGCGGTCGCCCGGCTGCTTGTCACGCAGCGGGAAGGCGAGACCGCGCTGCTGATGGCCCGCGGCGCGACCCGCTGGCAGCTGACCCGGCTGACCGCGGCGGAGATCGTGCCGCTGTGCTGCGCCGCGGCCATCGTCGGCGGCGTGTCGGGGATACGGCTGGCTCAGGTGCTCGGCGGCACGCTGTACGCCGGGGCCGGGATTCCCGCGGGCGGCATCGACGCAGGCGCCCTCGGGACCTGGCTGGACGCCCTTGCCGCCACGGTAGCGGTCGCGCTGCTCGCCTGTGCCGCGATGCTGTTCCCTGTGCTTCGCCCCGGACCGGGCGCCGCCCGGGTCCGCCGCGGCCGCCAGGCCGCCATCGCGGGGGCCACCCGGGCGGGCGCGGACATCGGCCTGGTCGTGCTCGCGGTGCTGGCCGGCTGGCAGCTGCGCCGCTACTCGGCCGTCTCGACCGGCGCGAACGGCACGGCGGCCAGCATCGACCCGGTGCTCGCGCTGGCGCCGGCCCTCGCGCTGGCCGGCGGCACGGTCGTCATGCTCCGCCTGCTGCCCGCCGCCGCGCGGGCCGGCGACAGGCTGGCCGCCCGCGGCCGCAGGCTCACCGCCTCCCTGGCGGGGTGGCAGTTCAGCCGCCAGCCGCTGCGCCAGGGCGGCGCCGCGCTGCTGCTCGTCATGGCAGTCGCCACTGGAACCCTGGCCCTGGCACAACACCAGAGCTGGACCAGGTCCGCCGACGACCAGGCGGCGTTCGCCACCGGCGGCGACGTCAATGTCCAGCCGGCGACCGCGCTGGGGCCCGGCGCCACCGGCGCCGTCACCCGTGCGGGCGGGGTCCAGACGGCGATGGCGGTCTCCGTCACGCCTGAGGCCCTGCCCGCCGAGATCGTGGCCATCGGAGCCGCCCAGGCGCCGCAAGTCGCGCTGCTGCGCGGCGACCAGTCCGCGCTGCCCGTCGGCCAGCTTTTCCGGATGATCACGCAGCCGTCCGCGACCGAGGCCACCCCGGTCGCCGGCCGGCCGGCGAGCATCCAGTTCACCGCCGCCCTCGGCCCGGCCCAAATCGGGTCTGTCAACGTGCTGGTGACCCTGCTGGACGCGACCGGTGCCGCGTTCCAGATCGCGGCGGGCACGCTGCCGGCCGACGGCCGCCCGCACCAGCTCACCGCCGTGCTGGGCGGCACCCGGGCCAGCTATCCGCTGCGGCTTGCCCAGATCACGCTCGACTACACGCTGCCCGCGCGGTCGGCGGCGCAGCTCACGCTGACCGTCACGGGCCCGCGCCTGCGCGGCTGGGCGGGCAGCGCCGGCTCTCCTGAGCTCGACAGCCTGCTGGCAGGCAACGGCACCGAAGGCCCCTCGCAGGACCCGAGCGCGACCGCGTGGCGGCCCACGGCTAGCGGCGGGACGCTCACCTTCGACCCGGGCTACGGCCAGGCCTCGTCCAACCCCGGCTTCTTGCCGCCAGGCCCGCCGCAGCCGGTCCTCGGCCAGGTGACGCTGACCGCGGGCAAGCTGGCCCCGGCCGTGGTGCCGGCGATCGCCACCCAGGCATTCCTCGACGCCAGCAACACCAGCGTCGGCGCTATCGTGCCCGGCACGCTTGTCGGCATCACCATCCCCGTCAAGATCGTCGCCGCGGTCGCCACATTCCCCACCATCAGCGGCAGCGCTCTCATCGTGGACCTGCCGACAGTCGAGGGCTATCTCACCAGCCACTCGGCCCCGCCGCTGCCCGTCACCGAATACTGGCTGGCCACCGACGGCCACCAGGTGCCCCCCGGGCTGGCGGGTGCGCTTCCCGCCGGATCAACGGTCAGCGGCCGCGTCGCGCTCGCCGCGACCATGACGAGTGACCCGCTGTCCGCCGCGCCGCAGCAGGCGCTGCTCGCGGTGGCCGGGGCGGCCGCGCTGCTCGCCGTCTGCGGCTTCTGGGTCTCGATCGCGGCCAACGTCAGGCAGCGGCGCGCCGAGAACGCGCTGCTGGCCGCGCTCGGCGTCGGGCAGCGGTCGGCCGCCGCGCAGCTCTTCCTCGAGAAGCTGCTGCTCAGCGTGCCGTCGGCCGCTCTCGGGCTCGTGCTCGGCACGCTGGTCGCGCGACTGATCGTGCCCGCGGTGACGCTCACCGCGGCCGCGCAGCTGCCCGTCCCGCCCGCGGTCACGCTCGTGGACCTGCCACAGACCGTGGCGCTGGCGGCCTTCATCGCCGTCGTGCCCGCGCTGGCCGCCGCGCTCGTCGTCGTCCGGCGCCCGGACCCCGCCGCCGAACTGCGCGCCGCGGAGGCAGCGTGACGAGGGGGGTGTGGGGGGGCGCGCAGCCCTCCCACGCGGGGGGTCACCGGGGGGCCGTCCCCCGGGCGCTAGCACAGCTCACCGGCACCGGTGCCGCGTCCATCGTGGCGCTGGCCCTGCTGGTGCTCGGCTGCGTCTTCGCCGCCACCGCCGGGCCGCGTGAGGCGCAGGCCGCCCAGACCCGCGCGCTGCGCCAGACAATGGCCACCACCTCGCCGCTGACGCGGGCCATCGTCGTGCAAACCACATGGAGCGGCATCTCTACCAGTCTCGCCGAGGCCAGCTTCGGCGGGCAGCCGGACCTTAACCTGAGCGCCGCCCAGGTCAGCGAGATCACCGGCGAACTGCACCGCGACTTCAGCCGCGGCATCGTCCAGCTCAGCGCGCCCAGCGCGGACTGGGCGGACATGAGCTCCAACACGCACGACGTCACAAGCAGCCTGCCCGCGACCCACGGCCTCGCCGTGCACCTGCAGGTCAGCTACCGGCAGCCCTTCACCCAGTACATGCGGCTGATCGCAGGCAGCTACCCGGGAACCTCCCCGCCGGCCACGTTCCGGACAGCCTCCCCTGGCTTCACGCCGGTCATTGCGGTGGTCGTGTCGCAGCAGACGGCACGAACGTTCGGCCTGCACGCCGGGTCGAAGATGACGATCACCGGGCCGCAGCTCGCGTTCTCAGGCAAGCTCGCCGGGATCACCCTCGACGTCACAGGGATCGTCGCGCCTCGCGAGCCTGGCTCGACGTTCTGGACCGCCGACCCTACCGTGATCACCCCCGACCTGCAAATGCCCCAGAACGCGCCGGCCTTCTGGGTCGGCGAGGTTCTCACAGGACCTGCCGAGGTCAACGCCATCCAGCAGGACTTCGGCCCCGAAGGGCTGGCCATCCAGTGGGAGGTCCCGCTCGCCGTCGGCTCCTACCACGGCAACCAGGCCCAGGCGCTGTACGACGCGCTGAACAGGCTGAGCACGCAGTCCCCGCCGCTTTCCGCTGACCTGGCGGCGATCTCCGGTGACCTCCAGGTCAATACCGCCCTGCTGCAGCCGCTCGCCGCGTTCCTGTCCACCGCGCAGGCGGTCGACACGCTGCTCTGGCTGCTGTACGTGAGCCTGGCGATAGCCGGGCTTGTCGTGCTCGCGCTCGCGGCGCGCATGGTGGCGATGCGCAGGTCGGCGGAGCTGACCGTGCACCGGGCGCGCGGCGCGTCGCTGCGGCAGATCGCCTGGACCACGGCGCGCGGCGCGGCGATCGCCTGCGTCCCCGCCGCCGCCGTCGCCGTGGCCATCGCGATCTTGCTCGTCCCCGCGCCGGCGCCGGCCGGCGGCTGGTGGCCGGCGGCCGCCACGCTGCTCGTCGCCGTCTGCGCTCCCGCGCTGATCGCCGCCTGGCAGCACCGGCTGCCACGGCGCCGCTCGCGGGAGCGGCGCCGGACGCGCGGCTGGATCCGGGTAGTCGCCGAGGCCACCGCGTGCCTGGGCGCGATAGCGGGCGTGATCGTGTTCCGCCAGCAAGGGACGCAACCGGGGGCGGGCGTCAACCTGTACACAAGCGCGGCCCCGGTGCTCATCGCCGTGCCGGCGGTGATCGTGGTCCTGCGGCTGTACCCGCTGGCGGTACGCGGGCTGCTGCGCGGCTACGTGCGGCGCCCCGGCGCGACCGCGTTCCTCGGGCTCGCCCGGGCGGCCAGGGCCGCGCTCACCCCGGCACTGCCCGCGTTCGCCCTGGTTCTCGCGCTGACGGTCGCGGCATTCGCGGGCATGGTGCGGGACGCGGTCACCCGGGGCGAGGTCGCCGCGTCCTGGCAGGCCGCCGGGGTCGACGTCACGGTCACCACCACGGACTCCTACGCCGTCGGCGGGTACGTCACGCCCGCCGCGGTCCGTGCGGTGGCGGCGGTGCCGGGCGTGACGCACGCGGCCGCCGTCGGGCAGTTCTCGTGGTCCGCGCCGAATGGCCAGCTGATCACAGGCGTCGTGGTCGACCCGGCCAGCTATGCCGCGCTCGTCTCGGGGACCCAGACGTTCCCGCCGGTGCCTGCCGGGCTCCTCAAGTCCGGGACGCCGCAGCCCGTGCTCGCGTCCGCGCAGGCAGCGGCCGACATCGGCGGCAACGGCGTCGCGACGCTGACCACGCAAAACGGCTCCGCGCCGGTCCGGGTGCGGGTCGCGGGCCTGCTGTCAGGGACGCCAGGGGCGCCGGGCGACCCCGCGTTCGTGGTGATGCCGCAGGCCGCTTTCCACGGCCAGGCCGGGGTGGCCCCGTTCAACGAACTGCTGATCACGGGCGCGGACATCGACTCGGCACGGCTGTCCGCCGTGCTGCGTAAAGTGCTTCCCGGGGCAGCCGTCACGGACCGTTCGGACATATTGAACGCCCTGACCGGGGCGCCGCTGCAGCATGGCACCTTCGTTCTTTTCGAACTGGCCATCGCCGTGGCGGTCGCGCTGGGGCTCGCGGTGATGCTGCTCGGGCTCGCCCTGGGAGCGGCCGAACGAGAAGCGACCCTCGCGCGGCTGGCGACCATGGGGCTGGGCGAAGGGCAGCGAGCCCGGGTAGTGGCCCTGGAGGTGCTGCCCGCGGTGGTCGCCGCCGCGGTCGCCGCCGGTGCGTGCGCCGTGGTGCTGCCGCGGGTGGTCGCGCCCGCGATCGACCTGTCCGTGTTCACCGGCACGCCGGGCGCCGTGGCGCTCGCGCCCGACGTCGTGTCGATCGCGGCGCCGCTGGCCGGGCTGGCGGTCGTGGCACTGGTAGCGCTGTATGTGGAGATCAGGTCGGGCCGCAGGCGCGGAGTCGCGGCGAGCCTGCGGGCGGGAGGATGATGGGAGCACCGATGACAGCCTCAGAACTTGACGCGCTGCGCGTGGACGCCGCTCGCGGGCACGCGGATTGGGGCGCGGGCGCGCTGATCGTCTGCGACCGGCTCGTGCGCATCTACATCGCCGAAGGGATCGAGGTGCAGGCGCTGCAAGGCCTGGACCTGGTGGTCGATGCCGGCGAGCTGACCGCACTGGTAGGGGCGTCAGGCAGCGGGAAGTCCACGCTGATGAACATCCTGGCCGGGCTGGACGCGCCGACGGCCGGCGGGGTGCGGGTGGCCGGCCACGACCTGGCGGCGATGACCGCGCGGCAGCGACTGTCCTACCGGCGGGCCGTGGTCGGGTTCATCTGGCAGCAGACGGCGCGCAACCTGCTCCCGTACCTGACCGGGTTGCAGAACGTGGAGCTGCCGCTGCGGCTGGCCGGGTCTCGCCGCGGCGCGCGGCGACAGCGATCCGGCGAGCTGCTCGACCTGCTCGGCGTCCCGCACTGCGCGGGACGGCGGCCTGACCAGATGTCGGGCGGCGAGCAGCAGCGGGTGGCGATCGCGGTGGCGCTGGCGAACTCGCCCGCCGTCCTGCTCGCCGACGAGCCGACCGGCGAGCTTGACAGCGTGACGGCCGAATCGGTGTTCGGCGCCCTGCAGACCGCGAACAGGGAACTTGGCGTGACCGTGCTCGTGGTGACCCACGACCCGGCGGTGTCGTCGATGGTGCGGCGGGTGATCGCGATCAGGGACGGGCGGACAAGCACGGAGACCCTGCGCCATTCCGCCGGCGACGGCTCGGGTGACGGGCACGCCGTCGAGTACGCGGTGCTCGACAGGGCGGGACGGCTGCAGCTCCCGCTTGAGATGACCGAGGCGCTCGGCATGCGGGACCGCGTCCGGCTCGAACCGGAGCCCGACCATATCGGCGTGTGGCCGGACCGGGGCGCCCCGTCCGGCGGCGACCCGCCCCTGTCAGCGGACTCGCCCGGCGATCCGCGCACTTCCATCAGGCCTGGCGACTTCGAGGACGGCAGCGAATGACCATGGTGGACGTGCTGGACGTGACCCGCACCTACGGCGCCGGCCCGACCGCGACGCCCGCCTTGCGCGGCGTCACCTTCTCGGTCGGCGAGGGCCAGCTGGTCGCGCTGCGGGGCCGGTCAGGATCGGGCAAGACGACGCTGCTGAACGTCGTCGGCGGGCTCGACACCCCGGACGGCGGGACCGTCACCGTGGCCGGGCGGGACGTGACGTCGATGAGCGAGCGCGATCGGATGCGGCTGCGCCGGGAGACCGTGGCGTACATCTTCCAGTCGTTCGGGCTGCTGCCAGTGCTGTCCGCCGCCGAGAACGTCGGCGTCCCGCTGCGAATCAGCGGCGTCGCGCCGCGGCTGCGCGAGGAGCGCGTGTCCCTGATGCTGTCGACGGTCGGGCTGGCCGACCACTCCCGGCAGCGCCCGGGTGAGCTGTCCGGCGGCCAGCAGCAGCGGGTGGCGATCGCCCGCGCGCTGGCCACCAGGCCCGCGCTGCTGCTTGCCGACGAGCCGACCGGCCAGCTCGACCAGGAGACGGGCAAGCAGATCATGCGGCTGCTGCGCGCCGTCGTGCGTTCCGAGGGCGTCACCGCGCTGGTCGCCACCCATGACCCAGCGCTCATCGACATCGCCGATTCGGTCCTGCTCCTGGCGGACGGCAAGATCGAGCCGAACTGAAACCCCGGCCGGGATGGGGCTCCAACCTACGGAGCCGCCCAGTTCTTGTTGCCGCACCGAATTGCGGTCGTTTTCACCGGTACGGAATCCTATGGTCGTGATCGCTCCCCGAGGGCCGCTGGCCGTGCGGCGGATGACCGCGCACTGGGTGGTCCTGGCCGCCGTGGGGCTGACGACCCTGGTCGCGGCCGCGGTCGGCGCGGCGCTGGCCGCCTTCGCCGGGCAGGCGCTGCCGCAGGCCGTCAGGCACGACCTGGTGGTCGCGCCTGGCACGTCGCTCAACCTGTCGGCCCCGGTGACAGGCGGCGAGGTGAGCTCGGCCTCGGCCGCGCTCAGGTCGGCGATCGCCGCGGCTCTGCCCGGCGTGCCGTTCGGCTTCTGGCAAGCCTCCTGGTCCGATCCGCTCGGGTTCGTGCCCGGCGCGCTGCCCGCCCGGCCCGCGGGCACCCCCCGGGGGACCACGCCGCTGCTCCAGGCCGCGGCGATGGAGGACGCGAAAACCTACGCGGTGCTGGTGTCCGGGCAGTGGCCCACGGCGCCCGGAGCATCCGGGCCGGTCCCGGCCGCGCTGCCCGAGCAGGCCGCCGCGCTGCTCGGGGTGAGGCCGGGAGACGTGCTCAGGCTTCGCGACCAGAACACGGGCGTGCCGACGTCTTTCCTGGTCACCGGGCTGTTCGCGGAGCGCCAGCCGACCGGGGCGCCCGGGGCGCCCGGGGCGCCCGGAGTCGCCGCCTCGTACTGGCGGCTCGACTCCGTGCCCGCCAGCGGGTCGAGCACGGCCGCGGGGTTCACTACGTACGGGCCGCTCCTCGTGGACC
>Ga0335073_10007012_pt1 | contig 15803 bp, 17 predicted proteins | sample Lox_Sample_22_FD_207093 | JGI IMG/M metagenome (GOLD analysis project Ga0335073, IMG submission 207093) | Soil microbial communities from Loxahatchee National Wildlife Refuge, Florida, United States - Lox_Sample_2.2 | ecosystem: Environmental > Terrestrial > Soil > Wetlands | place: USA... | reverse complement strand
GTTCTGACGCGCTATCGGCTGATGAAATTTTGCACGAGTTGCTTGCCGGCCTGGGTCAGGACGCTTTCGGGATGGAACTGCACGCCTTCGACCGCATGCTGACGATGGCGAAGGCCCATGATGGTGCGGGTGCCGTCTTTTTCGGTGGTCCAGGCGCTGATTTCGAGCTCTGCGGGCAAACCTTCTTCCTGCACGATCAGCGAGTGATAGCGGGTCGCGGTCATGGGCTGGGGAAGTCCCTGAAAAATTGTTTTGTTGTCATGCAACACGGCGCTGGTCTTGCCGTGCATGAGATAGGGCGCACGAACGACCTTCCCTCCAAACGCCTCGCCGATAGCCTGATGTCCGAGGCAAACGCCGAGGATTGGAATCTTCCCTGATAGCTGACGAATCAGCTCGATACTGATGCCGGCTTCGCGCGGCGTGCATGGACCGGGAGAGATGACGATCCTCTCCGGATGCATCGCTTCGATTTCGCCGACGGTCACCTGATCGTTGCGGCGGACTTCGACCTCGGCGCCCAGTTCTCCGATGTACTGGACCAGGTTGTAGGTGAAGGAATCGTAGTTGTCGAGAACGAAAATCAAGAACCGGCCTCAGACTTCAGATTACACCGAAATAGGGACCAGGGGTCAGAGGGCAGGGACCGGTGTCCGGGGCTAGAGACCGTCCGAGCTTTGGAACTGTTTGTGAAGGCCGCTACTGGCCGCTGGCCCCTGATCCCTGACGGCAGCCGCCTGAATGGGCCATGGCATGACCCGAGCGGGGGATTGACCGAATACTAGCGAAAACCGCATCCTTAAGGCACAGAGAACCCTGCGCCACTTTGGAGAATGTTGATGGCCGAGCCCCAGCAGGAGAAACGCGCGGCACGGCGCTTTCCACTGCGTCTGCCAGTGACTGTGAACCACGGCGAAAATGCCCAGCTTCGCGATGTTGGCCAGCTTCGCGATGTCAGCGCCCGAGGCATTTGTTTTTACCTGCAGTCCTCGATCGCGGAGGGCTCGGATATTGGATTCACCCTGACGCTTCCGCCGGAAATCACATTGACTGAAAGCATTCGAGTGCAATGCAAGGGCCGCGTGGTGCGCGTCGAAAATTCTCGCCCGGAGGGGCAGTTGGCGGTCGCGGCGGTGATCGAAGAGTACGAGTTTCTGCCGGAAGCGTAAGAGCGGACCTCGGCCTTCGGACCCCAGGCAACGCAGCTCCGATCTCGCGAACAGTGAGTGCACATCACGCGTCCCTCCCGGGACGCGCTTCCATTTTTCGGCGCTTCCGGGCGCTAAAGCGCGCCCCTTCGGGGCTTATTCGTTTCCCAACTCACTACCCACAGCTGGCGTTGTGGGCTGCACTCTTCCGCCGCTTCGCGGCTAAAACAGAGGGCTGAAGCCTAACGGCGGTTCGAGCTCTTCTTCCCACTGCAACGAAGTGGTATGGTTCCTAAAAGCGTTGATTCAGGGGAGTGGTTTGGCGCGGATACGGCTCAATCGAACGGCCAGCATCGTTTTCGTGGCGATCGTTTTCGCGGCGATCGGCGCGTGCGGTGCGGCTGCCCAAGCCTTCGGGCCGCCGCCTACGATCAGGAGTATTCGCATCGTTCACGAGGGCGGCGCTCCGGCGGTCGAGATTCTCAGCCGCGGGGGGCAGGTCTTTCCGGATATTCAACTGCTGACATCGCCGCCACGCCTGGTCATTGATATCGCGAACTCCCGAATGGGTCCAATGGCGAATCGCATCCCGGTGCATCAGGACAATATTCTGGCGATCCGGGCAGACCAATACCAGGCGAAGCCGCCGGTGACGCGCATAGTGCTCGATCTCGAGGCGCCGTATGCCTACAGTTGGGACGGAGTGGGAAATCGGCTGATGGTGCGGCTTAAACCGGCGGAAGATCCGGAAGTTGCGAAGAGAGTTGCGCCGAAGCAGCAAGTTGTGGCGAGCGTTTCGCTCACTCCGGTTGCGGCTGTAGTCCCGGTGGTGCGCGGATCGGGGAAGATCATTGCGGCGGCGGGGCTTGCACCCGGTTCGTCGGTGAGCGCGGGCATGGATACGGCGGTGCTGCAGATGAGAAGCGGAGGCGAAGTTCGCATTTGCCCTCACACGACGATATCCGTCACGCCGGCAAGAAATCGGCGGGACATTATGTTCGGCATGAGTACCGGCGCGATCGAGGAGCATGATTCACTCAGTGGCTCGGCCGACTCGGTGATCACGCCGGACTTTCGCATTCTGTTTGAAGGACCGGGCGAATTTCATTTCGCTATCAGCGCCGATGCGCATGGCAATACATGCGTGCGGGGGTTGAAGGGGAACGCCGGGTCGGCTATGGTTTCGGAAGTTGTCGGCGACCGCGAGTACAAGGTCAAGCCGACCCAGCAGGCCGTGTTTCACTTGGGGCAGATCGACAAAGTGGATACTGAGGTGCCGCTGGAGTGTGGTTGCCCGGCGCCTCCGCCCGCTCAGCCGACGCAGACTGCAACCGAGGTTGCGGTGGCTACAATGCCGGAACGGGCTACCCTTGGTGGAAATGCCACGGCGGAAGCGGGAGCGGGAAAGGATTCGGTGGGCGGAGTGTCAGCATCAGATCCGGTGGACGATTCTGCTGCACCTCTGACGCATGGGCCCGAGACTCGCTCCCTGCCGGGCATCAAGCCGGATGAGATGCACGTGCAGGTAGATGCGCCGCTTGTTTTCACGGCGAGGAACCGTGCGGCGAGCGTACCGGCGGCTCCGGTGGACGAAACCCGCGCGCTGCCGGTGCAGGACTCCTCTGTCCAGCCGGTGCATTTCGATGCGATCGTGGAAGCTCCGGGGCAGAACCGCGGCACACGCACTAAGGCCGAGCACCGTGGCTTCTTTCACCGGCTCAAGGGAGTTTTTCGGACCATCTTCGGATGAAAGTCTGAGCCTAGAGGCAAACTTCCCGTCTAGCGAAAATCCCTCCAACTTCGGAAATCTTTTTTGCATGAATCTGCGTCTTACGGCACGTTAACTCGACCTCGGCGGTCGCAAGCGAGAACGCCTGTGCAGGAGCGCCAAATGACCGATGCCCCCGCCGTTTCGCTGCTGTTTTCTCATCAAGCCGAAGGACATCACCGGTTCTGCAAACCGGCGTTTCTGTTTTCGTTTGCCGGCCAAACGCTGGTGGTTGCATTCCTTGTCTATTTGACCTGCTGCGTGATTGGAGGTCAGCCGGGAACACTGCTCCGGCCGTCCAAGCTGGGAGATCTGCCGCTCATATTTTCTGGCCACGGCGGAGGAGGGGGTGGAAACTTCGACAAACTTCCGGCTTTGCACGGGAATCTTCCGCGGGCATCGCTTGAGACTCAGCTTGCGCCTCCGAATGTCATGCATCCGACGGAAATGCCGAAGCTGGCAGTGCCGGAAACGGTTGTGGTCGCGCCGGAGGTCAAGCTTCCCGAAGGCGGCCAGATCGGCGATCCGATGTCGCAATTTACGAAAATGCTGTCGAATGGACCTGGCGGGCCGGGTGGAATCGGTACGGGATGCTGCGGGGGAGTGGGGCCGTTGGAGGGACCGAGTGTTGGACCGGGACCGGGAGGAATCTATCCAGCGGGGAGGATGGGCGTGACGGTGCCGCAGGTGATCTATAGCCCGGAGCCGAATTTTTCGGACGAAGCGCGCAAGGCCAAGATGCAGGGTGTCGTGCAGTTGCTGATCGTGGTCGGAAAAGACGGGCGCACATATGACATCCGCGTGGCACAGAGCTTGGGCATGGGTTTGGATGAGCAAGCGATTGAAGCGGTGCGGAAGTGGCGTTTCCGTCCTGCAGCGTTGAATGGGAAGCCGGTGGCAACCCAGGTTGCGATTCAGGTGGATTTTCATTTGTACTGAGAGTCATCTGCCATGAGGGATTGCGGAGTTTAGAGTTATTATTTCGATCGAGCCGGAGTTTGCCATGCCCTCTCGATTCGCAGTCTCGGTTCTGCTCGCCAGCGTCTGGACGGTCGCGGTTCTCGCGCAAGAAAGCGACGTGGTGATTGGCTCCATCAAAGATCGCTATAGCCTTAAGGCCTGCGGCGCGGATGGCCGTATGTTGCTAGGGCGTGATTCGCTGGATCGGACCGGGCACTGGAGCCCCGAACATTCGCACTGGTCACTGCTGGGCGTGTCGCGCGACGGTTCGCTGGTCACCTTTCAGTTTCCAGAAGGGCTTGAGCCGACGTTGGCCGCATACGATGGTTCTGACGTCGTGGTTTTGTCGGTCGATCTTCACCCCCGCGTCCTTGATCCGCATGATCTTCAACCATCTGGTCCCCGTTATGAGATGTTGCGGTTCGATAACCAGGCAAACTTGCTTACTCAACAGCAGGTAAGCATTGACTTTGACCCTGCGCAAATGGCAGTGCTGCCCTCCGGCAGCACCATGGTCGTGGGTGGTTATCGCGAAGCCGGGGAGGACGAGGTGAAGAATGTGGGCGCGGTTCTAGATACAGGGGGCCAGATCCTCAAACGCTTTGCATTTCCGTTGCCTCCGCAAGGCGGCGGGTGGACGTTCGTGACGTACCGCATGGTTGCGGGCGATGCTGCGGCCTACATGGTGTTGTACTCCTACGATCCAGCGGCCACGGGCATCGCGAAGATTTCGGAGGACGGGCAACTCGATATCAAGATTATCCCCAACCCTCCTTACAACGATCAGCGTCATCACAACCAGTGGCTATTCGGGCCGGGCGTTGCGGTTGAAATGTACCACTACGTCGGCGAGCGTTCCACCTTCCACTTCGACGAATACGATGTCGACAGTGGGCAGAGAACAGCAAGCCGGTTTGCATTCATTTCCGGGGGAGGGTCTGGCTGCTACTGGAGGGATGAGGTCAGTATGCAGGCAGCAAGCTTTCACGTCGATCCTGCGCGCGGCCTACCGCCCGACACGCTGCGCCTCGTGTTTGCCAAGCTTCACGATCAACCTGTCAGCATGCCCGTGGTCAATCCTGAGGCGTGCCATTGCGCGCAGGCAGACAACCACCACGCTGACCATTAGGTGTTCTTGACGGCGCGGCGGATCGGCTCGATGTTCTCGCGGGCGGTGTCGCGGAGATCCTCGGCTATATCCGAGGCGGCTTTGACACCGCGGGTGGCGGCGTCGCGGACGGAATCGCTGGCATCGCGAACGCGATCTTTTATGTTTCCGGCGGTTTCATCGGCCCAGTCGTTGAAGGCGTCTCTGGCGTCTTCGTAGCCACGCTGAATGTCTTTGCGAAACTGTTTGCCTGACTTAGGGGCGAGCAGGAGAGCAGCCAGGGCTCCGGCGCCGGCGCCAATGATAAAGAACGTGATGGCGGTCGCCGTTGTGCGGACTGCATCGGAAGATTCATAACGTCCACTGCGCATAAAAACCTCTCTCCGGACCGTTCGGTCCGTACACAATTGTTACGGCTACGTACTTCAAGTCATTTTATTCCAGATGCGGTGAGGTGACGAGGTGAACTGTTCTATGGATCAGGACGAGCAGAGAGACTCTGGTTCCGCGGTGCCCCTGCGCGCGCGATGCCGACTCGAATGCTCCTTGACGATCGTACGGTCGAAAATCCCCACCCTACGAAAACCGCCTTTCGAGTTCGCTCAGGACGGGCCGCGGGCGGGGCAACCAGGGACTGCGGAGAAGGTTTCCCTTGCGATGCAGCTCAGTGTAAAATAAGGACTTTGCCGATGGTCCCATGAGGAGTGGGCGGAATTTATAGTCCGCCCTTCGGTGCGCTTGGCTCGCTCAGAACTTCTGAGCTTGTCGAAGGCGCAGGCTGTTCCGCCGACTCTAAGAATCACAATCGTAGATAGGAGAATTTGAAACGCGATGTCGATCCCTGCCACCCAGCTGCGTCCCGGCATGATCATCAAGCACAACAACGATCTGCACTCTGTTTTTTCGGTCGAGCACCGCACGCCCGGCAACCTGCGCGCCTTCATTCAGGCGAAACTGCGAAATCTGCGCACCGGCGCCATGTTCGAGCATCGCTTCCGCTCACCCGACCCGATCGAGAAGATCAATGTCGACGAAGTCGAAATGGAATACCTCTACAACGACGGCGACAGTTACTACTTCATGGACACGTCGAATTACGAGCAGACCCATCTGACAAAAGAAACTTTGGGCGATGCCGTCGACTATCTGATTCCCAATCTTCAAATCAAAGTAGAATTTTTCGATGGCAAGGCAGTCGGGATCGAACTGCCGCAGACCGTCGAGCTCACTGTGATTGAGACCGAGCCCGGACTGAAGAGTGCGACGGCTTCGAGTGTTACGAAGCCTGCCAAGACAGAGACTGGCTTGGTCGTCCAAGTGCCACCCTTTATCAACGAGGGCGAGAAAATCAAGGTGGATACGTCGGAAGGCGCGTATTTGTCAAGGGCGTAAAGAGCAGGTTTCAAGGTTTCAGGGTTTCAAAGTTTCGAGGCGAAGACGCAATCGCTAATCTTGAAGCTTTGCAACTTTGAAACCTTGAAACTTTTTCTATGACTTCTGCCGAAAAACCAATTCAGGCGCGCCGTTTCCTGGTGCACGGACGCGTGCAGGGCGTCGGCTTCCGCTGGTTCGTCGAACGCGAAGCGCATATGCTCGGGATTGCGGGGTGGGTTCGCAACAACCATGACGGGAGCGTGGAAGTTTTGGCGCAGGGCACGCGCGACCAGCTGTTGGGGCTACATTCGCGATTGCGCGAAGGACCACGGGCCGCGCGCGTGGATTCGGTCGAAGTTTCCGATGCAAATCCGATCAGCAGTATGAGTTCATTTCGCATTGAAGGAGCGTGGTAATTGCCGACGGCCGCAGCGATGAATGCCGAGCAATTGAAGAAGCTGATCCGGGAAGTGCCCGATTTTCCCAAGAAGGGAATCCTGTTTTACGACATCACGACTCTGCTGAAAGATAAGGTCGGCTTCGCCACATTAATCGATCAATTGTCAGAGCACTATCTCAATCAGAAGATCGATCTCGTGCTGGGAATGGAGGCGCGCGGGTTCATCTTCGCGCCGGCGTTGGCGTATCGATTGGGTGCTGGATTTGTTCCGGTACGGAAAGTCGGGAAGCTTCCGGCACCGACCGTCAAGTTCGACTACGCACTGGAATATGGGACGAATTCGCTGGAAATGCACAAAGATGCGATCCAGCCCGGGCAACGCGTGTTAATCGTCGACGATTTACTGGCGACGGGCGGGACCGCCGAGGCGACCGCGAAACTCGCGACTGCGTTGGGTGCCCAGATCGCCGGATTGGCGTTTGTCGTCGAGCTCGATTTTCTGAAAGGCCGCGAGAGAGTTAAGCAGTACGATGTGGTGTCGTTACTGCACTATGACAAGTAGTGGCGTCACGCTAAGCCTGCGGCACTGGAAACACCGGGCCATTATCAAATGCCCCCTTGGGGCACCTCTCTGGCATCCATCTGCCATCTTCGGAAAAGGAGCCTTCGGACACCTCCACAGGTACTCATCTTCACTGCGCGCTCCGGTCCGGCTGGGACGCACCTCGAAGCAAGCCCCAGCTACTTCAGCAAATGATTGATCAGCAGGCAGACGCCAGTCCAGAAGGCGCCACTGGTTGTGATCACGATGGCAATTCCCAGAAAGGTCCAACCGGTGAAGGGATGAGCGAGCACGTCGTCATCAAGCTCCGAGTCATATTCGGCCCAGGGCCGGGAAAATAGCTCTGTAGAACTGTCAGCAGTTGAGGTGGGTGAAATATCGGGTGTCCGCGAACCCAGATTGCGGACAACAATGTGAGGAAACAGACGGGGGGATCTGTTAGTCACGGAAGTGGCTCCTTCAAACTTCTCATTGCATTTTACCTTCCATCCCGTATCCGCGGGAAGTCCTTTGAAAAATCGAATTAGCTGCTGGCGATAGCGGGAGAGTCCACAGTGGCGGAGGTGAAAATCCACAGAACGCCGAAAAGCAGATAGAGAATTTTTACCCTGACCTGTAGAGTTGACGCAGCGCTTGACTTTGAGTCCGAATATGGGTCGAACCGGCACTGAGGTCGGCAGCATGGATGCAACCCTTATTTCTCCGATAGTAGTAACTTCGATTTCCCGGCAAGATAGCCTTTGCGGCGAAACCAGTCTTCCATTGCTTCGTGGAGGTGATCCAAAGACACGTTGGTTCCGATTTCCATCTCGCCGTCGGAGACGGGCAGAGTGTCATCAAATACGGTGGCATTGGTGAAATTGCGCATGGAAAAGCTATCGAGCCACTTCAGAGGGCAGGGACTTGTCTGATGGTCGTGTTGATACGAGACGCGAATCTTGCGAGCGAACATAGAACGATTCTACAGATTGTGAAAAAAACGCTGTCTGGGTGGGGGACTTCCCTCGGCGGTTTAAACCCTCCACCTGACGTTGCACGAGCTATCGCCCGGCTGGAAGCCGCGCCCTTTCAAAAGCGCGGGCCATTTCGGTTCTTTAGCACTCTTTTAGCCGTGCGAGAGGCACACATTCATGGGAGCGCAGCAGGAGGCTGAGGATTTCGTTCGGCCGTTGAGTGCCAATAAAACGATTCTGGGGGGAATATGATTTCCGGTCTGATTTGGTGGATTATTGTGGGATTGGTTGCCGGTTGGGCGGCGGGCAAGATCATGAAAGGCAGCGGCTATGGTCCGCTGATGGATGTCGTATTAGGGATTGTTGGAGCCGTCATCGGTGGCTTTCTATTAGGCCTGGTCGGCATCCACAGCAGCGGACTGATTGGCAGTATCTTGGTGGCAATCTGCGGCGCGGTTTTTCTGATCTGGCTCTCGCACCGGTTGAAGAGGGCCTGAGCAGAAACGGGAGGGGCCGCACATGGTCTCGTTCCCCAGTGGCTCCGTTTCTTTCGCCTATGCGGGGCTTACGCGTTTTCCACCGTCCACCCACGGCTTGCGCCGTGGCTGCATTCTTACGCGGCTTCGAGGCTTCGTGCAGTAGCTTTTCGCGGCTGGGATGTGTCGGAAACCTTGTAGAGTTCCCACCCTGTCCCGCTAGAAAGGCAGCGGGACAAGGGTGGGGCAACCTCAGGGTTTTCATTCCATTCGAGATTCCCACCTCTCGCAAAAGCGGCGAGAAGTGGGGCACCCCATTTTTCTTTGTTTCGTCCGGCCGTACGCCGAGACTATCCCGGCTAGGCTGAGCTATTTTTGGGGGTGCGGACCGGCGGATTTCACTTCGGGCGGAACGTCGAATCTTTCGAAGTTTTGCGCGAAGCGCTGGCGCAGATCTTCAGCAGCTTTGTCGTACGCGGCCTTATCGCGCCAGGCGTTGCGCGGATGCAGAATCTGCGCGGGAACGCCGCGGCAGAATCTCGGGATCGAGAATCCGAAGGCCGGCTCGATTTCGAATTCCTCGTGGATAAGTTCGCCTTCGACGGCGGAATCGACCATGGCGCGCGTATAGGGAATATCCATGCGCTTGCCGACTCCATACGGACCGCCTTGCCATCCTGTATTCACCAGCCAGCACTGTGCGTTGTGCTCACGCAGACGGCGGCCGAGCATCTCGGCGTAGATCTTGGGACGGAGCGGCAGAAAGGGAGAGCCAAAGCAGGTTGAGAAAGTCGCGGTCGGTTCTTTTACTCCGGCCTCAGTTCCCGCAACTTTGGCCGTGTATCCGGAGAGGAAGTGATACATGGCTTGTTCTGGGCTGAGGCGCGAGATCGGCGGCAATACGCCGAAAGCATCGGCTGTGAGAAAGACGACGTTCCTGGGATGCCCTCCGACTCCGGGGATCACGGCATTCTCGATGAAATCGACGGGATACGCGGCCCGGGTATTTTCGGTTTTGCTGTCGTCGTTGTAATCGGGAATGCGGCTGTTGGGATCGAGGGCAACGTTTTCGAGGACGCATCCGAAGCGCAGCGCGCTCCAGATTTGCGGCTCATTTTTCTTGGAGAGCTTGATGCATTTGGCGTAGCATCCGCCCTCGAAGTTGAAGATGCCGTCGGCGCTCCAGCCGTGCTCATCGTCGCCGATCAAATCGCGCGACGGGTCGGCGGAGAGGGTGGTCTTGCCGGTGCCGGATAGTCCGAAGAAAAGCGCAGTGACGCCATTGTGGCCGACGTTGGCCGAGCAATGCATGGGGAAGACGTTGCGGGGCGGCAGGAGAAAATTCATCACGCTGAAGATCGATTTCTTCATTTCCCCGGCGTAGGAGGTGCCGCCGATCAGCACCGTGCGGCGAGTAAAATTCAGCAGAACGAACACTTCGGAATTGGTGCCATCACGGCGAGGGTCGGCTTTGAATTCGGGCGCCGCAATGACGGTGAATTCCGGACGATGATGGCGCAACTCCTGCGCTGTCGGACGAATGAAAAGCTGGCGCACGAAAAGATTGTGCCAAGCGTATTCGGTGACCATGCGAACCGGCAGGCGATAGGCGGGATCGGCGCCACAGTAGAGATCCTGAACGAAGAGATCGCGTCCGCGCAGGTGCTCGACAACGCGTGTGTAGAGTTCATCGAAGCGGCCAGGATCGAAGGGGGCATTCACGGCTCCCCAGGCAACCGAATGGTCGGTCGTTTCATCGCGCACGATGAATTTATCTTTCGGAGAGCGACCGGTTCGATTGGTGTAACCGACCAGAGCGCCATTGGCGGCCAGGGTAGCTTCGTTACGGCGAATGGCGTGTTCGACGAGTACCGCGGGAGAGAGATTGAAGTGCGTTCTGCCTTCACTCAGCAACTCAGCTACGTCGCTGATGTGTAGCGTTGTGGCCATAACGATCTCCTAAAGCCGGCAAAAAGAAGGGCAGAGAAAAGCGCTCTATTCTGCCTCAAATTACCTTCTCTTGCCAAGGATCACACGGTGAGATGCGTGGCGTCTAGTTTTCGGATGGCGGGCATCTTCGCGGATACGGGAGTGGGTGAGAACAGGATGTTGCGTGATTGGTTGTCGGCCGCTGCGTCGTTGTGCGACTACATTTGACGGGGGCAGGACTAGAGCTAACGACAAGGGATCACCGGCTTAACGACAATCAATTTTTCCCTCGATCCCAGATTCGCGCTCAACTATTCCGAGGTTTTGTAATCGCAGGCTGTGCGGCAGGGCTCGCAGTACATGAGACCATCGGAGCAGATGCGGATATCAACCATCCCCTGACACAGGCAGCAGAACTTCTCGCATTCGCAGCTGTCTTCGGGCTTCTCGCATTGCGCGCAGCGATATCTGGCGGGACCGGTTGCAGTGCTCATGAAGGAAATGTAACGCGCGGCGGCGGTTCGCTAAAGTGACTCAAGTAATTAGAGGCAGATCAGGATCGCCGGTCCTTGTCCCCTTGGCCTATGATTCCTGCCCTATATAATTTCCAGCGATGACGTTTTTGCAAATATTGGATGGCGTGGAGGTTTTGTCGGAGAGCGGGAATCCTGTGATCGGTGGGGTTGAGTATGACTCGCGTCGCGTGAACCCCGATACGGTCTTCGTCGCCATGCGCGGCGAGACTTCCGACGGGAACCGCTTCATCGACCAGGCGATTCAAGCGGGAGCGGTTGCGATTGTCACGGACTCGAGTGCCGAACATCCGCGTCCCGGGGTGGGTTGGGCCGTGGTTCCGAATGGCCGGCGCGCCTTGGCCCGGATGGCCGGAAATTTCTATAAGCGTCCGGTAGAGCGGATTGCGATCACGGGAATCACCGGGACGAACGGCAAAAGCACAACCGCATTTCTGATTGAGTCGATTTTTGCTGCAGCGGGCCGCAAAAGCGCTCTGATTGGAACGATCGAATATCATGTCGCGGGACGCATTTATCCGGCGCCGCACACCACGCCCGAAGCGCTCGAACTGGCGCGGCTTTTCAACGAAGCTTTGGGAAGCGGCGCGAGTGAAGCGGTGATGGAAGTCTCGTCGCACGCGCTGGCACAACAACGTGTTTTTGGCATTCCTTTTGATATTGCTGTTTTCACTAATCTGACCCGCGATCATCTCGACTTTCACAGAACCATGGATGAGTATTTCGCGGCGAAGCGCGCGCTGTTTGAAGGAGTCGGAACCGATCCTCCGCGCGTGGCCGTGACCAATCTGGATGATGAGTACGGCGCGAAACTGGCGCAGTTCAGCCGCAAACGCGGTTCGCTGGTGTTCACGTATGGATGGCAGCGCGGTGACTTTCACTGCGAAAAGGCCGACATCACGCCGCGCGGAACGCGGCTTGATCTGGTGACGCCAGAGGAAAAGCTGGCAGTGTTCTCACCGCTGATCGGGCGTGTGAATGTCTACAACATTCTTGCCGCGGCGGCCGCCGGATACGCGCGCAAGTGCGATGCGAGGGCGATTGTGCGAGGGGTTGAGTCGCTGACGCATGTGCCGGGAAGATTCGAGCGCGTCGATTGTGGCCAACCGTTCACGGTCGTGGTCGATTACGCGCATACGGACGATGCTTTGCGCAATCTCACGGCGCTGGCGCGCGAATTTGTCACGCGCGGCGGGGAGCACGCGCGAGTGATTACAGTGTTTGGCTGCGGAGGCGATCGGGATCGCGCCAAGCGCCCGATGATGGGCGAGGCAGCGGGCCGGGGGAGCGATTTTGTGGTGCTGACTTCCGATAATCCGCGCAGTGAAGATCCGCTGGCGATCATCAACGACGCCGTGGTCGGACTGCAGAAGACCGGAACGAAGTACACCGTTGAGGCGGATCGGCGAAAAGCGATCGCAATCGCGATTCGGGAAGCGCGCCCCGGCGATATTGTCTTGCTGGCGGGCAAAGGACACGAAAAGGTCCAGACCACTCGCGACGGGGCATCGCCGTTCGACGACGTGGAAGTTGCTCGCGAGCAACTGCGGGCGGCAGGATACGAATGTCAATCCGCCAGCGTTACCGCACCAGGTCGGGCCACGGGGACTCAGGGATGAAACTGGCGCTCTCAAAGATCGTCGAATTTATTGAGGCGTGCGGAGAATTCCCTGCGGAAGCCGTCGCGCAAGGCTACTCGATCGACTCGCGCACAATTCGTGCAGGAGACCTTTTCTTTGCCATTAAGGGCGAGCGGTTCGATGGGCACGACTTCGTCGGCGCAGCGCTGGAAAAGGGCGCAGCGGCTGCGGTCATCCGCTGCGATCAAGTGCATCGGTTCGGTTCGAAACAACGTCTGCTTGCGGTCGACGATACGTTGTCCGCTCTGCAGAACCTGGCAATCGCCGTGCGCAAGATCTGGGGCAAGCCCCTGGTCGGCGTAACGGGTTCCATGGGAAAGACCACGACCAAGGAAGCGATTGCGCACGTGCTCGCGACGCGCTTTCGCGTGCTCAAGTCGGAAGGCAATTTCAATAATCACTTCGGGCTGCCGCTGATGTTATTGCAGGTCGAGCCGGAGCACGACGTTGCCGTCATTGAGATGGGAATGTCGCATATGGGAGAGATTCGCGCTCTGGCGAAAATTGCGCAGCCGGGAACAGGCGTTGTGACCAACGTTGCTCCGGTGCATCTGGAGTTTTTTGATTCGCTGGCCGGGATTGCGCGCGCGAAATATGAATTGGTCGAATCGCTGCCCGCGAATGGAACGGTCGTGCTCAATGCCGATGACGAATACGTTTCGCAGTTTGGGCGCGATTTTTCCGGCAAGGTCATTTTGTATGGTACCCGGGAAACGGCCGGTATTCGCGCCGAGAACATTGAGTTCCGCGGGGCGGAGGGAGCGGAATTTGATGTAGTTACGAATGATCGCCAGTTCCGCGCCAAGCTGCCGCTGATGGGGCATCACAACGTGCTGAACGCACTCGCCGCGGTTTCTGTCGGATTGGCTCATGGTCTCAGTTTGAACGAAGCCGTTGTCGCGCTAGCCACAGTGGCTCCGGCCGACAAGCGGGGGCAGGTTCTCCAGTTGGGTAACATCACGGTCGTGAACGATTGCTACAATTCCAATCCGAAGGCATTGGGCGCGATGGTGGAAGCTTTGGCTTCGATGAAAGCCCGGCGCCGAATCGTGGTCGCGGGAGAAATGCTGGAACTCGGGCCGACCGGCGAAGAGATGCACCGCGCAGCCGGCCGAGCGATTGCCGGCCAGAACGTCGATGTTTTATTAGGCGTGCGGGGATTGGCCTGGGCGATGGTCGATGGGGCGAAGCAAGCCGGAGCGAGAGCGGAATTCGTGGAAACACCGGAGCAGGCAGGCGGATGGCTGGCGCGCGAAGCGCGCGACGGTGACGTGGTGTTGTTGAAAGCCTCGCGCGGCGTGAAACTGGAAAAAGCGCTGGAAGTCTGGAAGGCGCGCGTGGCAGTGCGGACGATCTGATTTTTTCGCGATGAAGACTGGCGCATCATCCCGAAGCCTCGAGTTTTTGCCGGCGAGGCGAAGATCTCGCGTCCAGACGCTCTCGTTGAGCAGGAGATCCTTCGCTCCGCCGGAAGAACGGCTCCGATCAGGATGACGCAGCTCGCGTGGGCGACCGTCGGTATCGAATGTCGGTCTTGGTAGGGACGGAGGGTCATTGCTCTATTGGTTATTGTTTTTGAAGCTGCAGCATTATGTCGGCCCGTTCCGAATTTTCCGCTACGTCACCTTTCGAACGGCGTTTGCCAGCCTGACTGCGCTTTTCACCGCCTTGATTGTTGGTCCGGTGGTTATCGGGCGTCTGCGCGATTTTCAGATCGGACAATACATTCGCGAAGAAGGTCCGGAAGAACATAAGAAGAAGGCCGGCACGCCCACGATGGGCGGATTGCTGATTGTGATTGCCATCGTGATTCCTACTCTGCTGTGGGCGGATCTCAGCAACCGTTTCATCTGGATCGCCGTGTTTTCCGTCTGTGCCTACGCCGCCATCGGCTTCGCCGATGACTATACGAAAGTGACGAATCGGCGCAATCTCGGTTTGACGGCGCGCGCCAAATTGGCCCTGCAGATCGCTGCCGGCATTATCGTAGCTTCGATGCTGATCGCCATGCAGGCTTATAACCTCTATTCCACGCGGCTGATCGTGCCGTTCTTTAAGCAGTTCCATCCGGACCTGGTGGTGCAGAGCCTCGAGCACTCGCAGCATCTCTGGTTTTTGGCATTCCTGCCTTTCATTGCGTTCGTGGCACTGGTTATCACATTCTCGAGCAACGCGGTGAATTTGACCGATGGTTTGGATGGACTCGCCATCGGCTGTACCGTCATTGCAGCCGGGGCACTTACGGTTCTGACTTATGTCAGTGGGCACGCGACATTCGCAACGTATTTGGAATTGCAGAAGATGCCGCAGGTGGCTGAGTTGACGGTTTTTTGCGGAGCGATGGTTGGCTCGGCCATCGGATTTTTGTGGTACAACGCGCATCCCGCGGAAGTTTTTATGGGCGATGTTGGATCGCTTGCGCTGGGCGGCGCCATTGGCACAGTCGCGGTCATCATCAAGCAGGAACTGTTGTTGCCGTTCATTGGCGGCGTGTTCGTGATCGAAGCGCTTTCCGTCATGCTGCAGGTCGGCTCGTACAAGCTGCGCAAGAAGCGCATTTTTAAAATGGCGCCGATCCATCATCATTTCGAGTTGCTGGGCTGGTCAGAGTCGAAGATCATAGTTCGTTTCTGGATTGCGTCGCTGGTGTTCGCGCTGTTCGCACTGACGACGTTGAAACTGAGATAAAGATTCATTGCCACGGGTTCAGGAGTACACGAACTTAATGCCGCAGATTCACGCGGATCAACGCGGATTTCCGTTTTGATATCTTAAATTCGCGCTTCGAGCGTTAATTCCGTGGACAAGAAGTTCGAGAGTGGAATTCGGATGGAACTGAACGGAAAGTACGTTCTAGTCGTCGGACTCGGTAAATCGGGTGTGGCGTCGGCTCTGTTTTTGAAGGCGCATGGGGCGCGGGTTACGGTTTCCGATACGAAGAGCGGGGACGAA
>Ga0335073_10007011_pt1 | contig 15806 bp, 11 predicted proteins | sample Lox_Sample_22_FD_207093 | JGI IMG/M metagenome (GOLD analysis project Ga0335073, IMG submission 207093) | Soil microbial communities from Loxahatchee National Wildlife Refuge, Florida, United States - Lox_Sample_2.2 | ecosystem: Environmental > Terrestrial > Soil > Wetlands | place: USA... | reverse complement strand
AGGCCAATTCCGGAAGCGAAAGACAGCAACACGTGCACGTGCCGGTTCCTACGGGTCGCAGTGACAATGTCATGCGCTTAGAAGCGACCTCCCATCCCCCGATTGGGGGAATATCCAAGAGTTCAGTGATATAGCCCCGCAATATCGGAAAAGCTCCGATGGCAAGCGATTCCGGCATGCGACACCCGAATGCGCCGATTGATCTGTATACGGCGGTATAAGTCTGTTTCACGAAACGCTTGGCTGCAAATCCATACGTATGATGGTGCGGAGCCAAAGGTCTATGTAGTTTGAAACGTCGACACGGCCTTCGCAAAGCCACCGTTGCGATTTCTGTCGGTGCATGTGCTTCGTCGCGGAGAACGAGCTTTGCCGGTCTTGAGCCGTAAGCCGCGCTCCTTTCCGGAGACGTCATATTCACGGGTCCGATCCCTATGAGATGACGCACCCGGTTCAGCTGCGTTCGGCAGCTTTCTCCGCGCGCAGGCACAGAGCGCGTTAACGAAGCCTCACGCTGGCGCTCCCGGAGCAGGTACGGTGAAATAGAATACGGCGCCGTGAGGCTTGTTCTCGCTTGCCTGTAGGCACCCGCCATGCGCTTCCACGATCGAGCGGCAAATCGACAGTCCAAGCCCCAATCCATCCGACTTGGTCGTGTAGAAAGCATCGAAGAGGCGCTCGCGCATGTCCGGCGGCAGACCGGGTCCTCGGTCCAGCACGATAACAGTCGCACCGCCCGGTTCGGCCCTTTCCGTGCGGACCTGCAGCTCACGCAGCCCCTCGCTTATGCCGGCCATCGCCTGGATCGCATTCACGATCAGGTTAAGAACGACCTGCTGCAGCTGCACCCGGTCACCGTGAACGCGGGGAAGGTCCGGCGCGAGGCTCCATTGCACCGCGACACCACTCTTTTCCGCCTCCTGATGGGTGAGCTCAATGACTTCGCGGATGGCGTCGTTGATGTCGAGTGGTTCCATCCGCGGCGGAGTCTTTTTCACAAGCGCGCGGACTCCGGCGATAACATCGCCCGCCCGGTTGCCGCTCTTAGCGATTTCTTCAAGAGCCTGCCGCACCTCTTCCAGATTCGGAGGTTCATGAGTCAGAAAGCGCAGAGCGGCTTTCGCATTGTTGATCGTCGCGGCGATAGGTTGGTTCACTTCGTGCGCGATCGACGCCGTAAGCTGTCCTATCGTTGCCACCCGGTTGGCGTGCGTGAACTCCATCTGCACGTTTCGCAAAGCCTCCTCAGCGCGCTTGGTCTCGCTCAAATCGAGCACGAAGGCCACACCCTCATTACCACCGTCTTCGAACAGCGCTCCACCGATCAATACCGGCACACGAGTACCATCTTTTCGAATGTAATCTCTTTCGTACGGCTGCATTAGCGCCGACCCAGCAATGTGATCGAATGCCGGTGTGTCCTCGTTGCGTAATTCTGGCGGTGTCATGTCTCCCCAGCACAGACGGCCCGATGAAATATCCTCGCGGTCATATCCCACGATCCGGAGAAACGCATCATTCGCCTCAATGATCCGGCCGTCGATATCGCAGATAAAAATCCCGATAATGTTGGCGTCAACTAGGCGGCGGATCCTGGCTTCGCGCTCTGCCAGATCTCGGTACAAACGGCTATTTTCGAGCGAAATCGCAGCCTGTGAGGCGAGGAGCCTCAGCACCGCGACCCGGCTCGGAGCGAAGGCTCGGGCGGCAAGGTTGTTCTCGAGGTAGATCACGCCGATGAGCTTGGCCTGGTTCGTGAGCGGCAGGCAGAGAACGGAGCGCGTTTTGTGCTGCCTGACGTAAGGGTCCGTGGAGAACGGGTTTTCTGCGGAACTATCGTCGAGAATTACATGCTCGCCCGTACGCAGCACATAATTGAGCACGGACAGCGGCAAACTCGTCTCAACGACCTCCTTGTCGCGCAGATGCACGACTACCGTGTCGATCACCGTCTCGGCTTCCGCAGCGATCCGCAATCCTATCACGCGAGGAAGGACTAAGAGGCCCCGCTCGGCACCCGCCTGTTCAATTGCCGTGCGCATGAGCGTTTCGATCAGATTCTCGATGATAATCTCGCCCGAGACAGCTTGAGACACCTTGATGACCGTGGCGAGGTCAAGCTGTTCGACCGGCGTGCCAATCGTGCCTGTGGGACTCGCCGAAGGCCCGTCCTCCCTAGGACGAGGGTATGGCTCGTCCAGTTGACGCAGTTTCCCATCGGCGCCCCAACGCGTGTAGCAGTCACGCGCTTCACGAAGATAAGTTTCAGCGATTTTATTGAATCCTCGCCCCAGATAAAAGCGGAACGCTATCTCGTAGGAGAGTGCCTGTTCTTGGACAAAACCGTGCTCAGCTGCAGAGCCAATTGCTTGTTCATAAAACCGCATGGCTTCCGCATCTTCGCCTTCCAGGCGCGCAATTTCTGCAGCAACCAAACAATATTTATGCAGAAAGCTGTCGGGACAAAGATCCGCTAGACGACGAAGCGAGCGAAGATGATCGGCAAGCGCCACACGGTACTCTGCTTGCTCATGCGGGGGCGCCGAATGGAAAACCGCGGCGAGAGCCAGCGAATGGTAAAGGCAATGGTCTACCCATTGAATGTGCGGACGCACTGACCAGAGATGAGTCTTTGCCTCGTTCGCGAATTCCAGCGCTTTTTCCGGGTTGCCGAGCAGGAAGTGCGCTTTGAGTTGCGAAATCCGGCGCAGGCAGACGACAAAAGGGATTCCCCACTCAACCACTCGCGCTTCGACTTCGGCATCGGCGTCGTCGGCCGAGGAGTTTCCCGTATCTCCCCGAAGAGCGGCAATGAAGGAACGATTAATAGAAATTATGTCAATACACTGACGAAATTTGGCTCGCTGCACGAAATCTAAAGCCGCAATCGACTCTTTCCAGACCTGGTCAAGGGGATCGCCGCGCGCAAGAAGATCGACCATGCGATGCTCATAGGCGATGCAGCGATAGAGTACTTCGCCGGTAATTTCAGCTATCTGAATTGCCCTTTCGAGATAGCAAACGGCCTTTTCTATAGGCTGGGTCCAGATCGCTGACATCTGGAGCATGACGTTCGCACCGACCTGGTGCGCATGGAAACCGTGACGCTCAGTGGACTCCAGGGCCAAGCGGCCAAAGCGCTCTCCATCTTCGTAACGATCGAGTAGCGGACCGGCAAGAACAGCAATCCCAGCAAAGCCGAGTGCTACGAATTCGTTAGTTCCGTACTCCAGCCCCAACCGTGCCGTCCGACAGGCAATCATATGACTGAGGATGGGGTCTTGGACATAGGCCGCGAGTCCCAGATTCTCCATGACGTTCGTCGCCACTTGCATCTCGGCATCGTGCATCACGGGCAGATCTATCAAGCTTTCGATCGGACGCGGCCCCAAGCTGAGGAGCAGTGCCTGGTATTCCTTTTCCAGGTCCAGCAGTGTCGGTTGTTCGAAAAAATTGAGACCGAACATCCGCAGGCACTCGAACGCTGTTTGAATTGCATCCGCGGTTTTCCCCATCATCTGTTGGAGAATGACCCTTAGGCGGAGTGCTTCCGCTCGCTCGACGCGCGAGCGCCCGTTGACAAGCATTTGCTCGATCCGCCGTTCTGCGTCTTCCAGGTTCGAACTCAGGATTGCGCAATCGGCGAGTTCGAAACACAAAGCAAAAGTCGTTTCACGCGATTTTTGCCAGCCTTCTTCTCCCAGAATGCCCAGACCCGTGGCGAACAAATTTGAAGCTGACGTATAAGCCAGTGAGGCTTTTGCTTTTCGCCCCGCCCGAAGGTTGAGGCGCGCGACGTCCTCCCTTTCGGACCACTCGCGAAGAAGCCGCGCACCGCGATTGAGATGATTTGCGATATCGAATAGATTTTCTTCGCGCCTTTCTGGTGCCGTGTGCGCGAGAAGAAGCCTTCCGATCCGCAGGTGTGCTTCGGCCCGCAAGTCCGAAGGGATAAGCGAATAAGCTGCTTCCTGCACACGATCGTGCACAAACCTGTAGGAGCCTGCGACACGATCGACTAACTCCAGACGGACCGCCGCCCATAGAGCTTCGTGGACCCGCACCTCCGAAATATCCCCCACGATCGAAAGTGTAGCTGCTTCGGCGATGGTTCCGAGACAAGCCAGTTTCTGCAACGCGAGCTTTGTTTCGGGCGGCAGGCGAATGAGCTTATCGACCACGAGGTCCGCCACATTGTCGGTGTAATTCTTCGCGCGAATGCGAGCGACATCCCAAGTCCAAAGCTAGAAGACCTTCTTCCGCGAGTGACAAGATAAACTGGATGGCGAAGAATGGGTTGCCGCCGGTTTTTTCGTGCACAAGTTTCGCCAGCAACGCGGCGTCTTCTCGGTCGCAGCGCAGAGTATCCGCAATCAGATGCCCCAAATCCCCGCGCGTGAGGGGTTTGAGCGCAATATTTGCCACTTTCGTCCCGGCGGCCTTAATGGCGTTGAGCTTCCGCATCAACGGATGTGCCGCCGTGACCTCGTTGTCCCGATAGGCCCCAATCAGAATCAGATTCCGAAGGTTCGCTTGGGTCAGCACATACTCGAGCAGGTCCAGCGTCGCAGTGTCGAGCCACTGCAAGTCATCAAGGAAGAGTGCCAGGGGATGTTCCGGCCGAGCGAAGACGCCAATGAACCGCCGAAACACGTGCTGAAACCGGAGTTGTGCTTCCGGCGGCGGAAGCTCTGGCGCAGGCGGCTGATCGCCGATAATCAATCTCAGTTCGGGAACGAGATCGGTCATGAGCCGCGCATTTGGGCCCAGCGCTTCGCGAAGCGTCTCGCGCCACGGCGCCAAGCTGGTTTCGCTCTCGGCCAGAAGGCGCCGGATCAGACTTTTGAAGGCCTGTGCGAGCGTCGAATAGGGAATATCGCCCTTGTATTGATCGAACTTGCCGGATGCAAATAAGCCCCGCGGCGGAACAAGCGCTTTATGCAGCTCATTCACGACCGAGGATTTTCCGATTCCGGAATAGCCGGAGACGAGAACCAGTTCCGGCGGCGCCCCTTCGACCACACGATCAAAAGCAGCAAGCAACGCTTTGACTTCGCGCGCCCTTCCATACAGCTTCTCTGGAATCGGAAGCCGATCCGGCGTATCCCGTTCGGCTAGCGCAAAGGCTTCGATGCGGCCATGCAACTCCCAGTCGAGAAGGCTGCGCCGCAGATCGTTCTCAATGCCGGCGGCGGTCTGGTAACGCTCCTCGGCCGTTTTTGCGAGAAGTTTCATGACAATTTCGGAGATCTGGGACGGAATCGTCTCCAGCCGTTCCGCGGGCGGAATCGGTTTCCGTGCAAGATGGCAATGAACCCATTCCATCGGATCGGCCGCGCTGAACGGCAGCGAACCCGTAAGCATCTGATAGAATGTGACTCCGAGCGAATAGAAGTCGCTGCGGGAGTCGATGGAACGGTTCATGCGTCCGGTTTGTTCCGGCGCCATATAGGCGAGCGTACCGGCGATCGTCTCTGGCGGCTCGGGCCCTTGCCGCTCGCGTGGGAGTCGCGATGCGATGCCGAAACCTGTGAGACGCGTTGCGCCGTCTCCGCAATTCACCAGAAAATTCGCCGGCTTTAGGTTTTTATGAATGAGGCCGTGCTGATGGGCTCGCCCTAGTGCCATAACCATGCCAATTGCCAAACGCAGGAAACGTCCTGTTTCCGTAGGGACGTCGAGCAATCGCCCAAGAGGCTCGCCGCCTGGATCTTCGAACACAAGGACGGCGCGCCCCTGTTCATGCGTGAGTTCTACCGGTCGGACCGCCCAGGCGCTTTCGAGCAGGTCCTTGAGCGCGTATTCGTTGTCGAGGTGTTTAAGGCTTGCAGTCGAAGGATGCTCTGAGGCAGAAAGCACGACTAGGATCGAGTTGCGGCTGCCATCGGCATCGACGCGCCATCTTCGGCACAAGACGCGTTCGCGATCCTCCCATAGCACCTGGAGTTCGTCGTCGTTCTGCGCGCCGGATGGAAAAACTCGCTTCAATTACGTGCTCCAACCGCCCCTTCATAGTCCGCAAGGCGAACAAGCCCTCATTATATGCCATCGTCCAGACTTTAGACCTATGCCGATCGCTCTCAGCCACGGGTGCTGCCAACTGGCGGCAGTGCAGGTCGAACGCCGCCTCCCCTGCGCGCGTGCGAAAAATAGAATATGGCGCGAGCCCGTAACCGGTACCGAGAAGGCGACCGATCCCTTGGCAAGCCTGACAGCGGATGCGCCTACGGAACATTATCCTAAGGTTTAGTTCGCACTTTCCAGCAGGTCGTTTTTCCGACCACGCGTCCAATGGCTGCGGCTTGCGGCCACCAATAGGCTTGCGAAGGCCGATTAAGCCTCTGCCAGGCACCCTCCAGCCCTTCCTTTCCTGCGGCTGGAGGACCTGGGCAGGGCCCGCGAAGGAGCAGAGATGACGAACGCCAGCGAGACGCAAGGTTCGTTAGGTTTCACGTCTCCATCCGATCCGACGCAACCAGACGTACGAGCAGGAGCGTTCTCCGGCGAGACTCTGCTGCTGCAAGAGCTCACGCACAGGGTGACCAACGACTGGACCTCGGCGATCTGCGCGGTCTCCACGGCGGCGAGAAGCGCGCGCAATCGCCACGTGAAGTCCGTCCTCGAGAACGTCGCCGGTCAACTCTATCGGCACGCGGAGCTGCTTCGGGCCCTGCAGATGCCATCAGAGAATTCGCTCGCGGATGTGGCCGAATATCTTCACAGGCTTTGCCTCTCCATCAGCCGCTCCAAGCTCGACTGGATGAGCCTCAAGCTCACTCTCGCTGCCGATCCCCTACTGATGGAAACGGAGCGTTGCTGGCGGCTGGGCATGATCGTGTACGAACTCGTGACCAACGCGGCGCGTCATGCCTTCCATGACCAAATAGGGGGCTCCATCAGAGTCGATCTCTGCTGCTCCGACACGCTCGTATTGTGCAGAGTCAGCGACAATGGCAGTGCGCCAGCGCACGTCCAACCCGGAAAGGGCCTGACGATCGTCCGCGAACTCGTGCGCAGTCTCGGCGGCCGATTCGAACAGACATTCGGGCAATTCGGATCCATGACGGTCGTCCAATTCGTCGCCTGATGGTCCTCAATTCCGCGCCTTCGCATCGATCTCCACCGTCGCCGTCATGCCAGCGACTAGGCGGACGCCGTCGGGCACCCGAACGACCCGGATGCGCACGGGCACGCGCTGGGCAAGACGGACCCAGGTGAAGATGGGATTGACCGTGGCCAGCCCTTGTTGATCGGGCTGCGCATTCGAGACAGTGATACCCCGCGAGACGCTTGCCACTTCGCCGCGCACGATCGGATCGTAGCCCATCAGTTTGATCCGCGCCGGATATCCCACTTGAACCTTTGCGAGTTGCGTCTCCTGGAAATAGGCATCCACCCAGAAGGAATCGGCATCGACGATAGACAGCAGGTACTGTCCGACATTTGCGAAGTCGCCCCGCTGCGCCAAGAGATTTGTGATCCACCCGTTCACGGGTGCGCGAATCTCGGAGCGATCGAGATTGACCTTTGCCTGATCGCGGTTGGCCACGGCCTGCTGATACTGCGCCTCGGCCACAACGGCGGCGGTGTCAGCGCTCTCCTGGGCCTCGAGCGCGATCGCGGAATCCTTTAAGAGGCTGCGCCGGCGTACCGCCTCCCGCAGCGCGTTCTGGGCCGTGACACGCGCCTGGACGACAGCCGCATCCGCGAGCGCCAATGCAATCCTGTAGTTGGTGGGATCGACGACGAGCAGCAGATCGCCTTTGTGCACGAACTGATTGTCGGCGACCGGCAGTGCAACGATTCGTCCCGATACCTCGGGCGCCATCGCGACGACATAAGTCCGCACCGTGCCGTCGCGTGTCCAGGGCGTGCCCATATAGGCATTCCACATTTCTCGGACGAGAACGGCCGCCACAACAAACACCGCGACGGTGATTGCGAACGGAGCAATGCGTATCTTTGGCGAAGAGACAGTGGGGACCATATGCCGGGCATCCGTTTTCGCGTTCTTGTCGTTTTCGGATTTGATTTCTTCGCCGGACATTCTTCAACCTGCAATCGCCAACACGATCGACGACAAAACGATCATGTAGACTGAACACACGAATAAAGCCGGATGCCATACGAGATCGAGAAGGTGGAAGCGGGCCGCCGCACGCTGCAAGACGATTACGACGAGCCATGCCGCGATCAGCAGCAATGATATCGGCGCGACATAGACACCGAAGAGATCCACTTCGACGAACTTCAAGGCAGTCCTCCTTCGTCGAAGAATTCGCGATGGCGGGCAAGCGCGTCGCAAATCGCAAGAATTCGGCTGCGCTCGCGCAAATCGAGCGCAGGTTCTGGCCGGCCCTCATCCAATAACGCAAGGCGCTGGTCAAGGGTGGAGAGCCGCGCGATTGCAACTTGGCTATCTCCTCGTGCGATCGCATCGAACGCCAACGCTAGTATCAATTCCAATCTCCTCTGCAGCCGAACCGAACGAAGGGCGATGATCTCGGCGCCGACGGACAGGGCAGCCAGAAGCTGCGCCCGCTGCAAAGGTTTGGCCTGGTCCGGCAGGGCTGCAAGTCGGGCGTGCATTCGCCCTTCCCAATCGTTGCGCCGCCACTTTTCCGGATTCAGTGCGAGCCGTCTCAGATCGCGCAGTGTCAACGCCATCAATCGTCGTGCTCGAAGCGCGGGTGACAGCGACGGCAGCAAGCGAAACGACAACGCAGCTATGCCGCACCCGCCGACGATCGCCAGCGCCGTATTATAGAATTGTATCGTGTTGTAGTTCATCTGGTTGGCAGGGGCGAGGATCGGCAGGAAATTGCCGACCATGGCGGCAAACATCGAAGCCCGCCAGGGTTGCGCCATGAGGATTCCGGCCGGCACCAGAAAAAGGCCCATCACAATGCTGAAACCGGCGAATGTCTCGACACTCGGTAGCCCAGCAAAAGCGATGATCCCGGCGCAAACGGCGCCGATACCTACGCCGACCGCAAATCCCAACGCCCGCGTGTAGGCCTCGTCAGCTTGCGGCGCAAACAGAAAAACGGAAACGGCAGCGAAGGTGATCGCCTGCGCGCCATTCGGCCACGCGGTCACGATCCAGAAGAGCTCGACAGCACAAATCGTGACAAATGCGCGCCCCGCATTGACATATGCCGGCAGCCAGTCCGCTACGCGAAGTTTCATCCATGTATCGCGAGACTCGGAACGACTGCGTGCCGCGACCAACAAAGCCAATCCGTCAAGAACCCGGCACAGGCCCGCAAGCACGCCGGCCGTCTTATCGGCTATGAGACGCAGCGACGGCCCTTCGACCTGCATGTCCGTGAGGTCCTGCCCCACGGCTTCCATGTGTCGACGCATCCCGATCGGGTCGGCCAGCGAAGGCGTCCCATTCTCCGACTCCGCGGCGGGCCTCAGATCTTCCGAGAGATTACGCAGCACGGTATCGGCCTGGCGCCGAGCCTCGTCCTCCGGCAATCGTATGAGCCGTGCCGTAATCGAACGCCACTCGGCCAATGCTGCAATCAGACCGCCGACGGCACCTTTCAGGACCGGTGAATGAAGTCGAAGGCTTGAGGATTCGCCGATCACCTCATCGATCACTGGATCGAGCGCAATGACCTGTCGGACCAGTTCGCGACGCGCCGGCTGCATGTCCGACAAGGCGGATCCCGACAACTTAAGTGTCGTCGCAAACCCGTCGGCAATTTCTGCGTACAGTTTGATAAGGAGCGCCGCAAGCCGCCGCCGCGCGTGGCCGAAATCCGTTCCGGCGAGCACGATTCCGGCGCATACGATACCGATCCAGATCTCGCTCACGCGAATGACGGCAATCGTAAAGGCCTGACCGTTCGCGCCGCCGGATGCGCCAAGTTCGTCACTGGCAATGATCGCGGCCGTATAGCCGGCCAGGGCTGCTGCGTAGGATCCGAAATTCCGCACGAGCGAGGCGATGAATGTGCAGATCGCCCCCCAAAGCGCGAGACCGACAAGAAATCCGACGCGATTCTGAGGGAAGATGGCCGTCAGCACGACAATTGCGATCGCGCCGATCACGGTGCCGACCATCCTGAACCAGCCTTTGCGCAGCGACGCACCGAGACGCGGTTGGCATACGAGCGCGGCGGACGTGCCTGCCCAATAGGCGTTGTCGAGTTGAAGCCAAAAGGCGACGTAGAGGGCAAGACAAACCGACGCCCACAGCCGTAAACCGAACAGCAGGGTCGGAACGGCGAAGCCGGCTGCACGCCCAAGAGCCTCCCACCATCGGTCAGCAACAGGCTGTCCTAGGGTCCGATCAGCTGATCGGAGAGCGTTCGCCATCGTCATTGCTTTGCATCGCGAAACAACCTCGGCATCTGCCTCGAAGTCGACGAGAGTCGATTGACCTTTGGAATGTTCTGCGACCTAGGGCTTCACTGTCTTTGTCGGAACTTCAACTTCGAGTCAGATGCGGCCCGACCGTCGCTCCCAGTGGTTTTTTCTGATCAATTGTGATGGGTTCCCCTCGCTCAATGGAGCTTCACTGGTGGACCCGTTCGCCGAGACATGGCGCGCGCAAAGGCACCGAGCAAAGCACTTGTCGTTCCGTGCAATGCCCGCTCGTGCATGAGACGCAATGAGCGGTACATCAGTTGTGCGAAGAAACCTTCGATGAACATCCCGCGACCCGACAGGAACCCCATGAGATTTCCGACAGTGCTCCACCGGCCGAGCGATACTAGCGAGCCGAAATCACGGTAGCGATAAGGACGGAGCGGCGTGCCCCGCAGCCGGCGTTCGATCTGTCGGACCATGTGTGATGCTTGCTGGTGCGCTGCCTGCGCGCGCGGCGGCACCGTCCCGGGCTCGCCGAGGCGCGGACATGCGGCGCAATCACCGATCGCAAAAATGTCGGGGTCACGGGTCGTCTGCAGCGTGGGTCCGACGACAAGCTGGTTGATGCGATTGCTTTCGAGACCGTCAAGACCACGCAAAACCAGCGGTGCTTTAATTCCCGCCGCCCAAACCACGAGTTCCGAAGCGACAAAACTGCCATCGGCGAGTTTGAGCCCTTCCGCCGTCACTTCGACAACCTTGGCACCCGTGCGGATCTCGACTCCCATCCTCTCGAGAATACCGCACGTCGCTTTGGAGATACGCTCGGGAAGGCCAGGAAGAACACGATCAGCAGCCTCGATAAGCACGATGCGAATGTCGCGGTCCGGATCGATGCGATCGAGTCCATAAGCGACGACTTCGCGCAATGTGCGATGTAACTCGGCGGCGAGTTCGGTCCCCGTGGCGCCCGCGCCTACAATCGCGACGTGAAGCTGGCCGGGACGGACCGGGCCCACCTGCGTCTGTGCCCGGATGCAAGCATTGATCAGCCGTCGATTGAAGCGCGCCGCCTGCGCTGTCGTTTCCAGCTGCACCGCGTGCTCGGTGACGCCGGGCGTTCCGAAGTCATTGGTGGTGCTGCCAATCGCAATGACCAGCGTTTCGTACCCGATCGTTCGCGGGGGCGTAATCTCCTGATGGTCGTCGTCATAAGTCGCGGCTAGATGGACTTCCTTGCGGGCGCGATCGAGGCCCACCATCTCGCCAAAACGATAGCGGAAGCCATGCCAACGCGCCTGCGCGAAATAATTCAGCTCGTTGTCGCCAGGGTCGAGGCTGCCTGCAGCCACTTCATGCAAGAGAGGCTTCCAGAGATGCGTCCTGGCGCAATCGACGAGAGCGACATGCACCTGCCCTCGCCGTCGAAAACGCTCGCCGAGCCGCGTCGCAAGCTCGAGGCCGCCTGCACCGCCGCCAATCACGACGACGCGATGGCAAAGGTCGTCGTGCGTCAGTTGCATCAGGTCAGCGGATACCGGCCGCAAATTTGAAGCGGCGACGGCTTGATCGCGATAGGCTTCGAGTTGCAGCGGCTCGGTCACGACAGCTGTCCCTCATAGACAGGTCGGTAAGCACGCGTCCGTATGAATGCGCCGATATCGTCTGGTCTTGAAACCCGCGCCAACCCTTTGTCGAAGATGTAGGCGGCAACGCACTCGGCGACATGCAGCGAAGCTTCGAGTATGCGCCCTTGAGGCGGGTAGATGAGACCAGCTTCAAGATTCTCTTCGGTTACCTGCTCCGCCAAAGCTTTAGCCGCCACAATGAACATTTCTTCCGTCACACGTGTCGCTTCGGTTACGTAGACGGCCATTCCCATCGCGGGAAAGATGTAGACATTGTTTCCCTGGCCTGGGACGAATTTGCGGCCTCCGAACTCAACCGGTGGGAACGGGCTGCCTCCTGCAAAGACCGCCTTACCATTGGACCACCGATACGCCTCCTCCGCGGTGCATTCAGAACGAGACGTGGGATTCGAATAGGGAAAGATGATCGGTCTCGCATTGATCTTCGCCATGGCTTCGATCACGTCATGCGTAAATAGCTTCGGCATGGTGCTGACGCCAATGATACCCGTCGGCTTGATGGTCATTACCGCGTCGACAAAAGTGGAGATGGGTTCGCGGTCTTGTGCGAATGGCTCTTGGAAATCCGCAAGATCGGTTCGTGACGTCACGAAAAGCCCGTTCACGTCGAAGAGCGCGTTGCGGCGCCGTGCCTCCGTGATGTCCATTCCTTCAAGCGCCATGGCCTGACTAATCAGCTCGGCGATACCGGTGCCCGCCGAACCGCCGCCGAGGAACAGAAACCGCTGGTCGGTCAGCTTCTGCTTCGTGATCCGCAGAGCGGCGAAAATTCCCGCGAGCGCGATGCCAGCGGTGCCCTGAATGTCGTCGTTGTAAGTGCAGATTTTGTCGCGATAGCGCGCGAGGATGGGAACAGCATTGATGTTGGCGAAATCCTCCCACTGGATGCAGCATTTTGGATAGCGCGATTGCACGGCCGCAACGAATTCGTCGATGAACGCCATATATTCGTCGCCGCGAATACGATTCTGCCGCAGCCCGAAATAGAGCGGGTCGTCGAGCAGCTTATGATTGTTCGTGCCGACATCGAGGACGATCGGCAGACAATATTTGGGCGGCACGCCTGCGCAGGCCGTGTACAGCGAGAGCTTTCCGATCGGAATCCCCATGCCCCCTGCTCCGAGATCGCCCAAGCCAAGAATACGCTCGCCGTCTGTCACTACGATGAACCGAACGTCCTCGTCGGGCCAGTTGCCCAGGACCTCGCGCAGTCGACCGCGCGCTGTCATCGGGAGGTACATGCCACGGGCCGAGCGGAATATGTGCGCGAACTTTTGGCATGCTTCGCCGACCGTAGGCGTGTAAACGAGCGGCATGTAGGTGGCGAGGTCTGACATCAAGACGGCATAAAACAGCGTCTCGTTGCGGGCCTGCAGATCCGAAAGGACAAGATATTTTTGGAGGTCGTTCTCGAGGCTTCTGATCTCGGCATGTCGACGCGCGATCTGCAATTCTATGTTCGACACGGCAGGCGGCAATAGGCCCTCGAGTCCGCAGGCGCGCCGCTCGCTTTCCGTAAACGCGGTGCCCCTATTGTGGCGGGGGTCGTGAAGAAGATCGTAGCCGCCGGGACGTGGTGCAATCGCGGCGTCGGTCGTGCTTTCAATTCCGGTCATTGATTGCGCCTCCCGTCAGTAGTGTCTAGATGCTTCGACCTTGCCTCTGAAGACGCGGATGCCGACAGCCGTATAAATTTGGGCGGAAACACGAAGAGGCTTTCGCCCAAAAGGACACAGTGCTGGGCTCCAGCGTCACTAATGGCGACCGAGAACGTGATCATGAAAAGCCAGAACGAGATCGCAACTGCACTGGACGCCAAGGCAAAGATAGTCGCGACCATCGTCCCTGTGACAAGACAAAGCGTCTCGATAACGCTCAACCACGCAGCCAAGCCGATCGTGAAGGACAAGAAAACGACGTGAACGGACGCCGTGAAGGCGAACTGCAGTCGTGACAGACTCAGCGCGACGATATCCATTGTCACCGCCAGATATTCGTCGTGGCGAGGTCCATCACTTCGTCGACGCAGTCGAATTGGTCGGCAATGGTTTGCACTGTGATCAACCTTCCGATTTCGTTCAATTCCATCAATTGGCCTTAAGGCCAATGGCCGGGAGACGACTGCTCGTCGCTAGCCGCTTTCGCGTGGCCGTCGATCGAACTTGCAACGCCATTGTCTTTGCAAGTTTCGAGGCCCACTATCCATTGTGCGCCTGTATTGACGGAATGAGCCCTTGTGAGCAGCAGTTAAACTTTGGTTTAGAAGCCAAAGGTACTCGGGACTCCCAATGCGCGAACATTTTGAACAGTTGCGCTTTGTTCGGGCACGCTTTTTTTCGAAATGCGCGGCAATGCTACGACTCGCCGGCGGGCACCGCGTTTGCGCGGCGCCAATCGCGAGGTGTCGCTCCGATAAGGCGCCGGAAGACGTTCGCAAAGTGCGCTTGGTCTGCGAACCCGCACGTCAGCGCGATCCGGCTAAGGGGCTCGCTGCTCGCAAGCATCACCTCCTGCGCGCGCGCAATTCTTCGACGAACTATGTGGGCATGCGGCGAAGTTCCGAAGGTTTCTTTGAAAGCGCGACGGAAATGGCCGGCGCTGAGAGAAATGTGTCTGGCGAGCGCGTCGATAGAGATCGGCGCACCCAATCGCTCCTCGATATGGGCCTCGACTTTGCGTCTTTGCCACAGCATGAGACCGCCGCGAACGGGGAGCGTCGCCTCGTCACCCGTCGCGACCTTCAGAAACTCTGCCAGCCTGTCTACACCGGCGCGCGCGGCAGCGGGATCGCGATGGAGCGAATTCCGCACTTCTTCGAGGATTTGAAAGGCCTCTAAAGCCGGCAGCTTTGTCGTGGTTGAGCGCGGCAATCCCGCCGCTGGTTGGGTCGGTTGTTCGATACGTTGCGCTTGATGGCAGGTCGCGACAGTCATTGTGAGGCGATATTCATTGAAGCCACAGCCAAGTTTAACGCAGTGAGAGGCGCGCTCCATTGTGCTGCGGTTCAGTTGGTCGATGAATTGGTATATGCGCCTCCATACCCGAGTGCTGCAGCAACCCGTCCTTACGATTTCGGTTTATCGAGGCCTTTACAAAGCGCTGAGCGATAGCCACCAAAAAAATGAACCAAGGTTTATCTGGCTCACGCGACAGCGCAATAGACCCAAAGGTCCATAGAAACGAGGATGAGTTAGGGCGCAGACTAGGATTGCCGTGCACCCCATCGTCAAGCGCGGTGACAGGGTCGCGCCGTTGGAACAATCACCCTTCGGGGAAGGTCGATGCCGCGGTCTCCGAAAGTCTTTGCGATCATCCTGCCACTCGGACTGAACGGTTGCGGTGCGCCTTCCTATGATGTGTTCGGAGCGTTTTTTCCCGCCTGGATGTTCTGCGGCCTGATTGGCATTGCGGGAGCCGTGGCTGCGCGGGCGATCTTTGCCGCCACCGGCCTTTCGAACGAAATTCCATATCAGCTGGCGATCTGCACAGCGATTGGCCTGATTGCGACGGCATTCGTCTGGCTTCTGTTTTTCGAGCTATGAGCATGAAGATCGGAGGTCAGCAGACCATACAGGAGCGCGGTCGACAGATCGCTCTGGGAGTCATCACGCTTGCCATCCTTGTCACCGCTACGGTTTTTTTCATCGATGACCGCCACCCATCGACAGATGATGCATCGATCGACGCCGACGTAGTGCATGTCGCGCCTGCCGTCGGGGGACGGATCATCGAGATCGCGGTCTCAGAAAACGCGCGCGTCAGGAAGGGTCAGCTGCTCTTTCAGATCGACCCCTACCCCTACGGTCTCGCCGTGGAGCAGACCGAAGCCGATCT
>Ga0335073_10007010_pt1 | contig 15806 bp, 15 predicted proteins | sample Lox_Sample_22_FD_207093 | JGI IMG/M metagenome (GOLD analysis project Ga0335073, IMG submission 207093) | Soil microbial communities from Loxahatchee National Wildlife Refuge, Florida, United States - Lox_Sample_2.2 | ecosystem: Environmental > Terrestrial > Soil > Wetlands | place: USA... | reverse complement strand
TGCGATAGGCGTCGTTCAACTGCGACGAGCGGTCGAGCGAAAGATTCCGCTCGAATTCGCTCGAGCGGACGAAATTGTCCGGATGCAGCTTCCAGCTCAGCTTGTGAAATTGCGCTTCAAGAGCGGTCTCGTCGATCGAGAGCTTCTGCGGCCATTCGAAGAACGCGAAGTAGTCCGTTCCCGCGGGCAGCGGCTGGATTTTGCCGCACGCGGCGCAGAAGTGCCCGCCGGTGACGGGAGCCTGGCAGCTCCAGCACTTGGTGGCCGCCGCGGAACTGGTTTTAATCTGCGTCGCACTCATCGACTTGCCAACACTCCTAGCGGATGCCTCCTCGGGAGGCTGTATCCGGTGAAATTTTCTTGGTCGCCGGGCGGTGCGAGGAAATAGCCGCCCGCAAATCGCCCGGGGCGAAACTCAGGCGGTGAACGAACTCCCGCAACCGCAACTGCGTGTCGCCTGGGGATTCTGGAAGACGAAGCCTTGCTTGATCAGGTCCTCGTGATAATCGAGCGTCGTATCGTGGAGGTAGAGATAGCTCTTCGGGTCCACGAAAATGCGCGCGCCGTTTTCTTCGAACACCTTGTCGCGGTTGCGCGCTTCGGTATCGAGCCGCATCGCATAGGTGAGGCCCGAACATCCCCCGCCCTGCACGCCGACGCGGAGACCGCCAGTCTCGACCGTCACGCCTTCCTTGGCGAGAAGTTCGCGAATTTTAGCCGCCGCTTTTTCAGATAGATGAATCATGAAAGTCCGTAACTCGTGATTTGTGACTGGTAACTCGTGAAAAACCCTTTTCTCGTTTGATCCATAGCGGGGCAAGGAACATTCTTCCCCAGGCCCCGCGACTTACCAAACCTGACGCGGTATTAATTCGCGGCGGCGGAAGTTTCCGCGGGCTTGGCTTCCACTTCGCCCTGTTTCTTCTTCCAGTCGCCGAGTGCCGCCTTGATGGCGTCTTCCGCGAGCACTGAACAGTGAATCTTCACCGGCGGAAGCGCCAATTCGCGCACGATGTCCGTGTTCTTGATCGCCAGCGCCTCTTCCACGGTCTTCCCCTTCACCCACTCGGTGGCCAGCGAAGAGCTGGCGATCGCCGAGCCGCAGCCGAAAGTCTTGAACTTCGCGTCTTCGATGACGCGCGTGTCCGGATTGACCTTCATCTGCAGCTTCATGACATCGCCGCACTCCGGCGCGCCCACCAGGCCGGTGCCTACGTTCGGGTCGCTCTTGTCGAGCGAGCCGACGTTGCGGGGATTCTTGTAATGCTCGACCACTTTATCTGAATAAGCCATGGCTTCTCTGCTCCTTTGCTTCCAGAAACTTTTAGTGCGTATCGGACGCGGCGACCCACTTCATCTTGCTGATGTCGACGCCTTCCTTGGCCATTTCGTACAGAGGTGAAAGTTCGCGCAAGCGGCTGACCGTCTCGACCACGCGGTCCGCGACGTAATCCACTTCTTCCTGGGTGTTGAAGCGGCCAAGGCCGAAGCGAATCGACGTATGCGCCAGATCCTCACCCACGCCGAGTGCCTTCAGTACGTAGCTGGGTTCGAGCGTGGCCGACGTGCAGGCCGAGCCGCTCGACACCGCAACGTCGTTGATGCCCATCAGCAGCGATTCGCCTTCGACGTATGCGAAGCTGATGTTCAGGCTGTGCGGCAGGCGATGCTCCATCGAGCCGTTGATGAACGTCTCATCCAGGCGCGACATGATCGATTCGCGCAAACGCTCGCGCAATCCGCGCAGCCGCTCCGATTCCGCGGCCATTTCCTGCTGGCACAGCTCGCAGGCTTTGCCGAGTCCGACGATGCCGGGAACGTTCAACGTGCCGGAACGCATGCCGCGTTCGTGGCCGCCGCCGTCAATGATGGCGGCAAGCTGCACGCGCGGATTCTTGCGGCGCACGTAAAGGGCGCCAACGCCCTTCGGTCCGTAAATTTTGTGCGCGGAGATCGACATCAGGTCGATGCCGTCTTTCTGCACGTCCACCGGAATTTTCCCGATGGCCTGCACGCCGTCGACGTGGAAGAAGATGCCCTTTTCCTTGGCAATTTTGCCGATTTCGGCAATCGGCTGCACGACGCCAATTTCGTTGTTCGCGTACATGATCGAAATCAGGATCGTCTTTGGCGTGATCGCGCGGCGCAGATCATCCAGATTGATGCGGCCGTCCTTTTCGACCGGGAGGTACGTCACCTCATAGCCGTATTTCTCGAGGCGCTTGCAGGTGTCGAGCGTCGCCTTGTGCTCGGTCACCTGCGTGATGATGTGATTGCCCTTCTCGCGGTACATCTCCGCGACGCCCTTGATCGCCAGGTTCGTCGATTCCGTGGCGCCGCTGGTGAAAACGATCTCCTTGGGAGTCGCATTGATTAGGCGGGCCACCTGTGCGCGCGCGTTTTCGACGCCTTCTTCCGCCACCCAGCCGAATTCATGGTTCCGGCTGGCGGCGTTGCCGAATTTCTCGGTGAAGTAGGGCTTCATCGCTTCGACGACGCGCGGATCCACAGGCGTGGTCGCGTGATTGTCCATATAAATCGGAAGCTTCGGTGCCATTGGTATCTCCTAGACCCCCAACTCGACGAGCTCCGCAGCGGGAGCTTCGTCGGTCATATGAGAAATCGTTACTTTCCCCAAAACTTCAAGAATGCTGTCGTTCACCCTGCGCAGAGGTTCGCGAATCGAACAGGTGCTCGACACATCGCAATTGCCGCGCGACGTAACACAGGAGGTGATGAACAGTGGCCCGTCGATCGCGCGAATCACGTCGAGTGCGGTGATCTGCTTTGGGTCCCGAGCCAGCGTGTAGCCGCCGCTCGACCCATGCCGCGCCGCTACGAGACCGTTCTTTGCCAGTTTCTGCAGCACCTTGGCCATCAGCGGTGATGACATGTGGTACAACTCTGCAATGTCAGCAGCGCTGGCGGAGCCCGCATGGGTCGCCAAATGCTTCAGCGCGATCAGCCCGTAGTCCGCCTTTTTCGTCAGCTTCATCATAGCGGTAGATGAATATGCGACTGATTTAGTCGCAAATAAAGAATAGAACCCGGGATGGGTAATTGTCAAGCGGTCAAATTCCCCCAACCCTCACAGCCACAGTACCTTAATACACGACCAATTTAGTCCACTTCGTCAACACGGCTTCAGCAAACGGAGCTTCCTGGGAGTCGAATGGTTGCCCCAGAGTCCTGAGCTATCGCGCTCTCAAGTACACAACTCATCCTCTGTCCAAAGCGAGATACCTGTCCGGACCCTGATGCGCCAGCCCGAAAATGAAACGGCAACAAGTTCAAACTGGGTTAGAATGGCCGCACAGATGACAATCGAGCGGCAGACTCCGGTCATCGCGATCTACCCAGGATCTTTTGACCCGGTGACCAACGGACACTTGGACCTGATCGCGCGCGGTGCCGGCATTTTCGACCGCCTTGTGGTCGCCGTGGCGCAGAATGCCGGGAAAGACCCTCTATTTTCAGCGAAGGAACGCGTCGACATGCTCGAAGCCGTGACGTTCAAGATGATGAAGAACGTAAGCGTCGAGACCTTCGACGGGCTTCTGATCGATTTCGCGCGCGAAAAAAAAGCGCAAATCATTCTGCGCGGCATCCGATTGGTCTCCGATTACGAATACGAGCTGCAAATGGCCTGGATGAACCGCAAGATGGAGCCGGACATCGAAACGGTGTTCATGCTGCCGGCCGAGGCTCACAGCTATTTGTCTTCGAGCCTGGTGAAGGAAATTGCACGCCTGGGCGGGCCTGTGAAAGACCTGGTGCCGCCGCTGGTAGAAGAAAAGTTGAAGACCAAGGTCTCCTAGCTTCACAATCCTGAAAACACGAAGTCGGACGGCTCAATTTAATATGGGAACGGCAACAGAGAAAAAGCAGACAATTCGTTTCGCGGAACGCGTGAATCGCATCAGTGTCTCGCCCACCATGCTCGTGCTGCAAGAGGCGGAAAAACTGAAGGCCCGCGGCGTGGACGTGGCCGACTTCGGCGCGGGCGAACCGGATTTCCCGACGCCCGACCACATCAAGCTGGCGGCAATTCGCGCGCTCGAAGAGAACCGGACGAAGTACACGCCCGCCGCGGGGATCGCGCCTTTGCGGGAGGCAATTTGCGAATGGCACGCCGCGCAACTCGGCTCAAGCTACGAAGCGGCGGAATGTATCGTCACGGTTGGCGGAAAGCACGCCGTCTTTCAGGCGATTTGCGCGCTGGTGAATCCCGGCGAAGAGGTCGTGATTCCCTCGCCGTACTGGGTCAGCTATCCGGACATGGTGAAGTACGCGAACGGCCACCCACTGCTGATCGAGACCCGCGCGGACGACGGATTCGTGCTGCGCGCCGCGGCGCTTGAAAAATTTCTGACGCCCAAGACCCGCATCGTTATCGCGAACTCGCCCAATAATCCCACTGGAGCGGTGATTCCGCCGGATGAGTTCGCGAAAATTCTCGACGTCTGCCGCAGGCGCGGAGTATGGCTGCTAACGGACGAGTGCTACTCGCACTTCACTTACGGTTCGGCGAAACCGTTCTCCGTCGCGAGCCCGCCCGGTTCAAAAGACACGGTCATCGTCGCCGGATCATTCTCCAAGACCTTTGCCATGACGGGCTGGCGCATGGGTTACCTCCTCGGACCGAAAGAGCTGGTCGGCGCAGTCACCAAGCTGCAAAGCCAGTCCACGTCCAACGCAACATCGATCGCGCAATACGCCGCTCTCGCGGCGGCGCATGGCCCGATGGAATCCGTTGTGAAAATGCTCGCGGAGTACGCGCGGCGGCGCGAAAGAATTCTTGCCGGCCTGCGTGCGATACCAGGCGTCTCGTGCGTCGCCCCGCAGGGCGCGTTTTACGTGTTCCCCGACGTATCAGCGCACTACGGGCCCGCAATGCCCGACGATATGGCCATCGCCCGGCAGTTGCTCGACCGCGAGCATCTCGCCGTAGTTCCCGGCACTGCTTTCGGAGCGCCGGGCCATCTGCGCCTTTCCTACGCCACCTCGATGGAGCGCATTGAAGAAGGCTTGCGCCGCCTGACGCGCTTCTTCGGCCCGATCCAGTGATGCTTCGTCCGTCGCGCCTGGAGCCGATTTTCAGCCCGCGACCGTGGGGCGCGCGTTCACTTGCTCCCTACTTTCCGGAAAAAACGAATCTCGCGGAGCCTCTCGGCGAAGCGTGGCTCACCGGCAGTGAATGCCTGTTTACAAATGGCCCATTTGCCGGACAAAAACTGGGCGAAGTTTGGCCGCAAATGTCCGCCGAATGGGCCGGAACAGAAGTCGCGGCTGATGGTCCATTTCCGCTGCTTCTGAAATTCATTTTCGCCGAGGACAAATTGTCCGTGCAGGTGCATCCGGATGATGCTTACGCCCGCGCACACGAGAAATTGCCAAGCGGTGAAATCGCACGCGGAAAGACCGAAATGTGGTACGCCGTCGAAGCGCGGCCGGGAGCCGAAGTCCTCGCAGGATTGAAGGAAAACGTGACGCGCGAAAGTTTCGCGCGCGCGATCACGGCTGGCACGGCGGAAGAGTGCCTCGTCCATGTGCCAATGAAGAAGGGCGACGCGATTTTTGTTCCGGCAGGGACGGCGCACACCATCGGCGCGGGACTCGTGCTGTGCGAAATTCAGGAGCACTCGGATTTGACCTATCGCGTCTACGACTACAACCGCCGTGATGCGCAGGGCCGCGCGCGCGAACTGCATATTGAGAAGGCTCTCGACGTGATGCGCTTTGGCAAGCAGCTTGGCGGCAAGCTCACCCCGGCAAAAGTCGCTCGCGATGGGATGGATGAGACTTTTTTTGTCGCCTGCCGCTATTTTGCGACCGAGAAGTGGGAATTTGCGGCGGGCGCAACGGAAACCACTACACCGCAACACTTCGAGCTACTCATCATTCTCGCGGGCCGTGGAGAAATTTCCTGGAACGGCGGCCGCGATGCCTTCGGCCCTGTGCAAGTCTGGCTGCTCCCCGCAGCGCTTGGAAAATACGAGCTCGCTGCGACCGAGCCCGTTTCTCTTCTCCGGACCTACGTGCCGAAGGATCCCTTGGATTTCGCCAGGCGCGCACGGGACCACGGCGTGGACTCTGCAACCGCTTCGCGTCTGGTGTTCCCATGAAGCGCGATCGTTTGCCGGCCGAAGCCGTGTTGCTGGCCGGAGGCCGCGGCACACGTTTCTGGCCGCGCAGCCGCCTGCGCACTCCCAAACAACTTCTCAACATCGTCGGCAAGCAAACCATGCTTTGCCAGACGGCCGATCGCCTGGCAGACGTATTTCCCGCGCGGCACTTGTGGATCGTCACGAACGCAGAGCAAGCCGCCGCCGTGCGGCGCGAATTGCGCGGTGTTCCGGCGCCGCAAATTCTGGCCGAGCCGGTGGGCCGCAACACCGCCGCAGCGATCGGTCTCGCAGCGATCCATTTGGCGAAAAAGTATGGCGATGCGCTCATGGCAGTGCTGCATTCAGACAGCTATGTGGCGGATACGAAGCGGTACCGGCACTTATTGCGCGCAGCGCTCGAAATCGCGCGCACGCCGGCCAATATCGTCGTCTTTGGGATTCCGCCCGCGCGCCCCGAGACTGCCTACGGCTATATCGAACGCGGCGCAGCCTTGCTCGAAAAGCCGCGCGGCGAGACGGTGTACGCAGTCGCACGATTCACCGAAAAGCCCGCAGCCGAAACCGCCCAGGAATATGTCGCATCGGGAAATTACTATTGGAATGCCGGGACGTTTGTCTGGCGAGTTTCCACCTTTTTGAAATGCCTCGAAGAATTTCTTCCCGAAACGCATGCGGGATTGCGAGACCTGGCCAAAACGATCGGCACCAGAAAGTACGCCAGCGCGCTGAAGCGAATCTATCCGCAGCTCGAAAACATCTCCGTAGATCACGCGGTGATGGAGCGAGCCACACGGGAGCCCGGCTCGGCGCGCGTCTCCGTTTTGCCCGCCGACGTCGGCTGGAGCGATATTGGTTCCTGGGCGGCTGTTTACGACCTGCTGACTGGCGAAACGGAAGAGAACGTTTCCGTCAGTCCGTTCTATGCACTCGACGCAACGGGAAATTTTTTCTGGACGCCGAAAAAATTCACTGCCGCGATCGGCGTCAACGACCTCGTCGTTGTGGAAACGGACGACGCGATTCTGATCTGCCCGCGCGAACGGTCGCAGGACGTGGGAAAGATTGTGAAGTGGCTTGAGGGCCAGAAACTGAAAAGGCTCCTCTAAGCGCACCGCAAGGTCTCGCCTGCCATGCCGTGAATGCCAGTCAGCACCGTGCAACGGATTCAGTCGGCCATTTTGGCAACGCGCGCCCGCCCCTCGCACCTTCCCGCCAAAAACTTCCTCGCATATACTCCTGAACGATGAGCCATATCCAATTCGGCACCGACGGCTGGCGCGGCATCATCGCCGAAGACTTCACGTGCGAGAACGTGCGGACAGTGGCGCACGCAATTGCGCGTTACGTCGTGCGCGCGGAAAGGCCCGGCGCGGGCGTGCTGGTGGGCCACGACACGCGCTTTGGCGGCGAAATGTTTGCGTACGTCGCCGCCGAAACCATTGCCGCAACGGGAACGCCCGTCTGGCTCACCGCGGCGCCTTGCCCCACGCCCGCAATTTCGCTGCTTGTGAAGCAGCGCGGGGCCGCGGCGGGCATCCAGATTTCCGCAAGCCACAATCCTTACCGCTGGAACGGCGTGAAGCTCAAAGCGAGCTACGGGAGTTCGGCTCTGCCGGGAATCGTCGCCCAAATCGAGGACGAGCTGAGGAAAGTCGAACATGACGGCGTCCCGAATCTTCCTCCGCGCCCCGACTTGATTCATTCGCTCGACGTGCGCGCGCCGTATCTTGAAACGCTCGACGCCCTGATTGATTGGGGCCGTGTGCGCTCGTCGAAATTCCGGTTTGTCGCGGATCCGATGCATGGCGCAGGCCGCGGCCTCCTGAGCGAGCTTTTCCGTCGCCACGGAATCGACCACGAAGAGATTCGCGGGACGCGCGATCCGCTTTTCGGCGGCGTGAATCCGGAGCCGATCGAGCCGCACGTCGAGGCCTGCCGCCGGGCAGTCATCGCCGGGAAATTCGATGCCGGCTTCGTGCTCGATGGCGACGGCGATCGCATCGGCGCGATCGATGCCGACGGCACGTTCATCACGCCGCATCAGATTTTTTCGATTCTGCTGTGGCACCTGGCGGGCACGCGAAAAATCTCCGGCGGTGTCGCGAAAACATTTTCCACCACGAAGATGATCGACAAAATCGCCGCGAAATTCGGTCGCCAATTGTGGGAGACGCCGGTCGGATTCAAGTACATCTGCGAGCGCATGCTTGAAGGCGACATTCTTCTCGGGGGCGAAGAAAGCGGCGGCATCGGCACAAAGCTCTACCTGCCGGAGCGAGACGCTACGGTGAATGCACTCTTGCTCGCCGAAGTGATGGCCTGGCACGGCAAGCGGCTCGGCGAACTCGTGGCGATGCTCCACCGCGAATTCGGCGAATTTCACTACGGCCGCATCGATTTGCATACGCGCGACGGGCAGAAGGAAAAGGCGATCGCGCTTTTCGCAGGCGAAAAGCTGAAAAAAATTCTCGATTGGCCGGTTACGCGCCGCGAAGGCCTCGACGGTGTGAAAGTCTATCTCGACGATATCGGCTGGATGATGGTCCGCGCCTCGGGTACCGAGCACATGCTGCGCATCTATTCGGAAACTTCGAAGGCCGCGACAACGCAGAAGTTATTGCAGGAAGTGGCGGCCATCGTCGGCAGCCTGTAGCCGCCGCGCTCTCCCGCCTGCGAAACGGGATGCCGCGGCGCGAAGGAGCCATCGAAATGGACACGGTGAATCTGCAGGAAAAGTTCGGCAAGGTGAAGGATTTTTGGAGCCCAAAGATCGTCGGCGAGCTCAACGATTCCTATGTAAAGGTCGTGAAGCTAAAAGGCGAATTTGTGTGGCACCATCATGATGACGAGGACGAGCTTTTTCTGGTCGTCCAAGGAAAATTGAAGATGTGTTTCCGCGATCGCGAAGAAGAAATCCATCCCGGCGAATTTATCATCGTGCCGAAAGGTGTGGAGCACCTCCCGGTTGCGGAAGAAGAAGTCCACCTCGTCCTGCTCGAGCCGAAAACAACGCTGAACACTGGAAATATCACGAACGAACGGACCGTGGCGGAATTGGACCGGATTTAATCCCCCGCGCCGTATGCGAAAGAGCCCACAATGAAGCGAAGACTCTACACGCTCGATGTGTTCACCACGAAGGAATTTGCCGGCAATCCGCTCGCTGTCATTACCGATGGTGACGGCGTCGCCCCCGCCGTGATGCAAGCGATCGCGCGCGAAATGAATTTGAGCGAAACCGTCTTCGTCCAGCGCCCAACGAACAATCGCGCGCTCGCGCGTCTGCGCATCTTCACCCCGACGCGCGAGCTTCCTCTCGCCGGGCATCCCGTCATCGGCACTTGGTTTCTGCTCGCAGAACTCGGCGTGGTGCCAGCCTCAGAAGGCTCCGTCCACGTCCTGCAGCAAACCGGCGCGGGCATTTTGCCGGTCGAAATTTCCTTTCGCGACGGACGGCCCGAGCGCGTCACCATGACGCAGAAACCCGCGCAATTCAAAAAGGCTTCGGTGAACCGCGGGGCCCTCTCAAAGGCGCTCGGACTGGCGGCGTCCGACCTCGACGGGAAATTGCCCTTGGAGTTCGTCTCGACGGGCGTGTTCAACCTCATGGTCCCGCTGCGCAACCACAAGTCCCTCGAGAAAATTCACGTCACGATGCGGTCTCTCGCGCAGCTAATCGCGCCGCACGCCACTTTGGCCTACTGCTTCGTTCCGAATGGACAAGGGAAGGTCTTTTCGCGCGGGATACTGCCCTGGGGTGGGGGCGAGGACGCGGCCACCGGCTCCGCCGCCGGATCGCTTGGCGCTTACCTGACGAGACATCGCCGGCTCGGTTCCGGCGAAACGCTTCAAATCACGCAGGGCGTCGAGATGGGCCGCCCGAGCGAAATTCGCGTCACCGTGCAAAACGAACGCGGCCGCATGGTCCCGCGCGTCAGCGGCAGCGCCGTGCGCATCCTCGAAGCTCACATCGAAGCATGATTCCGTTTCACAGGGAAAACACCCGCCGGCAGGGGTGTCCGTGCCAGGTTAGCCGAGGGATTTCAGCGCCGCGTCCAGCACGCCGTTTAGAAACGCGGGCGCATCCTCGGAAGAAAATTTCTTTGCCAGTTCCAACGCTTCGTTAATCGACACTTTTTCCGGCGCCGTGCCGAACTTCAATTCGAAAATCGCCAGCCGCAGAATGTTGCGGTCCACGGCCGCCAGCCGGTCGAACCGCCAGTTCTCCGACAATTTCCCCACCAGCTCGTCGCTCGTTTCCGCCTGCTCCACGGCGCCTTCGAACAATTGATTCGCGAATTTCCTTGTCGAATCGGCCGCGCGCGCCGTTTTCCAGAATCCTTCTTCGATCAGCGCGGGCTTCTGCCGCGCCATGTCCCATTGGAACAGCATTTGCAGCGCAAATTCTCTGGATTTATGGCGCAGGCTCATTCTATCGCCGCGAGCGCCCTGCGCCGGGTCTTCCAAACTTGCGTGCGAAGTGGGCCATTTCGATCGCCGCAAGCCCGGCTTCGTACCCTTTGTTTCCGCTCTTGAGCCCTGCGCGGTCGATAGCCTGCTCGAGCGTGTCGCACGTGAGGACACAAAAAGCGATCGGCACGCCCGTATCGAGCTGCGCGAGCTGGATGCCGCGAGCAGTTTCCGACGCGACGTGATCGTAGTGTGATGTTTCGCCGCGCAGGATGCAGCCGATCGCGATCAATGAATCGAACCTGCCCATGCCCGCAAGTTTCTTCGCCGCGATCGGCAGTTCGAAAGAACCCGGCACGCGCGCAATTTCGATCTGTTTTTCTTTCGAGCCCGCGCGCTCCAGCGCGTCGAGCGCGCCGGCAAGCAGCCGGTCAGTAATGAAGCTGTTGAATTGGCTGACTGCGATGCCGAAGCGCAGGCCCTCGGCGCTGAGCGAGCCGCGAAACGTATCAGGTTTGAGCGCTCCGGCCACGGTTCAGCGCCCTTGAAATTTCGCCGGCCGCTTCTCGAGAAACGCCCGCGTCCCTTCGCGCATATCTTCCGTGGTGCACACCAATCCGAACAGCGTCGCTTCGAGGAACAACCCCTCTTCCTGCGGCATTTCTATCCCGCGCTCGATGGCTTCCATCGAAAATTTCACAGCCAGCGGAGCATTGGCGATAATTTTCTTGGCAATGGATTCGGCCAGCGGAATCAGGTCGGCGGGCTCGGCGATGCGGTTCACCAGGCCGATGCGCAGCGCCTCTTCCGCCGAAATCATCTCGCCGGTCAAAATCAATTCGTGCGCCAAGCCTTTTCCGCACAGCCGCGCCAGCCGCTGCGAACCTCCATAGCCGGGAATCAACCCGAGTTTCACTTCCGGCTGTCCCAGCCGCGCCGTCTTGCTGGCAATTCGCATCGTGCAGGCCAGAGCCAGCTCGCATCCTCCGCCCAATGCGAATCCATTGATCGCCGCAATCGACGGCTTTCCGAGCGTCTCCAGCCGGTGAATGATTTCCTGACCAAAAAGCGACGTTTCCTTGCCGCCCACAGGATTCTGCTGCGAAAGCTCGCCGATATCCGCGCCGGCGACGAACGCCTTGTCGCCCGCTCCCGTCAGAATCAGCGCGCGCACCGCGTCGTCCTCCTTCGCTGCGGCCAGCGCGACACCCAGCTCTTCCATCGTGCGGCGGTTCAGCGCGTTCAGCGTCTTCGGGCGGTTGAACGTGACGTAGCCGATCTGTTCTTTCACTTCGTACAGCAAATTTTCAAAGCTCATTCCCTTACACACCCTCTCCATAACGGCCCACGTATTCTAGCGCACACGTTAGCCATTTCCCGAAAGCAACTCGCGCTGCACTCGGTTAATTGATGGATTCCACGATGACCGCAATTCCCTGCCCGCCGCCGATGCACGCGCTCGCCACACCGTAGCGCGCGCCGCGCCGCCTCAATTCCAGCAGCAGCGTCAACACCAGCCGCGTTCCCGTCGCCGCCAGCGGATGCCCCAGCGCAATGGCTCCGCCGTTGACATTCGTCTTGTCGCGATCGAGCCCCAGAAGCTTCTCGACAGCCAAATACTGCGCAGCAAACGCTTCGTTCACCTCGATCAAATCCATCTGCTCGAGTTTCAAATCGGCAAGAGCCAGCGCCTTGCGAACCGCCGGCACCGGCCCGATGCCCATAATCCTCGGTGGCACTCCCGCCGTCGCGTAGGAAACCAGCCGCCCAAGCGGCTTCCATCCATGTTCCTGCGCCGTCTTCGCGTGAGTCACCACCACCGCCGCCGCTCCGTCCACAATCCCGCTGGCATTCCCGGCCGTCACAATGCCGTCTTTCTTGAACGCCGGCGGCAGCGTCCGCAGTGTCTCGATCGTCGTTTCCGGCCGCCGGTGATCGTCTTCGCCCACGACCACCGTTTTCTTGCCCTTCTTCACTTCCACCGCCACAATTTCTTCCTTCATTTTTCCGGTCTTCACGGCGCACTCGGCCGCTTGCTGGCTGCGCAGCGCGTATTCATCGGAAGCCGCGCGCGTGATTTCCTGCTCCGTCGCCAGATTTTCCGCCGTGTCGGACATGCTGAAGCCGCAATAGGTGTCGAAAAGCCCTGAAGCGAGCGAATCCTCGAGTTGCCCCTCGCCCATGCGAAATCCTGTTCGTGCTCCGCGAACCACGTGCGGGCATTGCGACATATTCTCCATCCCGCCCGCCAGCACCAGCCGCGCTTCTCCTAACAAAATCCTCTGCGCCGCCTGCGTGATCGATTCCATCCCCGAGCCGCACAGCCGGTTCACCGTCACGGCAGGCGTCTCAATCGGTAGCCCCGCCTTCAATCCCACGTGCCGCGCGCCATACAGCGCATCAGCGCTGGTCTGCATCACGTTGCCGAATACCACGTGGTCGAATTCCGCCGGATCGGCGCCCGAGCGCCGAATCGCTTCGCTCGAAGCCGCTGCGGCCAGCTCGATTGCCGTCGTGTTGTTGAATGCGCCGGTGTAGCGGGCCATGGGTGTGCGTGCACCGTGGAGAATCACGACATCGGAGGTGAACATGAGTAGCCTCGCTTAAGGTGTCGCCAGCTCGATCATGACGTTCCCGCCGCGCTGGCGCGCGTCTTCGAGTCCCGCCTCGGCCCGGTTCATCCATTCCGTCACGCGGTCTTCGGTGTCATCGCCCGGCCGCGAAGCCGCCTGCGCCACCACGGCGCTCACGGTGAAGTCCTGCGGCCCCCACGGTGGCGTCACCGTCGTCGCGATCTCCCGCAGTTTGTCAGCCAGCACGCGCGCATTTTCAAGCGATGTATCGGGAAGAATGAACACCAGCGACCACGCCGTATATTTTACCGCGATGTCGGTCTGGCGTATCGAGGATGAAAGCCCGCGCGCGAGCTGTTCGGTGAACCGGTCGACCGCCGAATCGCTATGCTGGCGCAGCAGATCGCCTCCGCGATCGATGGTGAGCAGCACCAGCGACAGCGGTGTGTTTTGCGCGCGCGAACGGTTTGCCTCCACCAGCAGGCAATCGATGTATGAGCCACGGCTCATCAGCCCTGTCCTCTCATCCGCCACCGCCAGCGATCGCACCAGCGACCGCAGCCGCGTGTGATTCACCGAAAGCACCAGCTGGTCCCCTACCGCCTGCAGGAAAAAGCTCTCGTTCGGTTTCCATTTTTTTGCGCCCGCGCTGCCAACGAGGATCGCGCCCGCCCCCGCCTGCGTTTCCTTGTCCGTCAGCACCACTCCGAGGGCCGATTGCAGACCCAGAGACGCCAGCTCGGGCGTCGTCGAGGCGTGCAGTTCCACGCCTCCCAGCGCATCCGGGGCCGCCCGCGAAACCATCCCGACAACGGCGGCGATCGCCGAATTCCCCGCCGGCGCAACACCCGGCGCGGCAAATTCCCCGGTCACTTGCGTTGCATCCACCGTGCTGCCGATCACAATCAAGCAGCGCGCCACACTCAAATGCTTTCCGATGCCCCCAGCTGTCGCCGTCAGCACGTCGCGAGGCGTCGGCTGCCGGTACATCATCCGGTTGATCTCGGCGATCACGGCCAAGTCGCGATGCGTATCCGCGGCCGAAGCCATCACTGCCGCCGACACAGCCTCCGCAGCCGCGCTTGACGGCGCCGGAGTAGGCGTCGGAGCTGGACCGGGAGCAGGCGCAGGTGGCGGCGCAGCGCTTGCGGTCGCAGGCCCCGCCGGCACACGCGCCGAGCTTCCCTTCGGCCACCAGTTCGCCCGGTCGTAGAGCGCCCGCAGACGTTCGTTGTTGTCCTCCGCCCTCGGAAACAATTCCGCAATCCGCTCCAGCCGCTCCACCGCCTTCGACTGCAGCGAATACTGCAGAAAAATCTCCACCTGCACGATCAAGTCGTCCAGCGCCTGCTGCGCTCGAAGTTCTTCGGGGATGTTTGCTGCCCTGGCGGCATTGTCCGACCCGGCTCCCGCAAAACCTTCCCCGCGCGTAGTTACCGTAGCCGCCTTCGCCGCGCGCGCCAGAATATTCTGCAAAAACGCCGGGTCGACCTTTCCTTCGAGCTTCGTAATTCGCTCGTGATTCCGGTAATCGTAGGGATCGATGTCAACCAGCCGGTCGAGCGCCTCGCAAGCCTCTTTCATCTGCCCGGCTTCCAGATACAAATCGAACAACCGGACGAGCGCCTCGAAGTACTTCGTCTCCCGGTTCAGCTCCTCATACAGCTTCGCCACCAGTTGAGCCAGAGGCACCGATCGCGAAAACTGCGCGGCCAGCCGGTCCATCTGCGTGGCCAGCTCCTGATCCTTGCGCATGCTGTGCATCCATTCCTTCAGTTGCACCAGCATCGCCGCCGCTTTCTGGTCTTGCCCCACACGGAGATACGCCGCGGCAACATCGAACAGCTTCCCGAATCCCTCCGGCTTCGCCCTGTAGAACGCTTCGTAGAATTCCCTTGCCCGGTCGAGCTGTCCGGTCCGCAGCAGCGCCTCGCCAAACAGCGAATAAAACGCCGGATCCTTTTCCGTCGAGGCGTACGGCTCGAGCAGCGCTGCCGCTGCCGCTGCGTCTCCTTTGCGCAGCCGCGCCTCCGCGTACACAATCGACCCCGCGCGGTCGTCGGGCGATAGGGCGTGTGCACGCGAAAAATAATCGAGCGCCTCGTCCAGCGCTCCCCCCGCCAGTGTCAATTGCCCCGCGCGGAAGAAACTCCGCCCGGCCATTTCGCCGTGCCCCAATTTCTCCGCCATCTCGCCCAAGGCGACGTGCCGCGCCGAATTTTCCGGGTCCAGCAGCGCGATGCTTTCAAGACATGCCAGCGCCTCGATCTCACGCGCCTGCTCCTCATAGAGCCGCGCTGCGGCCGTGTATTGCTCGATCGCGTCGCTCGGCCTCGCCTGCTTCTGCAGGAGCGTCGCGTAGCGCATCAATCTGTCGGGAGGTTGCGGATAGGGCCGGAGGAACCGCTGGAAGATTGCCGTGCATTTCGCCGCATCGCCGGAATCCACCAGCCGGTCGAACTGCACGCCGTAATACTGCGCCGCAATCGCCGGCTCGTTCAGCCGCGTATACAGGTCCGCCAGCGCCTGCACCGCTTCGGTGTGAGTGGGAGCTTCGTCGAGCACCGCCTGGTATTCGGCGGCCGCCTCTCGCAGCTTATTTTTCTCCAGGCTGCGCCGCGCTCGATCCAGATGCTTTTCGATGTCTTGAGCCATGGGAACCCGCGCATCCCGCGGACGATGTGGCGGCGCTGGG
>Ga0335073_10007007_pt1 | contig 15813 bp, 19 predicted proteins | sample Lox_Sample_22_FD_207093 | JGI IMG/M metagenome (GOLD analysis project Ga0335073, IMG submission 207093) | Soil microbial communities from Loxahatchee National Wildlife Refuge, Florida, United States - Lox_Sample_2.2 | ecosystem: Environmental > Terrestrial > Soil > Wetlands | place: USA... | reverse complement strand
CGATCACAATCTCAAAGAAGTTGACGATACTCAGCGCTTGTCCGAAAGTCATTCTGAACGAGATCCTGATTTATCTTCCCCGCCAGGTGTGTCTGACGATGCACTCTCCCAAACATCAGTGGATTCAGGCAATGAGGCCGACAGTAACGCTGAGGCGCAATTAAACTCGATCCCTCCGCCCTGCACCAACAACATTGACGAGAAGGCTCTTGACGACAGAGTCTCCTTAGCACCATCCATCGTAACAGAAACGCCCGGTCTACTCGACCTTCTGCGATATTCCTTCGACATCGAAAGGACACTGTTGGGATATTTGGATGTACCTGATCTTCGAAACCTTCGAGAAATTAAACCCCTAAAACAAATCGCATACGATTTCATCCTTCATAATGTTATTCCTGAGACCTTCATCATCTTGAATACCAAATACCAGGACGGCGAGCGACAATCGAGTGATGGCGAGATTATGCACCCTGTCATTAGACGTATCAAACGATCTGAGCGGCGTATTCCAGTTGGTCGAATAGTATACGAGACCGATCCCTCCTTAGATACTTCGAATCGGATATATCGTTGGGGAGAGTTCCATCCCGATAGCATCATGTATCATGTACCGAATCGATATGCTGCATTGAATTGGCCGTTGCGAGCCGGTCTGAAAAGTGAATCGAGATATTCCAGGAATCCAAGAGTATCTATGCGCCTGCCTGATCCTCGAATTCCAACATGGTATTATATATTCAGGGACGAGTTTGCAGATGGGATATCGAATGACCACTCGTACCGGGACCGGTATGAGACAGATTATCCTGTGAATGTGTTTTATAAGAGACAGGGAGGAAGTGCTTCGGCGGCTCGATTGCATGCAGTTTCGATCCCCTTCGAAACAATAATAGAGCGATTGTGCGCTTGAGACGTTCAGACTGGAGACAATTCCATTCAAGTGAAGAATCCATGCTTTTCGTAACTTATTCTTTGACAATTCGGTTTTGGAGTGGCTTTCAAGTGTCGATGAAGAAGTGTTTCGTCTAATCCAAAAATTCTTGTAACAAAGACACAATGTTGTGTAGACATTCTTAGCGTTCTCTTGTACAAATTGTTATTAATTTATAGTGTATTGAATTCATGCTCAAGAAATCTCGTTTCTTGAACTTTGACCGCGTCGTCTGCAGGAAATGGCCCCGTACCGTGGCTCACACGTGGAGAAACTCTAATATCTCCGTCTGACGCACGTTCGACAAATAACTTTTGTATCTCGCATTACAATTCCATGCCATGCCGCAAAGCGAGACGCATTAATAGCGAAGTGTCCAGGTTGCACAAAGGATCATCTGGCTTGGCATGAGACGGTGACGTTCCGAGGTGGCCACAAAGGAGATCAGCGAATCAGTTGAGAGGTCGCAAAACCTTGCTTTGAGCATCGCCCCTTAACTCTAAATTCCAGGCTTTGTATACAAAACCATGCCGCTTATGCCGGTCGCCCAGTCTTGCCGTCCTACACTTCACAATGCACTCAAAGATGAAGCTCTTGGTGATGCTTTCTATGTTTGCACGCATCATATTTGCTCAGAGCAATATAACGTATGTCCATTCGACCGCTGGAACAACCGTTACCGCGTCGGCGACAGTCAACGCGACTCTTCCTAGCACGCCACTGCCAAATCTACTCCCGCCTCCCTCTTCAATACCCTACATCCCGAATAATCGATCGTTTACAATTACAAACTCATGTCCTGTGGATTTGTGGCCAGCAGTGTTGACAACAAACAACACAGGACCCTACACAGGAGGCTTCCATCTCCCTCCAAACAAATCACTCGAGCTATGGGTCTCACACGACTGGACAGGTCGTTTCTGGGCCCGCACAAACTGCAGCTTTAACGAAACTACCAACACCGGGTCCTGTTTCACAGGCTCCTGCGGGAATGTCCTCGATTGTTCATTAAGCGGCGAACCTCCGACCTCCCTTGCGGAATTCGATATGCTAGGCTGGCAAAATCTCACATACTATGACATTTCGCTCGTCAACGGATTCAACCTCCCTCTAGGGATTTATCCATCACAGAACGCACCTGCGCCAATTTGTCAATGGTCGCCTACTACTGCAGGAATATTGAATCAATGTCCGGAGCAGTTAGTTTATTATGCGGATGCACCGACAACATATACTGAAGTTGCAGGGTGTATGTCTGCATGTGATCATTATGGACTTGACGAGTTTTGTTGTACGGGCAAAGACGATTCGAAGAGTACTTGTGGACCTACGAAATTCTCACGGCCGTTCAAGTCGATATGTCCGGATGCTTATTCTTATGCTTATGATGATGAGACAAGCTCTTTTGCAGCTCCGAATGGCCCTCAATGGAGCTATGAGATTGTGTTTTGTCCGGGTATCTGGATAATGTGGGTAATGCTAATTGTAGTGGGTGCATCGTCAGATTATTTGCATGGAAGTGCAGGCAGATTGCATCGCGGAGGATATATCTGGATTATTGTTGGGCTTTGTACAGTGCTCCTCTGGATCGGATTGTAAATCCAAGTTTGTATATACAACAGCATTAGATATTGTGCATTAGAGGACCATAATATTAAAGGAACTGAGGGATCACATCCACGTCAGTGCATTGCATCTCAACTCAAGCTCCTAAATAAATTTCCCCTGAAAACCGATCTCCGCGGCCGGACCAATCGCCAGTTTCCATGACTACCGCAACCGTAAGTTTCGAACAACTCCAGCTTTAAACGAGAGTCTCCTGACCAACCTTTTCTCTCGTAACAAACTTCTCCTCATCGTCTTTTCCTTGCCTTATGTCCTTTGCAACTTCTGACGCCATTCATCCTTTGTCCTCGCACACCCATCAACTCTCCCAGTATGACGTCGACGGACCCGGGAAGTTCATCAAGTCTTCGACAGTGGGAGTAATAGGATGTCCCTTCTCAGGAGGACAGCCGAAAGCTGGGGTCGACACTGGACCACATCATCTCATTGAATTTGGTCTTCTAGATCAGATAAAGGAATTAGGCTACAATGTCTCATTTGGAGGACACCAACAATTTGCAGAAATTATGACGATGGCAAATTTGGAAGATCCGGATGTAGGAAAGCTGAAAAGACCGCGGTATGTAGGTAGTGTCACGCGTGCGCTTTCTGCAGCTGTTGAGGAACGATGTAGAAAAGGGGAGCTGGCTTTGACGGTGGGTGGAGATCATAGTTTGGCTATCGGAACTGTGTCGGGTGTTTTTGCGGCGTACCCGGACGCGTGTCTTATTTGGATTGATGCGGTAAGTTGTAGTCTTTGAGACATGCTGATGAGTAGCATGCTGATATTAATACTCCGGAAACAACTATATCTGGAAATATTCATGGGATGCCAGTGTCCTTCCTTTTGGGAATTGCAGGGAATAATCTTCCGGAATCCTTGGCTTGGGTAGGAACTCGCGTCACACAATTCTGACATTAGATTCCGCATTCTCTTCGTCCCGATAGGATTGCCTATATCGGCTTACGCGACGTCGATCCAGAGGAGAAGAAAATCCTTCGTGAACACAATATTGCTGCATTCTCCATGTACCACGTCGACAAATATGGTATTGGAAAAGTGGTTGAGATGGCTCTTGACAGAATCAATCCAAAAAGAGATCGACCTGTAACACCTTTCTCTTCTCAAGCTCATATAGATCCACCTGTCATTTGATGTCGATGCTCTGGATCCCACATTTGCGCCATCGACCGGAACACCGGTACGTGGAGGATTGACGTATCGTGAGGGATGTTATATCTGTGAGTCTTTGCATGAAACGGGTTGTTTGGTTGCGGTGGATATGATGGAAGTGAATCCTACACTTGAGCGAGATTTGGCTTTAGAAACGGTGAGAGTCGCCACGGCGCTAGTCAGATGTGCATTGGGAGAAACGTTGTTATAGGCAATGACAGCAGGGATGGGTTATATAAAAGTTTATGCTACGTTTATTAGCTAGCTATTGAATCTCATGAATGATTCTGCAACATCAGCAAGTTTTGGTACATGTCAGATCGAAGTCTTTCCTTCTCCCTTCAAAGCAACAACAATTTCCTCTTTCCATTCAACTTCTTCAAGCATATCACACGTTTCGATTGATTGGCAACATTTCCCCTGTCGTCAGTGCTACCTCTGGCTCGTACCATAAAGTTGTCGTTAAGGTCTTTGAAGATATCCACTTGCGCCATTTCTTCATTGATTTTCTTAATCTTATCCAGGAGTTCGGCCCTCTGGGCGACACTTCGGTCAAACAACCAAACAGAAGGGCGTACTGCGTTGCATGGATCCGTTCGGTGGCCTCATGAAGTGTGGTGCGATGGTCGGCAACTTGTTCTTCGAAAGCTTTCATAACATCGTGGAAAGCATTAGAGCGCCGAGCAGTTGCACTTGCTGCTACTAAGTGTGATTTCGTGGAACAGAAAGTCACCTCTAAACCTTCCAAAGACATTCCTGAACATATCATTAAATTCGCTCTCGTTCAAGTAGGAAAGGTGGTCCATATTTGGCGAGAGATGACAATGGTCAAGAGAAATCGCGAATTTAAGATCTACTATATAGACGATAAATCCATGCAAAATCCGAATGCAGATCCAACAAAACAAAGCAAACGCTCACCAAGGAAAGAAATATCCACCTCCTTATGAAAACCCAAAGACAAACCATGTTTCTAAACTTCAACCGTTAAACTTCCGTTCGCCAAACCAGCATCTACAATAGTACGATCCAACGCCTCTTCTCCTGATTCTTCTGCTTCAGCAAGTAACCGTCTTCCTACAAACACTAATTCGAATTCTCCCTCATCACTCCTGAGACCCTTAACGAATGCAAACACATCACGGATGGTATCTATTTTGTTGAAGCGTCGAACTAGCGGACGTCCTCCCTCTGGGAACCGGAATTGGATTCTTGTTGTTTGCGGGGATTGAGGTGGTTCGGCTCGATCTGAGGGTTCTATTGAGTTGAAGAGACTATTAGACTGGCTTTCGCTTGTGGTGGTTGTGCTAAGTGGTATGGAAGGCTCTTCAACAGGGACTGAAGTTGACGGTTGAGAAACTGAAGGAGCGAGATGAGATGATGGTTGAGGTGTTGGTGAAGTATCCCTCGCATTGAGGTCTTTGCCCAGTGAAGCAGCAAGAGCTGCTTCCATCTGTTCTTCTTCACTCATCATATCGAAATCCTAGTACGGGTCAGATATTCCAGATAGAAGATAGTACCTTTTTTATCGTGTTCTTGCGTCCCAGCGGGTTACTGGCGTTCTCACTTAATGAGTATCTCCCTAGGAACTCGTGGATTTCATGTAGAAATTCAGCAGGCTGAATTACTCTGTCCCACTTTTTCACTTGTTCACCTGTGCGTGGGTCGATGATACTTGTATGGGGATTCTCTTGGAAGGGGTACATCTGTTGATATCGTCTTCCTTCGGGTTCTTCAGATGTAAACTACCGGAGTCAATGTCATCTCCAATTCTACCAGATACCTGTAAGAAGTAAAAGTGCTCTCGGATGGTTCGCTGGACTTCCTTGTCGCTCCACAGATCCCTGTTAAGAATCTGACAGGCAAACTCTGAATTATTCAGAATATTGACCATAATCCATTTCATCGGTTCCTCGGAACGTACTTCATCTCGTGCCTATGATGAGAAAAGAATAGACAGACTAGATACTTCTTCCAAAGTGACATGGTGCATGATTTCAAATGGTCGGCGATACATATGGGCCAATCTATTTGCCTTGTCACTGGCTTGAGAATATCCTCCAGTCGCATCAGCAAGGGAAGTCGTAGTATCTTCCTCATTCCATATCGATGGTGTCGCTTGGTTGAAAATTCCACGGGATACTACCATTACCTTCCCATCACAATACCAGCAATACCTCTCCCTGGAGGATGATATAAAGGTGTCTCATAATCTACGTCACCAACTAAGATATCATTCCGCGCAGCAATGGGACTTCTAACACCGCCATTGCTGGCCCCAGCTTGATCAACATCTTCCTGCATTAACCGTCTTGCAAGAGCTTCATCTTCATCGATGTCGTCTTCTACTAACACGCCTGCAGGGGCTTCAGCCTCTGGTACCGAAGGTGGCGAAGGGGTTCTCTGAACTAGAGGCGGTGGAGGTGGTGGGTTTGTAGGTGCACCAGCAGCAAGATCTGCTCCGCCAGTCTCAAAGAATAACTCTACGGCCCGTTCAAGATCATAGTCGCATACCTAGCAAAGAAACAGTCAGCACTACACGAAATGCGGAAGCAGGACCGGGAGTGAATGTCTTACCTGTAGGTAGGATTCTGCTTGAACTGGGTCTGCCGAGGTGATATTACAAAACTCTATGACGAGATCTGACCTATCCATGATTGTTGAACCAAAGGACAAAGAGTCGCAAAGTTGCAAGAAGGGTGGAGAGGTGTTGAAATTCTGATGTGATGGCCTGGTTTCCGTTTTCTTTTGATTCCTTTGACGTAAGCGTGCTGTGCAGAAGGGACGCGCAATGTGGACCGATCGGCAATCGGAAAGACATCCACAGGCGAAGCAATTGCCCGTTAAATCCCGCAGTCAACCTTCATGAGTCAACCCTTTCTTAGACGGACGGGCATCTCCAGTTTTCAGTTTTGCGGGTGCAAATTGTCGTTAAACTATCTACGCTCTCATTGGGACTATATACTACTTTCATCTATTCAATTAAAGAAAGGAATCTTTCTCGACAAGAAATAATAATGATATTCCGTTTTGTTCAGTTCATATCCACAAACGGAGACCAAAAAGGCCAATATGAAGGCGATGTTAAATCCGCAAAGTCTTAAAGTATTATCAGGAGCTAGTGTGACATGGGCTCTAGAAAATAGGGCGCTTTCGAAGAAATCGCTTCCTTTCACCTTCTGAGAATAGTTGTCTCCTGCGTGCTGACGGATGTATGCCTCGAGTAACCTGATAGTAGGTTGATGAGATCCTTGAATGACGATTGTTCCCGGTTCCACAGTAATCGCGATGTGGGGAAGTAAAGTGTTGAAAAGTCTTTCAGGAGCTGCCAGAGAGTCAAGTGATGGGAGACAAGCAACCACCCTCTGGCTACAGGTTGGCTGCTGAGTAAGGGTCGTTTGGCCCCAAGCTGGATGTCGAGCAGATGTAGAACGACTATCATCGAGGTAAGAAGAGGAAGCAGGCAGACCCAGGGTGAAGGTTGGAGGTTGTGGAGGTTGAGACATTGCAGATTCGCAATTGTAAGGTCGGTGTTAACTCTAGAAGGAGGGAGATAAAATGCAGCACGCAATGTTTGTCTCATATTATAACCCAGACTTAGATCTATATTTCGTGGGGGAACGAATTGCCTACAAGAGCTTATTTCATTGTCGTACCCTCCTGTCATACATGTTAATCTCCATATCCTTCAGATGAGCAGTGAAAATCTTAGATATTGCTCATACGCCAGATGATGAAGTTCTACTAAAATTCCACTCCAAACAACCAGTTTTTCTTGTTCATATAATGTGAGCTTTGGATTCATCCCAAGTTGAAGACAAAATATTCGAAGCAATGGCCTTAGGATTGATCATCGATGTTGAACACCTGTCCGCTCGGCATCAGGTCACAACTGGGCCAAATAACGTCCAAATCGGACAAATAATAGTTCACACTGTGCGTTTTGACAATTTACATGAATTATAGTTCTCGAAATGTCCAAAAAGTGGATTAAAACAAAAATGCAAGTTGTGGGGTTCGAACCCACGCCCTCGACTGAGGATGTGATGATCACAACTTAAGTCACACGTCTTAAACCACTCGACCAAACTTGCGGATTACGATCTCGACTGCTTGGATTGACCCTTGGACTGGAGTGCCACATAAGCTCAAATTTACAGGTCTTGAACAACGTTTATCTGACCACACAAAATCGATGAAGACTTGGAATATTAGAAACTGTTCCCGCGCCAGATATACTATTACAGAGCTAAACCTCTCAGAGCCTCGAATCAATTCCACCAGAGTATTCCTCCAAATTATAGGTCTATAATACTATAACCCGAAAGATCCGCTTCCTCTTGTCGAGCAGTCAAGTTGAGGACTAATTTCCGTCGCCAAGGGTTCGTGAAGTCCTTCTCGAGCTCCGAGATTGTCTTATTGTCAGTTTCCGAACAAACTTCAAAGTCGTATTCAAATAGCATAGATGCGACTATGAAACGTAAAGATGCATCAGCAAGACTGTAGTTAGCATTGGTCACGTATCGGGATACCTTCTCCCTAAACAAGCTCTGATCCCATCTATTTGTCAACATAGTTATTTAATCGAGATACGTGAAAATAGCATAGTCAACGGTTGGGCATCCTGTGTTCCAGTATTCAGCCATCTACAATTAACAAGGTACACAAAGTTAGGTGCCTGTCTGGGTCAAAATTCTCAGGTTGTGAAAATAAGCGGGGATCCATCGAAGTGCTCCAAGGGTTGCAAATGGCAATCACCTATAATCAGAATAGCTTTTTGCGAGACTACCTCTGGCGGTATGTACTGTCCCAGAAGCTCTGCTCCCTTCGCCGGCGGTGTTCTCTCATTCAAAGCTACCGTGAGCTCATGGATCCTCATTGACTCATTCAGAAAAGCATTGAGAAACGGAAGTTCTTCCAAGTCAAGAGCAGTCATATCATCTCGAGAGGGAAAGAACTTGGCTACTTCCTCTGCAGCTCTCTTCCGAAAATCTGGAAATCTCCCGAAATCCCACAGCGCAAATGTCACCAATGCGCTAATTGTATCCACTCCTATCTATTAGTCACTGCCTTAAAAATTTCCAACCCGATACTAGAAGTGGAACAAAAAGCTCGGTGAACGCCGCAGCATTTAGTTGGCTGGCATCTTCGTCTTTACTCTCGATGAGAGAAGCTAAACAACCTCGGCTGGATCCTGGTTTGCAGATGAAATCATCCAGATACGCTTTTACCGATTCTGATGAGATGCTTTCAAATTCAAGTGTTGCAGCTTGCCTGCCTTTAGCAGACGGCAAAGCCGATGTCAATCTCCGTAAGCTACCTCGCAGACTCTCTGGGATCCACTGGTTTTCTAAGGCCTTGCAATCAGAACCATCGTTTAGGACCAATACAGAAACTTTCATGGCTCGATCAAGAATATTAAGATGGGCTTTTCGCTCCGAATGTGTACCCCTCCCTTGCCAGGATCCTCCATATACGATCTCAGCTACCTGTCAGCCACATCTTTAACCACCGTAGTACTCAATACATCAAATGCATAAGTCCGAGCAATTTGCAAAATATCGACTTTACCGCCCTCGTTTTCACACGCAATCTCTGTAACAGTCAACGCTGTGTCGGCACAATTCAATATTGTATGTTGCTGTTGTGCGATTGATGTAGTGCTGAAACTAGGTTCAAGGATTTTCCGACATTTTACGTCATTGAGGCACGAAACTCGATGAACGCCGTGGCTTGTGATCTGCAGGAACCCACGACATCCGCTGTTCACAGTCCGTACTGGTTGAGGTTTCGTCCATTTTGAGGAAGGGCCGTAAATGGTCTGGATGACTTCGTTGCCTTGAACAGAGATAAGATTGGGACCAAGACGAACAAGGGGTCCTGATAGGTTAGTTGCACACTCCAAAAGAGGCAGTGAGTACCGTATTTCTGGTGTAAGTTTAGCAGTTGCTTTCCATGGACTGGTCTGCCGGAGCGGTCTCTAAGAGAGAACAAACGAGTAAACCACGGTCCAGGCAAGTGTTTTAGTGGTATAAACGCGTATCCGCGGAGCACCCAGACAAGTAATATAGCTGTAAATGGAACAATAACCAGTCGAAAAACAGAGACATTGAGACTAAGAACCCCTAAAAATCCAAGGGTAAGGCTGTTGGACATAGAATTTGACGTGAGGTGGCGATGACTGGTATAAGAGGACGCGATGTTGATGCGAAGGAACGAATACGTTTACTACATATTAAACCTTACATATCGCGATGTGAAAGGGCGACGCGCACGGACCCACTTTCGACCTGTTCAACAAAGCTGACCTAATTCGGAGATTATAATCTTAAAAAGTTTGTTTTTGAGTCACGAATAAGTGCCAATCTTCAATTCCCTCTAGATTTCTGCTATTGAATTTGTATCCTTAAAAACCTATGTCACCTTGCCAGCAATCTCAACTAGAGAACAAGAATTCCAAATCTGATGGAGTAAGTTGACTCAACGCCGTATCATCGTAATCAATAGTCGCATTAATCATCTACAACGCTGTCAGTCCCTCTGCCTTATACACAGGAGTAAGATACCTGAGCCTTCTTCGCTTGCAATTCCACAATTCTGGATTCAATAGAATTCTCAATAACAAGTCTCGTGATCCTGACAGGTCTGGTTTGTCCAATACGATGAACTCGATCACCCGACTGCCATTCAACAGCAGGATTATACCAAGGATCCATGATGAATACTTGACTTGCTTCGGTAAGATTGAGAGCTACTCCTCCTGCTTTGAGGGAGACCAAGAAAACTGTGATCTCGGGATCTTCAGAGAAGCGTTTGATTGTTGCAGCACGAGCAGTAGGGGTCATGTGGCCGTCTAATTTTACGGTGTTGAATCCTGCACGACTGAGACGCCATTGAATTAGATCGAGAAAACTGGTGAATTGCGAGAACACAATTGACTAGAGGTCAGGGATAAGATCGGAACGGTCTGCTACCTTGATAGTACAGTCGCGCGAACGCAATTTCCATAATTCCTCGACGAGAGCTTCAATTTTAGTAGACGATCTCCAAGTAGACATATCGATCCTGTTTACGATACTGCCTCTCTTGAAAGCATCTTCATCAACGACATCAAGTGCAGGAGCAGAAAGATCGATATTCAATACGAGACTGCAAGCAGGGCAGACAGGATTCTGATCCAACGATCCCTCGATATATTCCGTGACACACATTCGACAAAATACATGGTGGCATTTAGAACGAATGGCATCCTGAGCTTCATCATCGCAAATTCGACAAACAAACGTTCCTTCTCCGTCCTTTTGATGTTTCTTGAGAACCAGATCGGGATGGTCGGCCATCTGACGCATTCGAGTGATGAGTTGGAATATATTTGCGTAATTGTTGAGAACAACATCGGCAGCGACATATGTGTTAAATTTCCGCTTTGCATCTCCGTAAATAGATTCATATAAATCTTCCTCTTCTTCATTGAATAAATCGCGTCGGATTGTAACTACTCGAGAAGGTAATCCAAGATCATCCGCTCTTTCAACCTTTGTGCGCCGCAACATGATTCGTTTGAGTAGGATGTACAACTTTCGGAAGGCTTCTTTTCCTTCACCTTGAGCACCGAATCGTTGAATGGGTTTGAGCAATTCAGTGTTGAACCAACAAGTATGATCCATGGGTTTGTGACCACATAGATCGCAATGTCGTTTATCTGAAAAGTTCCAATGAAAATCTTTGCATTCACACTTCTTGCAAAAGTAGAATGAAAAGGGATCGGCTTCGAGGAATCTCAACAACGAAAACAATTCACCGATCTGAACGTTAGCGGTAGCGGATATGGGAGACATACTCGGTTCTGGAGAGGAGTTCCGGAAAGGCAAAGTTTCCTCTTGGTCTGGAGAGCGAATGCAGCTTTGGCTGTGTTGCAGGCTCGATCTTTGATATTATGTGCTTCATCCAAGATAACGCGGAAGAATTCAACGGAATGCAAGAGCGACTTCTCTTTATGAATACCATCGGCCCTCTTGAATCCAGAATTCTGTTTACGAAACACACTTTCCAATACAGCATCTATAGTTAGCAAATACCGATGAGGCGATTGTACAAGTAGTGAGAACAACATCATAATTCTTCAACTCCTTGGCCGTAACAGATCGATTTGCCCCATAAAATAGACAAACGGACAATCCATTATTAGTATGTTGCTCAATCTCGCTCTTCCACTGCATCAATGCAACAGTAGGTGCAATAACCAAATTCGGCTTCCCTCTTGGTTCCGCCAACAAAAGCGCAATAGTCTGAATCGTCTTCCCCATTCCCATTTCATCAGCTAAAATACCACCTCCAAATCGTTGCTGTTGTTCTTGTTTCAAAAGCCAATCCAATCCTTCCAACTGGAAAGGAAGTAATCGTAAACTTAAGCCTTCTGGTTGAGGGGCTGCGACAGGTTGGATGGTAGGAGCGTTTTCTAGTTCGTCCCAGATACATGCCAATTCCGGATGATGTGTTACAAGATGCATATTGGTTCGCTCCCACTGAGAGAGCCCTTTCATGAACCTTTTTGGCTTCCTGGAACGTCGAGCACGTGGACGGCGTCGAGCTTGAACTTCGTCTACTGATGGACCTGCCGCCACATCGAAATTGGGAGGGACCGGAGACAAGTCGTCGTCGTCGTCGTCATCATCATCATCAGAAGAGATTTCAAATTGGAAGTCGAAGTCGGATTCATCGGAATCGTCGATAACGATAGGTTCTTCAAAGTTCCTTTTTAGCGAACGAATTCCCCGTGCAACTTTTGTATGGAACGAATCCGAGACACTGGTATCGGGTGTATCAAGCGCGTCCACCGGTGTAAATACCCCTGACGAAGTGGATGATTTCGATTGAAGGGAAGACGGAGTAGCCGTTGCATGATTGAGTTTTCGTTTTTTGGACGCCGGCGTCTCAGTAGGATATGTTGTAGGATACTGTTCACCGTAGATGTCGTCATCGTCTTCGAACGTTGGTTTTGGGGTATCCTGAACAGCAACTTCACTCAACACTTCCACTTTATCGTCTTCAAAGTCTTCATCATCCGGATCGTCCACTGGGTCGTTGAGTGAGTCATCCTCACTATCCACCTCAACATACTTCCCTTTCGCCATTTGAGATGCCGTTCTCACAGCTACTTGATCAGCAAGAAAATATTGAGAAATTACCTCGTCCACTTCTGGAAACAGTAACTTCACTTTTAACAGCAATTTCTACGTAAGCCATCTTTTCGGAAGTTGGACTACTCTCAACGCGTGCAGAGGTGTCCTCCTGATCCACCAAAGTTTCCCCTTCTTTCGCTGCACTTCTTCCCCGTCGTTGGGTCGTTGTCATCTGTCTTGGATTAGAAGCGGCCGTTGCCTTTCGAGCAGCACTAGTCGAACGAGCCATTGTGATGGCAAAGTATCACGAGACAATGCTAAAGAAACGCGAAATGAGCTAAAAGGACGTGTGAAAGGATTTTGTGTGAGTGGAGTGCCCGATGTTGGATTCAATTCGTCGCGAATGAGAGCCTTGTCTGTGGAAAATTGGCCGTGGCGTGCTCAGGTAAAGTGATAGGCCAACGAATTAAAGTTGGTCTCCATATGACATGCACACTTAGTAATGCGTTACGCGCCTGATTTCACGCGATTGGAGATTGAGTCCGGGACGTTGTAAAATAGGAAGAAAAAATTGAACTTTGCTTGGCCTAAGTGGCGAAGAAAGCAAGGAGACTTTCAAAAGTTCGATGGCGGAAAACAGTTCCAGATTTATTGATGAAGGACATAGTACCGAGGTGCCTGTGTTCGGCGTAATTTCATCACCCTAAAGGAATGCATCGTCCCGACATGACAAGACTCAGATAGACTTGGATTATCAAGGTATATACAGCTTTTCTCATAGATATGTTCGTTGCACAGCCGCAGTGCTCACAAGGACCTTCATGCTGAGGGAAAAATTTTGAATCTCCGCCTACGCGAAACCCCGATAAAAAGCGGAAATCGGACTCCGACGGTGGAAATCTCGTGCATTGATAGGCTGAAAATTGTCTGAGTTTTCGTCAGTCCATTTCGAAACTCAACTCCGCTCTCGTCTATATATTCACCCCCTCGTCCTTCAATTTCCAATCGTCTTCTCTTTGCCTATTGGCTTAGATCAAGTGTAGTATCTGTTCTTTTCAGTTTAATCACTGAAACCTTGAGCATAGCTCAAGATTCTTGATTATTCTTCTTTTTGAACCCAGTCGGCTCACCTCTGGCTTGCTAAGTGTGCTGACACAGATGGCTTTTGCACTACACTATCGCAAAGTGCTGTCGACTCTGCCAAATTTCATGGATTGAAAGAAGCTTCTTTCTCATCCATTGAAAATTGCCAGAATCGATATTCAACTGTTTCCTCATCCAAGAAGCTCGCTTCATTATGCTCTGCTATGTGCGATAGTTTTCAATTTAGGCTCTCTTAGCGTGTATATATTAACAACGTTGAGCACATGGAATTTGCTTTTGTCCGATCCCGAAAATGACCCATTTCCCCGCCCGTCTCCACGTTGAAGATCTTTGATTTAATGCCCTCTGAAATTTCCCTTTCCGAGACACCCCTGATCCATCATAGTCTGTCTTCGCGTCTCGGTAGCTTAATCTCACCATCTCTCAATGTCTCAGGATCCATCGTCTTCTACTCAAGTGTCCACCGCGTTCGTGTCTCTCGATGGTGATCAGCTCTATACCAAAACATGGACTGTACCCTCTTTGCATGTGATCAAGACTAACTCTAGCCCTCAATCCCTCCAGTCGCGTACCTTTTTTTCATCCATGGCTTTAGTGAGCACATTGATCGTTACGACCATGTTTTCGGACAATTTGGTGAACGTGGTATAAAAACATTTGCATTCGATCAACGTGGTTTCGGACGCAGTGCGCCAGACAAAAAGCAATGGGGAAAGACCGGTGGCGTAGCTAAAGCTCTTCAGGACATTGATTACTTCGTCAAAAAGTTTAAAGAGGAGGCTCAGAAGAATAACCTCCCGTTGTTTTTATTGGGACATAGTATGGTAATGAACTTCCAAGTTTGGTGAAAGAGACTAACGAGTAGGGTGGTGCTTTGGCGTTAATGTATGCTGGTAAACAAACGGACAAAGATTTGTTCAGGGGAGTCCTTTCTCAATCTACCTTTATCAAATTGTGTGATCCTCCTTCGAAGGTTACCATGTTTTTCCTATCCTTGGTATACAAACTCATTCCCAACGTTAAAATTCACAATCCTATCCTTGTAAGTATGGTTCTGTTTTCAAGGTTAATTATCCAGGGAACATATATATCTCGCGATCCTGAGTTGGCCAAGAGATACGATGAAGATCCTCTTATTCATGGAACTGGAACAGTATTAGCAGTTTACACCATGATTACCGAGTTTGAAGGTCTCTTGGCACATCCACCACACATTATCTATCCTCTCCTTGTTCAAGCTGGGACAAGTGATAAATTGACATCGTTCCAGGCTGCCAAGGAGGTATACGACAAAATGCCTCCTGGACATCCTGACAGGGAATTTAAAGCGTGGGAAGGATATTATCACGAATTGCACAATGAGCCCTTGGATGAACGAAATGCATCAATTGCTTATTTGGAAAACTGGATACTCGCAAGATGTAAAGATAGCGGAGAGCCAAGGGCCAAATTGTAGTTTTTCGGGAAATGTAGCAATAGGATGTGGTTTATGGCGTTGAAAGCCTGATTTCAAGTTAACGAACGATTCTTCTTAAATCGAACTACATACTCTTATCGACAGGCTTGAGATATTCAAAACTTTTTTTCACCAATCAGTTCCCTTTCGTACACCAGATTTGCCAATGTTGATAGGTTTCCTCTCTCCAACTTCACCTTGATAACCAGGTCCATCTAGCCACGGGAACTTGGCACTCCTAAACTTCTCAAAAGCAACAATCTTATCCTCCTTCTTCATAGTGAGACCAATATCATCTAATCCATTCACTAGACAATACTTCCTGAACGAATCAATCTCAAACGGAATCTTTTCTCCATTTTCCCTAACAATGACTTCGTTGGGGAGATCCACAGTGAGTTGTTTTCCCTGCTTGGCA
>Ga0335073_10007004_pt1 | contig 15816 bp, 13 predicted proteins | sample Lox_Sample_22_FD_207093 | JGI IMG/M metagenome (GOLD analysis project Ga0335073, IMG submission 207093) | Soil microbial communities from Loxahatchee National Wildlife Refuge, Florida, United States - Lox_Sample_2.2 | ecosystem: Environmental > Terrestrial > Soil > Wetlands | place: USA... | reverse complement strand
CGATGCCACCAGCAGGCGCACGGCCAGAAACGTGATGAAAAAGCTGATGGACGCCAGCAGCATCCTGCGATGGGGCCTGTCAGGAAGGCCCTGGTGCAGAAAATAACCGAGCTTCGTCAAGTGAAGCAGTAACAGCATGATGGCCGTTACCGCCAGGATGAATACCAGCAGAATGATTTCGCCGGACCAATGCATACGGCATTACATCATAGAGGGAAATGACCAGGACCCGGACCGTACAGGCAGCGGGAAACTGTCTATAAAGGGTTCGGCCTGCGGATCAGCCTGTCCCCCCGTCAGGAAAACAGGAATTCTTTTGTGCGCAGGTCCTTGATGCTGTCTCTGAGCTTGGCTGCCTTTTCGAATTCGAATTTCTTGGCAGCTTCGCGCATGTCTGACTCCAGCTTCGCAATGTAGGAGTCCAGGTCCTGCTGCGATGCGAACTCGGGCACTTCTTCGTCTTGGCTGGTAAGGTCCGCATACTCCGCCTTGAGAATCTGGGCCAGCGACATTTCGAGCGAACGGCTGATGGAGGTGGGCGTGATGCCATGCTCCTCGTTGTAGGCTGACTGGACTGCGCGGCGGCGCTCGGTTTCGTCCATGGCGCGGCGAATCGAATCTGTCACCACATCGGCGTACAGAATGGCGCGGCCATTCAGGTGCCGCGCGGCCCGGCCGATGGTCTGGATCAGCGACCCGGAAGAGCGCAGGAAGCCTTCTTTGTCGGCATCCAGAATCGCCACCAGCGAAACTTCAGGCAGATCCAGGCCCTCGCGCAACAGGTTGATCCCGATCAGCACGTCAAACTCGCCTCGCCGCAGATCGCGCAACAGCCTCACGCGTTCCAGCGTTTCGATCTCCGAGTGCATATAACGGCATTTCACTCCGACCTCGGAGTAGTAGCCGGACAAGTCCTCAGCCATGCGCTTTGTGAGCACCGTGACCAGCACCCGCTCGTTGCGCTCGACACGCAGGCGAATCTCGGCTAATAAATCATCAATCTGCCCCCGTATCGGCCGAATCTCGACTTGCGGGTCGACCAGTCCCGTCGGGCGGATGATCTGCTCTACCACAACGCCGGAGGATTTGGTCAGCTCATAGGGTCCCGGCGTCGCCGAAACATAGATGACCTGGTGAGTACGGGTTTCGAATTCCTCGAACCGCAACGGACGGTTATCCATTGCCGACGGTAACCTGAATCCATAGTCGACCAGGTTCTGCTTGCGCGAGCGATCGCCATGCCACATGCCGTGCAGCTGCGGCACGGTGACATGCGACTCATCGATGAAAACGAGGTAGTCGCGGGGAAAATAGTCCAGTAGCGTCGGCGGTGGTTCCCCCGGCAGCCGCCCCGAAAAATGACGAGAGTAGTTCTCAATCCCGTGGCAATAACCCACGGACTTGATCATCTCCAGATCGAATCGCGTGCGCTGATGGATGCGTTGCGACTCCACCAGCCGCCCTTCGGATTCCAGTTGCTTCTCCCACAGCGCCAGCTCTTCGAGGATGGAATCGATGGCTGTCTTCTTACGCTCCGGCTGCACGACGTAGTGCGACTTGGGATAGATGGGCAGCCGCGCATATCTCTGCCGCACGGTGCCAAACAGCGGATCGATCTGCGACAGCGCTTCGATCTCGTTGCCGAACAGCTCGATGCGATATGCCATTTCATCGTAGGTGGGGTAGACCTCGATCACGTCGCCGCGAACGCGGAAAGTACCTCGACGAAAATCTCCATCGTTGCGCTCGTAAAGAATCTCGACCAGGCGGCGCGTGATGTCCTCACGCCGGATCTTCTGCCCTTTCTCCAGCAGGAGGAGCATTCCATAGTAGGCCTCTGGCGATCCCAGGCCGTAGATGCAGCTTACCGAGGAGACGATGATGGCATCCCGCCGCTCGAACAGCGAACGCGTGGCGGAAAGGCGCAACTTGTCCAGCTCCTCGTTGATCGTGGCTTCCTTCTCAATGTAGAGGTCGCCGGAAGGGATGTAGGCCTCGGGCTGATAGTAGTCGTAGTAGGAAACGAAGTACTCGACCGCGTTTCCCGGGAAAAACTGCTTGAATTCATGAAAGAGCTGCGCCGCGAGCGTCTTATTGTGGGCCAGGATCAGGGCCGGCCGGTTCGACTGCTCGATAATCTTCGCCATGGTGAAGGTCTTGCCGGAGCCGGTCACTCCAAGCAGCGTCTGATGCTGCTCCCCAGCATTCAATCCGGAGACGAGCTCCTGAATGGCGCGGCCCTGGTCGCCGCGGGGGCGATAATCGCTGACTAGCTGGAAATCCATGTGTTGAAAGAGGGCGCTGGAACGCGCCAGGCTTCTTTTTATTATAGCCGCGGCAGGGGAGGGTATGCGATCGGCCCACGCACCATGCGGCGGGCGAGCACGATCAGTGCGCCAATCACGAGACAGAGGGTCAAAATGAGAGGCAAAAAAACGAGCGCTGAGATGACCGTAGCCGGATGCGGCATGGCGGCGGGGTCCTGATGCAGGTGACCGCCGAAGATCAGCATGTGCCCATCGACCACCGCACTGCTGGTGAGCGAAAGATTGCCGCCAAAAACCACAACGTCACCCGCTACCCGGCCATTCAAAAAGACATCGCCTGCGAACACGTGCACACTGCCATTCACCTGTCCATCGACCGCCACCGAGCAGAGAAAGCAGGTGGCATTTTCAATTGTCTGGTTCGGTGCAACCGCTAGATTCCTGCCAAAGTGACTCAGACTTGGTGTGGACTGCGCAATCGTCAGCGATGGAGCCAGGATCAGGGTGCAAAGAACAAAGCACCGTGGAAGCATGCGTGCACTTTCCTTAGGGACCTAGACTATTCCATCACCGAAGCCGGACTCCAGATAAGTGACAAGGAAGTTTCCGCCCGACAATGGGTTATCGTTAAAACGATGTTCCCTCCGCTCTCCCGTTGTTGCCGTCTGGCCGCGGTTCTCGCCCTGGGCCTTTGCTTTTTGGCAGCAGATTGCGCTTCCGCCGCGCCAGTGGAGGGTTACAGGATAGTGGCAAAGTATCCGCATTCCACCGAAAGTTACACCGAGGGCTTCTTCTATCTGGATGGCTTGTTCTACGAGGGCACCGGTATCCAGGGACACTCCGCGCTGCTGGCCATCGAACCGAAAACCGGTATACCAGTGCAGAAGCGCGAGCTGCCGGCGCAATACTTCGGCGAGGGAATCGTCGACTGGGGACCCAACGTCTACCAGTGGACCTGGAAATCCCAGATCTGCTTTGTTTATGACCGCTTCAGCCTGCGGCCAGTCAAGCAGCTCACGTACACTGGCGAAGGCTGGGGAATGACGCGCACTGCGAAGGAAATCATCACCAGTGACGGTAGCGCGATTCTTCGCTTTCGTGACCCCGCCACCTTTCGCGAAACGCACCACATCGTAGTAAAAGATGGCGCGAGGGAAATTGATCAGCTGAACGAACTCGAGTTCATCAAGGGAGAAATCTACGCCAATGTCTGGCACTCAGACAGAATCGCGCGCATCAATCCGCGCGACGGACACGTGATTGCCTGGATTGACCTGACTGGACTGTTGCCGCCGGAGCAGATGGTGAACGACGAGTCCGTGCTGAACGGAATTGCCTACGATGCCCGCCAGGACCGTCTTTTCGTTACCGGCAAGCAGTGGCCGGCGGTTTTCGAGATCAAGGTTGTTCCGGCGGCCTCAAACCACCACTGATGCAGTTTTTTGGCGCCGGATCTGATTTGCAAAAAACACGTGGGCGCCCTGCGAAGCAGGTTTGTGCCGTCTCCTAAACGGGACTCCGATTCTGCTGTTCTTTCTTCCCGGCACTTCCGTGCCGCACAGATTGTCCCCTTCGACAAGCTCTTCGGGACTGGTTTGCGGCAAATCAGAAGGCTGCTCCATTCGAACAGATTTTCATTCACTCCGGGATTTTTCCGATGGGTGGCCACGGGCCTGAGCCAAGACGAAAAGGTGAGAGCTGGTGCACGCTTCAATTGCCCGCTCCCATTCCGGGCCGATGTCCCGGTCCCTGGACCCCATCGCCTCCACATCCTCGTTGGCCGAAACATTCAGGGCAGTTCGCGCGTAAGTTACCTCCACACGCGTCCGCGAAGCATCGAGCGAGGTTAATCGAACGTCTACGGTAGAAACCATCTTGTCCGGGACGAACGTGACATACTGCATGCGTCCACTCGCTAGATCGAACACTGTGTTGACCCAGACGCTCGCGTGAGGGCCATGCTGAACTGTGAACACTGCGCCCTGCACATCTCTGCCGGGCTGAGGATATAGGAACTCCGGATTCCACGTGGGTCCAGCCCAGCAACGCTCCCCATCTGGACCGAAGAGCGCCGCCGCGCGGTGCAGCGGCTGGCGGACGACCAGGTGAAACGTGTTCCTGACATGTGCCGGCTCGCTCATAGAAAGCACTCCTTAAAGCAGAACAAAGTTTGCCGCTACTTGCGCTCTCTCAGCCGATGGCTGTCGGAAGCATGAAGCGTCAGTCCGTATATCGCCCGAAACTGCTCGATCTCGCGCAGCGTCTGCGCGGAGAAAGCCGACTTGCCTTCGAATGCATGCAAGACGATTCCTTCCAGCAGATCGCCTAATGTCATGTCCTTCAGTTCCGCCACCGCTTTCAACACTTTGAGCAGCCGTTTTTCCAGGCGAACGCCGGTTTGCACTCGCTCCACTTCGATCATGTGTACCAATGTACCATGGTACTAGCGCTCCTATGAAATCATTGAGGAGGAGGAAATCTACACACGATGAGCTATGTACCCAATGCGAAGCGGTACGACGGAGCAATCTTTCGCAGGTGTGGACGATCAGGGATCGTGCTGCCGCCCGTCTCTCTCGGACTCTGGCAGAACTTTGGTGGCGCCGATATCTTCGAGACCGGCCGGGCCGTCATTCGCCGGGCGTTCGATCGTGGAGTCACGCACTTCGACCTGGCCAACAACTATGGGCCGCCCTATGGCTCTGCCGAAGAGAATTTCGGTGAGATTTTGCGCAAGGACTTCCGTGATCACCGGAATGAGTTGCTGATCTCTTCGAAGGCGGGTTGGGACATGTGGCCTGGACCCTATGGATTTGGCGGCTCACGCAAATATCTGCTGGCTTCGCTCGATGACAGCCTGCGGCGCATGGGTCTGGAGTACGTCGACATCTTCTACTCGCACAGGCCGAGCATGGACGTGCCGCTGGAAGAGACTATGGGAGCGCTGGCCCACGCGGTGCGCCAGGGCAAAGCTTTGTACGTAGGTATTTCCTCCTATGATCCTCAGCGCACCAGGGAAGCAGCCAAAATTTTGGCGAGTGAAGGGGTGCCGCTGCTGATTCATCAGCCGTCGTACTCCATGCTGAACCGTTGGGTGGAGAAAGAATTGCTCAGCACCCTGGAAGAATTGGGCGTGGGCTGTATAGGATTCTCGCCGCTGGCCCAGGGCCTGCTGACCAGCAAATACCTCAAAGGTGTTCCCGCAAATTCGCGCGCCAAGGCGGAAGGTTCTTCGTTGCTGAAGGGCTTTCTGAGCGAAGAAAATCTAAACCGCGTGCGCGCGCTCAACGAGATTGCAGCCGGCCGCGGGCAGACTCTTGCCCAGATGGCCATTGCCTGGGTACTGCGTGATAAGCGCGTGACTTCGGCGCTGATTGGAGCCCGCGACGTGAAGCAACTCGATGACTCGCTCGATGCTGTCAAGAAATTGGATTTCACGGAGGCGGAGCTGAAGGAAATTGATAGCCACGCGCAGGAAGGAGACCTCGATCTTTGGAAGGGAGCCCGCGAAGGAACTGCTTGAGGTTAGCGCAGAACAACGCATTCCATCAAAGCAGCAGTCCTTCCTTTTCATCCCTCGGCCGGCAAAGGGGAGGGTTGCGGCTTGCATTGGCAGTAACTGCTGGACAGTTGAGCTTCCTCTGTCGATGTTCCCTTAAATAGCGCCACAGGGTCAGGCGCCTTTGATGAACAAATTCTTCGGGAATCAGCAAACGGCAGGTCCCTCGCTTCGGTTGACAATGCTGTTGCCACTGTTCATTCTTCCCTTAACTTGAAGCAAATCGCGGCCACCCCTCTTGGCGACCGCATTCTTCGGTATATATAATCGCCTGCCATCGGCGGCGAGCGGGTGATTTTGATCCGCTGCTGCGGAGGACAAGATGGCAGCTCCTGATGTCATCTGGAAAGACGGCAGGTTCGGACAGACTTCCCGGAGGGATCCATGGTGGCTTTCGCCCACCGCGGTTTTCCTGGGTTTGAGCGCCTTTATTGTCTATTCCACCTGGGCGGCTTTTCAGGGCACCCATTACACCTTCGGACCTTATATCTCTCCCTTTTATTCTCCAGAGCTCTTCGGTTCCTCCCCCCACGCGCTCTTCGGACCTAAGCCCTCCTGGTATCCCGGCTTTCTTCCTTTCTCACCCGCGCTGCTGATTCTTTGGATTCCCGGTCTGTTTCGCCTCACCTGCTACTACTACCGCGGCGCCTATTACAAATCGTTTTGGGCTGACCCGCCGGCGTGTGCCGTCAGCGAGCCGCGCAAGAGTTACCTCGGTGAGCGAAGCTTTCCCCTTATCCTGCAGAATTTTCATCGAGTTTTTTTGCGTCTCTCGTATGTGGTGTGGGGTTTTCTGGTTTACGACGCGATTGTCTCCTTCCATTTCTCCAACGGCTTCGGCATCGGTGTAGGAAGCCTCGTACTTGTGATCAACGTGATCTTGCTGGGCGGGTACGTGTTCGGCTGCCACGCTTTTCGCCATCTGATTGGAGGCACCTTCGATCAGATCTCGGAGCATCCAGTGCGCCACAAGCTCTACGAATGTGTGAGCTGCCTCAACGCGCGGCACATGAAGTGGGCATGGGCGAGCTTGTTCTGGGTGGGATTTTCAGACATCTACGTCCGCCTATGTTCGATGGGCATCTGGCATGACTGGAGAATCCTGTAGATGCCGGAGTTCCAACGCTACTCCTATGACGTTCTTGTCATCGGTGCCGGGGGCGCTGGTCTGCGCGCGGCCATAGAGGCGGCAGCCGCTGGGGCAAAAGTAGGCGTCGTCTGCAAATCCCTGCTGGGCAAAGCGCACACGGTGATGGCCGAAGGCGGCATCGCGGCGGCCCTTGCCAACGTCGACGACCGCGACAACTGGCGCGTCCATTTCGCCGATACCATGCGCGGCGGTCAGTACCTCAACAATTGGCGCATGGCCGAGTTGCATGCCCGGGAAGCTCCGGAATGCGTGCGCGAGCTCGAAGCCTGGGGCGCTCTCTTCGATCGCACCAAAGATGGCCGCATCCTGCAGCGTAATTTTGGCGGCCATAAGTATCCGCGGCTGGCACATGTTGGCGATCGCACCGGCCTGGAGATGATCCGTACCCTGCAGGACCATGGCATTCACTGCGGCATGGAGGTGCACATGGAGTGCACCGTGCTCAGTCTGCTGATGGATTCCGGACGGGTCGCCGGTGCCTGCGGATACGACCGCGAAAAGGGACTCTTCCAGCTATGGCAGGCCAAGGCCGTGGTGATTGCCACCGGCGGAATCGGCCGCGCCTTCAAAGTCACCAGCAATAGCTGGGAATACACCGGCGATGGCCTTGCACTGGCCTACCGCGTGGGTGCGGAACTACAGGAAATGGAGTTTGTGCAATTCCACCCCACGGGCATGGTCTGGCCGATCAGCGTACGCGGCATCCTGGTGACCGAAGGCGTGCGCGGGGAAGGCGGCGTGTTACGTAACAGCGAAGGCCGCAGATTCATGTTCGATGACATTCCCGATCTCTACAAAGAGCAAACCGCCGATAACGAAGAAGAAGGATGGCGCTACACCCAGGGCGACAGGAATGCGCGCCGTCCGCCGGAATTGCTCACCCGCGACCACGTGGCCCGCTGCATCAATCGCGAGGTAAAAGCAGGCCGCGGCACGCCGCACGGCGGTGTCTTTCTGGATATTGCCTGGATAAAGCAGCACCTGCCTAAAGCCGAGGAACACATTAAGAAGAAGCTGCCCAGCATGCATCACCAGTTCAAGCAGCTGGCGGATCTGGATATCACGAAGGAACCGATGGAAGTGGGGCCCACCACGCACTACATGATGGGCGGCATTCGCGTGGATGGCGATTCGCAGATGTCCACCGTGCCCGGATTATTTGCCGCCGGAGAAGCAGCCGCGGGCCTGCATGGCGCCAATCGCCTGGGCGGGAATTCGCTCTCGGACCTGGTGGTCTTCGGGCGCCGCGCCGGCCGCTATGCGGCGGAATTCGCCAAACACAATCCCGAGGCTGCCGCAATCGATGAGGGTCAGCTCCAGGCAACCGCTAACGATGCGCTCGTGCCCTTCGAGCGCGGCGCCTCCGGCGAGAATCCCTACCAAATTCAGTACGACCTGCAAGACACCATGCAAGAGCTGGTGGGCATTGTTCGCACCGAGAGCGAAATGCAACAGGCGTTGAGCAAAATACAGGACCTACGCTCGCGAGCAGACCGTACCGGGATCACCGGCCACCGCCAGTACAACAACGGATGGCACACGGCCATGGATCTCGCCAATCTCCTGCTGGTGTCGGAGGCGATTGCGCGAGCAGCATTGATGCGCAAAGAAAGCCGGGGCGCGCAATTCCGCGAAGACTTTCCCAACAAAGACCCCGAATGGGGCAAGCACAATATCGTCGTCAGGCAGGGAGAGAAAGGCGAAATGCTGGTCGAGAAGCGCGCTTTACCTGCGATGCCGGAACAGTTACAGGCCGTGATTCAGGAGATGAAATGAAGTAACGGGCACAGGAGGGATCGATGTCGCAAGCGATGTTTCGCATCTGGCGCGGAGACTCAGAAGGCGGCGCCTTTCAGGATTACCGGACCCAGGTGGAGGAGGGCATGGTAGTCCTCGACGCCGTGCATCGGATCCAGGCGCAGCAGGCGCCCGAGCTAGCCGTTCGCTGGAATTGCAAAGCGGGAAAGTGCGGCTCCTGCTCGGCGGAAATCAATGGTATGCCGAAGCTCATGTGCATGACCCGGCTGAGCAACCTCAACCTCGACATGCCGGTCATCCTGGAGCCCATGCACACCTTCCCGGTCATACGCGACCTGGTCACAGACGTCTCCTGGAACTTCCGTGCCAAGAAGACCATCAAGCCCTTCAAGCCGCGCTCGCCGGACGAGCCGGATGGTACCTGGAGGATGCAGCAGATCGATGTGGAGCGGGTGCAGGAATTCCGCAAGTGCATCGAGTGCTTTCTTTGCCAGGACGTATGTCATGTCTTGCGCGAGCACCATAAGCAGGAAGAGTTTGTCGGGCCTCGCCTCCTGGTGTATGCCGCCGCACTCGAGATGCATCCTCTGGACAGCGAGGACCGCGTGAATGACTTAAAGAAAAAGCACAGTATCGGTTACTGCAACATTACCACCTGCTGCCGGAAAGTGTGTCCGGAGTCCATCACCATCACCGAAAATGCCATCATTCCGCTCAAGGAGCGCGTGGTAGACCGGTTTTTCGACCCGATCAAGCAGCTGTTCCACATCCTCTAAGTAAGGGGGCAAACATGTACTCACTCAAGCCCATTTCCCGCAAGAGCATCACCGGAGCATTAGCCAAGGCGGAGCGATATCGCTTGCTGAACGAGCCCAGCGAAGCCGAGAGCATCTGCCGCGATGTCCTAGATATTGATCCAACCAATCGTGAGGCGCGCATCAGCCTGATCCTGGCGCTGACAGATGAGTTCCCGCGAGACGACCATGCCTTTGCCGGAGCAATAGCAGAGACGGCGCGACTGGAATCGGGCTACGATCGTGCTTACTACTCCGGAATTATTTGGGAGCGCCGCGCCAAGGCGTCTCACGATGCCGGCCGCCCTGGATCCAGCGGACACGTCTATGAGTGGATCGTCAAGGCTCTCACATTGTTCGAAGAAGCGGAGCGGCTACGTCCATCAGGCAATGATGATCCCATCCTGCGCTGGAATGCCTGCGTTCGCTTTTTGCAACAACACAAGACCTTGGGGCCGAGGGCCGAGGATGTGCGGGAACCGATTCTTTCGGAGTGAATTTCTGGGTTGAAGTCTCTCTTTGAAGACAAAGCAGGTGACTGCCGGCAAGTAAATAAGGGTTTGGCAGATGCTTTTCAGTACTTTCCGGCCACGATCGAATAGTGTCTCAGCTCCGAATTGCAGCGACCTGTCCCGGGGTGCCGTGGAGGATGATTTGAGGGAGATGAGCGCCCAGGTGGTCAATACATCCAGCTGCAATCGCGTGTGAAATCGGTAGCCGGTGATCGTTGCCACGTTCCGTTCACCTGCTCCATTGCGAAGATGCCGCCGCTTCCGCATAGGCGCCCACAGCTCTTTATTACGGAGACCAGCGCCCGCCTGTGCTCACGGTCGAATCCGGGCACTCCCAGCAAGCGCACATATCGGAGTTGCCGAAAACTGCCGCACGCTGCCCCATCGCTCTGGTGGCTCGCCAGGCACATTTGCGCCTGCCGCACTTCGTCTGCCGGCAACAATCGATAACCCTGAGGAATAGAGAATTTCTGCTCCCAACGATGACTCTGCTGATTCGCAGCAACGAAGGCATCCGCCATTTCGCGTTCCTGCTGCGTGGCGGGCCGGAGGCAATTGCCATTCACCTGCGGAACATCGGTGAGTGAATCCTCTGCGAATACCAGCGGCTCCTCTATCGGCCGCTGATAGAGCGCCGAATAAACCGGGTACGCTTCCGCAGGAACAGGTCCGCCGCCCGGTTGGTTGAGCGGCGATGTTACTCCCAGGTCTGTGATTGGCTTTGCGGCGTGCGGCATCACCCGATGCGCCGGAGGCATTCGCAACCACACCACTGCCACGACCACCGCTCCCAAAGCCAGACCGAGCCACGCGAACTTAATGGTTGGCCGCACTGCTATCTCTGGCTTTGCGATCCCGCATCAATGCGCGGCATCCCCGGCTGAAGGTCCCGGCTGCAATTGATTCCAAATTCAAACCCGGCGGCCGCCACCGGGCCAAGAACGATCATGTACTCTCCGTCCTCCAATTGGTGCTCCGGTTGGAGCGTAAAAACAGTATTGGAGAGCGCGTTCACCTTCAAAGGTAGCTCTGTATGGGAAGGAAACCCCGGTTCGAAGCGGAAAACAGACGCTCCCGAGGTTACGTATAACTCCCTATCCTTTCCCTTGGTTCGCAAGTGCACGAGATGAATCTCATGCGGGCTTAAATCCGCAATGTGTGCAGCCGTATCCGAGTGGTCGACATAAAACAATGGTCGTCGATTGGCGGGCGCCTCCAGCGCATGGGTATAGGGGAAGGTGGTAACAATCTGCGGTATCATCCACGGAATGAAAGCTCTCTTGCGATGCACCAATGCCTGATGGATTGCGTAAATATGATTTAAGCCAACCCAGCCTATGGGAGCGAAATAAACAATCTCAACATCCTCCTGAGGCGGCGTGATGGTATGCCAGGTAGAGGTTGGCACGGCGGCAACGGGATTGTTGCAATTTGCCGCCACGAGGTCGCGATACGAGGTGAAACTGACGGTCGCAAACAGGAGGCTAACCACGCACAAGCGGAGGGGACGTGCCTTCTCGGTCGCGATCACTCAACCACCTTCACCGGGGCCTGCCAGAAAGCAGCCTTCTTGCCTGTCGGATCCAGCACGGAAATCTGGCAGTCATATTCGCCCGGCGCAAGGTGCTCCAGAGGAATGGCGAAGGTGAAGGGCATCGTCTGCAGCCGGTTGTTCAGGCTTTGCGTCAACTCCATGGGTGGCGTTTCAAAAGCCTTGGCCTGGTCCTTGTAGAAACTCACAAAAGCAACCAGGGGCTGAACCGCGGGTACGCCCTGCTCGTAAGCCTGCAGGTACACATACATGTTCTGGTCCTGGCGAAACACTCGCGTCACGCTGGGTATCAGCTTTTGCCCGTTCTGCACCAACGGATTTACATCTTCTTCTTTCGTTCTCTGCTTCGCCTTCTCCGCGTTGTAAAGAGCATCTTTCAGATCGACGCGCTGGCTGCTCAACACGACCGAGCTGATGGGAATGTGCGCCGCCTCCTTGTTCAGATTGGGAATGGTGAAGGTGGTCTGGTACGTCCCGATTCGGCCTGTCTCATCGTCGCGCGCCAGAAACTTGATCATGTACTTGCCGGGGAGCAGCGTGAAACCGGTGTCGTACTCGATAGGGCGGTGCGCCAGCTCGGCAGCAGTGGCGTCGGAGAGCTTGATGTTGACGTTGTCGCGGACATTGCTGACGGTCGTGCCGCCGACTACATCTTTGATTTCACCGATGAAGTCGATGAGCGTGTGCTCCGCTCCGCCGCGTTTCGCCAGCGCCAGTTCGCGGCCCGGAATCTTGACGATGATGGGGACAAAATACTCCGCGCGGTTGAGCTGGAAGTGATCGATCTCCATGGCGATCGAGAGCTCGGTGATCGGGTCTTCCAGCATCAGGGCATCTTCCAGCTGGCGCTCTTTGTCCACGGAGGTGAATTTGCTGAACTCCTTGTCGGCGTAGTAGCCCTGGCGGTAATCGAGTTTCGCGGTGGTGTCTGGACTGAGCGTAATCTTCACTCGCCGGAAATGGCCGTTCCTGGCGGTATTGCTGGTGTAGTAGCCAACAACGTAGTAATCCTCGACGGACTGTTGCGCCTGCACGATGCCACGGGTCAGGTCGTTGTTATCGAAGAGGGCCTTGCCTCCGGTGTCGCCGGCCAAGGCATAGAGCGTATCCTGCGACTGCTGGAAGTTGGTGGTGTTGGTCTGGGCCGCGGTCCCCGAATACATGCCCACGTTTCCGGGCGAGCCCTGGGTGGCGTCGCCCAATGGCGCTTCGGCGACGAGGCCGCGCGCATCCACCGGCCAGAACGAGACGCCGGCGCGGATGGCGGCGTCGACTGTGGCGTGAAGCTGTGCCTGGTTATCGATACCGTTGAGACGCAGGCCGCTGGCAAAGTAGACGAGGGCCTTTTTTTCCTGCAACTGGCCCAGCATCTTGGCCGCGGTCTGCAGCGCCGAGAGTTGGCGATCGGTGTTGAAGACGTTGAACTCAGTGTCGTCCTGCCCGAAAGCGGCGCCAGTGTCTGCGCTGCTGGCATCGTCCACGGTCTCGGCCGAACCCTGACCTTCGCCGACGATCATCGTCTCGAGAATACTCAACAACCGGTTGCGATCGGCCGTGAAATCCTGCAGGATGTCGACCGAGCCGCCCTGGTAGCGAAGAATGGCGACGAGGTCCACGCTCGTGATCTGGGTGCGCAGGAACTTTTCGGCGGCGGAGAGAGCCCGAAGCTGATCGGCGGGACGCATCGCTGTCATATCGAAATAGAGCGCGAGCAGGCGTCTATTCTTGTAGCGGCTGTTTTCCGGCGCTTCGGGCGCAATTTGCGTCCGTGTCAGTTGCTTATAGATTTTGATGTTTTCACCGGCCGGCGTGGACGGAGCTACGGGCGCTTCCTGGGCCGCGAGATCCTGGTGCTCGCAGAAGCGAATTGTTTGCGGAACGCCGTCTTCGGTTACCGTGAAGTCCTTGGCCGTGAGTCCGGGAATGAATTTGCCCTCTTTATCCTTGGCCACAACGGTTTCGATGACCAGTTGCGATTTGGCGGTGAGGGTGTAGGTTCCCGAGGCGTTCGGCGATGTGTTTTGGCCTATCTGCTGCGCGGTTGAGGGCATCGCGGCGAGCAGGCAGAAAAGGATGAGGGTTTTCAATAAGGACGCGCGATGTTGGACGGGGAAAATACGATCCGTGGTTTGCGTGCTCATGGATTCGTGCAGCGTCATCTCAGAACCTCAGCCGCAGCGAGGTTTCCAGGCTGCGCATTGCGTTGGTGGTCAGGGGAAGACCGAACTGCGTGCTGTTCACGGTCGTATTCCAACCAGTAAATACCGGATGATTGAGCACATTGGTGACTGCCACCTTCGCGTCCAGAAAGTAGCGTCCGGTTGGACGGAAGGTACGGGCAATGGAGGTATCGAGACTGAACTGGCCGGGACCGGTGATCGAGTTTCTGCTTGCGAATCCCCACTGCCCCGGCAAAGGCGCGCTGTATGCGGCCGGATTGAGATGCTGTCTTCCTCCCGACGAAGAAATGGGAGCGCCCGTCAGGTCGGGGCGAATCGTTCCTGTGACGCCCGTGCCCGGAACAGCGGCCAAGTACATCGGCGTCTGAGGCAAGCCGGTGCCAATGACGGACGTGCCGACAATCGTCCACTCCTTGAATAGCCGCCCGGCCCAGCCACTCATCAGCGTTCCACCGCCGAGCCCTTCTCCGGTGGTGTATTGGGCCTGCAGATTGAACAGGTGCCGTTGATCGAAGGAGGAAAGCGAACGCTCGGCATGCAGGTTGAGCCAGTTCTGAGCAATGGCTGGCGTGGTTGAAGCAGAGCTGCTTGTGGTGGAGCTGGATGAGCCCTGGCTGGATCCCTGGCCCGGCCCATTCGATGGAGGAGCGGCAGTCTGGTTGGCAGCCTGCACGTGACCCTGGCCGCCCAGCATGGCGTCATCGTCGATCGACTTCGAAAAGGTATAGAGCAGCGAGGCCGTAAATCCGCTACGCAATCTGCGCCGCAACTGGACCTGGCCCGCCTCGCGCGTGGAGTCACCACCCGAAGCCTGGTACACGAAGCCCGCGGGGCAATCGGGACAAGGATTGACGGCGCCGATGGGATACGTGTTGGGCAGGAATTGCTGCACCCCTCGTGTTCCTTTTACGCCGAGATAGGAGACCGTCATCTGCAGCGCGGCGGGCAGATCGCGCTGCACAGAAAGTTGCCAGGTCTGAGCGTATCCGATGCGGAAGTTGGGATCGATAGCGAAGGTGTTGGCGGTGATGCTGGAGCACTGCACAAACCCATTAGCCAGCGTAAGCGGGCAGGCCTGGCCGTTGTCTACACTGAGACTTTTGGAAAGCGGCGCCTGTTGCACCAGCTGCAACACCGTGGTCTGGTACACCGACGTATCGTCATAAATGCCGTAGCCGGCTCGCACCACAACGGTGGATGCCGGGAAAGGCCGCCAGGAGATGCCCACACGGGGTTCGAAACCGAGTTTGTCGGGCCGGATCAGCGAACTGGGATAGTGCTCGCCGGTGACGGGCCCGACTGGATCGCTGCCCAGCACTGGCTTAGCCTTGGTAAAACCGGAAGCGATATCCAGGTTGACCAGGCGGCCATGAAGCTCGGTGATGGGTGCGCCGTAGTCCCAGCGCAAGCCGTAGTTGATGGTTAGATTGGGTTGGATACGCCAGTCGTCGGCAGCGTAGAGATCGTACACCGGCTGCCGCAGGTATTTATCCGGGTTACCGAAGGCGATAGAGCTGGTATCGGGCACGCCGATAAGAAAGTCGGCCAGGTCGGAGCCGCTTGCCGCGCTGGTGTTGGTTGTGCTTTGGGTTGCTGCCCCGGTGAAGGTGAAGAGGCCGCGCGGGTCCAGTTGGTAGTAGTCGTTGTACTCCTGCTTGCGCAAATCGCCGCCAACGGTGATGTTATGCAGGCCGTGATAGATGCCGATGGAGCCGGAAAAGCTATCGGTACGGTTACGATTGAAGGCGCTCTGCTGATCGGAGAGAGGCGTAATGCCGCTGGAGAAGGTAAGTGCCGGCGGGCCCCAGTTGGAGGGATCCTGGTTATTACCCGTGATGCCCGCGTCGCCCGAAATGTTCTGCCGGTTTTCAAAATAGGGCACGATTTGCGTGCGCAGCCGGCTGAAGTGGTAGCTCGCGTAGAGAAAGCGATGAGGATTCAGGCGATGGATCCAGTTGATGTTGGTGTTGATGCCCAGGGTGGCTGTTTTATCCGTGAAGCCGAACAGGTTGGTGACGCTGCCGCGAGTGCTCTGGAAGTTGAA
>Ga0335073_10007002_pt1 | contig 15819 bp, 14 predicted proteins | sample Lox_Sample_22_FD_207093 | JGI IMG/M metagenome (GOLD analysis project Ga0335073, IMG submission 207093) | Soil microbial communities from Loxahatchee National Wildlife Refuge, Florida, United States - Lox_Sample_2.2 | ecosystem: Environmental > Terrestrial > Soil > Wetlands | place: USA... | reverse complement strand
GGCGGCGTAAAAACACAAGAACAGTAAAAAAATACCGCCCATCCTGAAGCTGACACTCAAAAGCCTGTTTGACAATCCGTTCGATTGTGCCCGGCGAATTTGTGTTCGTCAATCCGGATTGGATGACTCTAAGTTCCTGCTTTTCTCTTAAAAACGCCGATATAATTTCGTCCTGCAGGGTGATAGTTTTTGAGGCGAGCCCCGCTGATGAAGAGCGCTTTATCCGAAGTAACCTGGTCAAGGACGGCGACCCGTTCGTAAGAGGCGCTGGAGTAGCGGACGAACCAACTAAAAATCGAACGGTCGCAGCCCGGCTGCATATGCCAGGAGCCGGGATTGGTGACGAATACCAAATACTCGGGCTTATTTGTTTGGATTTCGCTGACCATTTCAGCCTGCATTTGGGCTGCGTAAGGCTGCCGTTGCATGAGGGGGTAGGTCGAGATATAGCCGGTGGCAGGCCGGCGTTGGGCGTAAAAGTAAAGCTCGGGGTCCGAACCGATTACAGCGATGCTCGCGACCGGGGCGGAGTGGTCGCGAATGTAATCACCCACGGTGGGCATATCTGCAAAAGGGGCGTCGCCGGCATAAATCATCCGGCTCACGGTGTTCGCGGGCAGTTCGAAGAAGAACTGGCGCTGCTGGAAGATGGACCATCCTAAAATCAAAACGCAAACCACCGGCGGAACAATTTTGAAGGCCTTGTTAGCGGTGGCGAATTGCAGCGAAACAATGGCCAGGCCAACCAAAATGGCCAGCGCCGGCAGAATCAGGATTAAATAGTGTTCGCGAAAATCAAAGCCAATGGCCATCCCGACGGCCGAAAAAAACAGAAATGCGGCCGCGAAAATGATTTGGCCGCGCAGGGCGCGGTCCCGCATGATGAACGGCAGGCTCACCACGACAAAACCCAGGTAAGGGAAACAGATGGTCCATTTTTTGTGAGCGTCCTGAAGAAAATTGTGGAGACCCTCGCGCGCCGTATTTTCAGTCGCATAAGACCCGGCGTAAGTGAATGTCCAAAACAGGAATTTGGATAAGACACCGGTCTGGTTCAAATAAAGACACACCAGCAGAAATGGAAATACCATTCCGGTGGCCAGGAAAAAGAGTTTCTGCAAAAAAACCGGCTTGGAAATGGTGCCGGTCTGAATGGCATGCCACACGACGATTGCAGGGGCGAAGAGGCAGAAACAAATTCCCTGCTGTTCCATAAGAAATGCGAGGCCAAAGAACAGACCGCTGAAGAACATGGCGTGCCACCGATAGAATTCTTCGGCCTTCCACAATGCCAACGCCCCCCATAACGCAAAAAACACGACAAAATCGTCGGCGTGCGCGGCCAGGCCCAGCACAGCCGGGCTGACTGATAATACGCCATACGCTGCGCATGCAGCCATGCCGGCGGTTGGGCCAAACAACCTTTGCCCGAGCAAAAACAGCAGAACAATGGTGAGACAGTTGACTACAATTAACGTCGCATGAATGCCGGCAGCAGTTTGGCCGAAGGCGGCCATCCCCAGGGCGCAGGCCAGATAAGTGCCAGGCAAGGTCATGTTCCACACCTGCTGATAGGGGGGAACGCCATGAAGCAGCAATTGTCCCGCGCAGGCGTACTCGCCCTCATCGCGCTCCAGCGGCAGGTCGAGCAGGCGATAGCGGATGAAGGCCGTTAGCACCACCACTATCAATACGAACAGCCACGGCCACACTTGAAAACCCGGCCGGGCCGGCGAATCGGCCAAACGGACGTCCGCTTCATCTTTTACATTGTCACTTTTGAACGTAATCATTGACTCAAATCGGCGGGTTGGCCCGCAGCCATCTCGGGCCGCGCGCTGGGCTCATTTCCGCCGTTTTTCATTTTAATTTCTGATTTTTCGGTCATTCTACCCCGCCTAAAACGATGAGAATGAGCAAAACTCTTGCCACAGTTGATACACCGGCCCTTCTTTTGGACCTGGACGCTTTGCGCCAGAATATCGATACGATGGCCTCATTTTTTGCCGGGCGGCACTGCCGGTTGCGGCCGCATTTCAAAAGCCATAAATGTACGCAAATTGCGCGGTTGCAAATGGATGCGGGCGCCGTAGGTATGACCTGTGCGAAATTGGGCGAAGCGGAGGTGCTGGCGGATGCGGGAATTCAGGACATCCTGATTGCCAATGAAATTGTCGGCCCGCTCAAAATTGGACGGTTGATGGCGCTTTGCGCACGCGCAAAGCCGATGGTCGCGGTGGATTCGGCCGATAACGTACGGATGCTTTCCGCCCACGCGAGGGCTGAGGGCGTTACCCTCCGCGTGCTGGTGGAACTGGATATTGGGATGGGCCGTTGCGGTGTCGCGCCGGGACAACCTGCGCTGGACCTCGCGGCCCTGGTGGCGTCATTGCCCGGGTTGAAGTTCGAGGGACTGCAAGGGTATGAAGGCCATTGCGTTGACCTTCGCGACGCGACAGAACGGGTCAGGCAGGCGCGTACCGCAATTGAATTGCTGGTCAATACGCGCCGTCTTATCGAACGGGCCGGCATCGCCGTTCATATTGTCAGCGGCGGCGGTACCGGCACCTACGACATCAACGGAAACACAGACGGAATCGATGAAGTACAGGCCGGCTCTTACGCGGCTATGGATTGGTGGTATACGGATATTCGGCCTGAATTTCGTCAAGCGATGAGCATCCTGACCACCGTTGTCAGCCACTCAAAGCCGCGTATTGCCATCATTGACGTGGGACGAAAAGGCGTCGGAGCAGAGTGGGGACCGCCCCGGCTCAAGAATGGCGATGACGGCCGAATCGTCAGTTACACTTCAGAGGAACACATGACCATTGAACTGGCGGGGAACCGGCAAATCACCATTGGCGATCGCATGGAAATCATTCCCTCGCATGGTTGCACCACGAGCAATTTATATCGGGAATTTGTCGTTCATCAGAATGGCGAGGTCATTGCCACCTGGCCGATTGAGGGAAGCGGGAAGCTTCAGTGAGTTTTGAGCCTGTCCTTTAACAGGCAGAAGGCGAATGCGGAAGCGAGGATCAGGGTCATTGTGGATGGCTCAGGTACTGGCGCCGGGGACGATTGAGCAGGGATAGCGATAGTGGCCTTGACCTGGAAAGAAGCTGTCGCGACGCAAATGGCAATGGCGATCGTAATTAATTTTTTCATGACTAAGCCGTGGCCGTCCAAAATTCACGAATCGCCTAGCAAGTTTTTTGCCAATATGCGAGTTGCCTTGAGAACTTCAGAACATCGTCAGCGCGGTTCTTCGGAGGGCACGACCTGCAACACGACAACGCTATCCGAACAATTCCATGAAACCAACGTTCCTGGCGGCGTGGGCATGGTCCAGTCCTGCCATGACAAATCATCCGCGCGGCGAACGCCCCAGGCGGCGTCCGCGTTTAGCGACATCCACCCATAAAATTGAGGCCAATGCCCGGAATCGTTTAAGAACCGCGCCATCCAGCGCATAAAGATGCCGTTGAATCCGGCAGCGTCGCCTGAGCCGTAAGGGGGAAGCCTGCCGTCCCAGGACAGGACACGGCGTGTAAAATCAGCCGCAAGCAAGGCATTGGCAAGATAGTTGGTGTTGCCGCTGAGTTTCCAGAGCAGGTCCGCCGCGCCGATGAACGTGCCTTCATTATAGGTAAAGGCTTTTCTGGAAACATGGCCGCTGATGTTTATATTGTCGTGCACCGACCCACTGGTCGTAAATAGAGCGCTGCGCTCCCAGGCATAAAGCGACTGCGCCTTTGCAAGATACGATTTGTCGCTGCAAATCTCGCATAACAGGCATGCGGCGATGGCCGCCGGGCCGTTCACACACGCATTTTTGCTTTGATCGTCGGTCGTCCAGTACAATCCGCCGCCCAATGTATCGTCGCAGCCGCGGGCATAGACGGCGTCGAAATTATGTTTGGCGAGTGCCCGGTACGTTTTGTCGCCCGTATCCTGGCAGGCGCGGGCGCAAGCAATGGTCATCCACATGATATCGTCGTTGTATTTGTTAGTGGTCCAGTCGGCGCCGTGATGGTTGACGAAGCCCGCAATGGCCTGTTGGATCATGCGTCGGGTCGCCGGGCTGTGATTACGCTCGTAAGCATCTTCAATCATTTCAATCTGCTCGGCCGAAACCCAAAAGGGCGAGCGGCCGCCGTCCGTGTCCTCTTTGTAATACCCCTGCCCCTGGCTGGAAACGTAGAAATGAGAATTATAGGCGTCAAAGACAATGTCCGCGGCGCGCGGGTCAATGGCGCGCGACAGAGCGGATGTCAGTATGAAAAATGCGATGGCGCATTGGATTTTCATGCAAGCAAAAGGAATTCTCAGGCGTGAATTGTGATGGCAGAGGAATTCAGCTCGACGAAATCGTGTTTTGCCAATGCAATTTCCAGGGCGGGGAGGTTTGTAGCCATGAGGCTGGATAAAGCTTCGTTTGAGATGTTGCCAGTGGAAATCAAAAGGAGCTTTGGCGGCCTGAGTGGAAACGACACGATCCGGCGTGAGGTTTTGCAATGGTAAATCCAACGTGTGAGTGACGTCATGTCCGGCCTCTGCCAGGGCACGAGCGAGGCGGCGCGGCAGTTGCGCGTCCACGATGAATTTCATGCCGTCACAGGCTCAATGCGATTAATGCGAGTCAGACGAGCCCCGTACAAATAGACGGCCCGCAAATCGTCTGCTTCCAAGTCTGGATAGCCGGCCAGAATCTGCTCCGAAGTCATACCTCTGCTCAGCAATTCGAAAAGAAATTTCACCGGATAACGCAAACCGCGAACGCACGGCTTCCCGTGAGAAATGTTCGGGTTGACCGTAATGCGTGAAAGCAGATCATCGTTCGCCATGCCGCAAATTTACACTAAGACTGTGTTGCTGCCAATAGTTGCAGTTCTTTACCATCTTCGTACGAAGAAAGACATTGAAAACACCAAAAGATGAACCCGCCCAAATCTGTCTTAGGTCAAATTCTCCATCCCGCGGTCATCGTGGGCGCGCTGGGCTATTTTGTGGATGTCTATGACTTGATTCTCTTCAGCATCGTGCGCGGCGCGAGCCTGAAGGGCCTGGGATTTCCGCCGGACCAAATCCTGGCCAAAGGCGTTTTGCTTTTAAATTGGCAAATGGGTGGAATGCTCGCCGGCGGCATTTTCTTCGGGATGCTGGGCGACCGGTTTGGCCGTGTCGCGCTGCTGTTTGGTTCGATCCTGCTTTATTCCATCGCCAATATCGCCAACGGTTTTGTTCATTCAGTCGACGCCTACGCCGTATGGCGGTTTATCGCCGGGTTCGGTTTGGCGGGAGAATTGGGCGGAGGCGTGACGCTGGTCACAGAAATTTTGCCGAAAGAACTACGGGGTTACGGCACGGCGGTCGTTTCATCGGTGGGTGTTTTTGGCGCTGTGATCGGCGGCCTCGTCGCTCAAGAAGTTGCGTGGCGGCGCGCTTATTTCATTGGCGGCGGCCTGGGATTGATGCTGCTCGTATTGCGGATGAGCGTGGCCGAGTCCAGAATGTTTGAGCAGCTTCGCACGTCTGAGCCGGGCATTTCGCGCGGCAATTTTTTGATGTTGTTCAACAGCGCCGCGCGTTTCATGAAATATCTTCGCTGTGTTTTGGTTGGCATACCGCTTTGGTGCGTGGTTGGGGTGCTCATCACGTTTTCCCCCGAGATTTCCCGGGCGTTGAACGTCCAGGGCGAGGTCAAGCCGGCGCAGGCCATCGCATTCACCTATTTGGGAATTACCTTTGGCGGTTATGCCAGCGGCCATTTCAGCCAGGCGCTTCGTTCACGCCGGAAGGTCCTTCTGGCGTTTCTGATTTTTACCGCAGCGGCGATGGCGGCTTATTTTTCCTGCGGCGGATTGTCGAGCGGCACTTTTTATCTGGTTGCCTTGCTGATGGGATTTGGCGCCGGTTATTGGACTATCTTCATTACGATTGCCGCCGAACAATTCGGCACAAATATTCGCGCGACTGTGGCCACAACGGTGCCGAATTTTGTGCGCGGCGCCACCGTGCCGCTCACACTCGTCTTCAATCATCTGAAACCGCACACGGGCGTCATCGCGTCCGCAGCCATCGTGTCCGCGGCGTCCATCCTGATTGCTATTTGGGCCGCGGTCGGGATGGACGAAACGCACGGCAAAGATTTGGATTATATCGAGCCGGCGTGAGTGGAGGCGTCACCTGGGAAGAAACGCTCACTCTTCCACGGGCACCACAAGGCTGTCCATGATAAAGTCTTTGCGTTCGGGCGTATTTTTGCCCATGTAAAAGTCCAGGATGGGCGCGGATTCGGTGCGAGGAGCGTATTCCACTTTGCTCAGTCGCATTTCCTCACCGATAAATTGCGAGAACTCTTTTGGACTGATTTCACCCAGACCCTTGAAGCGGGTGATCTCGGGCTTTCCTCCAAGTTCGCGGACGGCATTGTCCCGTTCGGTTTCGCTGTAGCAATAAATGGTTTTTTCCTTGTTACGGACGCGGAACAGGGGTGTTTCGAGAACATAAACGTGTCCGTCGTGGACCAGTTGCTCGAAGAACTTGAAGAAATAAGTAATCATCAGGTTCCGGATGTGCATGCCGTCGACGTCGGCGTCGGTAGCCAGGATCACTTTTTCATATTGAAGACCTTCGATGGAATCTTCGATGTTGAGGGCCTGCATGAGGTTATACATTTCGTCGTTTTTATACATGACGTCGCGCTTGAGGTCCCAGACATTGAGCGGCTTGCCTTTGAGGACAAACACAGCCTGGTTATTGACGTCGCGGCAGCTTGTGATGGAGCCCGCGGCGGACTGGCCTTCGCAGATGAAAATCATCGTGTCATGGCCTTTGTCCTTCTTTTTATCGTAGTGATGCTTGCAGTCTTTTAACTGCGGGATGCGCAGGGCAATGGCTTTGGCGCGATCGCGGGCCATTTTTTTGACGGCCTGCAATTCCTTGCGCAATTGCTGGGTGTCCGCGGCTTTGGCGACGATCTTTTCAGCGATTTCCTTGTTGCGCTGGAAAAAGTGCAACAATTCCTCCCGCACATTATTGACCAGTTCGGTGCGAATTTCGGTGTTGCCAAGCTTGTTTTTAGTCTGCGATTCGAAAACCGGGTCCTTTAAACGAATCGCCACGGCGCCCACCATGCACTCGCGCACGTCATCGCCTTCAAACTTGGAATTGGCATATTCGTTCACCGCTTTGAGCAGGCCTTCGCGAAAGGCGCTCAAATGAGTGCCGCCATCGCTGGTGTATTGGCCGTTTACGAAGGAAAAGAATGTTTCGCCGTACCGCGAGTTGCTGTGGGTGAAGCAAAATTCCAGGGTCTTGCCTGCGTAATGCAGCGGGGGATAGATGGGCGCGCTGCCGTCGGTCGCCAGGTCCTCCATCACCAAATCCATGAGGCCATGCCGCGATTGGAAAATTTTCGGTTCAGCGCCGGAGACGTTCAACGTGAGCTTCAAGCCGGTGTTCAGATAACTATAATGGCGCAGCCGCCGCTCGACGTGCTCCATTCGGAACTGGCTTTCCTTGAAAATTTCCGGGTCCGGCTCAAATTCGATAAATGTGCCGTTGGGCTCTTTGGTTTTGCCTGAGTCCTCCTTCTTCAATTTGCCGGTCTTGAACGAGGCTTCCACAAATTCACCGTCCCGATGGCTGCGCACGAGGAATACCCTGGATAGCGCGTTGACTGCTTTGGTGCCGACGCCGTTTAAGCCGACGCTGAATTGAAACACGTCGTCGTTATATTTTGCGCCGGTGTTGATTTTGGAAACACAGTCGACGACTTTGCCCAATGGAATACCGCGGCCAAAATCGCGAACGGCCACGCGATTGCCGTCAATGTTGATTTGCACCTCGCGCCCATGGCCCATGATGTACTCGTCTATCGCGTTATCCACCACTTCCTTGAGCAGGATGTAGCAGCCATCATCCGGATTGCTGCCGTTGCCGATGCGCCCGATATACATGCCGGTGCGCAGCCGGATGTGCTCCAGCGATGACAACGTCTTGATTTTGCTTTCGTCGTAAACTTGTTTTGGTTTGTCTGCCATAAAATGTGACAAGGATAGCAGAAATCGCGGCGGGCTGGAAAAGGTTTTTCCACTTTTCCAAAAGATCTTGAGGCGTCGTCGCCATTATGCCGAAGCGACTCTGTGGCACGTCGCGACGGCGGTGTTCGCTCCGCCCCGCTTCGCTCTGGCAGGGGCGCCGCGGAGAGAGCGTTGAAGTGGTTTCGGCCAGCGGATTTGAGGAGGCCGGCGGTTTGGGCAAGCGTTCAGCGCCAGGGCTGTCGCTTTAACCGTTCTGATGGCGTAATACCCGAGCATACGGGAGCAAGTGTCCGAATCTGCGCGGCAATTAAGTTATTGCAATGCACAAGGTGCCTTTCCCGGAACTTGCAAAATGCGAGGGTCTCCGCCGTCCATAACAGTTAGTTTATCAGAATTTCTTTCAATCCGCCGGGATTCTTTATCGGCATTTTCTCTGCTAAACGGCATACTGAATAGCGGTACCCAATGATGAGAAAAGGGGATTACCTGAGTGCGTTGGAATCAGCCATTAGAATGAGGCACAAATGCAGCCCAACGCACCGGCAAACGGTGTTCGTTCGGGCAAAAACCCAGGACGAGGAAACCGTGTGGGAAGGTTTTGTGGAAGAATTTGAATTGGCCGGGCACAAGCGGGCCAAAAAATGTTATGTGTGGCGGCACATGGAGTCCAGCGGCAGGTCGAAAATTATTGCGGTCCTGGGAAATCATTTCATTGATTCAGCTCAGAAGGCGGTGCAGGCTGCAATTTTTACTGACACCCAGCCGCCTGAGCGAAAATTTTCTGATGAACTGGGTCGCCTTGCACAACAGCTCCAGGAATGCAAAGACCTGATTCGCAAAATGGGAATGAAGTCGGAAGATTTATCCGCTTCGATTGACGCTTCACGGCAAATCAAGGAAACCCTGTGGCGAAAGGGCCTTCCAAATGTTGAAATTTGAGTTTTGAGCTGCGATTGAAATCTGCCGGTCCCTTCCGGTCTTCATTCGCAATATATTGTCTCATATTAAGTTCATTAAATTTTGCTGTGCTTTCCAATTGGCGTGCTAATCTAAATCCATGGCCGCGCAGTCAAAGCACACTAATCGCCTTGCCCGCGAGAAATCGCCGTATCTTCTCCAGCACGCGCACAATCCCGTGGACTGGTTTGCCTGGAATGAAGAAGCGTTTGAGGCCGCCCGGCGCGAGAACAAGCCCATTTTTTTGAGCGTCGGCTATTCGACCTGCCATTGGTGCCACGTCATGGAGCGGGAAAGTTTCGAGGACGAACGCATCGCCGCATACCTCAACCGGCATTTTGTGAGCATCAAAGTGGACCGCGAAGAGCGGCCGGACGTGGACAAGATTTACATGATATTTGTTCAGGCCACCACTGGTGGCGGCGGCTGGCCCATGAGCGTTTTTCTCACGCCGGATTTAAAGCCGTTCCTGGGCGGCACTTATTTTCCACCGGATACCCGTCAGGGACGTCCCGGATTTTTGCAAGTCCTCGAACAGGTGGCCCAACTATGGAGCAAACGGGAAAAGGACGTCGCCGCATCCGCCGCCGACATGCATTCACGGCTCGAGACGGCCACAATAACGTTGCCGCATGGCGGTCCAGCGCTCGACGCCGGCATCCTGGAAAGGGCAGCCGTGCTTTTCAAAAGCGCGTATGATCCGCGCCATGGCGGATTTGGCGGCGCGCCAAAATTTCCCCAACCGTCCATGCCTCAGTTTCTGCTCCGCTATGCCCGGCGATTTGGCGATGAAGAAGCCGCGCGGATGGTTCTGAACACGTGCGAACGCATGGCCGCAGGCGGCATTCATGATCAACTGGGCGGCGGATTCGCCCGCTATTCCGTGGACGCCGAATGGCTCGTCCCGCATTTCGAAAAAATGCTTTATGACAACGCTCAATTGGCCCAGCTTTACCTGGACGCCTTTCTGGTTGCAAAGGAGCGCGGCGCAGGCGATGCCGAGACCTTCGCCGCGGTTGTGCGGGACGTTCTCGATTACGTATTGCGTGACATGACGCATTCCGACGGCGGTTTTTTTTCGGCTGAGGACGCCGATAGCGAAGGCCATGAGGGGAAGTTTTACTGTTGGACACATGATGAATTGTCGAAGCTCTTATCACCGAAGGAATTCAAAGTCGCTGCCCATTATTTCGGCATCACCGCTGGAGGGAATTTCATGGACCACAGCCATCCGGAGCCGTTGCGCGGGCTGAACGTTTTGAGTGTGGTGAATCCCATTGGCAACGACGGCGGCGAGGAGAAGCTATTGGCGGCGGCCAGGAAAAAAATGTTCGCCGCGCGGGGCGACCGGATCCGTCCACATCGGGACGATAAAATCCTGACTTCATGGAATGGCTTGATGCTGGGCGCATTTGCAAGGGCCGGCGCCGTGCTGGACGAACCTAAATACAGTGAGGCTGCGTCCAAAAATCTGCGCTTTATCCGGGAATACTTGTGGAGTGCCGGTAGCGCGAAAACCGGGCCCTCGCTCTTTCGCCGCTGGCGGGACGGCCAGAGTGACAAGGTCCAATTGCTGGAAGATTACGCGTTTCTCCTTTTCGGGGTCATCGACCTTTACGAAACCACGCTGGAAACAGAGCATTTAAATTTCGCACTCGAACTGGCCGCGGCGATGCTCGAAAAATTTTTTGACGCGAAAAACGGCGGATTCTGGCAAAGCGCCATGGGTTCAAAAAACCTGATTCTTCGCCTCAAGGACGACTACGATGGCGCCGAACCCAGCGGCAATTCCGTTGCGGTTTTATCGCTTCTCAAGCTGGCGTCCATCACCGGGCAACGGCGTTTTGCCGAGGCGGCGGAAAAAACGCTGGGTCTTTTCGCCGGGCGCCTTCAAAAAGTTCCGCAGGCCGTGCCGTTCCTGCTGCAGGCGCTGGATTTTTCGTTGCAGGAACCCGCGCGCGTGGTCATTGCCGGGACACGCGGCTCGGCCAAATTTCAGGAACTGTTGCACGCGGCGCATTCAATTTATCAGCCCAACAAAATCGTGCTGGGAAACGCCGGCGCCGTGGACGACTTCTCCAAAACGCTCCCCATTAAAGGCGGAGCGACGGTGTACTTGTGCCGCGGCACTACGTGCCAGGCGCCAACGGATGACTCGGTGCGGGTGAGAAAATTGTTGGTCGAACAATAAGCTGGATTCTTCAAATCTTTATCTCGATTGGAGTGATACCTGTTGCGTGTTGCATCAAGTATGTTCGAACGCCTCCCGGATATTCTTGACGCGCCAGGCAACACGTAACATGCCGTCGGCGTCAACCTGGGTTCGAAGTCAATGCCATCCTCAATGCCTCAATCCCATCACCAGCACAATAAGGTCAGCGATAAAGAGCAGAATGATCGTTCCTTCAAGAATCATCATCCAGCGGTTGGTTTGGTCCGTTTTGAGCAGTTGGTAAAGGTCAGCCAGGGTTTTCAATTTTCCATCGATGTTTCTGTGCCATCCGCCCAGGTGAAAACGGCTCGCGAGCTTCTCGTAAATGCGCGCCAGGTGCCAATCGCCAAAAAACTTGGTGATGTTGGACAGCTCATCGTTAAATCGCGCCAGGTCAATGCGGATTTCGCGCAGTTGACGCAATGTCTCCGCGCGCGATCGAAGGGTGCGATCAGACAAGTCCCGATAAGAACGTTCCAGGGCGTTGTCCAGGATTCGGTCATAGGCTTCCAGTTCGGCCAGTTGCAGGTTCGCCAATTCCATGATGTATAGGGTTTCGTTGAAATCTTCCGGTTCGTCCACCAGCAATGCCGCGTCCCAGTCAATCACAACCAAATCGTTATCATAATAACTGAGGTAACGTCCGGTGGATTCCTCCGACTCCTGCTTTGAGAGGCGGCCTCCCTCGGGTTCCTGCGTGAGAAGCGCCGCGACGTCCCGCCGGTGGGTTTGAAACCAGCTTTCGGCGCTGATGGGCAGACCGCTCCTGTCTGTGGGCGGGGCAGTGATGCAAAAAACAGTGTAGGCTTCTTCTTCAGGCAATTGCTCCTGCGGCCGTATTAAATGACTTTTCAATTCCGTGATGACCTCCTGCGCAAGCCGCCGGGCCTCGTCGTGAAGCGAGCAATCGCCAAACTTTAAATCATGGAACACCACGAGGTCCTCTATTTGCTTTACTGAAAAGGGCACGCGCATCGTGATGCTGACGGCGCCCACGGGCAGTAGTTTAATGGCCCGATCAACCTGTACCTTTCCAAACGGGCCGGCGCGCTCGACTGGCGGCAACCGCACCATTTGCGGCTTGTAAAAGAAAAACTGGCGCGGGTTGCGCTTGCTGCCGTCCATGGAAAACTGCTCGACCGGCTGGCCCAGCAATTGGCGAAGCGGCTGGCGCGCCGTGTCGTAGGCCACGTCAAATGCGTAAATATAGACCACCTGGCCGGTGTAACGTTCTTCCGTCCGTGCGGTTTGCTTGATTTGTGCTGCTGGCGCAATCATGCCTAAAAAATACCCCACATTCTGCGCCGAGGCAAAAAGGACGAAGTGCTGCCCTGGCTGGAACGGCCGTTCAATCTTCAACCTTTATTACCGCAACCAAAACCATTGCCATGACGACACACTCCAGAAAGGCATCATTGCTCTCCTGCGCGACTACTAGCGGAAATTCAAAAGGAAACTATTAAAAATTCCAAATAGTGTTTGGCCAGTGAAACCGCCAAAGTCATCGCGATGACCAATCCGGCAAGAAATAGAATAATCCAAAGCCACCACCGTGCCGGTATTGCAATCGGTGTGGAATAACGGCCAATTTCCTTGCGTTGATAAGCCAGATAACCTGCCCCTGCCACCGCTGCCGACAAAAAGAGCAGCACCGGGCAGGAAAATAAACCGTTCAGCTTGCCCCAAACCAGTTCTTCATACCAAAAGCAAAAGCGCAAAACCGCCAGGGAAATCAGGATGGACCATAGCCCGGCGGACAACAGCAGCGCGCGCGATCGCGTAATTGCTGATATCACAAATGAAAACGCAAAAAGGCTCAAGGGCAAAACCAACACCAGCCCGAAAAGCAAACCCGACTTGAAGACCGGCCAGGGGTGGATCAAACCTGATTCCACAAAGAGCTTTGCGAGAATTTGGGATAAATCCAATCCCAATGCCAGCAGGTCCATCGCCGTGATCAGCAGAAGCGCTCCGCCGCCCACCGTCAGCCGGGCCAGGTAGCGTTCCCCCCGCGTCGGCGGCAAAGCAAACGTGAATTCCTCGCACCCTTCACTGGTGTCGCTCCCGCCGTAGGCCGGGCCGGCCACGATCGCAAAGAGCGCCCCGCAGACCAGTATCCACGCCGGATTTGCACAAACGGGAAGGATCCAGATTGATGCCAGCCACGCCGCCAGAAAAAACAACAGAAGCTTGCTGTGCGCGTACCATTCACACCAGAGCAGCCCCGAAAATGCCCGCCACCGGCTCCAACGCCGGCCCTGCGAGAGGGCTGGGTCGGACAGCGGGACCACTTTCGGTTCCGTTGGGTTGGCAGGTCCAGACGGCATTCTTAGGTCCTGCATGCCCCGGATGAATGTCTCCTGGGAATGACAACTCTTCTTTTCGTTGGTGTTCTTATCATTGGTAATTGGCTTGGTTGGTCGGTTCGTCGAAAAAGATTTGCAGAGTATTAAGCAAATTCGTGGAGATCAAATTGGTGCTTGAGCTGGAGCTGCCGCCCGCCGGCAATGAATTCCAAAAGAACTGCCGGCGAACCACTGACCCATCCAATTGCGCCCGCAGCATCAGCCCTGAATAATTGATGATGTTCGGCTTGTTTTGGTTTCCCAGTCCGTGCAACTGGCAGGCCGCCACCCCGGCCTGTTCGCCGGCCTTCACCAATTTTTCCCATTCGGCGTCGTCCCAACTCAGTGGAAACACCAGGTAGGAAAAATTGTTATTCATCGGCTGAATGCCGCCGGCGGGAACCGATCCGTTCGTCTCCACCAGCCACCCCCAGTTTCCCGTCATATCTTCCGGGCAAATCAAACTCCCCGGCGACTGCAGATATTTGCCGGAAACCAGTTGGGCGACCGTCGGGCGGTTCCCTCCCGAATCCTCCAGGTATAAATTCAGCGCCAGGACAAACTGATGCAGGTTGGACGTGCAGGTCACTATCCGGGCCTTCTTCTTGGCCGACGCAATTGCCGTCAGCAGCAAAGACGCCAGCACCGCAATGATTGCGATCACCGTCAGAAGTTCCACGAGCGTGAAACAGGATCGGTTGGGCAAAATTCTCCGTTCAGTGGTTCGCATTAAAAGGCTGGCCCATGATGTTCCCGTCACCGCCGGGATTTTCGTTTCCAAATAGTTCTATGAAGATTTCCTCCAGGCTCATCGGAAAGACCTGGACCCGCGCCCCGGTCGAGACGCGTAGTGCCTCCAGTTCGCCCTCGCCCGTCCACTGCACAATCGCGTTCCACACTGCCCCGTCCCGGTACGTGCGCAATGCCCCCGGAATGCTGACGTGCGATGGAGAGTCACTTTCGAATATAAACTGTACCCGCCGGGTCTTGTTCAAAAAATCTTCCAATGGCGTCGACAGCGCCAGGCTTCCTCGACGGATGACACCCACATGGTCCGCTATCCGTTCCAGGTCGCCAATCGTATGGGTGCTCAAAAGGACCGTGCAACCGGCGTTCTCAACCACCGCGTCCAGAATTTGGGTCACCAGTTCGCGTCGGGAAATCACGTCCAGGCCCGCCGCCGGCTCGTCCAAAACCAGCACCTCCGGCCGGCTTGCAAACGCCAGCAGCAGAGCCGCGCGGCGCTGCTCCCCATTCGATAAATTGCCTACCGCTCGCTTCCACGGCAGGTTCCAGAGCTCCGCGAGTCGGCGTGCATGCTCATGGTCCCATTTCTGGTTGAAATGCTTCAAATAGCGGGCCAAATCCTCCAGCGTCATCCCGCCGGGCAATCTCTGCATTTGCGAAATATAAGCCACCCGCTCCCGCACCGAACGGGGCGCCTTCCAAAAATCCCACCCCAAAATCCGCGCCGCGCCATCATCCGGCTTCAGCAATCCCATTAATAGCCGCAGCATCGTCGTCTTGCCCGATCCGTTTCGACCGATCAATCCGTAAACTGCCCCACGTTCCACCACCAAGTCCAGGTCCTTCACCGCAACCACCCGGCCGCGGAATATTTTCGTCACCTTGCGGATTTCGATGATGGCCTCACCCATGGATTACTTTCTCTGCAGAACCGTTATCTTCGGCAATTCCTCCTCGCCTCCCTGCAAATCCGCCAGCTCTTCCCGCACTGCTTGCAGGACCTGGCTGGCCGGCACCCCCATTTGCACCGCTTCCACCGCCAGGTGCCTCGCCAGTCGCCGCAACGTCTGCTTCCGTTCCGCTGCCGTCATTCGTCGCCCCGTTTCCGCCACAAATGCCCCTTTCCCGTGCCGCATCTCAATGACCCCCTCGTGTTCAAGGTCGTTATAGACACGCACCACAGTCGTGGGATTGATCGCCAGTTTTTGCGCCAGTTCCCGGATGGACGGCAATTGGTCTCCTGGTTTCAATAACCCCGAGGCGACGTAATACTTCACCTGGTCCATCATCTGTCGATAGACCGGCACGCCTGAATGCGGATTAATTTGGAAATGCAACATATTCTTCGTCTGTTTCCTTCTGTTTTATCCCATGAAACCGATGCCGGCAATCCAGCTCTCATCATGGACGGATCCTGGTCCGCCTGTGACCGGGGCCCTGGCCGACCGCCTCTGGAAGGCGACAACGCGAGACTCTTTTTTTCACCGTGGCTTTTGCGGTTGTCACC
>Ga0335073_10007000_pt1 | contig 15822 bp, 20 predicted proteins | sample Lox_Sample_22_FD_207093 | JGI IMG/M metagenome (GOLD analysis project Ga0335073, IMG submission 207093) | Soil microbial communities from Loxahatchee National Wildlife Refuge, Florida, United States - Lox_Sample_2.2 | ecosystem: Environmental > Terrestrial > Soil > Wetlands | place: USA... | reverse complement strand
GAAGCCGATACCCGCGACGAATGTCCGACGACGGACAGCGGCGCGGAGCGCAGCAGCGCCTCGCAGCCGCAAGACGCCGAGCACGTAGCCGATAGCCGTAACCCCGAACACCAGCTCCAGGTACGTGATCGGAGCGGCGTGGGTGATCCCGCGCTTGTCCACGAGCGTGTACCCGGCGATGCACGCCCCCACCGACAACGCCAGAGCCAGGTCGCGCGCGCGACCGCCGGCGTGCAGACCGCGTACCAGGACAATCCCGAGAGCCACTACGACGACCCCCACAGCGGCGAGCACAGAAACGCTGGCGCCCACGAAAACCGCGCCGGCGATCAGGACGAGCACGGGCGCCGAGCCGCGCGCGATCGGATAGATGAAGCTCATCGCAGCGACTGAATAGCCGGTCGCGAGCAACGCCAGGTACAGCAGCTCGAGCGCACTCGAGGCGACGACGTACGGCACGACCGCCGAATCGAGACGCCACGTGAGCACCGCGACGGGAGCGAATACCAGGGTGCCGAACAGGAGCGCGACCGCGCTCGCCGAGTGCGTGTCCTCCTCGCCCGACAGCAGCAGGTTCCACGTCGCGTGAACCGCGGCGGCGGCAAGAGCGAGCAGCAAAGCCGAAACCGGCATCACTCCGTTATAGAGTCGGAGCCCGACATGGGCGTCCTCGACACCCTCGACGCCGACGAGCTCAAGCTCGCCCCGGAGGCGCCTTCGCCGACCACGGCCGGCGCGATGAAGGCGATGCTGACCAACGAGCGCTTCTCGGACCCCAACTGGATTTACGAGCGCAAGCTCGACGGGATCCGGTGCATCGGGATCCGGACGGGAAAGACCGTAACCCTCCTGTCGCGCAACGACATCTCCCAGAACGCGCGCTACCCGGAGCTCGTCGAGGCGCTCGAGAAGGAGCAGTGCGACCGTTTCGTCATCGACGGGGAGGTCGTCGCGTTTGACGGGTCGCAGACGAGCTTCGCGCGGCTCGCCCAGCGCGCGCACGATTACGTCCCGGTCTTCTACTACGTGTTCGACATCCTTTGGCTCGACGGTCACGACGTCCGCAAGCTTCCGCTCAAAACCCGCAAGCGATTGCTCAAGAAGGCCCTCGAGTTCCACGGCCCAGTGCGCTGGACGCAGCACCGCAACCGGGACGGTGCCGAGTACTTCAAGGAGGCGTGCCGCAAGGGCTGGGAGGGGCTCGTCGCCAAGCGCGCGGACAGTCCGTACGTCACCACCCGCTCGCGCGACTGGCTGAAGTTCAAGTGCGAGCACGGACAGGAACTGGTGATCGGCGGCTACACCGAGCCCCGTGGTTCGCGCGTCGAGTTCGGCGCGCTGCTGCTCGGCTACTACCGCGACGGCAAGCTCGAGTACGCCGGCAAGGTCGGAACCGGGTTCGACACCGAGACGCTGCACGAGTTGGGCGCGGACATGCGCGCGATCAAGCGCAAGGACCCCGCCTTCACGAACCCGCAAGGCATCAAGGAGCGCGACGTCACCTGGGTCGAGCCGAAGCTCGTCGGCGAGGTCGGGTTCACCGAGTGGACGCGCGACGGCCGCCTGCGCCACCCGCGGTTCCTCGGCCTGCGCGACGACAAGGCGGCATCCGAGGTGGTCCGCGAGGGATGACCGACGAGCTGAAGGTCGGCCGCCACCGGATCCGGATCACCCACGAGGACCGGGTCGTGTTCCCAGAGGCCGGGCTGACCAAGCTCGACATCGCCCTCCATTACGAGCGCGCCGCATCGGCGATGCTCCCTTATGTCCGCGACCGCCCACTCGCGCTCCAGGCATTCCCGCAAGGAATCGAGGGCGACGGCTTCTTCATGAAGGCAGTCCCAAAGTACTTCCCCGACTGGATCAAGCGCGCGACCGTGCCCAAGAAGGGCGGCACGATCACCCACGCGCTCGCCAATGACGCCGCGACGCTCGTGTACCTCGCGGGGCAGAACGTCGTCACCGTCCACACCTGGCTGTCCCGCGCGGACAAGCCGCATCAGCCTGATCGCCTCACGCTCGACTTCGATCCCTCCGGAGGCGGCTTCGACGAAGTGAGGGCCGCGGCACGCTCGGCCGGCGAACGCCTGCGCGATCTGGGACTCACACCGTTCGCGATGACCACGGGTTCCCGCGGCGTCCACGTGGTCTGCCCGCTCCGCCGAGGACCCGACTTCTCCGAGGTCCACGGGTTCGCCCGAGCGCTCGCCGAACAGATGGTGGAGGACGACCCCGACCATCTCACGCTCGAGTGGCACAAGACCGAGCGCGGAAAGCGCATCTACGTCGACGTCAACCGGATCGCGTACGCCCAGCACGCCGTCGCGCCTTACGCAGTGCGACCGAGGCCCAGCGCTCCCGTGGCGGTTCCGCTGCACTGGGACGAGCTGTCTGACCAGAAGCTCCGCCCGGACGGCTGGACGGTCAAGACCGTCGGCGAACGGCTTGAGGCACCCGACCCGTGGGAGGGCATGCGCCGTCACGCGCGGGCGCTCCCAAAGAAGATCTGACGATCCGCCCTACGAACCGCGCCGGCGGTTGCGCCGCCGGCGCTTGCCCGTGACCTGCCACGGGCCGGGCACGAAGTCGAGCACCAGGTTCACGGCCCAGACGATCAGCGTGGCCTCCACCAGCGCCCAGAAGCCGTGGATGTCGAAGCCGCTCACAATCGCCTTGGTGATCACGAGCATCAGCAGCGAGACGAAGAACCACGCGACCCCGAGAGTCAGGATCGCGATCGGCAGCGTGATCAGCCTGAGCAGCGGCTTGAGCACGGTGTTGAGGATCCCGAACACGGCTGCCGCCTCGAGCAAGGCGATCGGGCCCGACGCGGTCACACCCGAGAGCAGGGCCGTGACGATCAGCAGCACGAGCGCGTTCGTGAGCCACGAGATCCCGAGCCTCACGAAGAGGGGCGGATCCGAACGATCCAGCCGGTTCTCAGAGCGAGTCGCCGTCACAGGTTCAGCGTACCTCAGCCGAGCGTCAACACCCCGTGGGCGTAGTCGATTCCGATCGAACCGAAGTGCGACAGCACATCGGAGCCGAGCAGGCCGAACGCCTTACCGCCGGAGCCGGCGATCGTCGAACTGGTGGCGACGATCGAGGGCAGCCGCTGACCGCCGATACTCCAACTCGACAGGCGGACCTTGCTCGCGGCCTCCGAGCACCCGACGCCGGTGACCTTGATCGGCTTCCCGACCTGTTTGAGATGAAGCTTCTTGGCGAGGGCGTCGTCGACCAGCGTCTTCGAGGACCCGGTGTCGATCAGGAACGGGAACGCGCGACCGTGGATGATGACCCGCGCCAGCGCCAGCGTCTCGCCGTCCTTGGCCTTGAGGATCACGATCGGGATCGACGCCTGGGCGGCGTGCCCGCCGACGGACGCCTGGCCCCATCCGACGAACGCGACCAGCACCAACGAACCCACCAGGCTTGCGACAAGAACGAGACGGCGCACCCTTCCTCCCTTGGTTGAACCGGAGAGCGTGAGCCGTTGAGGCTAGTCCCTGGACGCGTTCACGGGCTGGAAGACGCCGACCCCTCGCTGCTTTCCGAACCGCTCTGTGCCCCCTGCGGGTTTCCGCTCGTCGCCTGCAGCACCGCCGCGCGGGTCACGCCACCGTTCGATGCCGGGACACAGGCGAGCGCAGCGGCGCGGACGCTCGGCGCCTGAAGATCGATGCCGTCCGCCTCGACCTCCGAGAGCGACAGCTGGCCCTGCGCGTTTGGATCCGGGAAGCGGGTGATGCCGTGGCTGCGCAGGCAGCGCGCGAAGGACACCAGGTCCTGGGCGTGCCGGCGTTGGTCGGCAGCCTGCTGGGCTTGGTCCGCTGCCGATGGCGCGGGGAGGATCCCTCGGCACGCCTGCTGAGCGGCGTTGAACTGCGGGGAACTGCCGGGGCCGATGACCTTTATCGCCACCTGGGTTCCGCCGTTCGAGTGCGTCACCTTGGGGTCAGGGAAGTTCGCGACGCCGTGCGCACGCATGCACGCGGAGTACTTGAACGCGTTGGCAGCGAAGTCTCCCGGCGGCGGCTTGCCGGCCAACGACCCGCTGGTGCTTGTCGTCTTGGTGGCGCCGCAGCCGGCGGCGAGCAACGCGACAGAAGCGATCGCTGCTGAGATGGGGATTATTCGCATGGTCTGTGACCTCCTGGAACCGCATGACGCGTGTTGCGATCGTTGTAACGGGCGGGTGGTGACAGCTCGGTCACGGGTGCTGTGACCTCGTTGTCACCGAGATCGGTCATGCTTTGAGCCGCCCAACGGAGTTTGATGCGGGTTCTGGTTGCTGAAGATCACGGGCGGCTCGCCACCGCCATCGCGGAAGGTCTCCGACGGGAGGGCATCGCGGTCGACATCGCGTTCGACGGCGCCGATGCGCTCCGCCATGTCGCCGTCCACCGCTACGACGTCGTCGTGCTCGACCGCGATCTCCCCCAGGTGCACGGCGACGAGGTCTGCCGGCGTCTGCGCGAGGACAGGAGCAACACGCGCGTCCTGATGCTGACCGCGGCGAGCACGATTCGCGACCGCGTCGAGGGCCTCGGGATTGGTGCCGACGACTACCTGCCGAAGCCGTTCGACTTCGAGGAACTGGTTGCTCGGGTAAGGGCGCTCGCCCGCCGCTCGACCCCGGCGCTGCCGCCGACGCTCATGCACGGCGATCTCAGGCTCGACCCCGCCCGGCGAACGGCGGTCCGCGGCAACATTCCGCTCGCGCTCAGCCCGAAGGAGTTCGCGGTGCTCGAATATCTGCTCGGCGCCGAAGGACGTGTCGTGTCTGCCGAGGAGCTGCTCGAGGGCGTATGGGACGAGGCCGCCAACCCGTTCACGAACACCGTCAAGACGACGATCGGCCGGCTTCGCGCGAAGCTCGGCGAGCCCGCGATGATCGAGACCATCCGCGAGGGCGGCTACCGGATCTGAACCCATGCGACCGTCCCTGCGCCCGCTCGCGCCCTCCGCGTTGTTGAAGCTCCCGACCCGGACCGCGCGCATGCGCCTGACGCTGCTCTACGCCGGGCTGTTCCTCGTGCTCGGGACCGCGCTGCTCGCGGTGATCTACGTGCTCGTGGCGCGCGGCGGCTCGATCCAGGTCTCGCAGGCCGTGCCCGCTCCGTCGCAAATCATCAAACGGCTTCGCGTCGGGCCCGGTGGTACCGGGTTCTCGCCCCCCTTTCCGCTCCAGACCGTGGTCTCCCAGCAACGCAACCAGGACCTCGATCGCCTGCTGACCATCTCTTGGGTGGTGCTCGCGATCACCACCGCGGGCGCCGCCGTGATCGGCTGGTTTGCCGCCGGTCGCGTACTGCGACCGCTGCGCGATATCACCTCGACCGCGCAGACGATCTCCGCCGGCAACCTGCACGAGCGGCTCGCGCTGAAGGGCCCGAACGACGAGTTCAAGCGCCTGGGTGACACGCTCGACGACCTGCTCGCCCGCCTCGAGGGATCGTTCGAATCCCAGCGCCGTTTCGTGGCGAACGCGTCGCACGAGCTCCGGACGCCGCTCACGCTCGAGCGCACGCTGCTCCAGGTGGCGCTGTCCGATCCGAACGCGAACGAGGAGACGCTCAGGGCCACCTGCGAGGAGCTGCTGGTCTCCCAGGCCGAGCAGGAGCGGCTGCTCGAGGGGCTGCTCACGCTCACCAGCAGCGAGCGGGGCCTCGACCGCCGCGAGCCCATCGACCTCGCCGCCCAAGCCGAGTCCGCGATCCGGCAGCTCGACTCGAAGATCGAGCGCCACGACCTCGCCCTCGGCGCCAGCCTCGACCCGGCGACGACCACCGGTGACGCGGCACTGATCCGGCGTCTGATCGCGAACCTGATCGACAACGCTGTCGACCACAACATCGACGGCGGCCGCGTCGAGATCCGGACCGAGGGCGCGGACGGATACGCGCTCGTCGGCGTAACGAACACCGGGCCTCAGGTCCCCGCCGATCAGGTCGAGAGGCTGTTCGAGCCCTTCCAGCGCCTCGACGGAACGCGCGCCGCTGACGACGGCCATCACGGGCTCGGCTTATCGATCGTCCGCGCGATCGCGGTCGCGCACAATGCGGAGCTCGCCGCAACGCCGCGCGCGGGCGGCGGGCTGTCGGTTACCGTCCGGTTCCCGGGCGGGTCATCCGCCTAGGCGGCCCCGGCGCTCAGCGTTGTCGTCAGCGCGGGCGCGCCGGCGAGCGTCTGGTACACGACGCAGTAGCGCTCGGTCAGTTTCTGCAGCGTCGCGAGCTGCTCCTCGTCGGCGTCGGTATCGAGCTCGAACGACAGCCGGATCGACCTGAAGCCGACCGGAGCCTCGCGGTCGACGCCGAGCGTCCCGCGGAAGTCGAGATCGCCTTCGGCGCGCACATGGCCCTCGGACACGGAGATCCCAAGCGAGGTCGCGACCGCCCGCAGCGTGACCCCGGCGCACGCCACCAGGGCCTCGAGCAGCATGTCGCCCGAGCACAGCAACGTTCCGTCGCCGCCGGTCGCGGGGTGAAGGCCCGCCTCCGCCAGCGCGCGCGCGGTCTGCACCGAACACGAGATCCCGTCGCCGAGATCGCCGACGGCGCTCAGCGTGACCACCGCAGCCTCGGGCTCGGCTCGGTAGCGCTCCTTGAGCGGCGCCTGCACCGTCCGCAGTTGATCGCGGTCCATGACCCAGACGTTAGACGGTCGGACCCGCCGGCGCCGGAGTCACCGGAACGGTCGGAACGGCCGGCGGCGTGCCGTTGTCGCCGGGGTCGTCAGGCGCCCGGATCCATTCGATGATGCGCCCCCCGGCGATCACGAAGTTCGTTCGGGCCGTCTGGCCCGCTCCGGTGCCACACGTACTACCGCCGAGTCCGGGCCGGCCGGTGAGGCGGAACAGCGCGTTGACGTACCGGCCGCGCTGATCGGCGGACAGAAGGAGGGCGCCGCACGGGAGCGACGCGTTCGCCTCCACCGCTTCGGTCGCCGTGCCGATCGGGATCACCAGTGCGCTGCCACTCGCGTCGGTGCCGTTGATCATCACGCTCGGGATCGCGAAATATCCGGCCGCGCCGTGCACGTCCCCGCGCCGCAGCGCGTCCGACCACGCCCTGATCACGGCGACCAAGGCCGGACGGGGCTTGATTCCGGTCGGCCCCGGCGTGGGGACCTCGGCCTGACCGGCACCGTTCTCGGGGAGCGCCGGCAGAGACTGTTCCGGCGCATGCTGGGCGTGCCCCGTGCTGACCGTCGAACTGCGGAGCACCGTGGTGGTCGCTCCGCACCCCGCCGCAGTCCCCATCGCGATGACGGCGAGAACCGAAGCCCAGTGAACGCGGGCGATCACATGACAATCGTAGGCCCCGCGACCATCGGGCCTGGAAGGTTTTAGTCCTCCTCGGGATGCTCGAGGCTCGTCTCGCCCGCCGGACTGCTCGCGAACGACGACTCGAGCGGCCCCTGGTGCTGCTCGAGCGCACGCGCAAGACGTTCGAGCGCGTCGGTCACGTCATCTCGATCGGGCTTGCGTTCGAGCGAGAGCCGGATCCCGGCGATCTCGCGCGCCAGGTACTCGGTGTCTGCCAGCGAACGGGCGTTGATCTCGCGGTCGCGTTCGACCTCGGAACGATCCCGGTCCGCCTGGCGGTTCTGCGCGAGCAGGATCAGCGGCGCGGCGTACGCGGCCTGGGTCGAGAACGCGAGGTTGAGCAGGATGAACGGGTAGGGGTCCCACGCGTTCGTAAACGCGAGCCCGTTGAGGATGATCCACAGTGCCACGAAGATCGTCTGGGCGGCCAGATACCGGCCGGTCCCGAGGAAGCGCGCCATTTTCTCGGCGAACTGGGCGAACGCGTCCGGGTCGTACGACGGGCCACCGGGGGTCCCGCGAGGCGTGCCGAGGTCGTCATTGCGAGCCATCAGCGGCGACCTCCGCGCGCAACGCGCCAATCCGCGGGGAGCATCCGGTCGAGCACGTCGTCGATCGTAACTGCGCCGACGAGGCGTTTGGCCGCGTCGGTCACCGGAATCGCGACGACGTCGTAGGCGGCGAGCCGCTCCGCCACCTCGCGCTCTGAGGCGTCCGCCGAGATCGGGTCCCACTCCTCATCGAGGCACCGGGCGAGGGGCTTGCCGGGAGCCTCGCGCAGCAGACGCTGGACGCCGACCACGCCCTGGAAGCGGCCCGTCGGGGTCTCGAGCGGCGGATGGCAGACGAACACCTGGGTGGCGAGCGGCACCGGCAGGTCCGGGTCGCGGATCCGCGCGAGGGCCTCGGCGACGGTCGCCTGGCCGTCGAGGATCACCGGCTCAGGCGTCATCAGGCCGCCCGCCGTGTCCGGCTTGTAGATCAACAAGCGGCGTACGGGCTCGGCCTCCTCGGGGTCCATCGCGCCGAGCAGCTCGGCCTGCCGCGACTCGGAGAACTCGCCCAGCAGGTCGGCGGCGTCATCGGCCTCCATCTCATCGAGGACGCGCGCGAGGCGCTCCTGATCGAGCCCTTCGACGATCCGTACCTGCTCGTCCTCGTCCATCTCCTCGAGCAGGTCGGCGAGCCGATCGTCCTCGAGCTCGGACGCGAGCACGCGCCGGCGGCTCAGCGGCAGACCGCGGATCACTCCGGCCATTTCGACCGGATGCAGGCCGCCGAGCGCCGCGGCCTGTCGATCGATCGGGCGCTCGTCGGCGAACAGCTCGCCGGCCTCGCTCCAGTCGATCACCTCCGGCCCCCGCCGCCGCCCGGTCAGCGCCCGGCCTGAGGCGAGCGCGATCGTGGCCACCTCCCACGCGAACGGCTCGGGCGCCGGCGTCAGCCCGACGTCGACCACGCGCTCGCCGCGCACGCGCCGGCCCAGCAACTCGCCGATGACCAGCCGCTCGCCGGCGCGCAGCTCGAACTGGCGCATGTTGACCGAGCCACGGCGCAACCGCACCCCGTCCTCGGAGATCTCGCCCACGCGTCCGGCGCCCACGAACACTCGCCGGCGGCCGACCGCCACGACGAACCCGTTGACACGCGGCGGGCGCCCGCCGAGATCGAGGACCACGTCGACCACGCGCCCGACGTCGGCGCCGTCGGCGCCCACGAGCGAGAGCCGGGTTACTCGCGTTACATAGAGGATCCGCTCCGCCACACGCTTAGGTTAGAGAGCGGCGGCGCTAGTTGCGACAGCTTTGGGCCGCGCTGGCGCGCGGCCCGACAAGCGTTACACGCCCGACAGCTCCCTGACTTGCGTAAGGCGGAAGCTGTTACCCGACGGGTCGTGGAAACCGGAGTCGACTCCGTAGGGCCGCTCCTCGGGCGCCTCGGAGAAGTCCACCCCGCGGCTTTTCAGTGCCTCGTAGTCGCCGTAGACGTCGTCGGTGGTGAAGAACACGGTGCCCGCGAACCCCTTGGCCATCAGCGACTTCACCTGGTCGGTGGTTTCGGCGTCCATTACCGGCGGTCCGGGAATGGCCATCAGGACGATCGAGATTTCGGGCTGGCTCGGTGGACCGACGGTGAGCCAGCGGAAGTTCCCAAGCTCCGGCATCGTGACGTCCGAACGGACCTCCATCCCGAGCTTCGTGGTGTAGAACTCGAGCGCCTCGTCCTGGTCGTGGACCCACAGTTGCGCGGTCGAGAGCTTGATCATTTAAGGCCTCCTTACGTGTGGCGGTGACGACACCGGCCACACTAGGAGCGGGCCGCGCCGTTGTCTTCTCGAAACGTGCTGCGCTGCGGTCGGCCGTAGGCGCGGACGACGCACGTCGGCACCCGGGCCCAGTCCGACGCCGGCGGGAACTTGGCCCGGTACGCGGTCGGCGGGACCCCGAACGTGCGCGTGAAGCTGGTCGTGAACGAGCCGAGGCTCTGGAGCCCGACCGAGAAGCAGACGTCCGCCACCGACCGGTCCGTCGTGCGCAGCAGCGCGGCCGCGCGCTCGAGGCGTCGCGTCAGCAGGTAGGCGTGCGGAGATTCGCCGAAGGCCCGCCGGAACTCGCGACTGAAGTGGGCACGTGAGAGCCCGGCCGCCCGCGCGAGGTCGTCGACGTCGAGCGACTCGAAATAGCGCGCATCGGCGAGATCCTTCGCGCGCAGTAGATGCCTGTCGGCGGGGACAAAGGCCACGGGCACCACCCTACTCGGGTCCCGCAAGGGCACGAGCGCGTACTCACGCCACGGACGAGAAATGCCGTTAACGTGTTCAAGCAGACAGCGTGGACGGGAAGGGAATGTTTCATCGATATCGGCTCGCGAGCGCAGTGCTCGTGGTAGCGCTGGCAATCGCCGTGGCGGCGCTGATCGTCGCCGGGTGCGGCGGCAGCGCGGTCGGCGGCACCGGTTCTGGGACCACCGCGCCAGCGGCGGCCACGGTTCCGCAGGCCCACCCGCAGGCGATCGAGCCCTCGGCCGGCGCCCAGGCGGCGGCGGTGACGCCGAGCGACCCGGTCGGCGACCCCAACGCACACGCGATGCCGATCACCGAGGTCCGCCACTTGCTGGCGCTCGAGAAGGTTGCGGCGTCCAAGACGAACGCGACCTACATCAACCCGCTCCAGTACGTCAACCGCTGGGAGCGCACCGACCAGGGCGTCGACGCCACGTTGCCGGTCGGGGCGCCGATCCTCGCGCCGGGGCCGGTCAAGATCCTCGCGATCATTCCCGATTGGTACGCGGGTCAGCCGCTGGTCTACTTCGAGCTCCTGAACGGCCAGCAAGCGGGCCAGATCCAGTACGTGGCCGAGGAGATCACCGACATTGCCAAGCCGGGGTCCTACCTGCAGCAGGGACAGGTGATCGCCCGGTACGCGCCCTCCGGCACCGCGATCGAGTACGGCTGGTCGACGCCGAACGGCGTCACCCTCGCCCGCGCCACCACCGGCTACGAAGAGGGCCAGGTCACGCCCGCGGGCGTGTACATGCGCAACTGGCTGAACAGCCTCGGCGCGAACGCCGGGCCGAGCTGACCCCGCCTCACCGCCGCAGTAGCTGCGGCAGCGAAGTCACGAGCCGCGGGATGTCCGAGCGCGCGCGACCGAGCGCGTCGTCGAGCGCGCTTGCCGCGTCGGCCTCGATCGGCGCGCCGTGGCCGACGAGCAGCATCGAGGGGCGGTAGGGAGCGAACTGGGAGCGGGGCGGCGTCAGCCGGAGCATCGGATGGACGCCGGCGCGGCGCCCGAGCGCGAACGCGGGGGAGGTGCCGATCGCTTCAGCCACGATCAGAGCCCGCTCGCGCTCCCACCACAGACCGACCTCGTGCCACCCGGGACGCGACAGCACCGGCACGACCTCGAACGGCGTATCGGGGGCCCGTTCGGGGAGGCGCAGCAGCGGAACGCCGAGCCGCTCGGCGATCTCCTCGCAGTCGCGGTTGTGGCGATCGAGTAGCTGGAACACGCCGGCCGGGGTGCCGAGCGACTCGGCCTCGCGCAGCGCCGGTCCGTCGTCGAACGGATCCACCAGCCACACGCGGCCCTCGCTGCGCAGGGCGTTCGACGTGCGGGACATGAACCCGGGCTCGGTCCACGTGAGCCCAACGGCGTGCCGGATGATCGTGGCGGTCACTCCGACTCGCACTCGGCGTTGACGTAGCCCGAGCGGAACGGGCTCGCCTCGCCGGTCCGCTCGTCAAAGGTGTGGCGCCACACACAGCCCGTGTCGTTGGCGAGCAGATGGATCGACACGGACGTCTCGGCGGACGTCGTTCGCACGCGGTGCACGTCGTCGCGCGGCGGCAGCAGCGTGTAGAAATCACCCGGGTTGACCGGGCGCCGGCGCACGAGCGTAAGCTGGCCGCCTCCGGGCCGGTAGAACTCCTCGTCCTGCACCCCGCGGTAAACGCCCACGAGGCCCCACGCGAGGTGATCGTGGACCGGGGTCATCGCGCCCGGTGGCACGACAAGGCTGAACAGCGCGAGCGATCGGTCGGCGGCGCGGAACACGAGCCACTGCCCGATGCCGCCGCCCATGCCGCTGCCCACGGCCGGCTCCTGGTACGCCGACGGCAGCCAGTCGCGATCGGCGAGCAGGTCCGCGAACAGCGGACTGATCAGCTCGCACGCGTGCGGCGGAGACTCGGCCTGGGCGATCCGGTCGCGCACCTCCGCGACAAATCCGCGCACGCGCGCGGTGTCGATCCGGTACTCCTCAGCGTCTAGCGGCGGCAGCGCCCGGGAGGTTTCGAAGTCACACATCGGACCCGCAAGCCTAGACGGGTTCGCGCCGGCATAGTCTGAGCCGATACTTTTCGCTCGTTGGCCGGATCACGGCAGATCGCGCTATCCGAGTTGATCGGGGCGTTGTCGAGCGCGCTCGACATTGGCGAAGGGGAGCCGCCCGGTCATGCCGCCCGGTCTTGCCTGATCGGCATGCGCCTGGCGGATGAGATCTCGCTCGACGCATCGGCTCGGTCCGACCTGTTCTACGCCCTGCTGCTGAAGGACGCCGGGTGCTCGGCGAACGCTGCCCACATGGCCGCGCTATTCGCCGCCGACGACCAGGACGCCAAGCGCACGTCAAAGCTGGTCGACTGGGCGCGCCCCGTGTCGGCCTTCGTGTGGTCGCTGAAGACGGTCGCGCCCGACGGCTCGCTGAGCGAGAAGGGCGAGCGGTTGCGCGCGATCCGCGCCGAGGGTCACGTGACGCGGTCGCTGATGCGGGCGCGCTGTTACCGAGGGGCTGACATCGCCCGGAAACTCGGGTTCTCCGAGGCGACGGCCGAGGCGATTCAAGCGCTCGACGAGCACTGGGACGGTCACGGCCAGCCGAACGGGCTGACGGGCGAGGAGATCCCGCTGGCCGCCAGGATCATGTGCCTGGCGCAGACCGTGGAGGTGTTCCACGCCGCGCGCGACCTGCCCATCGCCTATCGCGTGGCCGTCAGGCGCAGCGGACAGTGGTTCGATCCGACACTGGTCAGGGCACTCGGGTCGTTCCGCAACGACGACCGGTTCTGGCGGTCGCTGCGCTCACCGGACGTGTCCGCGGTCGAGCCTCCCGACCGCATTCTGACCGCCGACGAGGATCGGCTCGACCTGATCGCGGAGGGGTTCGCGGCCGTGATCGACGCGAAGTCGCCGTGGACCCACGAGCACTGCGATCGCGTGTGCACGATTGCCGTCGGGATAGGCCGCGTACTCGGCTTCGACGAGCCCGACCTCCGCGAGCTGCGCAGGGCCGCGCTGCTCCACGACATCGGCAAGCTCTCGATCTCGAACCGGATCCTCGACAAGCCGGGCCCGCTCACCGAGGAAGAGCGGGTGAGGTTCCAGTCTCACCCGCTCCTGACCGAGCAGATTCTGGGCCGGGTTCCGAGCTTCGGCGGGCTCGCGGCGCTCGCGAGCGCGCACCACGAGCGGCTCGACGGTCAGGGCTACCCGCGCGGTCTCGCCGGCCCCGATCTGACGCGGTCGATGCGCGTGCTGGCGGTCGCCGACGTGTACGAGGCGTTGATCTCCGACCGACCGTACCGGGCGGCCTACGCACCCGAGGCCGCGCTCGAGCTGATGAGCGCAGACGTGCCCTCGGGCCTCGACTCCGACGCGTTCGGCGCCCTGAAGAAGCTGCTCACGCAACCCGAGGTGTGGGCAGCCGGTGGCGGCCTTACCGGGGTCCGTCCGAAGCTGCGGCGGGTCCGCTAGGAGCGGCGGGCGCCGCGTTCGAAGAACGCCGTCACGTCCTCGGGATCGGCGGGGTTGAGCAGGGACTCGGCCAGCTGTTCCTCGACGTCGGGAAAGCCGGACGCGCGAAGCTCTTCGACCGCGGCCTCGAGGTCATAGCCCGTTTCCCTGAGCTCGGGCACGCCGTCGTCGATGACCATCCAGAACGCGCCGGGGCGGCCCTCGTACGGCATCCCGACGCTGCCGGCGTTGGCGTAGGTGACGATCCCGCCCACGTTGCGGATCATCTGCTGGTGAGTGTGACCGCCCACGATCAGCGGCGCGGCCACATCCGAGAGCACCTCGAGCAGCACGGCATCCGGCGTCGCCCGCGTGATGATCTCGTCGTCCCGGCGGGGGGAGCCGTGGCAGAAGCACACGTCGTCGAGCCCGAGACTGACCGGCCAGGCGGCGAGCTCATCGCGCCATCGTCCGTCGAGCGCCTGCGCGCTCCAGGCCGCTGCGCGCCCGGCGGGGCCATCGGACACGGGCGCACCGTCGAACACCGCCACGGCCTCGCGCTCGCAGTTGCCGCGGATCCAGCGGGTCGGTTCGCGCCGCGCGGCCAGTGATTCGAGCGTCTCGCGGACGAGCGGACCGCCCACGACGTCGCCGGCGATCACGATCGCGTCGAACTCATCCCGATCGAGTTCGTGCAGAACGGCCCGTAGCGCCGGCAGGTTCCCATGGATGTCGGCGAGCACGGCGACGCGCACGCGCGCACCGTACCGGTTCCCTACCATTCGCCGCCGAGGCCCGAGAGTTGTCGACCGAACCTGACAGCACCCCCTCATTCCGCGCAGCGCTCCAACCCGACGCGCTGCGGGAGGCGATGGTCGTCCGCCGGCCGGTGTTCGCGAATCCGTGGGATTCGACCAGCGACATGGGCCTGTGCTACCTGGCGATCGCGGTCGTCGACCCGTTCCTCCTGTGGATCGGCGGCAAGCTCATGGGCGCGATCTTCTCGTTCAGCTCGCGCTGGCCACTTGGCGTGTTCATGGTCGCCGCGCTCGTCGGCGCGGCCGGGTTCATGACGATCGTGGGACGCAAACGCACGAACCTCACGGTCGACATCCTCACGATCACGGCCTGGGTGGTGCTGGGCCTGATCGTCGCGCCGATCATCGGCCTGGCGCTGTCACCCCTCCCCGCGATCATCGTCTACGCGGTGATGCTCGCCGGGATCTTCGTCTACGTGCTCCGCTTCGGGCAGTTCGACGTGTCGTTCCTGCAGACGGTCAGCTGGCCGATCACCTGGAGCCTGGTGGCCCTGTTCTTCGCCTTCGCCGCCCACCAGCTCGTTCTCTACCAGTAGCCGGTCCGCGCGCTTTCGCAGCTCCTTCTGCCGCCGCCGCTCGGCCTTCGAGAGCTTGCGGCCGCGAGTTATGTCGGTGCCTCCCATCACCGACACGGCCCTGATGCGGATCACCGGGCCGCCGGGCTGCACCACCTCGTCGCCGAGCTTCACGTCGTTGCCGCCCATGATCGCCAGATTCGAGACCTCGACGTTCACGCCCTCCGGGACCCAGATCTCGCTCCCGCCCATCAGCGAGTAGACGTTCAGCTGGGTGACGCGATCAGACAGCTCCACGTCGTTGAGGTCGAGGTCGCTGCCGCCCATGATGTTGACCACGGTGCATCGAGGAGCTATTCGCCACCGCCCCTTGCGGTCGTGTCCGCCCATGATCCCCACGATCCAGCGGTTGCCTCCGGGACCTTCCCGCACCGTCACCCCGCTCGGTCGCGCCTGCGGGCTCGTGGGCCGGCTGACGCGGTCCGCCACGGTCACATCGGCGACGAGGAGCTCGAGCTCGCGGACCGTCGGCGCACTGTACGCCGCGCGCAAGCGGTCCTCGAGCTCCTCGACGGTCAGCCGTCCCTCGCCCATCGCCCGGCGCAACGTTTCCGCCGTCTGCTCTCGCTCGGCGTCAGAGGCGCGGAGTTCCGGACGCTCGCCGCTCGGCCGAGGCACGGGCGATTCGTCGCTCATGCCACGGATCGTACGTCAGCGCACGGGGTGGCAGGCGGTGCGCAGGAACGAGCAGCGCACGACCGTTCCGATCATCCATGCCCGTGGCACCGGTCCCCAGAAGCGGCTGTCGTCGGACACGCCGCGGTTGTCGCCGAGCACGTAGTAGTCGCCCACGGGCACCCTCACCGGGTTTGGGAAGCTGCACGTGGTCTCGCCGCCGGTGCACGGATCGATGTAGGGCTCGC
>Ga0335073_10006999_pt1 | contig 15824 bp, 12 predicted proteins | sample Lox_Sample_22_FD_207093 | JGI IMG/M metagenome (GOLD analysis project Ga0335073, IMG submission 207093) | Soil microbial communities from Loxahatchee National Wildlife Refuge, Florida, United States - Lox_Sample_2.2 | ecosystem: Environmental > Terrestrial > Soil > Wetlands | place: USA... | reverse complement strand
TCGCATCCGCCGGAGCACTTACCCCGATACGCCGCTTCCGCCCGACGAGCCCGCCGGAGAGAATCCGCCGGACGGCGCTGTCATCGACTATTCGCTTCCGTCCCCTGTCAGCGGTCCGGTAACGCTGGAGATCCTCGATTCCGCAGGCAAAGTGGTGCGCCGCTACTCGAGTGCTGACCAGCCTGAGCCGACGCACGAAGAGCTGGCCAGGCAGCTCATTCCGCTTTACTGGCTGCGCATGCCGGCAACGCTGCCCGGGGGCGCCGGAATGCATCGCTGGGTGTGGGACCTGCGTTATGCGCCGCCGGTCGCAACACACTACGAGTACCCAATCTCGGCGGTGCCGCACGATACGCCACGCACGCCGCAAGGGGCGCTGGTGCTGCCTGGCGACTACACCGTCCGCTTGACCGTGAACGGGCAATCGCAGACTGTTCCGCTGGTCATCAAAATGGATCCTCGCGTTTCGGCGTCGAGAGCCGATCTCGAGAGCCTGTTCAAACTCGATTACGAACTCTATGAAATGGTCACGAGCAGTTCCAAGGCCGCGCTGGAGGCGCATTCCGCGCGAGAACAGATTGAGAATGACGCCAAGAGTGCGTCGCCCGAATTGAAGTCAACACTGGAAGGGCAGGACAAGCAGATCGGCGCGGCGCTCAGCGGCGAGGAGAGACCCGGAGAAACCGAGCGGGCGCCCGGCCTCGACGGAGTTTCCAGCGAAGCTTCGGCCCTCTATACGGAAGTCGATCAGGTGGATGCGGCGCCCACAATCGCACAGCAAAATGCCGCGGCGCATCTAAGCGAAGAGTCGCGTGAAGTGTTGCGCAAATGGGAGACTCTGAAGTCCGCGATACCGGACTTAAATCGCAGGCTGGGCGCCGAACACCTGCCAGCCATCAATCTCGAGCAGAGTCCCGCAACCATGCCGGAGGACGGCGACGAAGACTGACTTGCAGGGGTCTTTCGAGCGCGGCGAAGGCAGTGGCGGCTCTCAAATTCGTTGCATAATTCAGAGGAGCCGAGCCGCAGATCCTTCGTCGCTTCGCTCCTCAGGATGACAGTGCGTTTATGCCCCGAACTTCGGGGACAGGGCACTAAGCCGTTATTCACGCCGCGCCAAACGTCGTGAGAACGGGCCTATTTCTTGCGCGCCGATCGCTTCGGAGCGAAGCTGGAAACCAGCTTTTCCAGTTCCGCGACCCGCTCCTTCAGCTTGTCCACTTCCTCTGCGTGTGCTTGCGCTGCATTTCCGGCGCCGGCTTCGTGCGCATCCGCGCGGGGAGCGGCAGGTGGAGGCCCGCCCGCGCCGGATCGAGGCGCATAAGGGTTCTGCATAAATTCGAAGGGATTCAGCGGCGGAGCCATCGCCCGGTAGGTGTTCTGGTAGATATCGAGCATCGCCTTCATATACTTCAGCGCGCTCTCCTGGCTGGCACGGCTCGATGCCACGACCATCTGGCGTAAAACGTCCAGCGGGAAGTTGGAATCCGGGGTCTTGGCGTCCTCGACAATGATCTGGGTGAGGATGAGGCGCGTTATGTCTTCCCCTGACGCGGCATCGACCACCCGCACGTCGTCGCCGCGCTGCAGTATCTGCGCCACCTCTTCGAGATTCACGTACCGGCTGTTGGTAGTGTCGTAAAGCCGGCGATTCTCGTATTTCTTGATCACAACCGTCTTGGGCGCCATGGTTTTCACATTTTACCGCTTGACTTCCTGGCGAATCGGCGTATTCTGAATTTGTGCTGCGTCGCAGCATCAAATGCAGCAAGACACGTGAGAGGGACGCTATGATCGCATCCAAGAAAGCACCCAATGAGCCGGTGGAGACCGTCGTCGCGGAGAAGCCGGATGTCGTCGAGTCTGTGGTCGCGCTGTACACCAAGGGGGTGGAGCGCCTGGCCGAGGTTCAGAAGAAGAGCATCGACCTTGCCGCGCGGCAGAACGCCGACCTGATCAATAGCTGGAAGAAATTCGCCGAAATGGCGCCGGGCGGTCCCGGATTCCCGATGCTGGACCTGGCAGCCAACGCCTTCGAGCGCTTTGCCGAGACTCAGAAGGGCGCAATCGACCTGGTGGTGGAGCAGAGTCACGCACTGGCAGGTTTGGCCAGGGAGCGCACCTCCACGGCAAAGGAAGGCGCCGTTTCGTTTGTCCGGGAGATGGTGGAGCGCTCGGTTACGACGCAGAAAAAAGCAATCGACACTTCAGCGGCGCAGAGCAAGGCGGCTTTCGAGACCGCCAAGCAGCAGTTCGGACTCAAGGGCACGCCGGCTGAAGCTGCCGCTGACTCGTTCCAGCGTGGAGTCGACACCCTGGTGGAGACTCAGAAAGAGATTCTGGATATCGCCGCCAAGCCGTTCAATGCCGTGCATTGACCTCAAAGAGGGAGCACCGGCGACGAGTGCCGCGCCCTGGCCGCATCGGGATTGCAACCGCTTCCGCCGCTAGCGCGGGATTGCGATTCGACGGCCTGCACAGGTGTATGCTTTGGATGACTTGCGGAAGGGGAGTTCGCTCATGGGTGAAGGTACGGGAGAAAACTCCAAGCCATTCGATCCTTTCGATCCGCTTCGCGGCGTGCGCGATGCGTACCTCGACGCCATGGCCAAATCGATGATTGAGGCGGTGAATAGCGAGGGTTATGCGCAGGCGACCGGGGCCATGCTCGATACGTATCTCACCGCCTCGGCGCCCTTTCGCGATGCTCTCGAGAAATCCATGGTCCACGCACTCGAGAAGCTTTCTTTGCCTTCGCGGCAGGAACTGGCTGTGCTGGCCGAGCGCTTCACCAATGTGGAGATGCGGTTGGACGACATGGACGCCAAGCTGGATGAGATCGCGAAACGGTCTGCGGCGGCGGAGGCTGCGCCGAGGCCCGGCCCCCCTGAATCCGCCAGGAGTGCGGCCCGCCCGGCGGAACCTGCGAAGGCCGCGCAGGCGCCAGGCCATGCAACCCAAAAACGAGCTGCCGCGCGCAAGGCGAACTCCGCGCGACCACAAGCCTCAAGAAAGAGTGGGAGGTAGACATGGCCCAGGCTGCGGTTGCTCCCGATCAATTGTCGATCCTCGAGGGACGGCTGCGAACTCTCGGAAAGGTGATGACGACCAAGGCCTTGATCGCGCAAACGCCCAAGCAAATAGTTTGGACGCTCAACAAGGCAAAGCTTTATCGCTATGTTCCCGTAGTACCGTCGGAAAAGCGCCATCCCATTCCCCTGCTTCTCATCTTCGCCCTGATGAATCGCCCCTACATTCTCGATCTCCGCCCCGGTCATAGCTTTGTCGAGTACATGGTAAGCCAGGGCTATGACGTATACCTGCTCGACTGGGGATCTCCGGGGTTGGAAGACCAGCAGCTGAAATTCGACGACTATGTGCTCGACTACATGCCCAGGGCGATTCGCAAGGTCAAGGCGCTCTCCGGCGTTGAAGAGTTCAGCATGCTGGGATGGTGCATCGGCGCGATCCTAACTACGATCTACGCTGCGCTGCGCCCGGACGACGGCCTGCGCAATCTGCTGCTGTTGACCGCGCCGTTGGATTTCTCGAATCCACACGGGTTGACTTTTGCCCGCTGGGTCGACGAGAGATATTTCGACGTAGAGAAGGTGCTGGCCGCATTCGGCAACATGCCGGGCGAGATGATCGACTACGGCGCCAAGGCGCTCAAGCCGGTGGAGAATTACATCCTCAACTACTGCAAGCTGTGGGACAACCTGGACGATCCACGCGCGGTGGAATCGTGGCACGCCATGAACACGTGGGTCACGGACAACATACCGATGGCCGGCGGCGCGTTTCGCCAGCTCATCGTCGATCTGTACCGTAACGACCGCCTGATGAAGGGCGAAATGATGATTCGCCGGGAGCGGGTCGACCTGAAACGACTGCGCGCGAATCTGCTTACCGTTATCGCCGAGGGCGATCACATCACCCCACCCTGCCAATCGGAGGCAATCCTTTCAAAGATTGGCAGCAGCGACAAAAATCTGCGCCGCCTCCCCGGAGGCCATATCGGCATGATGGCCGGCAGTGGCGCGGAGAAGCGAACCTGGCCGCTGATCGACAATTGGCTTGGCACGCGCTCCCGGTAACAGCGCAGAAGCTGCTACATGTGCACGCCTCCGTTCACGTTAAGCTGCTGGCCGGTGATATAGTCGCCATCGCAAACCAGGAAGGCTACCGACTTGGCGATCTCCTCCGGCTGCGCGAATCGCCGCATCGGAATCCTCGCCTTGATCTGTTCAAGCACGTCGGGTGGCACGGCGTTGAGCATGTCGGTTTCGGTAAAGCCCGGCGCCACTACATTGGCGGTGATATTGTGCCTCGCCAGCTCCAAGGCAAGAACTTTGGTGAAGGCAATGATGCCGCCTTTGCTGGCTGCATAGTTTGCCTGGCCAAAGTTGCCGGCCTGTCCTGAAAACGACGCGATGTTGACGATGCGGCCGAATTTCTGCTCAATCATCGATGGGATCGCCGCGCTGGTGCAGAAATAAGTGCCGTTCAGATTCGTGTCGATGACCTCGATCCAGTCGTCATCGGCCATCTTGCGGATGGACTTGTCGCGCGTGATTCCCGCATTGTTGACGAGGATATCGATCCGCCGGAAAGAGTGCAGCACCTCGGTCACGACCCTTCGGGCATCGAACTGGTCGGAGATGTCGCCTTGAAACAGGTGACTCACCCCGCCGTCATAGCGGATCGCATCGCGGACGACCTCGGCGTCGACCAGGCCTGAACGGAAGTTGATGGCAATGGTGGCGCCACGATTTGCTAGTTCGATGGCGATCGCGCGGCCGATGCCGCGGGATGCGCCGGTGATGAGGGCGACCTTACCCTCGAGAGACTTCGAAACCGGGACAATCGTTTCTGTGAGTACTGCAACGTCCATACAAATCCTCCTTTCTTCAGGGAACCCGTCGACAAGTTGATAATTCGAGCCATACGGGCCTCGTAAAACCCGGCAAGATCAAGATCCCTTGGGGAATGCCGGATGGGGAATCATTAAGAGACCCCTCAGTTCATGGCTTCAAAGATTGCGGCGATTCCTTGACCGCCGCCGATGCACATTGTTACCAGTGCGTAATGCCCGCCAATCCGGCGCAACTCGTGCAGGGCCTTTACCGTTACGATTGCGCCGGTAGCGCCAATGGGATGCCCCAGAGAGATTCCGCTCCCGTTGGGGTTTGTCTTCTCCGGGGGAAAATCAAGCTCGCGCCGCACCGCGAGCAACTGCGCAGCGAAGGCCTCATTCAGCTCAATTACGTCGATTTGCGCCCTACTCAGCCCGGTTCGCCGGAAGAGTCTCCGCACCGCAGAAACGGGTCCGATGCCCATAAAGCCAGGCTCGACGCCGGTTATGGCGAAGTCGACCAGCCGGGCCAGCGGCTTGAGCCCCCGTTGCTCCGCTGCCTGCCGCTCCATCAGCACCACCGCCGCCGCGCCGTCATTGATGCTGGAAGCGTTGCCCGCGGTTACTGTGCCCGCTTTATCGAAGGCCGGCCTCAGCTTGGCAAGGCTCTCCAGCGTAGCGTCGGACCGCGGCGATTCGTCGACCGCGAATGGTGTGGTCCCGCCTTTGATCCTTAGTTCGACGGGAACGATCTGCTCGGTAAACTTGCCGGCGCGGGTGGCTTCGGTTGCGCGGCGGTGGCTCTCCACGGCCAGTTCATCCTGCTCTTCCCGCGAGATTCCGAATTTCCGGGCAACATTTTCCGCCGTCACCCCCATGTGCACTTCATTGAACGGATCGGTGATCGAGGCGACAAGGGCGTCGACGGCGGTGGTGTCGTTGAGGCGGGCTCCCCATCGCATGGCCGGCAGCCAGTACGGAGCGCGGCTCATCGACTCGGCGCCGCCGCCGATCGCCGCATCGGCATCGCCGTGCACGATTGCCTCAGCGGCAGTCAGGATCGCCTGCAGCCCGCTGCCGCAAAGGCGGTTGAGCGTGAGCGCGGGAGTTTCCACCGGCAAGCCGCCGCGCAACGCCGCAACCCGCGAAAGATACATGTCCTTGGCGTCGGTGTGAATCACATTTCCGAACACGACGTGGCCGATTTCTTTTGGTTGCAGGCCGGAGCGTTGCACGCTCTCCTGTACAACCCTGGCCGCCAGTTCGCTGGGCGGAACATCTTTCAGTGCGCCTCCGAATTTGCCTATGGCCGTGCGTACCGCGCTCAAAATTACGATCTCCCGATTCATGATGGTTCTGATCCTTTCGGCATCGAGTCCGCCCAAGCTGCTCGTGCCACCGTTTTGGCGGGCTCGCGCAAGGCTGACCTTAGAGACACGCGTCGCAGCCCTCACCTACCAGGCAATCGCGGTGTGCAGCCCGTTTCGGGTGATTCAGGATGCGTCTTGCCGTCCGGCCCGATTTTGATTCCAGCGTGGGGGTAGCTTCCCGGCTGTGGGGAAAGTGAAGACCCGGGGGCTCTCCCGACAGAAGAGATTGCGACCGTCGCTGCAAGAGAATGGCTGGGACTTTCTCCGCAGTGCATGAAGCAAATTTCGAGCAGCAGGCGATGAACCGTGCTTCATTGCGATGTCCAATTCCCAGCTGCCTCAATGAGCAGCTAAGCGGACATTGATCGGTTGATTGGAATGCTCTCACTCTGCTCAACAGCGGAGATGTGACGCCTGTCACGACTCGACACCGCCCCGTGAATTTATTTAGTGATGCCGCCATGCCCTGTCCCGCAGATGGGGGATGGACATTTTTGCGACGCAGCAATTATTATGCTGCGTGGCAGCAAGACGCTTGCGGCCCACGAGGTGGAGAATCATGGAATCTGCTGTCTTCGAGAGTAGACCGGAGAGCGTATCGGAGATGCCGTTCAGTTTGGAAGGCAAAACCGCGGTCGTTACCGGGGCTGGCCGGGGAATCGGCCGGGCCATCGCCAAGAGGCTGGTCGCCGCCGGCGCCAGCGTGATGGTGAACGATCTGGACGAGGCAATGCTGCAGGAGACGGAGAAAGTGCTGGCGCAGCCGGAGCGCGTGCGTCACAACAACGCCGACCTCACCGACGCCGCTGCCCCCGATGCGATCGTGCAGGCGACCCTGGCCGCCTTCGGTTCCATCGATATCATCGTGAACAACGCCGGCTACAGCTGGGACAATGTCATCCAGAAGACCACCGATGAGCAGTTCAAGGCCATGCTGGATATACATATCGTGACGCCGTTCCGGCTGCTTCGCGCCGCCTCCACCTTCATTCGCGAAACGGCCAAGAAAGAGATCGCCGAATCTCGTCGCGTGATGCGCAAGGTGGTCAACATCACTTCGATTGCCGGGACGGACGGCAATCCCGGACAGGCCGGCTACTCATCCGGCAAGGCCGGCGTGATCGGCCTGACCAAAACCTTGGCCAAGGAATGGGGCCGCTACAACGTCAACGTAAATTGTGTTGGATTCGGTCTGATTGAGACGCGCCTGGTGCAGCCGCTCGACGCGGCCGGCGCCCACATGGAAATGCACGGCCACCAGATTCGCCTGGGCGTCCAGCCCAGCCTGCTGGATTCAGTGAAAAGCGCCTGCCCCCTGGGACGACTGGGCACGCCTGAGGAGGCTGCGGGTGCAGTGCTGTTCTTCTGCTCGCCGCTCTCGGACTATGTGACCGGTGAGGTCCTGATCTGCAGCGGAGGGCTGCACTTTTAGCAAGCCGCGGAGAGACCGATCATCGCATCGCTTCGCAAGTCGAAGACTCTGAATGGGCAGGCCCTTCAGCCGTGCGACAAGAAACCAATCTAATGCCGGGCTCTTTAGCCCCAGAGGGAACGGCAGGCACACAGAAACGCCGAGCACCTGCGCTATCGCAATTCCTGAGTAGCTGTATCCCGAAACCGCCGCAATCAAGTCGACGCGACCCCAGGGAGCGGCGACCCTTCGACAAAGCCCAAGAGGACACAGCAACTCAGGAATTGCCCTAGCCACCAGGTTCAGGACATTCTTCAATGGCCCTGAGGGGAATGTGTCAATGCGCAGGCCTTAGAACCTGCAAAAACCGCGACCTCGAAGGCCTCTTCGGAGTCTGCCTGTTTAGCAAACAGATATTCTTCTTCGACGAGCCAGTAGACCTCCAGCCAATGATCCAGGCTGCACTCGCTGCCGGAATCGTAGGAGTTGGGCCTGGGCTTCTCGTGAGCGTGGGAATGATGAACTGATTCAGCACTGGGTGAATGCTGCATGCCTCTCCTCCTGAGCGAGCCTCAATGCCTCGGCCGGTATTTCCGCGGCACCCAGGAGAGCACCTTGGGCCGCTCCTCTTCTGTGCTGGTCGTCACATTTCTCTTCCGGCACCGCCTTCGTTAGAAATGAAGTCTCGTTCGCCTATCCTGTGCGGTCGCAGACGGCTGCCCGCTCGGCCCTCCGTCACCGGTCTCCGGAGAAACTCTCCAGCCCTTCAGCGGCGCGCCTTCGACCTGACCTAAGTCATCTGCCGGCGGGTTTGTATTCCGATTCAATGAATACGCGCCCGCGAGGAGTTTGGATTGCATAAATTCCTCCTTTTATTTATCGCCGCTCAACAATCCAGGGCAGGGGCTGCAACGTATTCAAGGAAACGAACGGCGAGCCCCTGAACTTCTCCCAAACTACTCCGCCCGATTCAGGACCTCCCGTTCTCCAATGCAGCTAACCCAACTTGGAGAACCGCCATGTCAACACTGAAGCCCGCAGTTGGACTCGCCCTGAGTCTCCTCCTCGCTTTGCCCCCCGGCGCATTTGCATCCAGTCATCGCGAGGCCCCCATCACCGCGCTGGATCACGCGGCTGACATTACCGATTTTTATGCCTTTGTCAGCTACGATCATCCCGACCGCGTTACCTTCATCATGAATGTGGACCCGTTTCTGCAACCCAGCAATGGACCGAACTATTTCCCGTTTGACCCATCGGTGGTGTACCGGATCCTGATCGACAACAAACATACGGCGCTGCCGGCCGTGATCTTCCAGTTTCAGTTTCAAACCAACATCCGAGATGCGGGGCTTCCGGTCGGATTCGCAGGCGCAGGCAACGGTGTCGATGCCCCGAAAAACTCGCCCGCGCCGGTCAAACCCGGTACTCCCATCGTGCCACCGGCAATTACGTCCTTGAGCGGCGCCGGTGCGGCGGGCCTGAGTCTGCAGCAGACCTTTACCGTGAGCATGATCAAGGATGGCAAAACCATCGCTCTGACGAATACCAGCGGCAGCCCGTTGATCGCCGTTCCCAGCAATGTAGGCCCGCGCACCATGCCGGACTACGATGCCCTGGCCGCCGAGGGCATCTATAACCTGCACGGCCGCGGCGTCTCCGATGTCCGTGTCTTCGCCGGCACGGTGGCAGACCCCTTCTTCATCGACCTTGGCGCAACCTTCGACAGTCTGAACTACCGCGCCGGCACCGGTGTTGAAGCCCTCACACCCCAACAGGATGCCAATGATCGGCTTGATTCGGCACCCGATTCGGTGGCTGGATTCGACGTCAACACCATCGCCATTGAAGTGCCCATCGCGCTCCTGACCAGCGATGGAAAGCTCCACGAGGCCACGGATCCGAAGGCAACGATTGGCAGCTGGGCCACCACCTCCAGATCCGAGATCACCATTCGCGAATCTCCCACGCCGGTGCAGAACCTCGGCAACCTCGCCCAGGTGCAGCGCCTCGGCAATCCGTTAATCAACGAACTGGTCATCGGTACGGGAAGCAAGGATTACTGGAGCATGTCGCAACCGGTGAATGACAGCCAGTTTGCCGCATTCGACCTCGACCCTCTCATTGCCAGAGTGTTCAATGCGGTCTACGGATTCAACATACCCGCCCCGCCACGCACTGATCTGCTGCCGCTAGTCACCTACGCCCCCCCGATTGCTCCGAGCGGCACTCCGGCGGGGCCAATCGCGGACCTGCTGCGGCTCAACACCGGTGTTCCTCCTGCGTCCAAAGAACATCGCAAACGGCTGGGCCTGATCGCCGGTGACGCCGCCGGGTTCCCCAATGGCCGCCGTCTTACCGACGATGTGGTCGACATTGTTGAGCGAGTAGCCATCGGCGGCGTTTTGGTGAAAGGCTTCGATGTCGCGCCCAATAACCTGCTCGGCGATGGCGTCAACGCGCCCGACGTACCGACGCAGGAGACCTTTCCGTATGTTCACTTCGCGTACAGCGGGCGCGACAGCCGTCACATCAGTCCCGGCGATCCCACTGGCTGCGGAGATCAGCCAACCGCGAACAGTTCACAGAATTCGGATGCCCCGCCACTGAACCAGGGCGGCCCCTCAGCTTGCCCCGACTAGGCCTCTGACCGTTTGTTCCTGTACCAGCCTGGGTGCCCCAGGCCTCGATTTTGAGACCTGGGATACCACTAAGCATCAAGAGCAAATTCGCTTGGTGAGAGAGCTGACTTCAAATCCAAACGCTCGAACATAACCCGGTTCTCCGCGCGGAAACCATCTTTACGCAGAGAGACAGGTGCAATTGCTAACAGGGAAAAGGCTCATCATGAAATCGCTGCCGGCAACGCTCTTCATTCTTGGTGTCTTCATCTGTGGCCCGGGGTTCGCCCAGCAAGCGGCGCAGTCTCCAGTGGATCAGGGGGGCGCGTCAACCGAGGCGACCGCACAGGAACAGACTCCCGCCCTGCGAAGCATCTCGGAGGCGAAGCTGCAGATCAAATCGGATCCCAAAAAGGCGCAGGCCTACAACGAACTCGCACTTGCCTATCTGCGGCGCGCCCGTGAAACTGCCGATAACACGTACCTGAAGGATGCCGAAGCCGCTCTTACTCAAGGCTTGAAGCTTGCCCCGGACGACTTTCAGTTAAAAAAGGCGCAGGTGGCGCTTCTATTGAGCCGTCATGAATTCGCGGAGGCAAGAGAACACGCCACCATTCTCCATCGCCAAAGACCGGACGATGTGATGACCTATGGATATCTCGCCGAGGCGGACATGGCTCTCGGCGATTATCCAGAAGCAGAGAAGAATGCCCAATGGATGATGAATCTGCGGCCCAACAATACTCCCGCTCTGCTCGTGGGCGCAAAGCTGCGCATGTCATTCGGGGACACGCAGGGAGCCATCCAGTTTCTCGGCCGGGCATACTCACAGACGTCGCCCACCGAATTGGAGGAGCAGGCATGGATACTGAACGAGATTTCGTCGATCCAAATCGAATCGGGCCAGAGCGACGCGGCCGAGCGAACCTTGGAGCGAGCCGAGCAGCTCTTTCCTGATTATCCGTACACCACGGAGAATCTGGCGCGTGTTCGCTCCTCCCAGAATCGAGCCGGCGATGCGGTTCAGCTATTGACGCAGGCCTCGTCAATTGACCGCGATCCGCACATCCTCTATGAGTTGGCGAAAGCGCAGGATGCTGCGGGCCGGCGCGAGAACGCACGCGCCACGTATGCGCAATTCGAGAGTCTTGCGGACGGGCCCGGAACCGCAACCGACCGGTCAAAGCTCGACCTCATCCTGATGTACGCCGAAGACCCCGCCACCGCGCATCGGGCGTTGAAGCTCGCGGAGCAGGCAATCGAAGCGCGGCAGGATGTGTGGACCCTGAATGCCTACGCCTGGACGCTCTATGCCAATGCGAATTATTGCGACGCTGATGCCGCCATACAAAAGGCCATCGCAGTTGGAATCCGGAGTGCGCAAATCTACGACCACGCCGGCCACATCGCGCAGAAGCTCAATCACGATGCCGACGCAGCCAGATACTTCAAGCTGTCGATTCAAACAAATCCTGCATCCGAGTATGCTTCCGACGCGCTTAAGTCCGCAGGCCTTGTCAGCCTCGCGACTGACGGCAGACAGAACGATTTTCAGGCGGCGGCCAGCCTCGATCCGGCCGCGGCCGCTCCATCGAGGGAGCCACTCATCCAACCGAATCCTCAGACTCTGATGACCACGTCAGTAAACATTGGGATGACCAGGTCCACTCCCGCCTTTGCTCCTGTGCCGGAGGCTCTGCTGACGCCTCAACCAACCGCAACCGGCCGCCTCATCAAGAGCGCTCAGTCGATAGTCTCTCGTAATCCGGAGGACGCCGCAGGATATGCGGGACTGGGCGCCGCATATTTCCAGCGCGCCCGGGAGACCGGCGATGTAAGTGACTATCAGCTCGCTGAAGAGTCACTCAAGAAATCGCTCGACCTTGTCTCCACGGACTTCTCGGCAGACACAGCCTTTGGAACGATGGCAGAGGTCTGTATGGGCGAACATCGCTTTGCCGACGCGCTCAGTTATGCGCAGAAGGCGCTGTCGCTTGGCACCGGCGACGTCTCGCCGTTCGCCATTGCCGGCGACGCCTACGCGGACATGGGCGAGTACGACAGGGCCGCCGATGCATATGGCCGCTTGTCGCCGCAGAACATGACGCTCTCTCCGCGTGCCGCATACGCGCGAGACAGCCGGCTTGCCTATCTCAAGTTCATTGCGGGCGACACTGCCGGGGCCATCGGCTTGATGAAGACCGCAGTCACGGAAGGAGTCGAAGCTCAACTCCCCAGCGAAAACCTGGCCTGGCTTTACTACGAGCTGGGAGAATTCGAGACCCAGGCAGGCGACTCGGCCTCGGCCGATGCGGCTTACCGGGCCGCACTGAACACTCATCCGGGAGACTATCGCGCATTGGCCGCGCTGGCCAGGCTCAGGGCGAACATTGGCCGATATACGGAGGCCATTGCACTTTACCAGAGGGCTATTGCCGTAGTTCCCATGCCGATCTTCATCGCGGAGCTCGGAGATCTCTACACAAAGACCGGGAACCTCGCGGAGGCGCGAAAGCAGTATGCGCTGGTCGAGTACATAGGATTGCTCGGGCATATCAATCAGGTGCTGCACAATCGCGATCTGGCGATCTTCTATGCCGACCACGACCTGAAGCTGCCCGAAGCTCTTCGCCTGGCTCAAAAGGAACTTGAAGTCCGCCATGACGTCTACACCTGGGATGCACTGGCCTGGGCTCTTTACAAGAATGGAAAGCTCGAAGAGGCCGCCGAGGCAAGCGAGAAAGCCATGCGCTTCGGAACGCGGGACCCCCTTCTCTTGTTTCATGCCGGGATGATTGCAGAGGGCCTGGGGCGGCGCGAGCAGGCCCTCGGCGAACTTAAGGAAGCGCTCAATATCAATCCGCATTTCCACCTTATCTACGCCGGCGAGGCGCAATTGAGACTCACCGCGCTGGAAGCGCAGTCCGCGGCAAAGAAGGGTTCGGACGACCATGGCCGCTAGAAGGTTGGGTAAATTCTCATTGCTGCTGTTCGCATTGGGCCTTTGTCGATTGGCATCGGCTCACCCCATGGGCAACTTCAGCGTGAATCACTACTCCAAAATCATCCTGGAGAACGACCGGATCCAGATTCGATATTTCATCGATCTGGCAGAAATCCCCACATACCAGGAGCTGCAACAAGCGAATATCGATGCAACGGGAGTAAATCCGAATTCCGCGGCGGTTATCGACTACATTGCTTCTAAAGGCGCGGAAATGGCGCGCGGCCTGGTGCTCGATTTGAACGGCAAGGCGGCTCCCTTGCGCCTGGTCTCCAGCGGGGTCATCTTCCCTCCGGGTGCGGGTGGCCTGCCCACAATGAAGATGGGATTCGTCTACGAAGCGGCTTACCCAGCGTCTTCATCAGAGGCAGGCACGCGCTTAAGTCTCCATTTTGCAGATAACAACTACCCAGGGCACAGCGGCTGGAAAGAGATTGTTGCTGTCGCACCTGCAGAAACGTTACTGCACAGCTCGGTTCCAGCAACCGATCGCAGCGGTGAGTTGAGTAACTATCCCGTGGGCCTGCTGACCAGCCCTCCCCAGGATCTGGAGGCCTCATTGGTAGTCGCCCGGTGGCTGCCTCCAGTTTCTGTCAGCGTTGATAAGGCCCCGGTACCCTCGCAGCAGTCCGCCGCGCCGGCGCCCACGCTGAATCGTCCCAAGGTCAACGCTGGAGCTGTGAGAAACCGTGTCCCGGATTCCCCCATCACAAGCGCAGCCTGTTCTTCGCGGCGTGCGCCGGAGAAGCTGTATCTCCAGGCCAACCGGCAGCAGACCCCACGAAGCAGATTCACGGAATTGATTCAGGCTCAAAAACTGAGTCTATGGTTCCTGTTTACGGCGGCAGTCATTGCCATCGGGCTGGGCGGCCTGCACGCGCTGGAGCCGGGACACGGCAAGACCATTGTTGCCGCCTATCTCGTCGGATCCAAGGGAACAGCGCGCCACGCGATCCTTCTCGGTGTAATCGTTACCGCGTCGCACACGGCCGGAGTTTTCGCCCTCGGGGCCATCACCTTGTACGCTTCGCGCTACATCGTGCCCGAACAACTCTATCCCTGGCTGGGCGCTCTATCCGGGCTCACGATAGCCGGGCTGGGCTGCTACATGCTCCTGCGCCGGCTCAGCGGCACCGCGGCGGACCACTCTCATGCACCCGGCTCATCCCATGCTCATTGGATGTTCTGGAAGCGTCCGGCAGATGGAGACGCGTATACCGATCCGGCCGGAAGAAATGCAGATCCGGCACAATCCGTAAGTCTGACTCAGCTTTTCGCCCTGGGCATCACCGGCGGAATTATTCCCTGTCCGGCCGCTCTGGTCGTGCTCTTGAGTGCATTCGCGCTTCACCGCATTGGCCTGGGTTTCTTTCTCATCGTGGCCTTCAGTGTTGGGCTCGCCTCCTTTCTAATCGGGTTTGGCATGTTGATGGTCTACGCGCGGCGTTTTATGACCCGAATACAGATCGATGGTCCGCTCACCAGGCGCTGGCTCCCCGCCGCGTCCTCGGCATTCATCGCCGTCCTTGGACTGATACTGACAATTCAAGCACTTTCATCGCTTCACTTCGACGCGCATTTTCTTTCAAAAGAGAGACTGGGACCCGTCTTGTTCGTTACCGGTCTGGGCCTGATCCTCGGAATGCGGCATTCTACCGATGCCGATCACGTGGTTGCCATTTCAACCATCGTCAGCAGGCAGCGGAGCATTCGCAACGCCGCCTTCATTGGCTTGGTCTGGGGTATGGGTCACACTATCACGATCTTAATCGTCGGCTCATTGATCATCCTTTTCGGCGTCCGGATTCCGCCTCGCGTGGGCCTGTCGATGGAGTTCAGTGTCGCAGTCATGCTCGTCCTCCTCGGTGTCTTGAATCTAAGCGGCATCATGCAGAAGATAGGGACCTATTTCTCTCCGAAAATCGCCAATCCAATAAATGGGCCTGCCACTCATCAGGCAGGAACAGCAATGGACGGAACCGAGAAGTTCGTACGGAATTCCATTGGCCGTTTCGGTCTCTATCAGTGTTTGAGACCTTTGATCATCGGACTCGTTCATGGACTGGCCGGGTCGGCAGCGGTCGCGCTATTGGTGCTTACTACGATCCACAACCCTGTCTGGGCAACGGTCTATCTGCTCATCTTCGGTGCTGGAACCATGATCGGGATGATGCTCATGACAACGGCAATCGCCCTTCCCCTCTCGTTCGCCGGGGATCGCTTCAAAAGGCTGAGCCATTATTTCGGAGTCACATCGGGGATGGTAAGCCTTTGTTTCGGCTCATTCCTCGTCTATCAGCTTGGCTTTCTCGGAGGGCTTTTTGCCGCCCATCCTCAATGGACGCCAAGATAGCCTTGCCGGCCTTCCCATTTCCATGATCGAGATGACCGCTACCGGAACGGCAAGACGAGTTCTTGCCTTACACACAACTCCAATTAAAGAAAGCAAAGCGACTTGCTATTTCTGATTTGCCATCGATTCGCGTGGGTAAAGGCTATCTGCGGATAGCGCAGCCTGGGGAAGGAGTCTATAGCCGTCGCGCGTCCGTATGCGATACTTCTG
>Ga0335073_10006998_pt1 | contig 15825 bp, 10 predicted proteins | sample Lox_Sample_22_FD_207093 | JGI IMG/M metagenome (GOLD analysis project Ga0335073, IMG submission 207093) | Soil microbial communities from Loxahatchee National Wildlife Refuge, Florida, United States - Lox_Sample_2.2 | ecosystem: Environmental > Terrestrial > Soil > Wetlands | place: USA... | reverse complement strand
TGCCGATCGCGCTGCGCGATTATGGTTGCCGGGATTTCACTTCTTCCGCACGGGCTTGGCGACTTTCTTGGCGGCTTTGCGAGCGGGGGATTTGGGCGCTGACTTTGTTGGCGGCCTTCGAACGACGGGTTTTGGCTCCTCGCGCAATTGCTGTGCTGCTTGCCGCTCCAGCGCCTTGGTGACGACATAACCCATCTCGGCCATGGGCGCTGGTTTGCCGGTCCAAATCTCGAATTGCCGCGCGCCCTGCTGGACAAACATCTCCAGGCCGGGAATGACTTGGATCTCCCGGGCGCGGGCCATCCTGATCAAAGGGGTTTCGGCGGGGCTATACACCAGGTCGAAAAGGTATTTGGTGTTCAGCTCGTTCTCGTTCAGCGGACTCTGCTTGCTGCCGTTCATGCCCACCGGCGTCGCATTGATGATGACATCGAACTGCTGTTTGGCGACGTCGGCGCGCTTGAGGTATTTCACTTTGGCCTGGCGCGCCAGGGCCTGCGCCTTTTCCGGCGTGCGATTCGTAAGAAAAACCTCAGCGCCTTTGGCCTTCAGTCCGAACGCCCCGGCTCGCGCCGCGCCCCCGGCGCCGGCGATGAGGATTCTCGCCCCCGAAAGATTTAGCCGCTGCTCCAGCGGGGCCACGATTCCGGCGACATCGGTGTTAAATCCATAGAGCTGTCCGCCCGCGCCGCGCACCACGGTATTACAAGCTCCGATCTGCCGCGTGAGCGCATCGGAGTTCTCCAGCGCTTCCAGAACCTGCTGCTTGTAAGGCATCGTCACGCTAAGCCCACGAATCGGAATCTGGTGGACGCAGGACAGCAGGTCCGGCAAGCTTTTCGCGTGCAGTGCGAGGTAAACCGCGTTTACGGTTTCGCGGCGGAAGGCTGCGTTCATCATCACCGGCGAGAGCGAATGGGCGATGGGGTCGCCGACCACGCCATAGACCTGCGTGGCCTGGTCGACCATCTCGATGCGATAGACATCGCGCAGCTCGCTGGCGGGAACCTGGCCGGGAGCGGTCTCCTCGCCCCGCATCGCGGATCCAAAGGTAAACACGCTGCCGGCGCGCACCCCCAGAACGCGGCTGATGATGCCCTGCTCTCCCATGCACACGCCCACCATCTCGTGGCTGCTGGTATGGGCTTCGAGAAACTTCATCATCACCACGTTGTCATGGAGATTGACCGCGGTCGCGACCACTTTGTAAAAGTCAGCCGGGAACTTGCTCATGGCGGCAAGCTGTTCGTCCAGCTTCCTGGTGGCGCGAAAATCGTGATACGAGATGATGAGCCCAATGCGGTCGTAAAGATGTTTCAGTTCATCGGGCTTAAGCGCTTGGGCGCTCTGAACCTCAAGGTCGGCCAGCGGGAACCCGATCTCGGCAGCCTTGCGCAGCACCGCCATCTGAGCGGTCACCGAGCCCTTGAACCGGCCGCCATTCGCTGCCCGCCGGCAAGTGGCAACAAAGGTCGCTTCGGGATGCAGCTCTATGAAATTTCTAAGCTTGGGAAGCCCAGCCAGAGGCTGGGTCAGATAGTCCAACCGCAGTTCGATGAAGGGGTTGTCGCGAACCACGGACTCGGCCCGCTCGATCATGGTGGCAGCATCGCCCCCCACGACCGCTATGCAAACCCGGGGCAGCCGGAAACGACGGATTCGAGATGCGTAAGCACTCGCAGACTCGCGCATGTAGCTGCCCGATGGTACAAATGCACAAAGAAAGTTGCAACACTCTTCTCATGACTCGCAAGCAAGAGTGCACACCAAGGTAAGAATCACGCCTGCCAACAGCCTCGTGTGAGGATGGCTGCGGTAAGCACCATGCGGTGCAGGGTTGGGGCACTCAGATGGACCGGTTCACGTCAAGCGGCAGGCTTGGCTAGAACCGCATCACTTCTTATCTTTGTTTCGAGCGCCTTTCTTACTGCTGGCAGCGAGTTCCTCGGGCTGGATCTGAACCTCGTTCTTTACGCTCCTGGCCCCATTCGCCTGCATCGCCAGACTCTCCGCATGCAGCGCATCCCACTTGGAAGGGGTCGTTCCCATGAGAGTTACCACCCCGTCCTCGACGCTGGCGTGGATAGAACTACCCTTCAAGGTAGCCAGTTTCTGTTCGACTTCCTTATCGATGTCGGAGTCGTTGACTGGCTTCCGCGAAATGCCAGTAACATCTGCGCCGGCGGCGACGACCGTGGAACGGAGCTTGCGCACGCTTGCGGCAATGCTGTGATACGAAACACCCAGCACGAAACTGACGGTCAAAACGCCGGCAATGCATGCATACACCAGGTTCTTGCGCGAAATGTTCCTGTCCAGGAACTGAAACTGGCCGTCCTTTGCTGCATTCTGCTCCGCAATGATGGCTTTAAGCCGGTCCAACTCCGCCTTGGCCGCCTCCAGCGAAGCCTCGGTAGCGAGCTGCTCGGCAGTTTTGTTCGGTTCGGCAGTTTTGTTCGGTTCGGCAGTTTTGTTCGGTTCGGCAGTTTTGTTCGGTTCGGCAGTCTTGTTCGGTTCGGCAGTCTTGTTCGGCTCGGCAGTTTTGTTCGGCTGGGCGATGGGCAAGGCCGCTGCGGGTTGCACTGGCTCGAGGTGCACGCTTTCCGAACCCGCCGCAGCACTGGCCGCTTGAGGCCCTCTCCGGTCGGCGGTGCGCTTGCGGCGCTCGGAAGCCGGTGGTGCGGGAGCTGGTCGTGCGATCAGGCGAAGGCTCGAATCGTCGAACGGGCAGATCTGAAATTGGTCAGGAAAGCTGGCGCCGCAATTGTCGCAACATTTCACATGCGGTCCGGCTGCTATGGCCTTGAAAAGAGCCGAATCGGCATCAAAGTCCGCGGCGGGTTGCCGATCGGCAGCGGCCTCGGTCGGGGTGACCAGGAGGGGGTCATTTGCGTCGGGCTCATGATGCGAGGACGGGGCCGCATCCTGACTTGTTTCTGATTCGGCTTTTTGCGCCAGCCCATCGGACTGGAGAGAGGCGGCGCCGGTAAGCTTTCGTGAGTAATGCCTGGACCGCGGAGCTGCGTCCATTTCGACTGACTCAGCCCATACCCGGGCGGTCTTTGCGGAAGCGTCTGTTTGTTGCGCCGCGGGTATCCAATAGCTTGCTTCCATCTCTCCCGCAAAGCGCTCAAGCGCGGGAAAGTCCTCGCGCAACTGTGTCAGGACCACCGCATCTTTCGCCTCCTCCAGGCCGAACGCCCAAGCCAGCCATGCGCTGGCACCCGGCCCAGGAAGCTCCTTCACCTCCTCGCAAGGTGCGGACTCAGCACGAAGCTCTTTGGTGGCATCGAGTCGAAGGGCTTCCAGTTCTTTCGTGCGATTAGCGAAGCGATGTTTGACCGAGCCGCTCTCAATCTCATCGAGCAGGCCCAGCAACTGATCCCGTCTTTGTTGGTTGCGCCTGACCTTGGCCGCGATTTCCCGTTCCAGTTCGTGGACCAACTGGCCCAGGGTTTTGCGATCGGTCCAACGCGCATCGGGACGTTCGGCGCGCACCATATCCCGCAGCTTTGTGGCGTGTTGACGGGCATCGTTCAGGATGCGCAGCAGGCGGTCGTCACTAATTTCCAGCCCAGCTCCCAGACATTCGATCTGGGCATGAACGGCCTCGAGACTCCCGTCAAGTTCTGCCAAGGCATATGAGAAGGGAGAAGACACTCAGCCTCCTTTCGCTCCTTCGGATCGTCATTCATCCTGCCTACGAGTAAGAACAGCCGATTCGTTGCCAGCACGTGACGAGAAGGAGTTTGCCTAAGCCAGGCGCAAGTGTGTCGGGCAATGATTAGTTGCTCTGTAGTCAATATTCTCTCAAGGTGGCAATTACCTCCAGCAAATTGTAGTGGTGCTGTTATTACGGCAGTAACTGAGGACCGACCAGAATCGCCAGTTACCCAGTTACCAAATCCTCGTGCCGGACGGGCTGGCCGAATCAGACGAGAGGCTGGCTTCGCGATTTCCGCTCCAGCCAGGCTCGGAATATCTCGTCGCAACGTCGCGCGACGGCACCCGAAGCAGCTCTTTGCTGCCTGCATTGCGCCGCCGCGGCTCGGTTCTTTTGAAGTGTCGGCCCGCGCCGAGGTCACTGCCGCACTCGCGGTCTTTTTGTTAGCCTTGCGCTATGACGAACCGCACCGAGCCAACCTACATCTACTCCGAGGCCCAGGTTGCCACCAAAAGCGATATTGCCCGCCGGTTCATCCACGCTCGCACGCGGTTGAACGAAAACGTGCACCGGGCCGACAACTTTCTGGTCAAGCGTTTTTACAACCTCGACCACAACACCTATCTGGAAGGCGCCCTGCCGGCCAAGTACAAAGAGCTGATGGGTTTGGTGGCCTCGGCTTGCCTGCGCTGCGATGATTGCATCAACTATCACATCATCCAGTCGTACAGGCTGGGTGTCACGCGCACCGAGCAGGAGGAGGCAATCAACGTCGCCCTTGTGGTGGGCGGCAGCATCGTCATTCCTCACCTGCGAAGGGCTTACGAGCTACTGACCGAGTTATACGGCGAACCCGCCGTTGTGGAGCCCTCTTAATCGCTTCTGCATTTGTGCTCCACTCCAAACAGTTATCGAAAGAAGAAAACTCGACGATACTGGCGTGCGCTTCTTAGCGTCTGGACCTGGAAGGTATCGCGCTCTGCATCGGCGGGCCGGTCACACCGAAAAGAAACTAACGGCACACCGGCAGGTGACGAAAGTTACAGCTTTACACGCGTTGGGATGTTACCTTCTTTTTGCAAATTGCAAGGAGACTAGATGCTACGCTGGTTCCTGGCCGCGCTTGTAATAACTTCTGCCCTGTTCTCGTCCGCTCAGAATCCCGATAGGATCGCGGGTCGAAATTTCCGTTCCGACTTTCCGGAGAGAAACGCCGCCTCGTGCGATGAGTGCCTGCCCGAACCAACGCAAGCCCAAAGCATACGCGAAGCAGGATCCCGCATGTCACTACTGGCAAGAGATCCCGCTCTCTGCAATGAAGATGACGAGCGACGCTCCGAACCGGAGCAATATATCTGGTTTTCATCGCCGTCCCCAAACTCTTCCCAGCCACGCTATTTCCGCAAATCTTTCTCACTGACTGCGCTTCCTTCGGTTGCCACGCTGTACTTCATGGGACCCTATAACTGGGACATTACCGTCAACGGACAGGATGTGAGCCATGCGGCACTAGGAGGTCCCGGGCTTACGTACGACCGCCCTCTAGTGGCGGTCGATATTTCTTCCACGCTTCTGGTCGGGGAGAATACGGTAACGATAACCGCGTCAGGCAGTGAAGTTCTGGCGTTCAAAATTGTGCCCGCCGCTGAGGGATTGGATGCTCCCGCAATCGTAGTAGCGGACGGCTCGTGGGATGGTTCTTTGAACGGAACTACCTGGGGACCCGTGGAAAGCATGGGTTCAATCGAGTCGGACCCTGGCCGCTTCAAGGGCAATTTCGATCTGAACATGTACCGCTGGCCCGGTTATCGTGGGATCACCAGGCTTCTAAGCTGTGTGGGAATTCACCCGGTGTCGGTCACCAGGCAGGCACCCGACACTGTGCTGTTGGATTTCGGCAGGGAAATGTTTGGACGGCTCGTCGTACAACCGTCCACGCAAGGTACAATCCACCTCCAGCTCAACTACGGAGAATCGTCGGCGGAAGCGCACCCCAGCTTATCGTTTCTCAGCTCTCGTGATCTTGTCGTTCCTCAGGAAGCCCCCAGCGCACACGGGCCGCTCACTGGTTTCCGTTACGTACAGGTTCGATTCCTGGACGCACCTGTCGATACCGGACACCTTTCTGCTGAGCAATTCATTCGGTCTGTTCCCGTGGTTTACCAGTACCAATCCTTGGATCCCGAACTGGAGAGCATCTGGCAAATCAGCGCCTACACCGCACAGCTCGGGCTGCAGACAGAATTCTTCGACGGGAGCAAACGAGACAGGAACCCATTTGCCGGCGATCTATATGTTACCGCTCGGGCAGCGCGCGCCGCGTTTGGGCATGCCACGGACTCGATGGTCAAGGACACACTCGCCGACTTGCTCCCTCGGGTTTGCGGCAGCCGGGCTATTCCCGAAACCGGTCGCGACATCAACTGCATCCCCGGTTATAACGCGTGGTGGATTCTTTCGCTGTCCGATTTCTACGGTTACACGCAGGATCGCCAATATCTCGAAAGTCAGCACGAGAACCTTGTCGAGATACTTGGGATCATGAAAAACGAGCTCGCGGGTGGTCTGTTTAAAAATACCGGCAATGCCTTCATCTTCGCCGACTGGGCTCCCGGAATGTACCAATATCAGGGTCAGAATGCGCCGGAAGCCATCAAGATAACGACCATGGTTTACTACATGGGCTTCCATGAGGCAGCTTTTCTGCTGCGAGAAATGGACGATGAGTTCGGCAGCAGATGGGCAGCCCAGATGGCCGATCAGATCAGCACCGCGGTTCTTTCCGCCTATTTCGACCCGGCCACGGGAACCTTCGGCGACCGTGTCCAGACGAACGCAATGGCCATATTTTCAGGCATTGCGCCCAGCACCACCTACGGCACTATCTTCGCCAAGGTTCTGGATACTCCCCCGCAAGCCGGAACCCCCTATTTCCACTACTTTGTTCTTGAGGCGTTGGAGAAGAGCGGACATCACGCCGAGGCAATTCAATTCATGAAGGATGTGTGGGGTGGCATGCTGGAAACCGGCGCCACCAGTGCCTGGGAGGTGTGGGATCCTGCCTGTGTCAGAAGCCCGCAAATGCACGCGTGCCTGGTAGAGTATCAAAATTCGTTGTTACCCTTCCCCCCGGTATCTCGCCTATACATTTCCTTGGCGCATGGCTGGTCGGCTGGTCCCGCAGCGTTTCTGGCCGAACACTGACGGCGGCTTGCGCTTCACGCGGCAACAAAAGTACCAGCCAGCTCCGCGAGCGCACTCGCAGGAGTAAATTGGATCTTAATGTCTAACGATCATCCGCTACTTTTGCAGCTCGATGAAGCACTAAGCCGCTATGTGCGGCCCGACACGTTTCCTCTTGCCATTCGCATGCTCCGCCCGGGCGAGGCACTTCCCGAAGGAGTGAAGGTCCCCAGCCAGAGCATGGGCGAGCAGTGGATCGTGTGCCAGTCGATTGGAGTAGCACGGCGCTATGGCTGGAGCATTGCCGTCGGCAAAGATGACGTGATCTGCCCGCTGGCGGCCATTGCGTTTGGCTTTCGCGAGCCGAATGAAGCTTACGAGAAGGGTTTCGCTTCGATCGGGATGTATTGCAAGGACGAGCAGGCCGCGGCCAACCTCGAAGCCAGCACCTGGCGATTCCAACCGGGCTCGTATGAATATGTCTGCGTCGCTCCGCTGAGCCGCGCAACCTTCGAACCGGACGTGATTGTGGTTTACGCCAACAGTGCGCAGGTGCTGCGTCTGGTTCACGCTTCGCTCTATAGTCGTGGCGGGCGCGTGGTTTCGACCACCGGCGGGCGACTGGACTGCGCCGAAATCGTCATTCAGACGATGACCACGAATGAGCCCAAGGTGATTCTGCCGTGCACCGGCGATCGCGTCTTCGGCATGGCCCAGGACAACGAGATGGCTTTCGCCTTTCCCTGGACGTTCGCGCCCAAGATCATCGAAGGCCTGGAAGGCACGCACAAAGGCGGCACGCGCTACCCCATCACCGTCGCCATGCGTGACACGGTCACCATGCCGAAGTCTTATCAGGAGCTGATGGGCATGCTGGCGCAAGAGAAGGAATCTGCGAAATAGGCCGACGGTCGACACCGTCTAGTGAACGCGTGGTGGAGTTAACCTGCAGAACCTGCGACGCAACCAGCCGCGCAGCGGCGGGATGTGGTTAGGCGTGGGCGGCAGCCCACGCAACAGGCTGTGGCCCGTAAACGCGCTGGAACAGTTCGCGCCCGATCAGGCGGCTGCCGGCGTTCCATGCAGGCGTCGTCCCAAATCCCGCCTCCGATTCCAGTACACTAACAAGTTGTGCGCATTCTCACTCGCTACATCCTGAAGGAGATCGCTTCGCATGCCCTGATCGGAATTGCGCTGTTCACCTTTATCATCTTCATGCGCGATCTGGGCCGGTTGTTTGAGCTGATCGTGCGCAACAGCGCGCCCCTGCCCAGCGTTGCCGAGATCTTCCTCTACACCCTGCCCACGACCTTCACCATCACTCTGCCCATGGGCGTGCTGGTCGGCATCCTCGTCGGGCTGAGCCGCATGGCCGCCGACAGCGAACTGACCGCCATGCGGGCCAGCGGCATGGGTGTGGGCATGTTTCTGCGCGCCGTCTCGCTGTTCGCCATCGGCGCGCTGGCCCTCGGGCTGTTCAATACCATCTACCTCGCGCCCAAGTCTGCCATCGCACTCGACCAGCTACAGGAGCGGCTGAAGTCGTCGCAGGCGTCGTTCGAGGTGCAGCCGCGCGTCTTCTACGAGGGCTTCAAGAACATCGTCCTCTACGTGCAGGACGTGATCCCGTCGCACAATCAGGCGCTCTGGCGCGGCATTTTCCTCGCCGACATCAGCGATCCCTCTTCTCCCAACATCACGCTGGCGCAACGTGGCGCGTTGATCAGCGACGCGCCCGACAAGCTGCGCTTCCATCTCGAAGACGGCACCCAGCAGGAGATCGTTCCCAAGGTCAAAGACCAGTATTCCATCACCACGTTCGAGAGCACCGAGATCCCGATCGCCGTACCCAGTGACGACAAGCCGCACGATCTGCTGCCCGTCAACGAACTCAGCCTGCACGGGCTTTTGAGCAACGCGGCGCGCGAGCGCCGGGCCGCGCTGACGGTGCAGGCATCTGACCCGGGCAGCTACACCTACGACCTGATCAAAGCTCGTTATTACGAACTGGAGTTCCATCGCCGCTTCGCTTTGCCGACAGCGTGCCTGGTGCTGGCGATGGTTGGCATCCCCCTGGGACTCTCGGCGCGCAAGGGCGGCAAGAGCACCGGCTTCGTCCTCACCATTCTGCTGGTGATCGTGTACTACTTCTTCACCCTGATCGGCGTGCAGATGGCACGCCAGGGCAAGATGACGCCGTGGTTCGGTTCGTGGATGGGCAACATCTTCTTCTTCATCGCCGGCGTGTTCCTGCTGTGGCGGGTGGATCGCATGCCGATCGAGATCGCCAATCTGGCCGGATTCTGGAAGACGCTCACGCAGAAGCTGCACACCATCGGCACGCGCCGCAGCAGTCGGCGCGCGCTCGCCGCCGAAGGCAGGCCGTCGCTGCATCGCCGCCGCTTCAGCGCGCGCTTCCCCCTCATTCTCGACGACATGATCCTGCGCGACTTCGCTTTGTATCTGACGATGATCCTGGCCAGCTTCCTGGTCCTGGCGCTGGTGTTTACGTTCTTCGAACTGCTCACCGATATCGTTCGCAACAAGGTTCCGCTGGTCACCGTCGCCGAATACCTCTGGAACCTGAGCCCGTCGCTGCTGTACCTGATGGCGCCGATGGCGGTACTGCTGGCGGTGCTGATCACCTTCGGCCTGATGGACAAATCGAGCGAGCTGATCGCCATGAAGGCCAGCGGCTTCAGCATCTATCGCGCGACCCTGCCCATCATCGTGATTGCTGCGGTCTTTGCCGCCAGCTTGTTTGTCTTCGACCAGATTTACATCCCTCACACCAATCGCGAGCAGGAGATCCTGCGCAACGAGATCAAGGGCAAGCCGGCGCAAACTTATCTGCAAGCCGATCGCAAGTGGATCTTCGGCCAGAGCAACGAAATTTATTACTATCGCGTCTTCGATCCGGAGGCGAACACCTTCGGCGGCATCTCGATCTTCGAGTTCGACCCCAACACTTTCCAGCTGACGCGGCGCATCTACGCCGATCGCGCGCACTGGGAAGAGCGGTTGCACAAGTGGGTGTTCGAAGCCGGTTGGGTACGAACCTTGCGAGGCTCGTCGATCGAAGACTATCGCACCTTCGACGTCATGACGTTCAACGAGATCAACGAAGAGCCCGGCTATTTCAAGAAGGAAGTCAAGCAGTCGTCGGAGATGAACTACGACGAGTTGCGCCGGTACATCGACGACCTGCAGCAGAGTGGCTTCGACACCGTTCGCCTCAAGGTGCAATTGCAGAAGAAGATCGCGTTCCCGGTGATCGCGCTGGTGATGGCGGTGCTGGCGATTCCCTTCTCGGCTTCGGGGCGGCGCGGCGGCGCGCTGGTGGGCGTTGCGGTTGCCATCGCCATCGCTGTTGTTTACTGGATGACCTCGGGCCTGTTCGAAGCGATGGGAAACGCCAATCAGTTGCCGGCCCTGCTCGCCGCCTGGGCGCCGGATTTGATTTTCGGCCTGGCCGGAGGTTACATGCTGTTGCGGGTGCCGACGTAAGTAGAGCGGGCCTTTAGGCCCGCGTTTCGCCGCTTCCACAAAACGAGGCTTGCCCCGTCCGGATAGTCGCATTAACGCGGCGCTGAAGCGCCGCTCTACCCGTTCGCATCCATTAGCAGTATTCCTAATCCGGCGTAGTTATTCGGTGCCCATGTTCTCTAGCCTCCGCCCGCTCGTTCCGTATCTCCGCAAGTACCGCGCCACCTACGTCATCGGTGCGCTGTGTGTGCTTGGCAATAACGGCGTCTGGATTCTTTTCCCGCTGGTCATCAAGCGCGCCATCGACGATCTGAACCTCGGTGTCACCCGCCACAAGCTGCTGACGTATTCTTTGCTGCTGCTGGCGATCTCCGGGGTCAAGGCGATCTTCCAGTACCTCACACGCTGGATCCTGATCGGCGTCTCGCGCGAAATCGAATTCGATCTGCGCAACGACCTCTTCGCGCACCTGGAGCGCCTCTCGTACAGCTTCTATCAGCGCACCCGCACCGGCGACATCATGGCCCGTGCCACCAACGACCTCAACGCCGTGCGCATGCTGCTCGGCCCGGGCATCATGTACACGGCGAACACCATCGTTTTCACCGCCGGCGCGCTGGTGTTCATGCTTTGGCTCAGCCCTTGGTTGACGCTCTTCGCTTTCGCCCCGTTGCCCATCTTCAGCATTGTGGTGCAGTACTTCGGCCGCCGCATTCACGAGCGCTTCGAGCGCATCCAGGCGATGTTCTCCGACATCTCCGCCCGCGCCCAGGAGAACTTCTCCGGCGCTCGTCTCATCCGTGCTTACGTGCAGGAAGAGGCCGAGATCGAGCTCTTCGAGCGCGACAACACCGAGTACATCGCGCGCAGCCTGAAGCTGGTGCGGCTGATGGGCATGCTGTGGCCCACGCTGGAGATGTTGCTCGGCCTCGCCATCGTGATCGTGCTCTTCGTCGGCGGGCGCGAGGTGCTGCTGCACCGCATTACCGTCGGCAGCTTCGTGGCCTTCAATACTTATATGGTGCAGCTCACCTGGCCAATCATCGCGCTCGGCTGGGTGATCAATCTTTTCCAGCGCGGCACGGCGTCGGCGGGCCGTATTCACAACATCATGACCGAGGAACCGGCGATTTCCGACTCTTCCGTGTCCCACAATGTGATACAAGACATCGAAGGCGACATTGAGTTTCGCAATCTGAGTTTCCGTTACGGCAGGACCTTGCGATCGGCCGAGAACGGCAACGGCCGCGCGCACGGCGATGCGCCCGTGCTCAAGGACATCAGCCTGCGCGTGCCGGCGGGAACCAGCCTGGCGATTGTCGGGCCGACCGGTTCGGGCAAGTCAACTCTGGTTTCGCTCATTCCGCGCATCTACGATGCCGAGCCGGGATCGGTGCTCATCGATGGCCGTCCGATCGGCGATTTCCCGCTTGCTGTTCTGCGACGCAACATCGGATTCGTACCGCAGGAGACCTTCCTCTTCAGCGACACCATTCGCGCCAACATCGCCTTCGGGGCGGAGCACGCGAGCGACGAGGAGGTGCGGCGCGCTGCCGAGGCGGCCAGTATTGCGGCTGAGATCGAGAGCTTCCCCGACGGCTACAAGACGCTGGTGGGCGAACGCGGCCTCACGTTGTCCGGCGGTCAAAAACAGCGCACCGCGATTGCCCGCGCGCTGATTCGCAACCCCCGCATTCTGATCCTCGACGATGCGCTGGCCAGCGTCGATACGCAAACCGAAGACCGCATCCTGAATCATCTGCGCGAGATCATGCAAGGACGCACGACCATCTTCATCTCGCACCGGGTATCGACCGTGCGCAACGCGGATCGCATCGCCGTGCTGCACGACGGCGAGATTGTCGAGCACGGGACGCATGACGAGCTGATCGAGCGCAACGGCTACTATACCGAGCTGTACAACAAGCAGTTGCTGGAAGAGGAGCTGGAAACGGTATAGACGTAGAGCTGGCCTTCAGGCCAGCGCCCCAGCCGTAGCTACAAGTGGTCCGCGGGTTTCAGCTCGCGCCACGGTACTCGCACGAAGCAGATCTCGCCGGCTGCAGCCAGCATCGAATGGAAATTGGGCATGACGCAGACCTGAAGGTCCGCTCTGCCGGTGGTTCAAATATGCAAGCACAAATCCCGCTCGGCCGGATCAAAGGCATTTCCATCGGGCTGCACTATAGCTGGTTCATCATTGCCTTCCTGATCGCGTTCTCCCTGATTGGCGAATTTCGCCAAGCCATGCCGAACCTGGATCCGGCGGGGATATGGACGGCAGCCATCATTACCGCAGTTCTGTTTTTTGTCTGCCTTCTGCTGCATGAGCTGGCGCATTCGCTAGTGGCCAAAAGCAAGGGGCTGCAGGTTAGGGCGATCACGCTGTTTGCTCTCGGCGGCGTCTCGCAAATCGAGCAGGAAGCTCCCGACGCCAAAACCGAATTCTGGGTTGCGATTGTCGGCCCGCTCGCGAGCCTGCTGATCGGGATCGTCTGCCTCGGGCTGGCGCGGCTGGCGGGCTGGGCGCACGGCATGCACGCCGGCACGCCCGTGGCGGCGGTGCTGCTCTGGTTGGGCTACATCAATTTCATGCTGGCCATCTTCAACATGATTCCTGGGTACCCGCTGGACGGCGGCCGCGTGCTGCGCGCCGTTATCTGGTGGATCAATCATAACGCCGTGCGTGCGACCGAGATGGCGGCGCGCGTCGGGCAGGTCATCGCGTTCGCCTTCATCCTTCTCGGTCTCTACCAGTTCTTTGTGGGCAGAAATTTCGGCGGGCTGTGGATGGCCTTCATCGGCTGGTTCCTGCTGGATGCCGCGCGCAGCAGCTATATGCAGGTTGAATTCATGGAGGTGCTGCGCGGCCGCAAAGTTGCCGACCTGATGGAACGGGATTGTGCCACGGTTGAGGCGCACCTGAGCCTGGAGGATTTCGTCCATCAGTATCTGCTGAACAGCGGACGCCGTTGCTTCGTCGTGGTGCAGGACGGCCGGCTCGCCGGCCTGATCACGCCCAACGAGGTGAAGCACGTGGAGCGCGAACGCTGGCCGCAGACCAGCATTCAAAGCGTCATGCGCCCGGTAAGCCAGTTGCGCACGGTCACCCCGGAAACTCCCGTCGTCGAGGCGCTGGAAATGATGGGCCGCGGAGACGTCAACCAGTTGCCGGTGGTTTCCGGCGGACAATTGCAGGGAATCTTTTCCCGCGGCAGCATCATGGGCTTTCTGCGCACCCATGCCGAACTGTTCAAGCATTGATGAAGTGGAGAGTGGATAGTGGATAGAAGAAAAGCGCAGCCGTGAGGGACGCCGTATCATTTCGCAATCACACGAACTATCCACTGACCACTATCCACTATGTTCACCGACTCGCACTGTCATTTGGAGAACAAGCGCTTCGACGCCGACCGCGGCGATGTCTTCGCACGCGCGCGGGAGTCCGGCGTGACCACGATGCTGGCCATCGGCAATGGTGATGGTCCTGGCACGGGCACTCTCGATTGCGCCATCAAACTCGCGCAGCAGCACGCGGGCGTGTACGCGACGGTCGGCATTCATCCGCATGAAGCGGCGCTCGCGAAGCAGTCAGACTTCGACGAACTCGAGCGGCTCGCGCGTGATCCCAAGGTGATTGCCTGGGGCGAGATCGGGCTCGACTACTACTACGATCATTCGCCGCGCGATGTGCAGCAGCGAGTGTTCGTCCAGCAGATGGAGATGGCGCGCGCCGCCAAGCTGCCCATCGTCATTCACAACCGTCCCTCGGACAACAGCGAGAACGCGTGGTACGACCTGTTTCGCTTATTGCAGGAACATTGGGCGTCGAGCGGTATCGGAGGTGTGCTGCACTGCTTCACCGGCACGGTGGCGCACGCGCGTGCCGCCCTCGATCTGGGATTTGCGATTTCCTTCGCGGGCAACATTACCTATCCCAAGGCGCAGAACATTCGCGATGCCGCGGCGATGGTGCCCTTGGAACGCATGTTCATCGAAACCGATTCGCCCTACCTCGCGCCCATTCCACATCGCGGCAAACGCAATGAGCCGGCATTCGTGGTCGAGGTTGCGCGGCGGATCGGCGAGTTGCGAGGGCTTGTGATGGAAGACGTCGGGCGCCAGACAACGGAGAATTTCAGAAGATTTTTCAGGTTGGGGGTCAGGCAAGTTGATTAGGTGGCGTTGTATCAGGGCACGGCTTCAGCCGCGCCGATAAAGAGGCATAGGAACCAGGCTGCGGGGCAACGAAACGCTGTTTCGTTGCCCCGCAGCCATAACAGGGTCGATGCGCTTGCGGCACGACTGAAAGTCGTGCCCTGATACAAACCGATCTTGTTACACTGACAGGTTATGGCTGAATCGTTCGATATCGTGAGCAAAGTCGATCTGCAGGAGGTCTCCAACGCCATCCAGCAGGCGCTGAAGGAAGTCCACACGCGCTACGACCTGAAGGACTCGAAGTCGTCGATAGAATTGGACGGCAAGGAGGCGCTGGTGCTGGCCTCGGCTGATGAGTTCAAGCTGAAGGCGGTCAACGATGTGCTGCAAAGCAAGCTGGTCAAACGCAACGTGCCGCTGAAAGCGTTCAACTATGGGACGATCGAGCCGGCGGCCGGTTCCACTGTGCGTCAGCGCGTCACCATGCAGCAGGGCATCCCCATCGAGAAGGCGCGCGAGATCGTGAAGCTCATCAAGAATTCGAAGAAGAAGGTGCAGGCCGCGATCCAGGGCGATCTGGTTCGCGTCAGCGGCAAAGACCGCGATACACTGCAAGAGATCATCGCGCTGCTGAAGCAACACGACTTCGGCATCGACATGCAGTTCACGAACTACCGCAGTAATTAGGGCGCGAAGATCGGGTTCAACACAGAGACACAGAGACACAGAGTTTTTTGGTTTGATGTCCTTGCATGATTCCTATCCAAAATCGCTCTGTGTCTCTGTGCCTCTGTGGTGAAATGGGTTTTTCGTAGTGGAAGGATGCTCGGGGGAACGCAGGTTTGAACTCGGTAATCCGGAACGCGAAAGAAGTCTTCGATCTGCTGCACGACGATCTCGCGGCCATCGAGCGCGAGTTCGGGCGCGACACCGTCTCCAATGTGCGCGCCATCACCGACATCGGTGAATACCTGCGCGTGGGCGGCGGCAAGCGCTTGCGTCCCGCGCTGCTGCTGCTTTCCTCGAAGCTGATGAACTACTCCGGCCACGGCGCCGTCAAGCTAGGCGCAGTGGTCGAGATGATTCACACCGCTACCCTGGTGCACGACGACATCATCGACGAGGCCCAGACGCGGCGCGGACGTCCGGCGGCCAACACCCAGTGGGGCAATGCCAAGTGCGTGCTGGCCGGCGACTGGCTCTACATGCAGGCGTTCAAGATCGCCGTCGAGGAGCGCAATTTCGCCATCCTCGATGCGCTCATTGCTTTGACGCAAGCCATGGTCGAGGGCGAACTGCTGCAGATCGAGCGGCTCGGCAAGGCGATCTCG
>Ga0335073_10006997_pt1 | contig 15829 bp, 5 predicted proteins | sample Lox_Sample_22_FD_207093 | JGI IMG/M metagenome (GOLD analysis project Ga0335073, IMG submission 207093) | Soil microbial communities from Loxahatchee National Wildlife Refuge, Florida, United States - Lox_Sample_2.2 | ecosystem: Environmental > Terrestrial > Soil > Wetlands | place: USA: Florida... | reverse complement strand
ACCAGGCCGCCGCCACCGGCGCCGCGCTCGTGACGGCCGGTGTCTGAGTCGAAGTACTGCGGCCAGACCCGCAGCCACGCGCCGGCCAGCGAGGGGTCGACGCTGGTCTGCACCAGCACTTGCTGCCCGGTGACGGTTCCGCCATCATCGGTTCCCCCGCCGGTCAGCGCGGTCATCGTGACCTCGTTCGGCAGCGTCGCGGGCGGGACGACCGACGGCAGCGCCGGCGGCGTCAGGAACCCGGCCGCGCGGTCGAGCACCGGCGCGACCATCGTGGCCGATCCCCCGCCCAGCACCGCGAGCAGGCCGGCCATGGCGGTGTCGGCCGTCGGCAGCAGCACGGTCTGGCCGGCCGCCGCGGTGGCCTGGCTGACGATCGTCCGGGTACTGTCGCGCTTCTGGTCATCGGCCCGGCGCTGCACGGCGGCGTTCGCCCCCGACGGCGCCACCCGGGGCTGCCCGGTCACGTGCTGCTCGACGTCCACCAGCGCCACCCGGACGAAGTCCCTGGTCACGTTGCCCACGGCCCCGGACGCCCACAGGTTCACCGTGGCGGCGTAGGTGCCGCCCGGCAGGGCGGCCGCGCGCGGCAGCGGCGCGTCGTCCGCGGTGCCCGCGGTCAGGGCGAAGGCGGCGGCGCCGCTCGCGGTGCCCCGCACCCGGACCGGGCCGGTCCCGGTCACGTTCGTGACGCTCAGCCGGGACAGCATCGCAGCCGACGCGGGCGCGTCGTCCGGCCCGGCCAGCTGGATGGTCAGCTGGTTGTCGACGGTGGCGGTCCGCTGGCTGACCCCGGCCGCGAAGAGGTTCGTGAACGTGGTCGTCAGGCGCGCCCACCACGCCGCGACCGCGCCGGGATCGACCGGCCGGCCCCGCTCGTCGAACGCGAACAGCTTCACGTCGGCCGAGGACGGGAACGTCAGCAGCTTTTCGCCCGCCCCGATGAACTGGCCGGGGCGCTTGAGGTCGGTCATCGGGTCGGTGTCGTTGTCCAGGTTGCCGCCGTTCTGGGTGAGCCCGAGGTTCGCCGCCTTCTCGTCCGGATCGGACAGGCTCGAGGGAAACGGGGGGTCGATCCGCGTCTCGAGCACCGCCAGCGTGGGCGGGTTCTCCGGCAGTTCGAGCGCGAACGTCCGCACGGCGGCGCGGGTCACCAGCCCGGGTGTGTTGGTGCTGCCGTCCGCCGGGGGGACGTCGGACAGCAGCGTCCCGAGCCGCTGCTCGACCTCGGGCAGCAGGCGGAACACGGCGACCAGGCGCCCGGTCGTGAACGGCGGCGTCCCGGACGGCCCGCGCAGCCCGGCGAGGATCGGCGGCAGCGTCGCGGACGCCACGGCGAGCGACAGCAATCCCGCGGCCGGCGGCAGCCAGTCGGTGCCCGCCGGGATCGTCACCGGGACCGACAGGTCGTCGGACGCGGGGGCCGGCAATTTGACGTCGGTGGAGAACCAGGGACCCAGCGTCGGGGACTCCAGGCCGAGGGAACTCGGGTCAGGGGCGAGCACGGTCATGGCGCCTCCACCGGCGGGCTCGGCTGCGACGCACGGCCGATGGGGTCGGTGACCACCACCCGGTAGAGCGTCCCTGTGACGGCGCCGGGGTCGTGGTCCACGACGTCGAACGAGCCGGTGACGTCGGCCCCGCGCCCGGCCGGCGGCGGTTCCTGGCCGGCCAGGCTGCGCAGCAGCCGCAACGACTCCCCCGCGAGCTGGCGGTACACGTCGACGGTGTAGCCGGTGCTGCCGCCCGCGGCGAGCGGGTCGGGGTGGGTGAACTGTACGTGCACGTCGGCGCCGTCCCTGGTGGCGGTCAGGTTCTCCACGCCCGCGGGCGGGTCCGGTGGCATGACCGCCGTCTGCGCGGGAGGCGAGGGGCTCGACCAGTCACCGACCGGCCCGCCCCCCGGCGCCGACGGGCCCCGGACCTCGACCCGCCAGATGTAGCGTGACCAGGCCGACAGCGACGTCCGCGACCCGCCCGGCTCGACGACGGTGACCACCTGGGGCGCGGGATCACCGGCGGGACGCGGCGGGACCGGGCCCTCGGCGACCACGGGCATCAGCTCGGCGTCGCTGGTCGCCGTGGCCCGGCGCAGGCGGTACCACACCGCGGGCGTGGGCCCGGCCGGGACGGTCACGGTCAGCTGGGCCTGGAGGTCACCCGAGCCGTCCGTGACCGGCAGGACGTCGAGCGTCGGCACCGGCGGCACCAGCAGGTTGGGCACGGCCCGGGGCAGCAGCGGGCTGGTCGGGAAGTCCGACTCGACGCTGGCCGCGCTGACCGCGACCACCCGGTACAGCACGAGGACGGACAGGGACCCGGAGACGTCGTGGGTGAAGACGGCAGGCCCGCTGGACGGCGCGAGGACCGGCTCGGCGGTCAGCTGCAGCCACCAGCGCCGCGGCAGGGACGCGCGGCTGGCGTCCCAGATCGCGCCGCGGGCGGGGGCGTCCTCTGCCGCGTCCAGCGCCGCGAGCAGGGCCTGCGCCTGCGACGCGCTGGGGGCCTGCCCGGCGTCCCCGGCGGGCAGCACGCCGGTGGCGGTGTCCTTCAGCTTGGCCCGCAGCGTGGTCTCGTCCGCCACGAACACCCGGAACGACGCCTGCCCCGCGGCCGGGGTCCAGGTCAGCGTGGCCCGGGCCCGGCCGGTCGCGTCCGGCCGCGCGGTGTAGGTCAGGGTCGGCGGGAGCACCACGGGCGCGGGCGCTCTCGGGTCGTAGAAGGTCGCCTGCTTGGGGTCGGACTCGTCGGAGGTGACCCCGGCACTGTCCTGCCACCTCGCCGTCACCGTCGCGGTCTGGCTCTCGGTGGGCAGCAGGGCGGGCCCGTTAACGTGGAAGACGAGCACTTCGGGCGGGGCACTCGGGGTGGGCAGCGGATGGGCGAAATGCACCGGGCCGCCGCCGCTGGTGGTCACGGTGATCAGCAGCTGGTCCAGCAGCCGCCCGCCGGACGGGAGCCCCTCGACCGGCGGCACCGACACCTCGGCCCTGATGCGGCCGGCCAGGGTGCCGGTGGGCACCGGCACCGGGACGACGGGCGGCGTGGTGGTCAGCGTGAAGGTCGGCCGCGGCGGGCCCGGCCGCGACGCCGCGGCGATGCCCTGGCGCGCCCAGCCGGACCAGCGGCCGAACCAGTCGGCCTGCGCGACCTGCCACGACCCGTCCCGCTCGTCGACGAGCCTGTCGGCCAGCACGCCGCCGGTCGCGGTGGCCACGGCGTCGTCCGGGCGCGCGGTCAGCAGCAGGCGCCGCCCGGCCGGCTGCTCGAGGTTGCGCTCGGCCGGGGTGCCGCCGGAAGGCTGGGCGATGGCCGAGGCGATCCCGGCCGCGGGCACCAGGCCGTCAAGCTCGGTGGTGATCTCGCGGACCGCGGTGGGTGCCAGCGCCGGGAGCCAGTCACCGCTGGCCGGCCCCCCCATGACCGGGGCGGGCGGGGAGTCGAGCGGCACGAGCCCGCTGGCCGCGAGCACCACGCGCAGCTGCAGGAACGGCCCCTCGGCCATCTTCCCGACCTGCTCGGCGTGCGTCAGCAGTTCCGGCGCGTGCGCGGCCATGTCGCGGACCGCCTTGGCGCCGTCCCTGACCACCGACCCGGACGGGAGCGTCTGAAGCAGGCGCCGGCCGGTGATCTCCGTCCAGTCGGGAGCGAACAGGGCGTCGACGACGTACGCCACGATGATGCTCTGGTCGAGGTTGGCGTCGTCCACGTCAAGGAACCCGAGCCAGCGGGCGATCCCCGGGTCGACGGCACCGTGGAGCAGGTCCACGAGCAGCAGCCGCTCTGAGGTGCCCAGGGTCTTGCCATTGTCGTCGATGACGGTCTCGACGGCGCTGAGCTGGCCTTGCGGCGCGGAGGTGTCGTTGATGAGCCCGGCCAGGCTGGTCGACGGCTCCGCGGTCAGGGCCGCGACCCGGTCGACCTCGTCGGCGGCGGTGGCCAGTGCGCACCCGGTCGGCGCGCTGGCCAGCGGGGACTCATGCATGCCGAACCGCTTGGGCGCACCGCGTTTCACCCGGTTGAAGCCCTCGTCCTTGCCGTCCAGCGGGCCGGCGTAGCGCGCACCGGACCCGATCGGCAGCGGTGCGGTGCGGAAGCCCTCGAAGACGTCCACGGCGCCGGCGGGCAGCCAGGAAAACCCGGTCACGGTCCCGCTGCCGCGCACGACCACACGCTCGATGTGCGAGGCGTACACGTGGTAGGGCGTCTGGCTGCGCACGGCCACCGGCGCGTCGCCGAACAAGGTGACCACGACGCCTTCGACCCAGAACGGGGCCGGCACGTGCAGGAGAGAACCGGCCGCCCGGCCGTCGAGCGCGGCCCAGCAGCAGGTCTGGCCGAGCGGCAGGTGCCCGGTCACGGGGTTGGCAGGCGTCACCGTGAACGGCGGGGTCAGGACGGTGCCATGCGAGTCGATCCAGGTGACGTCGGTTCGGGTACGCCCCTTGCCCAGCTGCGGGAGGATGGTCTTCCCGATGACCAGAGGGACGACAGGCAACCCGAGCAGCGGGTGGGTGAGCACCCGGTAGTGCGTGCCGGCGGCCAGGTGCGGGTCGCCGGTACCGTCGATGGCCTGGCCGGCCATGGCCCAGGACGGGCTCAGGCCCATGGCTGCGCTCCTTTCACGTTCCGGCCTCCATCCGCACCGACCGCGGGACGCCGATCGCGAACCGGCGGCCGGTGACGGCGGTGGACGTGGTGGCCCCGGTGCGATCGGTGTCCGTCCGGGTCACGGTCAGCGTGATCGTGTCGTCTCCGGAGACCGTGACGGGCGCGGACGGCGTGAGCAGCACCCGGGTTCCGGCCACGTTCCGGCACCGCTGGCTCAGAACCTGGCCGCCGTACTCGCAGCCGGTCACGTCCAGTGCCGTCCGCCCGGTGCGCACGATCGGCTCGGGCGCTTCCAGGAGCACCCCGGCCAGCTGCCAGGTCCCCGCCTCGTCCAGCCACAGGATCGAGGTGCGGGCCTGGTCGGACAGCGGCCACGGGTCCAGGCCGACCGCGGCGAGGGCGGCGTCCAGGTCGCTGTCCCCGACCGCGAGAGCGCCGGCCGGCTCCGCCGCGGTGACCAGCGCGTCGGGAGCGATGAACGCGGTGGGCCCCGGGACGCCGAACCCCAGGGCGCCGAGCAGGTCGCTTTCGTTGCGGTACCGCGAAGCCTGGAAGTTCACCCGGGAGATGACGACGTCTTCTGAGTCGGGCTCGGCCGTGGGCGTGGCCAGGAGCATGAGGTCGTACCAGGCGCCGGGGACCAGGTCCGCGCTCACCTCGCCGGTGGTGCCGCCGAGGCCGGGTTCTTGCAGGCACGGCGCCGCGCGGACGGCCTGGAGGAACCGCAGCTGCCCGGCCGGGCGGTAGGCGTCGTACAGCTTGCCCCAGACCACGCTGATCGGCTCGTCGTCCGGATGATCCTGGCCGGCCAGGCTGCCCGGCGGCGGGTCGGTGCGGCGCAGCCGCAACTGCAGCTGCCGCCCGTACAGCCCGGCCAGCTGGTCGCCGTAGTCGATGGCCAGGTGCACCAGGAGCGTGTCGTCGAGCAGGTGCGGCGCCGAGTTCGTCTCCGGGTCGAACGCGATGAGGTAGCGCAGCAGCGAGCGCGGGTCGAAGGCGTGCTCGTCGGTCAGCTCGGCGGGCGGGGCCCCGGTGGTGACGGCGGTCGCCGCGGTCCGGAACCGGAGCGTCTGGACCGCGCCGTCCTGCCAGTCACCCTCCGGCGGCACGGTGGGCGGCTTCGGCTGGTCGTCGCTGGAGATCCAGCCCTGCCACTGCCAGGACACGTTGATCCGGTAGGAGCGGTTGGCCTCGAGCAGGTCCTTGCGGGCGGGCTCGTCCGCCGCCGCGCGGCCGTTGATGGTGGCCAGCAGCCCGGCGGCGAACGCGTCGTTGCCCTGCGACTGGGACCAGGCGCTGCCGCTGACACCGCACACGCTGACCAGGCCTACCCGGCCCGCGTCACCCTTGCTGGTGCCGAGCCACTCGCGTATCCGCAGCACCGACCAGGGCGCCGTCCCAGCCGGGGGCAGGTACCTGACCAGGGAGCAGATACCTGCCTCGTTCTGGATCTGCTTGACGATCTTCGGGGTCCACTCCGCCTCCTCGCCGTCGGCCACCGCACCCACCACGGTCGGGAGCGGTCCGGTGGTGGCGTCGTCGCGACCGGCTAGTCCGCCGGTCACGCCCCAGCAGATCTTCACCACGCCGACCTCGAACCCGCCCCCGGTCAGCTCCACGGTCGCGATGTCCTGGCCGGACAGCACGACGTCCACCGGGGCGGGCCCCTGGCTGACCGACGCCGTGGCGACCACCGCACCCTGCGCGCTGAGCGCGCGCGCCGTGGCCGAGCTTCCGCTCGGCAGCAGCGTCAGCACGACCCGGTCCGTCGTGAACGGCAGGAAGAAGGTCATGCCCTCGTTCGGGTAGTGCAACGTCGTCACCGGGCCGGAAAGCGTCTTCATCGACGTCGAGGAGGACTGGATCCTCACCGGGCCGACGGCGTTGGCGGTGCCGAGGTCCTGGTCCGGGCCGAAGTAGACGCCGACCACCTCGCAGACGGGCGGGCGGCGCCGGAAGTCGCGGCACACGACCAGGAACAGGTCGGCGTCGACGACCTCGGGCGCGAGCCGGCCGTACAGCTCCGTGGTACGGACCGTGAACGAGTGCTGGGTTATCGTGGCCAGCCACCACACGTCGTCCCCGAACCCGCCGCCGCCGACCTGGCCGGGCGTGACCGACCAGCCCACCTGGGCCAGGAGCGGGACGACGGACGCCAGCGGCACCCCGAACGCGCGCTCCCGCGCTGCCACGGTGAACCGGGAAGGGAACGGGGGCGAGCCCAGGTCGGGAGGCGAGAAGCGGACCGCGTTCGGCCCGGTCCTGACGCCGAGCTTGCCCAGGGCGCAGCTCCGGCTGGGCCGCGAAGGCGGGTCGCAGAGGCGCCCGGGGGTCTGCGCCGGGTCGCCGTCGGTCCCCGCGCCGCCACCGGTGAGCCAGTAGCTCCACGGGGCCGGGTCCCAGGCCAGCAGGGACAGGAACATCCCCTCGGACTCCGACACCGCGACGTCCCCGTCTTCCAGGACCCCGGGGCGTGACGTCGGCAGCCACCAGGCGCAGTCCAGGGGCCCGGCCAGGGCGCTGCCGCCGTCGGGGACGATCTCGACGCCGGTGAGCCGGTACGCGTACTTGAGCTCGGACGTGCCGGACCACACCGGGCCGCCCGGGCCAGGGCCGGGGTCGAAGGCGCCGCCGGACAGCGCGACGTCGACGTGATGGGTGAACTCGATGACCGGCACCGTGTCCGGCCAGACGGTCTCGTCCTCCCCCGGCGTCCCGGCCGTCGCGACGGCCGTGGTGAACCCGCGCCGGTCGGTGAGCGACACCTTGCCGACCGGCGGCGGGGGCGGCGGGGCGTCCGGGGTGATCGGGTCGCCGATCTCGATCCCCACGCAGCCTTCGATGGAGAAGAAGAAGAACGAGACGGACCCGCAGAACTTGCCCTTGAGGTTGACCAGGGTGCTGGGGCCGTCCTCCCAGACGGTCGCGACGATCGAGCCGCGCGCGGACACCGAGACCACGACCAGGCTCAGCTTGCCCTTGACGATGATCTCGCCCTTGAGCAGGAACGGGCTGGTGCCGAAGCCGACCAGGATCTTGGCCGAGGCGTCGAGCTTGATCGGCCCGGCGGACCAGTTGATCTGCCAGCCCGCGCCGAACCCCACGCAGAACCCGTCGAAGCTGAAGTCCGGGTCGTTCCCGAGCAGGTGGAGCTTCTTCTCCTCGATCATCAGGTAGGAGAAGGCGGACACGTCCAGGGTGCCGGGCAGCACCTTGATCGTCACCGGGTCGCCCGGGCGTCCCTCGCTGACCACGCCGTCGGACCCGATGCGCACGTAGGCGTCTTTGTGCGTCGACGAGCGGGGGAAGTACCCGTCGATGGGCAGCAGGAACTTGAGCACCTGGGGGATCTCGTAGGTGCCGCGGACGCCGACCGCGACCGCCTCGTCGTCGATGGCGATCAGGCCCAGGATGCTGAGCGAGGTGTTCGTGGTCGTCGTATCCTGCATGTCAGGCTTCGGCTTGGGCTTGGTGATCAGCTGGGCCTCGATCGCGAAGATCACCGTGGGGTCGGGGAAGGCGACCACGAACATGCCGCTCGCGTTGAACGTGAACGCGGTGTCCGGCAGCGTCCCGACGATCATCCCGAGGCCGACGGCCCACTGGCCGCGCTGGGGGGCGAACTTCTTGTCGGGATCGGTGCGGTACCACTTGAGCTCGCGGCCGACCGGGTCGTTGTCGAATCCCGACGGCAGCGCCCGGGCGCCGTTGGACACGAACAGCCCGGTGAAGCCGAAGATGCCGAGGCCGGTGGCGGCGAGCGGGATCCCGACCGGCAGGATCAGCCCCAGGCTGATGGACAGGTAGTCGGAGGCCGGGTCGAAGGCCAGCGTGCCCATGGCCTTGGCCCCCGCGGTGACCAGGTCGAGCTCGATGGCGGCCGTGAACGCGCCGCCGTCTCCCAGGACCAGCCGGCCCTCGCCGCTCAGTACCCCGGGGATGTCGACACCGACGCCGAGACCCCGCAGTTCGGCGGAGAACCCGTCGTCGCCGAAGGTGCACCGGACGGTCGCCCCGGTGACGGAGACCACACCAAGGTCGAGCGCGAACTCCAGGTCGCACTCGAACCAGGTCGACCCGGCTCCGGCGCGCGTGGCGGTGACCTGCAGCAGCTGTCCCAGCGGGCCCTCTATCTTCCACCGGCCCGGGTCGGAGACCTCGAACGAGACGTCCTCGTAGACCAGCCCGACCTTCTCGTACCACTCCGTCTTGGCGTCGTCGAACTCCAGGCCGGCCTTCTTGTACCGCACCTTGAGCGGGTGGCCGTCGTCCGTGCCGAAGGACCCGAGCCCGGCGGCGTCGATGTCGAGCCCCACCGCCGCGGTGTAGTCGAGCAGCACCCGGGTCCGGAAACCCGTGAGGTCGGTGAGGCTGCGCTGCCGGTGCTCGACCTCCGCGGAGTGGATGATGACCTCGCCGTCCTTGGCCACGCTGGCCAGCACGCCGGCCGCGAGCGCAAGGGCGGTGATCTGCACCGCGGCGCCGTCGACGCCGGAGGCGCCGATCCCGGCCAGCAGCGCAGGCGCCAGGGCCAGCGCGATGGCCAGGAACTCCGAGTCCACGGCGGCCAGCCCCTGCGGGTCGCCCGACGAGGCGATCGACAGCGAGAACACCGTCTGGCCCGAGCGCGAGTCATAGGACCAGCGCCCGGTCAGCGTGTAGACCTCGGTCGAGGGCTGGCCCTTGGGCTCGGACGGCGCCCGGACCGGGACCGGGGAGTCGCCGCCGCCGGGCGCGGGGATGGTCACGACGTTCTTGGTCGCCCACTCGACGGTGAACTCGGCCTGGGTCGGGATCGCGTCGGCCCACTCGGTGACCGTGGGCGAGTCCCAGGTCACGACGAGCCGGACCAGGAAGGCCAGCCGCGGGTCGCGGGGTTCGGGCAGGATGACCTGGTCAGCGTCGCGGCCGGGCACGTAGCTGCGGCGCAGCGCCGGGTCCAGCTGCTGGGTGTCGGTCGGCTGTTTCTGGCCGACCGGATCCGCGCCCGACGGAGGGGTGTAGGTCCCGCCGACGGCGAAGACGTCGGCGCGACGGTAAGCCTCGCGGTACGGGTTGCTCGTCACATCCCCCCAGGACTGGCGTTCCGCCGGGGTGAAGTCGATCGTGATGAGCCGGTTCGCGCCCTTCGCGGCGTCCGACAGCGCAGGGTCGATCGCGTCCTGGGCGGCGGTCATCGCCGCGGTGGGGGCGGTCTGCTCACCACGGGCCAGCGTGGAGCCGCTGGGCAGCCAGGCGGCGACGGCGCTGGCCCGGTCGGTGGCCAGGGCCGCGTTGAAGCTGTCGGAGGAGATGTCGCAGCAGCGGCCGATGACCACGAACGTGGCGCCGGGGAAGAACTGGGCCCAGGCCTCGACCGACGCCTCGACGGTATCCTCCTGGGTGCGGGGTACGTACGCACCGAACGCGACGGGGTTGCTCAGCCCGTAGTCGAACCTGATCTCCAGCCGCCTGACCTCGTTCTCGGTGACCGGCGGCGGCGGAGCCTGCGGGTCCAGGCCGCTGCCCAGCTCGACCGTCACCTCCGCCAGGCCCCCGTCGGGGACCGTGACCGCGCCGCCGCTCACGCTGGCGTTGGTACTGAACGGGGTGAGCGTCGCGTCCCGGTGGAAGGCGTTGAGGTCATAGGTCTGCTCGACGCCCCGGATCGGCACGAGTGCGCCGGTGGCATCGTGCACGCCGTCCTGGGCGCCGATCAGCAGCGACCCCTGATCTAGCACGTCGACCCGGACCCGCCGGGTCCGGTTCTGTGCGTCGGTGACCACGATGTAGCTGGTGCCGGGGTCGGCGCTGGGCAGCAGGACGAAGTCCGGGCCGGTCCTGGTCTGGGCGTCCGCGCCCTCGCCGCACTGCCACTGCAGGCCCGCCGCGTCCGCTGGGTTGAGCGCGGACTCGAAGTCCAGCTCGTTCAGGACCGCCTGGGTGCCGGAAACGGCCACGACGTTGGCGATGTCGACGGCACCGACGTGCGCGTTGACCTGGGCGGCATGCGGCGCGGTCGACTCGGCCTGAACGAACGTGTAGCTCGTCGGCGCGTCGAAGACCTGCTTGCCGTCGACCTCCTCGGAGAAGGTGCCGCTCATGGTCTCGCCGACCGAGGTAGTGAACCAGCCCGAGTCGTCCTGGCCGCCCGCGCTGCCGTCGGGCAGGGTCCAGGCCAGGTGCGGGTGGGTGGAGGCGCCGAGGGCCGACGGGTTGAGCTTGGCCCGCATCCGGCCGGTGCCCGGCGTCCCGGTGAGGAACGGGACGGTCAGCTCCCGGCCGGACCCAGAGACCGGGCGCTGCTGCTCGGCCCCGCTGAAGTCCTGCAGGAACTCAACGGCCGCCGCGTTGATCGGCGTCCGGCCGAGCTCGACCTGGATCTGGCCCTGCAGGCCCGCGGGGCTGCCGAGCAGGACGTCCTTGACCCCGATCGTGAGCTTGTCGACGAGCGGGGTATCGGGCGGCAGCAGCAGCGTCGCCTCGGCGATGGAGATGCCTTCCCAGCCGGGCGTCTGCCCACGCGCGATGATCTCGGGCGGGGTGACCTGGGTCGAGGCGTCGTAGACGAGCCGGTCTACGACCATCCCGATCTCGGAGCCGCCGATGAAGAAGCTGACCGGGCTGAACGTGACCCGGTAGACCGCGCCCGATGGCGCCGCCGGGTCGAACGGGTCGGGCCAGTCGACGAAGCCGACCACGTCCCCGGGGCCGGACAGGTCGATGCGGACGACGCCAGAACCCACGATCTTCACCGCACTGCGCGTGGTGTCGGGCACCAGGTGCGCGACGCTCGCGGAGGCCGTCGGGACCAGCGTCGCCGGGCGCAGGCCCGGAATCGTGACGGCGATCCTGTCGACCACCAGGTCCACGAACGCGGTGCTGCCCGCGGGTTCGAGGTTCTGCCCGGCGCCGGGCTGGGCCCTGGTCCTGACCAGGCGGAACGGCAGGCCGGAGTTCAGGCCCGGCACCTCGACCGGCCAGCTCCGCAGCGCCGGGAAGCCCAGGTCCGCGAGCGGCTGGATGACGCCGCAGTGGACGATCGCGCCGGGACTGACGGTCGAGCGGTGCGAGACGACGGCGAGGTTCTCCAGGTGGGCAGCCAGGTCGTCGGGCACGAGCGCCTGGGCACCGGGGAACGGTGCCGTCAGATCGAGCAGGGAGATGCCGCGTTTTGCCATGAGCCGACTCCGTTGTCCGGTGGGTTGTGCCGTCGGACGTGCGCGGCGATGTAAAGGCGCTTACCAATTAATTGCGTCACGGTTGTTGCCCCCGATGACGGATGTTGCCCCACGTGATCTGCCGACACCGTAAACCGGAGCCTGCCGAGGCGCCGGTTATGGAGTACTAAAGGCCGCGCACCGTGAAAACCACATGAAGATCGTGTGTAGATCCTGTGGAGCCGACTCCTGTACGGTCAGTGCTTGCTCAGGCGCCAGCCGCGATTGCCGCGCTCGATGAAGCCGTAGCCGGCCAGCCGCCCCAGGCAGCGCAGCACGGTATCGAGGTCCACTTCCGCGTCGACCGCGATCGTCGAGGTCCCGGCGCCACCGCGGGCGGGCACCGCGCCGAGCACCCGGGCGCTGTCAGCATCGAGGTCATCGCCGGAAGGCGCCCCGCCCGCCGAGGCCGGCGGCCCGGAGCCCGGCGGAGCGGCGGGCGCCGGGACGCCGGCGGGCGCCGGGACGCCGGCGGGCGCCGGCACGTCCGGGACGCCCATCGGCGAGAGCATCTCGATGATGTCAGCGGCCCGGGTCACGCAGGCGGCAGCCCATTCCCTGATGATCCGGTGGCACCCGGCGGACTGGGCGGACGTCACCGGCCCGGGCACGGCCATCAGCGGCCGGCCCAGGTCGGCAGCGTGCCGTGCGGTGTTCAGGGCCCCGCTGCGCTCCCCCGCTTCTACGATCACGGTGCCGCAGGCCAGCGCGGCGATCGCCCGGTTGCGGACCAGGAAGCGCATCCTGGCCGGGTGGCAGCCTGGCGGCCATTCGCTGATCACGAGGCCCTCAGCGGCGATCGCCGCGAACAGGTCCGCGTGACCCGCCGGGTAGGGGTAGTCAACCCCGCACGCCAGCACCGCGATCGTGATCCCCTCGGCGGCCAGGGCGCCGCGATGCGCGGCGGCGTCGATGCCGTAGGCCCCGCCCGAGATAATCACCCAGCCCTGCTCGGCCAGGTCGGCGGCGATCTCACCGGCCACGTGCTCGCCGTACCCGGTGGCGGCCCGCGACCCCACCATGGACACCGAACGCGAGCAGGCCAGGCGCAGGTCCGCAGGCCCGCTCAGCCACAGGGCGTACGGGCGGGCCTGGCCGAGCTGGTCGAGCGCGCCGGGCCATTCGGCGTCTGCCGGGCAGATCAGCCTGATGCCGTCGCGGCAGGCGCCTGCGATGGCCTCAGCGGCCGGCAGCCTGGGCAGCCGGGATCGCCAGCGGCCGAGCGCACGCCCGAGCGCCGCCCGGCTCGCCGGGCTGTCGCCGCATCCAGGCCCGGTCCCTGGCAGCACGTCCGCTCTGATCGCGGCCAGGATCTCGGCGGGATCACAGATTCCGAGCAGGGCGCCGAGCGCGGGGTCGCCGGGCTCGGCCAGGTAGGTGAGCGCGGCCCGGGCCAGCCTTTCCTCGTCGAACTCGACCGGCGGTGTCTTGTGATTCACCGCCGCACCCCGAGCCACAGGCCGAGCGCGGCATCGCAGTCGTCGCCGGTCGGGCGGGGACGCCCGGCCAGGTCGGCGAGGGTCCAGGCGACGCGGATAACCTTGACGACGCCGCGGGCACTGATTAGACCTCTCTCCAGACAGCGTTCCACCGCAGCCAGCGCATCTGGCGCGGGCGGCCAGGTCCGGCGCAGCTCTGATCCTGGAACCTCAGCGTTCAGGCGCCACTGGGTGGCACGCAGCCGGTGAGCGGCGCGTTCCCTGGCCTGGATCACCCGCAGGGCCACGGTACGGCTTGACTCAGCAAAGGTTCTGTCGCTCAGAAGTTCCTTGCGGCTCACAGGTTCAAGCTCGACCTTTACATCGACCCGATCAAGCAGCGGACCTGAGATCCGCCCCAAGTACCGGCGGCGCGTGGCCGGGCTACAGCTGCATCCCTCATTTGGCCCGGCCATCTTCGCGCACGGGCATGGGTTCGCTGCTAGGACCAGGGTGAATTTAGCCGGGAATCTCGTAATGACTCCCAATCTGGCCACCACGACCTCACCAGCTTCGAGCGGCTGCCGTAGGGCGTCGAGCACGTCCTTGGCGAACTCCGGAGCTTCGTCAAGGAACAGAACTCCGCGGTGCGCTAGCGATGCGGAGCCGGGAAGGATAATGCCGCTGCCACCGCCGACGATCGCCGCCTTGGTGGCAGTGTGATGCGGGGCGAGGAACGGCGGGTAATCGAGCAGCGACACCTGCGGGGGCAAGGTTCCCGCCACGGAGTGTATGGCTGTAACTTCCAGCGCTGCGGCAGTGTCGAGGTGCGGCAGAATGCTGGGAATCCGTTCCGCCAGCATGGTTTTGCCGACACCGGGTGGGCCAAGCAACGAAAGGTGATGTCCGCCCGCCGCGCATACTTCCGCAGCACGCCGGGCCATCGACTGGCCAAGCAACTCGGCTAGGTCAGGAGCCGTAGCCGCGTCCGGCCCGGCCACTCCGCCGGTACCGCCACCGTAGACAGCAGAGCCGACCGTCACCACGCCGCCGACAGCGCCGTGTGAGCCTCTGATATGGCCGTCGGGGATTCCGTAACTGCCCTTATATTCCGATGCAGCCTGGCTGCCATTGCACTCGGGCGGGCCGCGGAGCCAGTCCGCCGCGCCGGCCAGGGTGCGGGCCGCGATTACGCGCACGCCGGGCACGAGAGCGGCCTCGGCCGCGTTCTGCTCAGCCACCATGACCGTGCTGAACTTGGCTCCTGCCGCAGCGGCCACGGCGGGCAGCACGCCGCGGACCGGCCGCACCTGCCCGTCGAGGCCCAGTTCGCCGAAGAAGATCACCCCGGCGGCCGCCGCCGACGGCACCTGGCCGGCGGCGGCGAGGATGCCGACGGCGATAGCCAGGTCGAACCAGCTGCCCCGCTTGGGCAGGCTGGCCGGGGAGAGCCCGACCGTGATCTTGCGCTGCGGCCATTCCTCGCCGCTGTTGACGATCGCGGCCCGGATCCGGTCTCGCGCCTCCCGCAGCGCGGTATCGGGCAGGCCGACCAGGATCATCCCGACCAGCCCGTTCGCGATGTCCGCTTCGACCTCGACCACGTGCCCGTGCACCCCGACCAGGGCCACCGAGTGCGTGCGGGCCAGGGGCACGGCTACCCCACCCCCCGGATGTGCTCGATGGTGAACCCGCCGGTGCCGTCGTACACCAGGCCGACCACGTCGATCCGGACCTGATCGAACCGGACACCATGGGCATTCAGCCATTGCACCGCGAGCCTGCGCAGCCGGGCCCGCTTGGCCCGGCTGACGGCCTCGAGCGGGCCGCCGTAGCGCATCCCGGTCCTGGACTTGACCTCGACGACCACCAGCGCATATCGCTCGGCGGCCACGATGTCGATCTCGCCGGCGGCGCAGCGCCAGTTGCGGTCCAGGATCCGCAGGCCGCACGACTCCAGGTACTCGGCCGCCGCCTGCTCGCCGGCCCGGCCCAGTACGTCCTTGGCGCGCATCGCCATCACCTCCGGCTCCGACGATCGCGGTAACCGCAGGCGCCCGGCAGCAGGGCATCGCCGACTGTGGAAAACCGGGGCAAACGCCTCGCGCTGGTGGAAAACCAGCGCCGGAATGTCAGTGCCGGGTGGTTCAATCCGCCAGGGGTGGCCTGCGCCTCAGGCGGACGTGGCTAGGAAGGGCGGATCAGTTATCCGCCGCGGTTGTACGGGGCGCGGCCCGGCGGCTGCTCGGGACGCGGGCCTGCGGTCACCGGCGGGATCTCCCGCTCCGTGGCCCTCTTGCCGAGCTGGAACTCCTTGCCGTGGTGGACCACCGGCAGCGGCTCGCCGTCGAGCAGCTCGTACTTGGCGTGGCCGGAGGTGATCGTGATGCGCAGCCTGCGGCCCCGGTAGCGCACCCGGAACCTCAGCTCCGAGAGGCCGCCGGGCAGGCGCGGGCTGAAGGTCAGCGAGCCGGCCCCCGCGCGCATCCCGCCGAACCCGCCCACCAGCGCCATCCACGCCCCGGCCAGCGACGCCATGTGCACGCCGTCGGAGGTGTTGTGCTCTACGTCCCGCAGGTCCATGAGCGCGGCCTCGGCCAG
>Ga0335073_10006996_pt1 | contig 15830 bp, 16 predicted proteins | sample Lox_Sample_22_FD_207093 | JGI IMG/M metagenome (GOLD analysis project Ga0335073, IMG submission 207093) | Soil microbial communities from Loxahatchee National Wildlife Refuge, Florida, United States - Lox_Sample_2.2 | ecosystem: Environmental > Terrestrial > Soil > Wetlands | place: USA... | reverse complement strand
TAAGAACCTGTAGTTTCATTCGATAAACCGGCCGAGGCGGCAGGAATGGATTCTACAATGAAGCGAATGAGCTCACCCCCAGATGCGAGATCGGTGACGGATCATTTGCTCCAGTTGTTTTTGGGCTTCCTGGTCCCAGGCGTTAATGTCAGATTTCCGCAAGTCCACAGGCGGCCCATTCCCGGAGTCAGGAAGAAAGATGTAAACAAGCCAAATAACAACGCAAACGTGAAACCCTGCCATTTGCACGATGTCGACTGGAATTAATGCCGTCCGGCCAAAGCCGGCGCGTAGGGCGGCGCCGACAAGTGCGATGGAGGCGTACACGCCATAGCCCAACACGATGCCCGTCGTCCAGTTCCTCCACGAGATATGAAAAGTTCGCGTCAAAAGCAGGACTACGAGAAGCATCCCAGCCATGATTAGCTCAGAAGAAAAGTCCAAACGTTCGAAAATGTTCAGAACCCTTCTGTTACTTAGATCGGAAAAAGTGCCTGAGCCAACGGCTGACAGAAGTACCAAAATGGCAAGGCTCGCTTTCAATATGGGCCGAGCAAACCGAGCGGTTGGCGAGCGAGTGAACAAAACTTTATTAGCAAGTTCATAGACGACAGCGAGCCCCAAAAGAGTCTCTATTACCTCCGTGACCGTAAGTGTCCAATGGTACGCATCCTTTGGGAAAGGACGTTTGTGAGCGAGAATGAATAGGATTGAGAACTGAATCAGGGCGAAGACCAGACTCGTAGTAAATACCGGAACCTCAAATTGCCCTTTCCGACGGACAATCCCGATTAGGCACAGAACCAGAAGCAGGTGCGGAGCGACCCACAAATATTCGAAAAGAAAATGCATGGGCTGTCGGAATGGTACCCTGTGCTACGACAGCCCACAATATCTTTAATCTATTTGACAGCTACACATGAGTCTATTTGACAGCTACACATGCTCCATCAACTGGGCATACAGGATTACCACCCGCGACGGCCTGTTGTGGAATGGCCGTGCACAGCGCGAGCACAGCGGCGGCAAGCAATAGCAATGTTTTCTTCACGGTGAAGCTCCTTATTGAAGTGAGACTTACACCGTGATAATGTGCGAGGTTGTGCTGTTCTGATCAGAAAGTGCAAAGTTTTGCGTTTATGAAAAGCGGAACAAAACCGGACCGGGAATGACTCTCAAATCGGCACTCGAAGACCTGACGCAAACCACGCTGGATGCGATTTCTGGCTGTCTGAAGAAGCTGGAATACCTGGCTGGATTGCGCCGACTACGCGGCGACTATCTGCATTGGGGCTTCAGCAAAGTGCATGGCGAATCGACCGCAAAGAAGGCGCTGGCTGAGGCGCACCGCGTGACCGTGTCCGAAGTGCTTTCCACTCCTTTGAGAGTCCTTCTGGAGGATGCCGAGGCAACCAGCAGCACTTCCGGGGTGCCTACGGAACAATATCTGGAGGGCCTTGCACACGAGAAGAACCAACTGCTCCCGAGCAATCCGGGCGCCGGCTCTGCCCGGCATCTTAGTTCAGTGCTGCACGCTCTTTTGGGGCTGGAACGGAATCGGAGACGGACCGCCACTCGCCGAGCTTCATAGCCACACCTACTACTTGGCCGATCACCTCCGCCTCTTGCGGAAATGGCAAGACCCGCGGCGTTACTGGAGAAAGTGGATGGGGCTGCAGAATGATAGCTTCGCGCGTCAGCGTGCACCAGCAGCACACATGGTCTTCACGGGTTTCGACAAAATAAATCGGCCGCTCGTATTCCGAGTGCCAGCCGCCTTCGCTGACCCGATTTCTGGATTCATCGACCTGAATAAAACTTCCCGGGGGGAGAATCGGATACATCGTCAAATCCTCACTGCCGATGTACCCATAGGTGAAGCCAGTCTTCGATAATTTATCCAAATAAATTAGCGGGACCGTGCCCCACTCCTCAACCATTCGTCCGAAATTCAGAGTTTTACGCGGATCAAAACTGGGGTCCATGCGAATCGGAATCTGCGCCACTTTGGCGTTTTCTAAAACGCGCGCCAAGTGCGACTTCGGGGGGCTGCTGGCTTCCAGATCGGAAACCGTGAGATCGAGCTCAACGCCATACAAACTCAACATCTCGCGAAAAGTCACGCGATAAATGACGGCAAGAGAATAAAGCCGATAAATGCTCGGAGTTACACCTTTAGTTTCAACATCCGAGAGTCGGCTTATGGGAACCAGGTATTCTTCGTTGCCACGTTTGCGAGCGAGCCTTTCACTGGCGGTTTCCACATCCCGCATAGTGAGACCAAGCCTCTCGCGCATTATGCGGAGTGCTGAACCTGCTGTCATGTTGTGCTCAAAGCAAAATGACCGCACTTTTCGGGCATCGGCACTGAAAAACGCGGATTAAAAATTCGCAACGTGTTCCAAAAATCCATCAGCAACTCGCCTTCGAAAGAGCAGCCCTGTTTGAGCCGGATTTCCGGCTTGTTCCGAATTTGTAACAGAACAACACAATCCTCTGCAATAGTTAAGCCCTAAGATCATGAAATCACAAGGGAAATTTAAAAACGAAAAATTATAACGCCAGCGCCGCTGAGAATGGGACAAGAAAGGAGATATCCACAGCGTTGCACAGACAAAATCCTATTGCAACAAATACTAGTGACGAACGAACAAACCGGTCATGGAATATCCAAGAGCTAGGCCAAGCACCGCGGCAATGCCACTCGTGGGGCCTAAGCGCTCCCGTATTCGTCTTTTCACGTCAAGATCTTCCCGCACCTTGGCGCGGAGTTCCGCTAATGCGTGATGCAATCGACGGCGCTCATCGGCGGCTTTAATCTCAAGATCGTAACTAGGCAGCTCGGCCATAATCTGTCCTCGTCTCGGTTTCAATCCAATTCTTGTCGGCTTTCAGGGTTTCGACCGTTCGTTTGGGGAATATTGCACGTGAGCGAAATTCATTTAGCGCGAAAAACGCCGAAATTCCTCCGATCACAATCCACACAAAACCCACAATGATGAAAGCGTAAAACCACGCGTAAGGATTTCCTGAAAATGCTGAAGCCACAATGGTGACAACGGCTGCGGTGATCAGGAGAAACCCCGTTGCCAGCAGCATCAGTGCCAGCACGCCCAGCGGCAGGGCGACCCGGACAGCAGAGACAATTTCGCTCAGCTCAGATTTCAGCATTTGCACGCGAGTGTTGACGAACTGCTTTAAGTCTTCGCCTATCTCTGCAAGGATCGCGCTCAGATTGCGCGTGTGATTTGTGCCATTTCCCTCATTCATAACGGTTCGACCTCCAAATTCGCAAACCAGCCCCAGCCAGGAATCCCAGGCCGGCTACGATTCCGAGGAACTGAAGCGGCCGCTCGTCTGCGAAGCGGCGAATCCTGTGAACTAGAGACTTTCCCGCGACTGAAACCTGGCTCTGCACGCGATCTAGCGACTTTTCGGCTGCATAGACGCCTGAGCCTACGGCCTCTCGAACCTTCGCTAGTGGGTCCTCGTGTTCGGGGCCGTTCACCCTCTCAATTTCATGAACTCGCGATGTTCTGGCCTCTGCACTGGGCCAGGAGACAACCTCGTTCTGCTTGTTTGCGACCGGCACCACTGGATTGGGCTGCGCCATGGGTAACCCCTTTTACTATCGTCGTTGGTTTTGATGACGCGATGCGGGAAGGGGTATGTATCAATCTCTAAGTTTCGGCTGGGGCTAGGCGGGCGCATGCCTGAACACAATCAAAAGAATGGGCCAGTATCAACACTGGCCCACGATCAAATTTTCCGGCTACACGGAAACTAGTCCGCGGCCTTTGATGTTTCCGGCGATGCTTCTACAAGGGGCGCATTCACGAGATGCTCGCTGATAAACCATGATTGCAGTTCGTTCGTACGAAGTACGTCGCTTACAACCATGTCATTCGTGCCTTGGTCGCCGAGCTTATCGGAAAGCTCGGCCAGTTCGCGGCATTGGCGGATGATGAACTGGTGAGCGTCCAGCAAGCGAGAAATCTGCACCGGAACCTCTTCCCTGCCCTTGGGCGGACGCTCGATCTGAGTAGTCTCAGCTACATCGTGGGCCATGGCAATCGCTATTCCGCCGAGAAGCTGAATCCGTTCTCCAATCGTATCGACGACTTCGACTTGTTCGTTGAAATGTTTGTCGTAGAGAAGATGAAGCTGGTAGAACGTTGGCCCCGCGACCTGCCAATGTGATTTCTTATAAAGATCGCGCAGGGTGATGGAATCCGCGAGAAGTTGATTGAGCTTCTCGGTCATCTCCAGGCGGATCGGTTCCTCCAATTCAAGATGGAATGCATGTGTAACCGTTCCAAAGGGTTGAATTTCAGGTGCGCGCTGATGGACTCGCGGTTCGGCCGAAAAGTTGCTGTGGTTTCCCGAAACACCTTTCTTCGCCATATGAGAATCTCCTTCTTTTTGGATTATAGATTCGCTAGACATTAATCGGCTGCAAGAAACTTCTGAGCGCGCTAAGAGCGAATGAGCGGATCACAGCAAATTTTTCGGGAATCTTTTATCATAAAAGGTTCCTATTAATTCGTGGGAGAAATCCGAGTTGGCACAGACCCCTGTATTGGAAGAACTGCAGCAAGCCTCGACGGCATCGCACAACAACAGTAATAACGATGGGTTGGAGGTGCTCGAGACCCGCGAGTGGCTGGATTCGCTTGATTACGTTCTTTCTACAGGCGGAGCGGAACGTGCAGGACGGCTTCTGCAGCAGCTGCAGCTTCATGCACGCCGGGTTGCGGGAATCAACCTGCCGTTCACTGCCACAACTCCCTACCAGAACACGATTCCTGCGCGCCATCAGGCACCGTTTCCCGGAAGTCAGGAGATGGAGCGGCGCATCAAGAGCCTCGTCCGCTGGAACGCGATGGCCATGGTGGTTCGCGCCAACAAAGTTGAAAGCGGAATCGGCGGGCACATCTCGACCTATGCTTCAGCAGCGACACTTTATGAAGTCGCCTTCAATCACTTCCTTCGCGCGCGAACTGAAACCGGCGATCGAGACGTTGTTTATTTCCAGGGACACGCGGCTCCCGGAATGTACTCACGCGCGTTTTTGGAAGGGCGGCTATCCAAAGAGAAGCTGGAGAATTTCCGCCGCGAGCTAAAGCCGGGCGGAGGTTTGTCTTCTTATCCGCACCCCTGGCTCATGCCGGACTTTTGGGAGTTTCCAACCGTCAGCATGGGACTCGGTCCGATTCAATCGATCTATCACGCGCGCTTCATCAAGTATCTCGAAAATCGCGGACTGAAAACTTCGACCGGCGGCAAGATTTGGGCGTTCCTCGGCGACGGCGAAATGGATGAGCCTGAGTCGCTCGGTTCTATTACGTTAGCTTCGCGCGAGAAGCTCGACAATCTGATCTGGGTGATCAACTGCAACCTGCAGCGGCTTGATGGCCCGGTGCGCGGAAACGGAAAGATCATTCAGGAATTGGAAGCTATTTTCCGTGGCGCTGGATGGAACGTCATTAAGGTCATCTGGGGAACCGACTGGGACAACCTCATCCAGAACGATCGCGACGGGCTGCTGGTGCGGCGTTTGGGCGAAGTCACCGATGGGCAATATCAAAAATTCTTCGTCGAGAGCGGCGCTTACTTCCGGCAGAACCTGTTTGGCACCGATCCGCGTTTGCTGCGAATGGTTGAGCATCTCTCAGATGAACAACTGGCGCGCATGCGCCTAGGCGGACATGATCCGATTAAAGTGCACGCCGCATACAAAGCAGCGGTCGAGCACACCGGCTCGCCAACATTAGTACTCGCAAAGACGATCAAAGGTTATGGGCTCGGCGAAGCTGGCGAAGGCAAAAACATCACGCACCAGCAAAAGAAACTCAACGAAGACGAGCTGCGCATGTTCCGCTCCCGCTTCGGAATCCCCATTCCGGACGAAGAATTGCACGAAGCGCCGTTCTACCGGCCGCCCGACGACAGCGCGGAAATCCGCTACATGCAGGAGCGGCGAAAACAGCTCGGCGGGTATATGCCTGAACGCAAAGTGCGATCGAAGCCGATCAAGCCAGTTTCGGAAACGCATTTTGAAGAATTCTATAAAGGCACCGAAGGCCGCGAAGTTTCGACCACAATGGTCTTCGTGAGGCTGCTCGCTAAGCTGCTTCGCGACCCCGAGATCGGCAAGTTGATCGTGCCTATCATTCCAGACGAAGCCCGCACGTTCGGCATGGAAGCGTTGTTCCGGCAGGTTGGAATCTATTCGAGCGTCGGCCAGCTTTACGAGCCGGTCGATATGGATACGCTTCTCTACTACAAGGAAGCGAAAGACGGACAGATTCTCGAAGAAGGAATCACCGAAGCTGGTTCGATCAGCTCGTTTATCGCCGCCGGTTGCGCGTATTCGAACCACGGGATCAACACCATCCCGTTTTTTATTTATTACTCGATGTTTGGATTCCAGCGTATTGGCGACCTGATTTGGGCGGCGGCCGATATGCGCACACGGGGATTCTTGCTGGGCGGGACAGCTGGCAGAACCACTCTCGCCGGTGAAGGCTTGCAACATCAGGACGGCCACAGCCATGTGCTAGCGCTCAGCGTACCAAATCTGCTCGCGTACGATCCGGCATTTGCATTCGAAATCGCCATCATCGTGCAAGATGGCATCAAGCGAATGTATGTCGATCAGGAATCGATCTTCTATTACCTCACTGTCGGCAACGAACCGCTCCCCATGCCCGCAATGCCGGATGGTGATGGCGTGCGCGAAGGTATTCTGAAGGGGACGTATCTGTTCAAGCCGTCGCAGAAGAAAGATGCGAAGCTCAAAGCGCAGCTCTTCGGCAGTGGCGCGATCATGTTTGAAGTGCTGAAGGCGCAGGAACTGCTCGAAAAATACGGCGTGGCAGCCGATGTGTGGAGCGTGACCAGCTACAAAGAGCTTTACCGCGATGCAAACGACTGCGAACGCTGGAATATGCTCCATCCCGGCGATACTCCGAGAGTGCCGTTTGTCACGCGACAACTCAAAAACACTGAAGGCGTGTTGGTCGCGGCGTCTGATTACATGAAAGTTTTGCCGGAGTCCATCGCCCACTGGATGCCGCGGCCGCTGGTCGCGCTCGGCACGGATGGTTTCGGACGCAGCGAAGGACGCGCTGCTCTGCGCAACTTCTTCGAAGTGGACGCCAAGCATATCGTGCTTGCAACATTGCACGCGCTGGCCCGCGAAAAAAAGATCGAATCGCAAACCGTTAATCAGACAATCAAAGAACTCGGAATCAATCCCGAGAAGAAAAACCCGGCAATCAGTTAAAAAGTGGCTGGCGATCAGTGGTTGTTGGTCAGCAGGTGATTTGTTACTAGCCACTGACCACTTGGAGAGTGTCTTCCTTGACAGAATTTAAACTTCCCGAACTTGGTGAGAACGTACATCAGGGCGATTTGGTGCGTCTGATGGTTGCACCGGGCGCGGCTATTGCTGAAGGCCAGCCGGTGATGGAACTTGAGACCGATAAGGCAGTCGTTGAAGTTCCATCTTCCGTCAGCGGCACCGTCAAAGACGTTCTGGTCAAGCAAGGCGAAAAGATCAAAGTCGGCCAGGTGATTTTCACGGTTGATAATGGCGCGAAAAGTGTCGCGCGGGCGCCCTCGCCCGCGAACGAGGTTGCGCGCCCCGCTGCAACGCAAAAAGCGACTCCCTCGGTTCAACCCACCCCTTCGGCCTACGCAGATCGGCAACGCCAGGCTCCCACGTCCGTGGCCGCGCCCGCTGCTCCTGTCGCTCCTTCTGAGACCTCTGAGATTGCCGAATTCAAGCTCCCCGAGCTTGGGGAAAACGTTCACCAGGGCGATCTGGTTCGGCTGATGGTCGCTCCCGGGAAGCCGGTATCAGAAGGTCAACCGGTGATGGAACTTGAGACCGATAAAGCTGTAGTCGAGGTGCCTTCGTCCATTACCGGAGTGGTTCGCGATGTACTGGTCTCGCAGGGTGAGAAGATCAAAGTTGGGCAAGTGATTTTCACGCTGCAACCGGGCGCGACTTCACAGACGCCACAACAACAACCTTCGGAAGTTGAGGAACCGCATGATCACGCGCGTGCCGCATTCCAGGTTGCGCTTGAGTCTGAGGGAAAAACCGAAGAGCAAGCCCTGCCTCCCGATCAGCCTCGAACTGCACCGGTAGCGACGTTCACAATGCCGCTGAATTTGGATAAAGCCGCGGGAGTTGACTCTCGCGGGCCGGTTCCCGCTGCGCCGCACGTGCGGCGACTGGCGCGCGAACTGGGAGTTGACATTCATAACGTACCCGGCAGCGGTCCGGGTGGACGCATCAGCGAAGCCGATGTGAAAGCATTCGCAAAGAGCGTGATTATCGCTGCCGGGACGGGAGTCGGTGCGGCCTCAGCGACTCACGTAAGGCAGCCCGCACTCCCGGATTTCGGCAAATGGGGCAAGATCGAACGCGTCTCCATGCGCGGTGTGCGCCGCAAAACCGCCGAGCACATGTGGGAAGCGTGGAGCGCCATCCCTCACGTGACCCAGCAGGACAAAGCCGATATTACCGAACTCGAGCAACTGCGTCAGCGCTTTGGTCCGAAAGCTGCCGAAGCTGGCGGCAAGATGACGGTCACCGCGATTGCGTTGAAAGTCTGCGCGTCGGCACTGAAAATTTTTCCCCAGTTCAACGCCTCGATCGACATGGAGAAGGAAGAGATCGTCTATAAGCAGTACATCAACATCGGCGTGGCCGTCGATACCGACCGCGGACTGCTCGTTCCCGTGATTCGCGATGTGGACAAGAAAAATATTGTCGAGCTGGCAGCCGAGCTGACACAGCTTTCGAAAAAAGCACGCGACAAGAAGCTCTCGCCAAACGACATGGAGGGCGGGACATTCACGATTACCAATCTCGGCGGCATTGGTGGAACAGGCTTCTCGCCAATCGTGAATTATCCGGAGGTTGCGATCCTGGGGCTTTCGCGCTCGAGCATGGAACCGGTTTGGATCAACAATAAGTTTGAGCCGCGGCAGGTGCTGCCACTGTCGCTTTCGTATGATCATCGTTTAATCGATGGCGCCGATGCCGCCCGTTTCCTGCGCTGGATCGCTGAGGCGTTCGAACAGCCGTTCCTATTGTCGGTGCAGGGATGACATCCACGACTCCCGAAATTCGCAGCGAGCGCGAACTGCTTTCTTTCGTCTATGACGCATTCAATCGACGCGACATCGAGCCGATTCTCGCGCGCATGCATCCTGAAGTGGAGTGGCCGAACGGAATGGAAGGTGGCTGGGTGCACGGGCGCGAGGGCGTCCGCAGCTACTGGACCCGCCAATGGGGCATGCTTGATCCACATGTTGAACCGGTTCTTTTCGAAGCAGACAATGAGGGTCGCGTAGTAGTTGACGTCCATCAGCTTGTTCGCGACCTTGCCGGGAAAGTGTTGTTGGATAGGAATGTTCAACACATCTATTTGATCAAAGATGGCCTCATTCGACGCATGGACATTCGAGAGTGAAGCCGCCATTCACCTTATAAAAATCACCGCAAAATGCCTGAACAATCCAATCTGAGTATCGCAGTCATCGGCGGCGGCCCCGGCGGGTACGCAGCGGCGTTCCTTGCTGCCGATCTCGGCATGAAGGTCACGCTGATTGACCGCGAGCAGAACCCCGGCGGTGTGTGCCTCTATCGTGGCTGTATTCCATCTAAGGCGCTTCTTCATGTCGCGAAGCTGATCGACGAGTCGCGCCACGCCAAAAATTGGGGAATTGAGTTTGGTGAGCCGAAAGTCGACATCAGCCGTCTGCGCTCGTTTAAAGAAGGCGTCGTCAACAAACTGACCGGCGGTCTGGGCCAGATCTCGAAAATGCGGAAGGTGCAATACATTCGCGGCGACGCCAGCTTCGAAAATTCGACCACGATCAAAGTTGCGAAAATCGGCGGCGGTGAAGAAACACTCACATTCGACCGCATCGTGATCGCCAGCGGCTCTCGTCCTGCCGTTATTCCCACTCTTAAGCTCGACAGCCCACGCATGCTCGATTCGACTTCCGCCCTCGATCTCGCAGATCTTCCGAAGACTCTGCTCGTCATCGGCGGCGGTTACATCGGACTTGAACTGGGCACAGTTTATGCCGCGCTCGGATCTCGAGTTTCCGTCGTCGAGATGACTCCCGGCCTGCTTCCCGGCGCTGACCGCGACCTGGTCCTCCCCTTGCACAAGCGCCTCGAAAAGATCTTCGATGCGATCATGCTGAACACGACTGTCACGGCTGTGAAACAGGAATCAAACGGCATTCGCGTCTGCTTCGACGGCAAGGACGTAAAAGAGCGGGAGAGAGTCTTCGATAAAGTTCTGGTCTCGGTCGGCCGCAAGCCGAACTCCGAAATTGCAGGCCTCGATCGCACACAGGTGCAAGTCGGCGAGCGCGGATTCATTCAGGTCAACCAGCATCTGCAGACGGACGATCCGGCCATTTACGCCATCGGCGATGTCGTGGGCGAACCGATGCTCGCCCACAAAGCTTCGCACGAAGGTCGCACCGCGATTGAGCACATCGCCGGACACAAAGTCGCATTTGAACCGAATGCGATTCCAGCTGTCGTCTTCACCGATCCTGAGATTGCATGGACGGGACTGACCGAAATTCAAGCCGAAAAAGAACGTCGCGAAATTAAAGTCGCGAAATTTCCCTGGGCGGCATCTGGCCGCGCGATGACGCTCGACCGGACGGAAGGCATAACCAAACTCATTCTCGACCCAGCGACGGAGCGCGTGCTCGGCGTCGGCATCGTCGGTGTCGGCGCCGGAGAACTGATCGCCGAAGGGACGCTCGCGATCGAAATGGCGGCGCTGGCGAAAGACGTCGCGCTCACGATCCATCCCCACCCGACGCTGTCGGAAACGATCATGCAGTCTGCGGAAGTCTTCTTCGGCACCAGCACGGATCTGTATCGTCCCAAGCGCGATGCGGCATCCAAGTAGCAGGCAATAAGGAACGCCATCCCATGGCAGACAATCTTTTTCTCAATTTATGGTTTGGCGGCGAGCTGGTTGAAAATCTCGCCCATGCCGTAACCGTGATGCGGCAGTTCCCTTTCTGCACGGAGCCTCCTGGAATCACAGGCGTCGCCGTCCACCCCATTTCATGGATTGAAGCGACGATTCTCGAACAGCGCTACCGACCCGGAATTTCGCCGGAAGACGCGGCCACTATCGCCGCCGGTCTGTCCCACGAAGATTACGCTTACGTCTTCGAAGCAAACTGGGAATTGTGGACGCCACAACCTCCGCAGACGGACTGGGTCCTGCAACTCTCGCCAGTTCGATTCATCGTGCGCGGCGAGGAGTTTGAAGACGGCGAATCGGAGGCAGAAGGCGATCTGCAGGTCGATTTTGGATTGGACACACCTTTTTTGCATGAGGAGTTGCAACTTTCTGCAGAATTGGAGGGGCGAGTTCGAAGCAACGTGAAGAAATTAGTTGACTTCACTACCGCCGTAGAGAAGAATTCAGGCGCAAAGACCCGGCTGCTTTGGTCTGAATCCGAAGAGAACCTCGCTCAGAAATTGATCAGCCGCCTGCAGCGCGTCCAGTAGGTCGGTCCAGTTCGCCACTTCGACCGCATTGCATATGCCGTTCAATCGCATAAATAAAGGCGAACCTGAGGCCAGCTCGCTTCCCGAGCGGCAGCATCTAAATGCCGACATGTTCAAGCGAAAACCTAAGCCGGAAGGCGGTGAGGGCGAACCGCTGGTTCCGCATGGCATGATCTGGTACGCCACCCCCGAGCCGCCGGCAGAGGAAAAAGAAGATTCGCTGGACACGACTGTACAGTACGCGCAAGTTATCGAGATGATGCGGCGGGCTCGGTCGCAGGAAGCTGGAGAATCGGCAGAGCCCGACAAAGAGAACCCAAGCGAGGCGCCTGCTGAAATTCCCTGGTGGAGAATGCAGCCACCGGATGATGCCGTAGCGCAGTCGAAGACGCAACCCAATGAAATCCAGCCGGCCCTCCCGCCGCCTCCGCTGAATCCAACTAGTCCCAGAGTCGCGCTCCCCAGTGCGCAAATCGCACAAATTCCCGTTGCCGTTGAGAAGAATGAGCCGCTTTCAGCAAGTAAGCGCGAGTGGGCGCTCGCTCAGTACTTCAAAGGCACCGCAGAAAGCATAACTAGGATTGCGAGTGGATTGCGCTCATCAACTACGGAGTTTCGGCAGAGTTCGGCGGAAGTCTGGGCAAGGTTCCGGGAGCACACCTCGCAACGTTTGGATTCGACCGAATGGAAAACTACGCTCCGGCACACTCGAGCCGCGAGCCTAGGAATCCTTCGAACTGGTGCGGTCTCGACTCTGCGTTACGTCCAGCAGTCGCAGAGCGCGTTAATAAGAAACAGCCGAAGCCGGTTTGGGGATTCTCGGCGACTGGCAGCGAAATTAGTGGGAGCTGCTTCTGCACATGCGAAGGAATTCTCGGCTCGGACAAAACTCGGGAAAATTCGTTCACCCAAGTTGCGCGCACCGCGTGTGCGCATCGTGCTCACGGGATTGCCGCTGCAGATTAGAATTTTCTTCATGCGGCAATTCACGCCCTGGAGATTGATCGACGATCAGCACTCGATGGATTCTCGGCTGTGGACCTCAATGACCATGGCCGCGATCACTGCGATGATTGCGTTAATTATCGTTTCCGTTGTGCCGCATTACGCCGCGCGGTTTCTGCCCAGCCGGCTAACCGCTTCGCAATTGAGTGTGAGTGCAAATTCCGCGGTGGTGGTTCCAGCGCGAGTGGAGGCCGCGGCACCTGTTCAAACAGGTCCTGCAGCGATAGTGAGGCCAGCGTCTGCAAAAGCAGGTTCAGCGGCTAAATCTCCAGCCAAAATTGAGAACGCTAAGCTGACCACGGCTGAAGCGAAGACAACAACCAGCACGAAGCGGCATCATGTAGATGATGATTACGTGGCACCCGATACCTACAAGTATTACGGGAACAGCGATTCTGCTGGACGCTAGTGGAGCGCAAGCTCCGATCAAAAACGCGAACGCTAATCATCGCTACTGCGCTACGGAACTCGGCACGCCGGCTTTACGGGCGTCTTCCTGCATGTCACTGAGCGCTGCTTTCGCGTCGTCGAGCGCCTTTTGTTTCTCCGTCAGCCCTTGTTGATATTGCTCGTTATAGGGCCAAACCTGCGCCGTCGGCATCGTTGCAGTTTTTTTATAACTCTCTAAATCGTCCGCGAGCTGATCAATTTTTTCTCTCTGCTGATCGATCCTCTGCTTCCAAGTGTCGTAGGCCTTTTGCCGCTCTTCCTGCGATTGCCCCGGCTTAATTTTCGTGGGATCGTCGCTGTTCTGCGGTGTGGCAGACTTTGGGTTGGCACTGTCCGCCTGCGTGGCCGGCGCGGATGAATCTCCTACTACGCTGATGGATGGAGCCGCAGGAAGATTATCGTTGTCGTATACCTTGGCAGCAGGTTTTGTATCCTCGGCTTTAGCTTTGCGGACCGAGCGCGCGTAATCGCCAAGGGGCTGCGAGTCCGACTGTGCCTGAGCCATCGCGCACATGGCAGCAGTGCAGAGGATCACCGCGAATCCACCAAAGACCAATCGTTTCATAACACTCTCCATTTGTTCCCTATGTGTTCGAGAGCTACGCCCGTAAATGCAGGCATCTCAGACTTCAACTCATGTACCAGCCCAACAGCCAATGTCGAAAAAGAAACGCCGCCAATCCCATGCTGCCTAAAAAAACTCCAAACGGCATTTGATAACGCCGCAAGGCGATAATCGCGGATCCCCACGCGCGTTTTCGCGCCGCGGCCGGCGTATCATGAAATGCGTGGCGCCGTCGTTGAGTTCGCTTCACCCACACAGCCAGAACCGTCCACAACCCAAAAGCGCTACCTGCCAGCGATGCCGCAAAAATCGTAAAAATTGTCAGTCGCAGTCCGAGGAATGAGCCGATCATGGCGATCAGCTTCACATCGCCCAAACCCATGCCCTCGACTCCTCTTGCCCGCAGGTAAATTGCGCCGGCTCCATATAGGAAAGAGGCTCCAACCAGCGCGGCCAGTGTGGAATCCATAAACGAAAACAGTCTGCTCGACAAATCAGGGCTGACCGGAATTGAAATGATCCCCGGCAGCAGAACCGATAACAGATCGTTGACCGGGACAAAGAAACTAAAAGTCAGGCCGAGAGCCAGGCCGGTCAGCGTCAGCTTGTCAGGAAGCAGGTGCGTCTCCGCATCGGTGAAAATTAGCCCTAATAAAAGGAATCCAAAGGTTGCGCACTTTAAGGCCGCCAGCGTCAGACCAAACTGCGCATAGCACAACAGAAACATCCCGCCAGTCAGGAGCTCGATTATCAAATAACGAGGCGTGATGCGCCCGGCACAATTCCGGCAGCGGCCGCGCAAAATCAGCCAACTAACGACGGGGATATTGTCATAAAACTGGATAAATTTCCCGCAGTGTGGACACGCCGAGCCTGGCCGCACCACCGAGAGCCCTCGCGGCAGGCGATAAATGCAGACGTTTAGAAAACTGCCAAACGCCAAGCCGAGAGCGAATATGCCCGTTGCGATAAATGGGTCCAATCAATCTCCGAAAAAGCGCGCCAAGGCGCAATAACTGCACCTTAAGCCTGATTATATGGGTTGAGTTGAGAGCCCTATTGGGTACAAAAGTCACTGTCCCGAAGGACAATCGCGACCCCAGCGGGGATGGTCGTCTATGCTGCCCGGGAGTTCGCCCGCGCCGGGGTATCGGGTAAAAAGACCGTGAATACCGTGCCGCTGCGCCCGGCCGTGGTACTGGTCGCCACTCGCATCCAACCGGCGTGCTTTTGGACCGATCCATACGCGAGCCAAAGTCCAAGCCCGGTGCCTTGGTCCTTCTTAGTGGTATAGAAAGGCTCAAAAATGTGCGGCAGGTCTTTGGCATTAATCCCGCTACCGGTGTCGGCGAAGGTCACGCGCACTCCGGATCGCCGGTCGCCGCCCCACTCGTGCGAGCGCACAACGCGCAGGCGCAGACGCCCACCTTCGCGCATCGCGTCAATCGCATTGAGAATTAAATTCGAAAAAACCTGACGTAATTCGCCCGCGTAACCCAAGATCTCGAGCTTCTCGCCAGTCTGTTTTTCGACTTTGATGCCCACAGCCTGCAGTTTTCGCAAATAGAGTTGCACAACCTGCTCCAGAATTTTTCCTGTATCCAGCAACTCCGGCGAAGTGTTCTCGCGGACCAGCCCGAGCGCCTGTTGAGCAATCGAGTCGAGCCTGCCAATTTCGTGCTCAGCGCGATGTAAATATTCTTCTCGTGCTGCGGAGTCTTGGCGCGCCAAATAAATAAGGTTGGTCAACGCTTCCAGGGGATTCTTGATTTCGTGGGCAATCGCCGCGGTCAATCTGCCGGCTGTCGCCAACCGCTCGTTCCTGCGCAACGCTTCTTCCGTACGTTTTTGCGCGGTTATGTCACGCGCAATGGCGGACGCGCCGACGAGTTTTCCTTGCTCATTCCGCAGCGGAGAGAGCGAGAGCAACAGAGTCAACCGAGTTCCATTCCTGTCGACCCGTTCCGTCTCATAACTGGGCACGCGTTCTTCGCGATTCAGGCGCGCCAAGTTTGTCGCGAACTCCTCCAGTCGGTCGGGAGGAACCAGAACGGAAATAGGCCGCCCGATGATTTCTTCCGCGGTGTACCCAAACAGCATTTGTGCCCCGCGGTTCCAGCTGGTAACGATTCCATCGACGGTAAAGCCCGCGATCGCATCTTCAGATGATGTGACGATCGCGGCCATTTGCTGACGCACTTCATCGGCCTGAGTTTCGGCGCGGGAACGCTGCCG
>Ga0335073_10006995_pt1 | contig 15831 bp, 14 predicted proteins | sample Lox_Sample_22_FD_207093 | JGI IMG/M metagenome (GOLD analysis project Ga0335073, IMG submission 207093) | Soil microbial communities from Loxahatchee National Wildlife Refuge, Florida, United States - Lox_Sample_2.2 | ecosystem: Environmental > Terrestrial > Soil > Wetlands | place: USA... | reverse complement strand
TCATCGGATGGAACGGGTCGTTCCCACCTGCCTCTGAGAGGGAAGCTAGGATGGATGACCCCAGGTCCGGTCACGCCTAGGCCGGGCCACCGGAACGCGGCCTTTGGGGGCCTTGATCCCAAGCAAGGCCCCCTCCTTTTTCTCCCCGCATTTTTGTTCATCGGGCCGAATCGAGCCCCTGGTACTCGGGGGGCTGTCACCTGCGACCCGCCACCCGCCACCTGCCGTCCATGCGATAATTGCGCCAACGATGCGGAACATCAAACTCACCATCGCCTACGACGGGGCCGATTTTCACGGCTGGCAGTCGCAGCCCGGCGTCCCCACGATCCAGGGCGCGCTCAACGACGCCGCGCGCAAGATCACGCAGGAGAAAATCGTAATGCACGGCGCCAGCCGCACCGACGCGGGCGTGCACGCGCTCGGACAGGTGGCGCATTTCCGCACGCAGTCTCCGTTCTCGGCCACCGAAATTCAGCGCGCGCTCAACGCGCTGCTGCCTCCGGCGATCCGCATCGTCGACGCCGAGGAAACCGGCCCCGATTTTCACGCGCGTTGGCAGGCGCAGGGCAAGACGTACCGCTATCGCATCTATCGCGGACGCGTCCTGCCGCCCTTCGAATATCGCCGCGCGCTGCACTATCCCTGGCCGCTCGATGAAGAGGCCATGGCCGCCGCCGCGCGCCAATTCGAGGGCGAGCACGATTTCACCTCGTTCGCCGCTTCGGCCGGCTCGGAGGAAGACGATCGCGACCGCAACATGACCCGCGTGATCTACTCCTCGGAAATCGTGCGCGAGCCCGGCCGCGACGAAATCGCGTACGTGGTGCGCGGGCAATCGTTCCTGCGCTACATGGTGCGCAAAATCGTGGGCACGCTGATCGAAGTGGGGAAGGGAAGGCTGACGCCGCAAGACATTCCGCGTATTTTCGAGCTGCGCGACCGCTCGCAGTCCGGCCCGACGATGCCGCCCGAAGGGCTGTACCTCGTCTCGCTGGAGCACCCCGACCCGACCGATTCGCTCGCATCGAGGAAAGTTCACCGCACCCTTCGCTGCCGCTCAGGGCAGGGAGGCGCAGAGGTCGCGGAGAAAACCGAAAAGCTGCCGCGCTGAAGACCGGATTCTCGGTGTCCTCTTGATGTTCTCGGAGTTCTCTGTGTTTCGCCTTGCGCCGCCTTGAGGTCGCTTGCTGTTTTGGTTCCTCTGCGATCTCTGCGTCTCCCCGCCCTGAGTCCGGAGGGCCGGCTGTTGGTTCCTCTGCGACCTCTACGTCTCAGCGGTGAATCTTAGGCTTCTCCGTGCCCTTCGATTTTCTTGGTGTTCTCTGTGTTGAGCCGGCTTGCCTTTCCGCTGCCGGCTCCCGAATTTCGTGTAAAATCGCACCACTTCGATGGCCACATCCCGCCCGCAAGTCGCCGACGAACCCGCCGCCGCGAAGCCCCACGTCGACTCGATCGATCCCTCGACCGGCGAGGCGATCGCGCGATTTGAAGCCACCGATCCCGCCGCGCTCCCCGCGATTCTCGCGCGCGCCCGCGCCGCGCAATCCGCCTGGGCCGCGCGCCCGATCGGCGACCGCTGCGCGGCCTTGCGCCGCCTGCGCGACGCCATCTTCGATCTCCGCGACGAAATCGCCGACGTGATTTCGCGCGAAACAGGCAAGCCGCGCGTCGAAGCCGTCTTCGCCGAAATCATCCTCGCGCTCGACACCGCCGCCTTCCTCGCTCGCCGCGCGCCGCGCTGGCTGCGCCCCGAGCGCGTCCCGCACCACAACATCGCGGTGAAAGCGAAATCCGCGTGGCTCGCATACGAGCCGCTCGGCGTGGTCGCGATCATCTCGCCGTGGAACTATCCCTTCGCGATTCCGATCGCGCAGGCGGTCCCGGCGCTCGCCGCCGGAAATGCCGTCGTGCTGAAGCCGAGCGAGCTCACTCCGTGGACCGGCGAGCTCGTCGGCGAAATCGCGGCCCGCGCGAAATTGCCGCACGACGTCGTGCAAATTGTGCAGGGCGGCGCCGAAATCGGCGGCGCGCTGATCGAAGCCGCCCCGGACAAAGTGTTCTTCACCGGCAGCGTCGAGACCGGCCGCAAAATCGCTGAAGCCTGCGCGCGCAAACTGATCCCATCGGTGCTGGAACTCGGCGGCAAGGATCCCATGATCGTCCTCGCCGGCGCCGATCTCGAAATCGCGTCGAGCGCCGCCGTGTGGGGCAGTTTCATGAATTGCGGCCAGGCGTGCCTCTCGGTCGAGCGCGTCTACGTCGAGCAGGCCGTCGCGGAAAAGTTCACGCAGCTCTGTGTGGCGAAGACGAAAAAGCTGCGCCTCGGCCCGCCGTCCGATCCCGACGCCGAACTCGGTCCGATGATCCGGCTGCGGCAGCTCGAGCGCGTCGAGCGCCAACTGAAAGACGCCGCCGCGCGCGGCGCGAGGATTCTCACCGGAGGCGAACGCCGCCCGGACCTCGGCGCGAATTTCCTCGCGCCGGCCGTCGTCGCCAATGTCGATGCGTCGATGGAATTGATGCGCGAAGAGACGTTCGGCCCGGTGCTCGCGATCCGCTCGGTCGCGTCGGCCGCCGAAGCGGTCGCGCTCGCGAACGATTCGCCGTTCTCGCTCGCCGCGAGCGTCTGGACGCGCGACACCCGGGCCGCGCGCAAGATCGCCGCGCGGCTGCGCGCCGGCTCGGTGATGATCAATGACGTCGCCAGTTACTACGGCATCGCCGAAGCGCCGCACGGCGGACGCGGCGCGAGCGGCTGGGGCCGCGCGCACTCGCGTTTTGGCTTTCTCGAAATGGTTCACGTAAAATACATCGATATCGACCGCTTGCCGCGCGTCGCGAAGAGCTGGTGGTACGGCTACAGCGCGGAATTGGCCGCCGCGGCCGATCGATTCGTCGAAGCGCTCTTCGCGCCCGGCTGGAAGCGGCGCATGGCGGCCCTGCGCCGCAGCGGCGCGCTGGTCTTCCGCCGCGGCAAAATCTGATCGCGCGCCGCCTTCATCGAGCCGCCGCATGAACGAAGACCTCATCTACGACTGGAACACGCACGCGGGCCTCGAAATCCCTTCCGGCCGGCGCGTGATGATCAATGACGAAACGCTGCGCGACGGCCTGCAGAATCCGTCCGTCCGCGATCCCTCGATCGGCGAAAAAATCGCAATCCTGCACCTGATGGACGCGCTCGGCATCGATCTCGTCAATATCGGGCTGCCCGGCGCGGGGCCGCGCGCCTTTGCCGATACCGAGGCGCTCGCGCGCGAGATCGTCGACTCGCGGATGAAGCTCCGCCCCAACATAAGCGGCCGCACGCACGCGGCCGACATCCAGGCGATGATCGACGTTTGCGAGCGCGTGGGCCAGCCCATCGAATCGGCGATGTTTTTGGGCTCGAGTCCGATCCGCCGGCTCGTCGAGGATTGGACCGTCGATCACCTGAAGCGCACGACGGACGAATCGGTGCGTTTTGCGGTGAATGCGGGCTTGCCGGTCATGTACGTCACCGAGGACACGATTCGCACCGATCCCTCGACCGTGATCGCGCTCTATTCGACCGCGATCCGCGCCGGCGCGCGCGCGATCGTCCTGTGCGATACGGTTGGCCACGCCACGCCGCGCGGCGCCTTCAACCTCGTGAAATTCGCGATCGAGGAAATCGTGAGGCCGTCGGGCGAAAACATTCGCGTCGATTGGCACGGACACAACGACCGCGGGCTCGCCGTGGCGAATTCGCTCGCCGCCATCGCGGCGGGCGCCGATCAGGTTCATTGTTGCGCGCTCGCGCTCGGCGAACGCGTCGGCAACACGCCGATGGAGCCGATGCTCGTGAATTTGCGGCTGCTTGGATTGATCGACCGCGATCTTTCGCGCCTCAAGGAATATTCGGAGACGGTCGCGCGCGCCACCAACACCGTGATCCCGCCGAATTATCCCATCGTCGGCAGCGACGCGTTTCGCACCGCGACGGGCGTCCATGCGGCCGCGATCGCCAAAGCGCACAAGAAAGGCGATCCGAAACTCGCCGACGCAATCTACAGCGGCGTCCCCGCGCACCTTTTCGGCCTCGAGCAGGTCATCGAAGTCGGCCCGATGAGCGGCCGCTCGAATGTTGTCTATTGGCTCGCCAAGCGCGGCGTTCCCGCAAGCGACGAAGCCGTCGACCGCATCCTCGCCGCCGCCAAGCAATCGAGCCGCATCCTCACCGAAGACGAAATCCTCGCCCTCGCAACATCCTCCGCGCGGCGATAGCCCTGTAGCGCCGGCTTGCCTTGACGCGGGAAGGGCGTCTCGGCGGCTCGCTTTCAGTCGCGGGCGAGTTGGCGTCGATCGCCAGCTACTTATTCGGCTGGCTCGATTGCGGCGGGGACGTCGGTGCTTGGCTGGGCTGCTGCGGCTTCGGGCGGGGGAGCAGTTTCATCGTCTTCAGCTTCAGCATATATTCGGGATACATCGTTGCGGCGCCGCCGCGCGTCGCTTCGGGAGGAACGCCGTAGCGCGCGGCGAATTCGTCGATATACGGATTCTGCGCCATCAGGTAGCTCGGCACCTGCCCTTCGGGCCGGTCGACTTCATCCACCGACTCGCACGGCCACGGATTCATCTGCTGCTGCGGCGCGTAGGTGAAGTCGATCGTGCGGATCAGCGGCTCGCTGAGGTACACCGGGTCGTACGTGATCACCGCAACCGTTAGCACGTTGTCGTGCCGCATCAGGCGAACTCTCGCCGTCGCCATGTCGCTGCGCGGCGTGCCGTTCAGCCCGAGCCAGTTTTCCTTGAGGTGCGTGGTGTAGATGACCAGCGTGTCGCCCTCCCATGTCCCGGTCGAAAAGCCCGCCCAGGTGTGCCGCGCGTAATCGGGAGGATGCGGCCGGCCGTCCATCCACACCGTCTGCTCCGCGTTGTAAGCGGAAAGGCGGATGTGATACGCGAGCGTCTTCTGCGTCGCCGGGTCGACCTCCTTCCAGATTCGCAGCGTCGAAGGACCGCGCCAGCCGTAGTCCGAGCCGTGTGCGCGACACTGATTCTCGGGAATCTCGACGACTGCGGCATTCCAGCTTTCGGCGCGGAAAAGGCCCGCGGCGTTGAGCGGAAGGCCCAGGTAATCGCCCATCTCGGCGCCGGCCAGGCGTTCGCGCTGGTCTTCGAAGAAAGTCGTCGCCCAATCTCCGCTGGGGTCGATCTGCGCGCGCGCCGCGCGGACGAACACCGTCGCGGGCGCCAGCAGCAGCATCGCCAGCCCCAGGATCCGCGCCTGGTAAAAGGCCCTCATCGAGACGACGTTGTATCACAAAATCGGTCCCGCGGAGTCCCTTCTCGCATTTTTCTTCTCACCGCTTGCCAGCGAGCCCTTTCGCAGCTTAAATAGAGGTATGGCAACACCGCAAACGCAGCCCCGCACCGACGTGCTGGTGCGCCCATTGCTCGAAACCGAGCTCAGCCAAGCGGACCAGATGGTTCGCGTGGCGTTCGGTACTTTTCTCGGCATGACCGACCCTTCGACCTTTATGGGCGATGCGAACTACGCCCACACGCGCTGGAAGGCCGATCCCTCGGCTGTCCTCGCGGCGGTTCACGAAGGTAAGCTCGTGGGCACCTGCTTCTCGACAAATTGGGGCAGCTTCGGATTTTTCGGCCCGCTGACGGTCGCGCCCGAATATTGGGGCCACGGCATCGCGCAGCAGTTGATCGTGCCGACGATGGAGATTCTGCGCGGCTCCGGCATCCGCCACGCGGGGCTCTACACCTTCGCGAACAGCCCCAAGCACATGGCGCTGTACCAGAAATTCGGCTTCTGGCCGCGCGATCTCGTGGTCAACGTCTGCAAACCCGTAGGCCAGGTGCCGCCGCAGATGCCGCCCGACACATCGCGCTTTTCGGACTTGAAGCCGGACGAGCGCGAGCCGATCTACGCCGCCTGCCGCGAAGTGGCGAGCGCCAATTTCGACGGGCTCGACGTCTCGCGCGAAATCCGCGCCGTGGCCGAACAGAAGCTCGGCAATACCGTCCTCGTCTGGGACGGCGCTTCGCTCGCCGCTTTCGCCGTTTGCCACAATGGTCCGCGCAGCGAGGCCGGCAGCGGCGTCTGCTACGTGAAATTCGCGGCGGTGCGGCCCGGCCCGCACGCCGGCGATAATTTCGGCCGGCTGCTCGATGCGATCGAGGCGTTTGCGCGTTGCGCCTGGGCGCAGAAGATCAACGCCGGCATCAACGTCTCGCGCCGCGAAGCTTTTCAGGCGCTCGCCGCGCGCGGTTTCCGCGGCGAATCGCAGGGCGTCGCGATGGAGACCGGCGACGGCTCCCTCGGCTACAACCGCTCCGGCGTTTTCATCCTCGACGACTGGCGCTAACCTTCCTTCAGTGGCACCGATAATCCTGTCGGCGCTCTTGCCTTTGTAGAGGCGGATCGCTGTTGTAGCAACCCGGCAGCCTCCACTTGTTTGTCTCTGCCTGTCTCCGTGCCTCCGTGTCTCCGTGGCAAACCTCCTGGGGTCGCCACATGCTACGATAGCGCCCTAAAAGCCCGTGAAACTCGCTCTCATCTGCTGTATCTTGATTTTGATGGCCACTCTTTCCGCGCGCGCCACCGACGACTCCCTCTCGAAGCTCGCGGACGATCCGCGCAGCGCCCCCGGGCTCGCCTGGATCGCGAAAAATTCCTCCTGGGTCACCGACCAGCAGATTCGCCTCTCCGAAATTCCCGCGCCCGAATTCGGCGAAGCCGCGCGCGGCCAGGCCCTCGCGGCGCTCTTCGCGGCCAGCGGCCTCAAGGTCCGCACCGACGACACCGGCAACGTAATCGGCGAACTCACCGGCAGCGATCCCGGCGTCGTTCTCCTCGTCGCGCATCTCGACACCGTTTTTCCCGCCGGCACCGACGTGCACGTGAAGCGCGATGGCTCGCGCCTCGTCGGCCCCGGCATCTCCGACAACGCCGCCGGCCTCTCGGCTCTCGTCGGCCTCGCGCGCGCCTTTTCGGAATCGCGCGTGCGCACAAGAAAGACGATCGCCCTCGTGGGCGATGTCGGCGAGGAAGGAGAAGGCAACCTCCGCGGCGTTCGCGCGCTGGTTGACGAATACGGCTCGCGCCTTTCCGCCGTGATCGCCGTCGACGGCCCCTCGACCGACTACATCACCACCCAGGGCATCGCCTCGCGCCGCTTCGAAGTGACCGTCACCGGCCCCGGCGGCCACAGCTGGTCCGATTTCGGCGAGCCGAATCCCATCACCGCGCTCGCGCGCGGCATCGTGAAATTTTCGGCCATCCGCGTTCCCGATGATCCGCGCAGCTCGTTCAATTTCGGCGTGATCGACGGCGGCACGTCGGTGAATTCGATTCCCGCGCGCGCGTCCGTGAAAGTCGACCTGCGCTCCGAGGACGAAAACGAACTCGCCCGCCTGGCGAAAGCGCTGCAGGAGGCGATGGCCGCCGGAGTGAAGGAGGAGTCGGCATCGTCCTCGCGCGGAGGCGACGGCGACTACACCACGAGCGGCGAACTTCACCTGGATTTTGTTTCGATCGGCTTGCGGCCCGCCGGCAAGCTGCCCGCCGATTCGCCTCTGCTCGCGGCGTTTCGCGGCGTCGATAGCTATCTCGGCAATCGCTCGCGCCTCGAGCGCAGCTCGACCGACGCGAATATCCCGCTCTCGCTCGGCATTCCCGCGGTCGCGGTCGGCGGCGGCGGACGCGGCGGCGGCTCGCACACCCTCGACGAGTGGTACGACCCCACCGGCCGCGACCTCGGCCTGAAGCGCCTCTACCTCGCCGCCCTCGCGCTCGCCGGCCTCGCCCGCTGACCTTCGCGCCACCTGCATGCCCATGCTGACACAACGCGCGCGCGCCGACCTCGCCCTTGCGTTTTGCACCCTGATCTGGGGCGCCACCTTCGTCCTCGTCAAAGACGCGCTCGCCGATATCTCGGTCGTCTTGTACATCGCCATCCGCTTCGCGCTCTCCGCCGCGATCATGGCGGTGATCTTCTGGCGCTCGGTGCACCGCCTCAACCTGAAGACCACCTGGGCGGGCGTGCAGATCGGCATCGCCATGTTCGGCGGCTACATGTTTCAGACGGCCGGGCTGCGCTTCACCACGCCGACCAAAGCCGCGTTCCTCACGGCCATGTCCGTGGTGGTCGTGCCGCTGCTGCTCGCCGTCTTCGCGCGCCGCCGCATCAACGCCTGGATTTGGTCCGGCGCCGTCGCGTCGCTCGCGGGACTCTACTTCCTCACCGTGCCGCCCGAAGGATTCGGCGGGCTGAATCGCGGCGACCCGATCGTCTTCGGCTGCGCGGTGATGTTCGCGCTGCACATCATTTTCATCGGGCGCTACGTCGGCGAGCATTCCGTCGGCGCGCTGGCGTTCCTGCAAGTCGCGACCACCGCCGCGCTCGCGACGCTCGCTCTGCCGTTCGTCGCCTTGGCGGGATGGGAGCATCCGAGGATCGAGCTCAACACCACCGTGATCGTCGCCGTGCTCGTCACGTCGATCGGCTCGACCGTCGTCGGCTTTTCGCTGCAGACGTGGGCGCAGCAGCACACCTCGCCGTCGCACACCGCCATTCTCGTCAGCCTCGAGCCCGTCTTCGCCGCGCTCACTTCGTGGCTGCTCGCGGCCGAGCGTTTCGGCGCGCGCACGCTGATCGGCGCGGCGCTGATCCTCGCCGGCATCCTCGTCGCCGAACTCAAAGGCGCCGCCCCCGCCCCCGCCGTCCCCGAATCCCCCGAGCCTGTGATAGGTGCTAGGCCGTAGCTGGCAGCCGGTAGATGGTGGAGGTGCACCGCCACCGCGCGATGGGGCACCGTGCTGCGCCCGCTTCTGCCCCCGCTGCCACCTGCTCCCCACCCCGCACCCCCTACTTTCCCTCGTAACCTTTCGCTCCCCGCGCGGTTTATGTTAGAGAAGACCGACCGATGCCACCGAAGGACGCCCACGACGAGCGCCTCCTGATTGCGGCCGCGCAGCAAGACCCTGCGCGGTTCACGGAGCTTTACGAGGCGCATTTCGAGCGCGTCTACGCCTTCGTCGCGCGCCGCCTGCGCAATCGGGACGACGCCGAGGACGTCACCGCCGAAGTCTTTCGCGACGCCCTCGCGAATCTCGGCAAATTCGAGTGGCGCGGCGCCCCGTTCGCGGCGTGGCTCTACCGCATCGCCGCGAACGCCATCGCCGACCGCTGGCAGCGCGCCGCGCGCGAGCAGGCAAGCCCGCTCCCGGCCGATCCTCCCGACGATTCGGCCGCCGCCGCCCCGGAAGAGACCGAAAAGCGCGCGCGCCTGTTTCGCCTCGTCGGCACGCTGCCCGCCGATCAGCGCCGCGTGATCGAAATGCGCTTCGCCGAGGGCAAAAGCATCGCCGAAATCGCGCGCGAACTCCGCCGCTCGGGCGGCGCCGTCAAGCAACTGCAGTTTCGCGCCATTCAGGCTCTGCGCGCCGCCGTCGAAAAGGCGCCGCGCGCGAAAGCGAAAAAGCCGGTAAGCAGACATGGCTAATCACACGCAGAGCGAACAACTCGACAAGATCGTCTCGGCGCTGCTCGGTCCGCCGGGCGCTCCGGTTTCGCGCGCCGATGCCGCGCGCCAAGCCGACATGAACCTCGCGCCGGTGTTCGAAGTGGTTCGCGATCTCCGCGATCTGCCGCGCCCCGATTTCAAGCCGCGCCTGAAATCCGATTTGGAGAGGAGAGCAAAAATGGCAAGCGCAGTTGCAAAACCCGTTCCCGAGACACGTGTTTCCGCCACGCCCTATCTATCGGTTCGCGATGCCTCCGCCGCGATCGAGTTTTACAAGAAGGCCTTCGGCGCGACCGAAGTCATGCGCTTCGCGCAACCCGGCGGCCGCGTGGGACACGCCGAAATCGATATCGGCGGCGCGAGAATCTTCCTCGCCGACGAATTTCCGGAGATCGATTTCCGCAGCCCCGAGTCGCTGGGCGGCTCGCCGGTTCGTATTCATCTCGATGTGCCCAACGTCGACGAATCCGCCCGCCGGGCCATCGCCGCCGGCGCCGCCGTCGTCCGGCCGGTTGCCGATCAATTCTATGGCGACCGTTCCGGGCAGTTCCGCGACCCGTTCGGCTATACCTGGGTTCTCTCCACGCGCAAAGAGGACGTATCCGCCGCGGAGATGCAGCGCCGCATCGACGACATGTCGCGTCAGCGGGGCAGCTCGGCGGAGGAAAGCGCGGCGCCTCCGAAGGTGAGCTTCATTCGCGAGGGATTCCACACCGTCACGCCGTACCTGATCATCCCGCACGCCGCCGAGTGGATCGATTTCGTGAAGCGCGCGTTCGGCGCCGAAGAGCATTTCCGCGCCAAGCGGCCCGGCGCCGAAGACGTCATCATGCACGCCGAAGTGAAGATCGGCGATTCGATGCTCGAGCTCGCCGACGCAAACCCGCAGTTTCCCGCCACTCCGTCCACGCTGCTCCTGCGCGTGAGCGATCCCGACGCCGTGTACGCGCGAGCGCTCGATGCCGGCGCCACGGTCTTCGATCCCGTCACCGATCACGACTACGGCTCGCGCGGCGGCACGGTCGTCGACGCGTCCGGCAACCGCTGGCACATTTTCGCTCCCACGCCCGACAGTAGAATCTTCGGCGCGTTCGGCGCCATTACGCCGCATCTGTATGCCCGGCAGCCGGTGGAGTTGATCCATTTCATCGAGGCGGCCTTCGGCGGGGAGGAGATTTATCGCGCGGAGATGCCCGGAGGCGGGATTCCGCACGCGCAGGTGCGCATCGGCGATTCGATCGTCGCGCTGGCCGGAGGACACGGACCGTATGAGCCGATGCCCAGCACGCTGCACTTATATGTTCCCGATACCGACGCGCTCTACGCGCGAGCTCTCGCCGCCGGAGCGGCTTCGATTCAGCCGCCCACCGATCAGCCTTATGGCGACCGCAGCGCCGGCGTGACGGATCCCTTCGGTAATCGCTGGTTCATCGCCACGCACACCAGGGACGTCGCCTTCTGAGCGAATCCGGCCATGCTCTTTAGTTGACGCGCTTTCATCGGCGGCTTGCGGCGGCGACCGCTTATGTCTAAGCTCCGGGAACTATGACGAAGCCTTTGATCCTTGCTCTCGGTCTCGTGTTCGCGTCCAGCGGGTTGAGCGCGCAGACATCCACCTGGCAGCCGTCGCCGGGACGCACGCAAGTGCCGATCTGGCCGGGGACGCCGCCCGACGCGCAGCCCGCCGCCGGTCCGGAACTGGCCACAACCGACGCGAAGTCGCTGATTGCGGGCAGGCCGGTGATTGCCGTAAGTAAAGTTTCGCAGCCTACCATGACGGTCTATTCGCCCAAGGAAGGAAATACGGGCGTTGCGGTGGTCGTGTTTCCCGGCGGCGGCTATCAGGTTCTGGCTATCGATCTGGAAGGCACGGAGGTCTGCGACTGGCTGACGTCGCGAGGGATTACCTGCGTGCTGCTGAAATATCGCGTGCCGGATTCGGGGCCGGCTTGGCACGATGATTGTCGATGCTTCATTCATCCGAAAGCGCCCACGGCGCTCGAAGACGCGCAAAGGACGGTAGGGCTCGTGCGCTTCCACGCCGCGGACTGGCACATCGACCCGCACAAGATCGGCGTGCTGGGGTTTTCGGCCGGCGGACACCTGGTGGCCGATATCAGCACGCACTTCGCGCAGCGTGCTTACGCGCCTGTGGATGCGGCCGATAAAGAAAGCTGCCGTCCCGATTTTGCCGTGGCGCTTTATCCGGGGCATCTGTGGGTTGACGACAAGAAGTTTGAACTGAATCCGGAGGTTCCTGTCACGAGCGAGACGCCGCCCACCTTTTTGCTGCAAGCGGAGGATGACCATGTGGACGGCATAAACCAGTCGCTGGTTTACTACATCGCGCTCAAGAACGCCGGGGTTCCCGTGGAAATGCACTTGTACGCGCAGGGCGGCCACGCGTTTGGTCTGCGCCGTACGAAGTTTCCGATTACCGCGTGGCCGCAGCTGGTAGAGACGTGGCTCGAGACGCTCGGCATGATTTTTCGCTAGCTCATCAGCCGCGATCCCGAGGAAGGATGATCGCCAGGGCACAGGTTCCTTTGGGGGGGGCGGACCTTCAGGTCCGCGCGACGACTACGAATCTTTGTGGGTCGTGGCTTCTAGCCACGACCCAGACCGCGAAAAAATCTTCATGGGCCTTAGCCCCTGAAGAACAGGAGCGAAGAATGTCATCCACCAGCGCAGGCATCGGCAACGCCAAACAAGATCCAAACCTCGTCGAAATGGCGATGGCCTACTCGCGCAGCCGTATCATCGGAGCCGCCGCGCGTCTCGGCATCGCGGACGCCCTCGCGCACGGCGAGCGTACCGTCGAGGACCTCGCTCGCACCTGCTCCGCCGATCGCGACTCGCTCTATCGCCTGCTGCGCGCGCTCGCCATTCTCGGAGTCACGTCGGAAACCGCGCCCGGCAAATTCGTCCTCACGCCATCCGGCGAGACGCTGCGCAAGGACGCGCCCGATTCCGTCTGGCCCGCCGTCGTTTTCTGGTCGGACCTGCTCGCCGATAGCTGGGCCTATCTCACCGACTGTGTGCGCACCGGCCAAAGTGCATTCAAGGTGATGGAAAGCCAGGGCATCGTTTCGCGCTGGTCGAAGGATCCCGATGCCAACGCCATCTTTCGCGCCGTGATGGGCACCGCGCCCGCCGAAGACTACCTGCCGCTCGCGCGCGCCTGGGATTTCAGCGGACGCCGCGTGGTGGCCGATCTCGGGGGTGGAGGCGGCTCGCTGATCAGCGCCATCCTGAAAAGCAACGCGCATCTCACCGGCATGCTGGTCGATCGCCCGCCTTCGATCGAGTCGGCCGCTCCGCGCATTCAGGCCGACGGCCTTGCCGGCCGCTGCAAGCTGGTCGCCGCCGATTTGCTCGAAGGCGTTCCTGCCGGCGCCGACGTCTACACCATGAAACACTTCCTCCACGGCTACAACGACGCCGCCGCCATCAAGCTTTTGAAAAGTTGCCGCGCCGTGATTCCGTCCGAGGGCGCCCTGCTGGTGCTCGAATTCGTCTTGCCGGACGTGATCTCCCATCCCGATCGGGCGCTCGAGACCCTCCTCTTGAGCGACATCAACATGATGGCCGTCACCGGCGGCAAGGAACGCAGCCCGCTGCAATGGAAAGAGCTGCTGCGCGCCGGCGGATTCGAGATGCGCCGCATCATCCCCGTCGTGGCCACGGATCATTCGCCCCAGAACGTCGCCATCGTCGCCGGCGTCTCCATCGTCGAAGCTGCGCCTGCCTGAAAATCGCGCGCTATCGCGCCGCTGACCGTTGGCTCCTGGCGTGCGGCTCGCCGAAATAAGGAAAGTCGCTGCGCATCAGCCGCGGGTCCGGCGCCACGCCGTCGCCCAGCGCCGTGTTCGTCGCGAGCGTCAGGATCACGTCCATCACGTCGTCCCCGATCGCTCTCCCGTTGAAGCCGGAGAAACTGAAACATGCCGGCGTGTCGAGTTCGTACGGCAGCACGGTCGGGCAGATTCGCGCGAGCAATTGCTTCGCGTATTCCGAGGGATCCGCTGCTGATTTGGCCAGCCGCGTCAATTTCTCCGCGAAGTCCGCGATCGGCTTCGAAAAGAGCGCCGCATCATCCGTTGGAGTAGCCCGGTTGTATTGTTCAGCCGCGTCCGGAAGCGACGGATCCGAAAGAAACACGTTTGTGATCAGAGGCAGGCCCCACCGCGATACCTGCACCTCGGGCGCGTGTCCGTAGAGCGACGCTGTGGCCCAGCTGTGCACCAGGCCTCGGCCGATCAGTTCGCTGGGGATTTCGATCACGACCGCGCTCACGTTCTGCCCGCCAAAGACATTCTGGGGATTCTGAAAAGCCTCGGGAGCGAAACGATTTTCCTGCCACAGAGCGTTCCGGAATGCGCTGAAAGCCGCCGGGGCCGCAAATAAATCCGGCGCCAGGCCCGCATAGGCCAGGTAGCCTTGCTCTGTTTTCGCGATTTGCCCGGTTGAGCCCGAGAGAAGCAGTTCGCCCTCAGCCCCTTTTCGCGCGGCCTCGCCCAGCGCGCGCCGGACCTCGTACGTCTGCACGTGTGCGTGCTCGTCGCCGGCGGCGTGCGTGGGAGCGCCGAAACGGATTTTGAACGTCACGTCTTCAACCGAATCGCCGTTCGTATCGAAACGAAAGGCGTAAAGTCCCTCGTCGCGAAAGGTGTCCGGACCCCTGCCGCCGGCGTCCGGATTCACGGTAAGCGCCATCACCGTCGTTCCCGGTCGGCCGCGGAACAAGTAAAAATCGCAAATGTTGATTCGAGGATCTTCTCTCGCAGTCGGCGTATCGAAATGATGTGACATCAAAACCCTCCTCAGTGGCGACAGGGTATCAGAGTCGGCAAAACATTTGCATTCTTGTAGGGGACCGTCCAGAATGACTATAATGACCATTAAGGTCAAAGCGAGGCGCGATGGCACGGCAGAAGCATCCTTGGGGAGTTGCGAAAGCCAAGGCTCAATTCAGCGCGCTGATCGAAAGGGCGTTGTCGGAGGGCCCTCAGACGATCACACGCAGCGGCAGAACCCAGGTGGTGGTGGTCGCCGCCGACGAGTGGGAACGCAGGACGAGGCGCACGGGCAACCTCGCGGAGTTCTTCGGGAATTCTCCTTTGCGAGGCTCCGGCGTCAAGATCGCGCGCGGTAAAAGCAAGGCGCGGGAGATCGAGATTTGAGTTTTCTGCTGGATACAAATGTAGTGTCGGAGTGGGTGAAGCCGCGGCCCGAGCCGAACGTGCGCGAGTGGTTGGCCGAGGTCGACGAGGACACGGTGTGGCTCAGCGTGATCACGTTTGCCGAAATCCGCTTGGGTATCGACCGAATGCCGCCGGGGCGCCGCCGCACGGCCCTGGGCGCGTGGCTCGAAAACGATCTGCCCGCAAGATTTGAAGGGCGCATCATCGGGATCGGCCTCGGCATCGCCGATGCCTGGGGAAAACTCATGGCCCGTTGCGCCAGGCAGGGAAGAACGGTCGGAGCGATGAATGGCTTCATCGGCGCGATCGCCCTGGCGCAGGGCTTCACCCTGGTAACCCGAAACACCGAAGACTTCGCGCCGCTCGGGATACCCGTTCTGAATCCCTGGCCGCCATACCGCTGGAAGCCTTTCCTTTTGGCCGGATCGAGTCCGCCGTCACGGATCGGAAAACTGGGTTCTGGGCGCCGGACGCTCAAAAAGGGGCCGCGCTCGCGGCGTCGCTGGGCGCGGGTCCACCTAACTGTACAAAAACCGCCATTTTGTGACCGCTAAGGCCTGTCTAAGTGGCTTATGGCATCAAGGTCATTGATGCTGTGCCAGCCGTTTCTGTCTTGCTTTTTCTTCGCCTGGCTATCTGTACGCCGAACGGCTAGTTGTGATGGAATTTTACGTCGAGCGCTTCGTGCATCACGGGGATGCGCAACGATTTTTTCTCGTAAGCCGAGATTTCGGGCTCGTGGACCAGCGTGAGGCCGATATCGTCGAGACCCTTCAGCAGGCACTCGCGGCGGAAGGGATCGACGGTGAAGGAGTAGCGCAGGCCCTTGTCATCAGTGACCACCTGCTGCTCGAGATCGACCGTCACGCGATAGCCTTCGTTCTGCTCGGTGCGCTGGAAGATCTCGTCCATCTGCTCGTCGCTTAGCGTGACCGGCAGAATCCCGTTCTTGAAGCAGTTGTTATAAAAAATGTCGGCGTAGCTCGGCGCGAGAATCGCGCGCACGCCGTAATCGAGGATCGCCCAGGGCGCGTGTTCGCGGCTCGAGCCGCAGCCGAAATTCGCGCGCGCGATGAACACGCTCGCGCCCTGGTAGGGCGGCTGATTGAGGACGAAATCC
>Ga0335073_10006994_pt1 | contig 15835 bp, 13 predicted proteins | sample Lox_Sample_22_FD_207093 | JGI IMG/M metagenome (GOLD analysis project Ga0335073, IMG submission 207093) | Soil microbial communities from Loxahatchee National Wildlife Refuge, Florida, United States - Lox_Sample_2.2 | ecosystem: Environmental > Terrestrial > Soil > Wetlands | place: USA... | reverse complement strand
ACCGCGCGGGAATCTCACGTACATCAATCAATTCGCGAGTTTATCTGCTTCATATGTAACAACCCTTACCTACGAAGATACCGGTTCGATCCTGACTGTGGCGCCTCCGAATGGGACGAGCACATACAACTTATGATCTTGCTACAGGGACCACTGTCGTTACGCAAGGTGCGCAGACCCGCACTTTTGAAAACGATTGGCTGGGGAGACCAGTCTCCAGTACCGAGCCAGAATCCGGGACTACATCGTACGCCTATGCCTACAATTCGTATGGGTTGCAGATGACGCGGGCGCGTCCTCAGGAAAATCAAACCAACCCTAGTGTATTGACTTCCACCTGGACGCAACTTGATGCGTTGGGGCGGCCAATAAGTATTACCTATTCGGATGGAACACCCGGCAAGTACTATGCGTACGATGTAGCGCAACAGTGGGGAATTACTCTTCAGAATCCCAAGGGGCGACTCGTGTCAGAGTCAACGACTTCAAATACAGGCGAGGTTTATAGCTACGATGCACCTCCACTACCACTACAACCAGTGCATGTACGTGGACCGTTGCGACAGCTAAGGCAGACGGCACCAATGCGATAATAGGATCCTTGGAGTTTTCGGATTCAGCGCTTGACGTAGCGTTGCCATTCACGATTCCTTACACGGTTGATCATCCTCAGCTTCAGCTAGTTTCGGCGGACAAGCCAAATTCGAATAGCGCCGGTGTTGTTTACGATACAGTCTCAGCTGATGGTGGAGGGGTGCGTTGGATCGTTAAGGAGCCCGAGGCCAAGATTGTACGGGAAATCTTTGATTGGAGTGCCTCGGGTTACTCGCTGAAAAAGATTGCGGGACTATTGAACGAGCGCAAGGTTCCACCACCACAAAGACGCTCAGACCGCAGACATGCCACATGGTGTCCCAGCGCCATCCGTGCCATGCTGCGGCGCGAATTGTACGTTGGTAGGCGCATTTGGAACCAGACAAAATTTGTGAAGACGCCGGGAACGAACAAAAGGATCTCCCGGCCACGGCCGCGGAACGAGTGGCAAGTGCAGAATGTTTCCGAACTGCGGATCGTCAGCGATGACCTCTGGAACCGCGTGCAGAAGCGACAGGATCGCTTGAAGGAAATATACGCCGAGAGCGGACGGAAACCGGTCAGTCGGGGAGCGTCCTCGCCTTACCTGCTTTCGGGGTTCCTTGTGTGCGGGACTTGCGGCGCGAAACTCATTATCGTCTCCGGCGGGGGAGCCGGTGCCAGATATGGATGCCCCCAGCACTGGAACCGGAAGGCGTGCTCCAACAAGGTCACAGTCCGCCACTCCGCAGTCGAAAACGACTTCTTCCGCGAATTACAAAGCGAAGTCCTCTCACCCAGTGTCGTGGATTACCTGACAGCCAAACTGCTCAAAGCACAGCAAAAACAGACGGCTGCTTCGGACCACGAGAAACGTGATCGCGAACTGCAATCCGAAATCAGTCGAATCGTGTCTGCAATTGCAGCCATCGGACATTCGCAGGCGTTGCTCGATAGCCTCCAGGCACGGGAATCGGAACGACGGAGACTGTCCGCCGCAAAGGAAACCAGTAAGCAACTCTCCGCCGAGGAGATTCGGACGCTTGTGTCGGGGGCGCTCACCGACATCCCGAAGCTTTTGGCCAAGGCTCCTCAGCTCGCTAAGACCAAGCTGGCGCAGCACGTCGACTCCATCCGGCTCATTCCACAGCCGGACGGGACATATATTGCTGAAGGCGAATGGGACCTGCTCGGGAATCGGGGTCCTGTGATGGTTGCGGGGGCTGGATTTGAACCAGCGACCTTTGGGTTATGAGCCCAACGAGCTACCGGGCTGCTCCACCCCGCAGAGATAGTCTACCAACTCTGCGAATCAGGGTCAACGAGCGGGCGAGTCTGGCTGTGGGCGGCTCGGGCGCAGCGTGGTTTGTGTGGGACTTGGTCCGGTACACTGCTCAAGACATCGAAGAAGCGTGAAGCCCTTGAGGAAGCCTGCAGATGCCTGAACTCTACGCCGCTGTGCTGATCGTCATCGTGGCGGCGCTGCTGGCGGTTGCGGTCTATCGCACCTTTCTGGTGAAGAATGAGGCGGACTACCTGGTCGCGGGCCGGTCGCTTTCGGCCGTGGTGCTGGTGCTCACGCTGCTCACTTCGTGGATCGGCGCGGGCTCGCTGTTTGCGGGCGCGGAAAATGCCTACAGGAATGGGTTTGCGGCGCTGTGGCAGCCGGCGGGCGGCTGGCTGGGCCTGATCCTGATCTACTTCATCGCTCCGCGGGCGCGGAAATTTGCCAAGTTCACGCTGCCGGACCTGCTGGAGGTGCGCTATAACCAGGCGGCGCGAGTGCTCGGCACAATTGCGATTCTCTTCGCGTTCACAGCCATTACGAGTTACCAGTTCCGCGGCGGCGGCGATGTGCTGCACCTGATCTTTCCTGAGACCGTATCGGCCAACCTGGGAACATTCATTATCGCGGCGTTCGTCATCGTGACCACGGCGATGGCGGGCATGTCGTCTGTGGCGTATATGGATGTGGCGATCGGGTCGCTGGTTACGGTTATCTGCATCATCGCGGCACCGCTTCTGCTTGCCAAAGCGGGTGGTTGGGCGGGCTTGCACGCTTCGCTGCCACCGGCGTACTTTGAGCCGCTGGGGAATTATCGATTGGGTCCCGGCGGTGTGGAGGAATCCGTCGGCATGGGCATCGTGCGCGCGCTCGAGTTTCTGGTGCCCACGCTGCTGCTGATGCTGGGCAATCAAGTGATGTACCAGAAGTTCTTTTCGGCGCGCACGGAGCGCGATGCGCGCGTCTCCGTTGTGGGATGGACGCTGGGCACACTCGTGCTCGAGACACTGATCGTTGCAATTGCCGTGTTTGGGCGCGCGCTTTATCCCACGGGCGAAGTCGCGCTGCATCCGCGGGAGATCATCCCCTACGCAGCGCGTCATGGACTGCCGGCATTGATGGGAGCTCTGCTGCTGGGCGCGGTGTTTGCCAAGGTGATCTCCACGGCTTCCAACTTCCTGTTCTCGCCGGCGACGAACCTGGTGAACGACATCTTTGTGCGGTATCTCGCGCCGGAGGCCTCTACCAAGCGGGTGCTGATCGTGTCGCGGCTCGCGGTGGTGCTGCTGGGGTGCTGGGCGCTCTATCAGGCCGTGTATGCGGAGAGCATCCTGGAAAAGATGCTCTACGCCTACACCATCTACTCCGCCGCATTGACGCCCGTGATTCTTGCGGCCTTTTACTCGCGGCGTGTGACGGCCTGGGGAGCGGTGGCTGCCATTGCCACTGGAACGGTGGTGACGCTGGCCTGGGACGCGCCGGGTGTGCGAGCAATCTTTCCGCCGATTCTGGCGCAGCGCGACGCCATCTTTCCGGCTTTGTTTGCGGCAGTGGCGGCCATGGTTGTCGTGAGTCTTTTCACACCCGCACCTGCACCGGAGCAACTGGCCAGGTTTATCGAGCCCGCAGAGGTTGCGAGTTCCAGCGAAGAAAATTCTTTGGCTTAGCCGGAATCGGCTTACACTGGCGGTGGAAATTCCACCGACAATGCCGGTCGCTCAGCTGACTCTCGAAGTGCGCATCGAGCATGCCCAGTCCCTGAAGGACCGGCGGCAGGTGGTGCGCTCGCTCAAGGACCAACTGCGCCAGAGCTTCAATGTTTCCGTGGCTGAGCTGGATGAAGCCGTGACTTGGCAGTCGGCGACCATCGGCGTGGCGGCGATCTCCGGGTCGCGCGACTATCTGCACAAGCTCATCGATGAAGTGGAGCGCGCCGCCCGGCGCATGACGAACGAGCTGGGCGCCGAGCTGGCCGACTCGTTCTGGGAATATCTGGAGTGTTGAGCAGTTTTCCGGTGCTCGTGGCGTTGCGAGTGACGATCAGGTGCATTTTTCTTGAGGAAAAATGCACTTCAGATGCTGTGGCTTCTCCTTACAGCGACCGGAAAACTGCTGTGACTGCCTCAGTGCGGCTTGAAGGTCTTGCCGGTTTCGATGAGAGTCTTGAGACGCGAGAGGATGCGCGGCCAGCCGTCTGCGCAGGAACCGTAGCCTTTGTCGTCTTCAGCCCACTGGTCGTGGGTGACTGAGACCCTGGTGGCTTCGGTTTCCGGCACCAGCTCTATCGTGACGCGAGAGAACCTGGTGGATGAGCCGAGGGCGAAGGTGTACTGCAGCAACTTCGGCGGATCGGACTTGAGCACCTCGCCGCGAACGTAGGCGGTGGGCTTGCCGTCAGCGCCAGGCCCAACCCAGTTCATGGAGCCGCCGGGCTTGAGATCGGCCTCCAGTTCGGCGCCTTGAAAGATAATGCGGTTGGATTCAGGGGAGACGAAGCCCTTCCAGACCCGGTCAGGAGGCGCGGCAAAGTAGAAGACGAAGTGCAGTGGAGCTTGCTCGGGCATTCGGCGTCCTTCTCTATTCGTGCACGTGGTCAAGTATAGGTTCTCACCGCGCCTGTTTTCGCTTAAATCTGCAGGGTTTTTCAGAGGCAACGTTTACTATTTTACCAATAGGCCTGTTGCAGCTTCCATTGACAATACTCTTATTTTCAGTCATTTAGATCGAAATAGGTCGGGCTCGGGCTCCGCGAAAAGCGGCTCAGTATGGAGGGAGGGGGTGGGGTCCCATTTGAGATACGGGCCAAGCGCGTACCTGACAGATAAATAGCTGGAAACTATTGTGCCCTGTGCGTCACCATTTTTCTGTCAGATGGGGAAACAAAAAAAGACGGCACGAACGTTCAAGCTGTCCGTGCCGGGAGGCCAGTGACGCAAACTACTTCCGGCTTTCGAGGGTGGATTCCACCACCTCGCCAACCGGAATAAATACACGATAGCATATATCGAGAGAATTGCAAGTACAAAAATCAGAATTTATTTTAGGGTTGTTTTGGGCTCCGAATCTGGGATCGCTGCATCTAAGCATCGCGCATCACAACGCGACGGATCGGCCGCAGAGGAGTCAAAAAGAGGAGCGGGCGCGGTGGGTGCCATGGAGAGTGCGATGGAAAGGGACGTGGAATCAGAGGGTTCGGCGGCAGAGCGGCCCGCCAGGCCGGAGTCTCCCAACTGGCTGAAGATTGCAGTTCTCAGCGCCGGATCGGCTCTGGCTGGCGGGCTCGCTGCCGCATGGTGGTACCGAAAGACCCTGACCAAACTCCGCGAAACCGGAGAAATCTCCCAAAATTCACATTTTGGGACTACGGCCGGACAGAATACAGACAGCTCAGAAGAAGATATTTGACCGAGCGGCCCCAGAGTCGGTCATGTCAGGCCATCCGCATTGGCGGCCAGAGCAAAATCCTTCTCGGTGAGGCCCCCGGCGTCATGTGTGACGAGAGCGAGGCGCACGCGGTTATATCGGATGTCGATATCGGGGTGGTGGCCGGCCGCTTCGGCCGCCTCGCCGACGCGGTTGACGAAGCCTAGTGAACCGCGAAAGTCCTTGAAGGTGAAGGTCTTTACCAGTTCGCCTGCTTCGATTTGCCAGCCGGAGAGTTTGGAGAGGCGCTCTTTAGATTGCTGTTCATTCAAAGCCATGTTTGTGGCTCCTGTAACTTGTTTGGGTCCTCGATCGCGGTATTTGCCCCTAAATGCAGAAAACTGAGCGATTGTAGCGCGAACAATACGCGGGGTCTAACCCCTCGGGGATTCGCAGCTGTTGCGGCATGCCTTGAGACATTGCGGTAAAAGGGCGAATCGAACATGACCGGTGCAGAAAAGACATTCCTCAGGGGCTAAAGCCCGTTGAATCTGCGACGTTTGCGGCACGAGTAAACTCGTGCCCTTTCACAAAACCCGTCACGCATCGAGTTTTTTCCGCAGCCGCCGAGTCGTGCCCGTTTTAGACTCGTCTTCCAGAGTGTGGCGCGCGTTACCGTTCCGGCTCGACGGGGGGCTCGAGGTCAAGGGTTGAGAAACGCCTGTTCTGGCCGCTGATCTCAGAACGGAGCTCCTGCCAAAGCTCGTTGGGAATCTTCAGGAAAACTTCTACGACGGCGGGATCGAACTGCGATCCGGAACAGCGCAGGATCTCTTCGCGTGCGGCGTCGAAGCTTTGCGCCTTGCGGTAGGGGCGGTCGCTGGTAATGGCGTCGAGTGCGTCGCCCACCGCGAAGATGCGCGCTCCGATGGGAATCTCTCTGCCGCGAATGCCGCGGGGGTAGCCTGTGCCGTCATAGTGCTCCTGATGGCAGAAGACGATTTCGGCCGCACCGGCGAGAAAGGGAATCTTGCGCAGCATGTTGTAGCCGCGCGTGCAGTGCTCGCGCATGACGGCCTGCTCTTCCCGGGTGAGCGCGCCGGGCTTGCGGAGGATTTCATCCGGAATGGCCATCTTGCCGACATCGTGGAGGAACGCACCGCGGGCAATCACCTTGATCTCCGCGGGGGGAATGCCCATGGCCCGGGCAAGAGCGATGGTGTAGGCGGTGACGCGCTTGGAATGGCCCTCGGTTTCGGAGTCCTTCAGGTCCAGCGCATCACCCAAAGCCTCAAGCGTGACATCGTAGGAGTGCTCCAGGTCTTCCATCGCGTGGCGCAGCATCTCGGTGCGCGCGCGCACCATCTGCTCCAGGCTTTGCTGATAATTGTGGTTCTCCTCGAGAGCCTGGCGGTGATCCATGGCGCGGCGCACGGTGTTGAGCAGATGCTCGCGCTCAAAGGGTTTGAGCAGGTAATCGTAGGCTCCGCGGCGCATCGAGTCGATGGCGACGCTGATGTCGTGGATGGCCGTGACCATGACGACGGGCAGATTGGGAAACTGAGCGTGAATCCGCTCCAGGAGGGCGATGCCGTTCACGTCCTGCATGACGATGTCGGTCAGGACGAGGTCAAATGTGTTGAGCTCGAGAGTTTCCAGCGCCTCTCGACCGCTCGAGGCCAGGTGCACCTCGTATCCCTGGCGTTCCAGCGTGGAGCCCATCATGGCTCGCACGTGGGTCTCGTCGTCGACTACCAAGATGCGGGCGGTCCTGCGCCTGGTTCCATCCGCAAGGGCTCCGCCTTCAGCTCCAGAGCTCTCCGCAGCTTTCGGCGTTCCCAGTCGTGCCAGGTTCAATGCCAAAGGCGTCCTTCCTCCCCTTCGCTACCGATTCCGGTTCGCAAGAGGTTATGCTTGTGTTCCGGCGTGCCTGCCGGGCTCTAACGACTAGAACGTGCCCCGGTGTTGCCTCTCCGGTTACCTGCCCTGTCTCAGCCCTGTCAAGCTACGCAACTTTGAGCGTTACCGTTCCCCGCTCATCCAGTCGGCGCGACTTTCTTGCCGCGATGCTGCTTGAATTTTGTATCGACGCCTTCTCTTCATCACATCAAATGCGGCTCAGAAAACCTAATTTTTCCCTCACAGACGAACATGAGTAGGCACTCTTCCGGGTCGGATAACGTTATCGCTTCCGAGACCGTTCTCTCCACCCGTATGGAAACGCTACACGCAAAACCGGATCCAGAACAATGATTTTCGCATAAGAGTTGAAAACTTTGGATAAAGGCAACAGGCAACCAGTTGTCTGAGCACGAGGCGCCGGGTGCACCCTGATTGCCGCCGCACTTGAAGTACGCGTGCTTCGATACAATCCGAAGCCATGCAGACGGCACCTAACGTAGACGCCTCCCAAAAATTCCCCATCCGCTACCTGCTGGTTACCTGGATCCTGGTACTAAGCGCCATTGCGTTTCTTGACCGCACGAATATCTCGATTGCGGGCGTCGAGATCGGTCACGACTTTCAAATTGACAATCCTCATCTGGGGTGGGTCTTCAGCGCGTTTCTTGTCGGCTATGCGGCGTTTCAGATTCCGGCGGGAGTGCTGGTGCGCCGGCTCGGACCGCGGCGCGTGCTGGCCTTCGGCCTGGTGTGGTGGGGAATATTTACGGCGCTCACGGCGCTGGTGCAGCCGCACGCAACCGGCGCTCTTCTGCTGCTCATTCTGATCCGGGTAGCTCTGGGCGCGGGCGAGGCGGTGATGTATCCGGCGGCGAACCAGTTTGTGGAACGCTGGTTTCCGATGTGGGAGCGCGGCAAGGCAAACGGCATTGTCTTTGGAGGCGTAGGTCTGGGTTCAGCGATTGCGCCGCCGCTGCTGACGGCGATCCTTCTGCGCTATGGATGGCATGCCTCGTTCTGGTTCTGCGCCGTGCTGGGTGTGATGGCCGGTGTGGTGTGGTATCTGGCGGCGCGCAATACACCGGAGACTCACCCGTGGGTGAGTGCTGAAGAGCTTGCGACGATTGTGCGGGGCCGAGGGGATGTGGACGAAGAAAGCGGTTCGAAGAGGGCACTGCTCGAAGACAAAACACCGGTTCCCTGGGGACGAATTTTCACCAGCCGCAGCATTCTGGCGATTACCGGCAGCTATTTCACGTATGGGTATGTGTCGTGGATCTTTTTCAGCTGGTTCTACATTTACCTGAGCGAGGTGCGGGGCCTGAGCCTGCGCTCCAGCGCCGTCTACTCCATCTTTCCGTTCGCGGCGATGAGCCTGGGATCACTGGCGGGAGGCGTGATCAGCGACTGGCTGGACCGGCGTTTTGGCGCGCGGGTGGGGCGCTGTTTTTTGCCTGCGTTTGCGCTCTCAGCAACGGCGCTGCTGCTGACGGCCGGATCGCGCGTGCATGGCGCACAGGCGGCCAGCCTGATTCTGGCGGGGGGCGCGGGGGCGCTGTATCTTTCGCAGAGCTGCTTCTGGTCAGTGACTTCGAACTTCGCGGGAACCTTTACCGGCGTTGTTTCGGGCGCCATGAACATGGGCTGCCAGATCGGCGCGGCCGTGACTGCGTCGGTGACGCCGCTGATCGCCGCGCACTTTGGATGGCAGGCTTCGTTTTCGACGGCGACCGTGCTGGCGTTGCTGGGAGCGGCGGCTTGGCTGCTGGTGGATCCCGAAGCGCGGCTGAATCCGGCGCCGGCGGCCGGGCCTGAACACCTCTTTTCTGCCGTGCCCGGAGAAAACCAAAGCGCTGCTCCTGCAACTCTTACGTTGCAGGAGGGAAAACGACAATGAAACTCATTCTTTCTGCTTTTTGCTGCGCGGCTCTCTGCGGTCTTCCCGCACTGGCGCAAAAACCGGCCGCCGGGGCGATGACGGACCAGCAGTTTGTCGACTTCGCTGCGCAAACCGACATGCTCGAAGCACATCTTGGGCAAATGGCTGCAAATCAGGCATCACGCCAGGATGTGAAGGATTACGCGCAGATGCTGGTGAGCGATCACACCAGCGATTACCAAAAGCTGGGCGCGCTGGCGACCAAGGCAAACCTGACGGAGCCGCAGGCACTCGATGCCGCGCATAACAAGATGATCGCGCCGCTGGAAAAGGCGAACGGCACCGCCTTCGACTCCAACTACATTCACGCGATGATCGAAGGACACACAAAGGCGATTGCGACTTATAAGAAGGAATCAACCGACGCGCAGAGCGGTGATTTAAAGGAGTACGCAAGCGAGGCACTCCCGACCCTCCAAAAACATCTGGACGGGGCAAAGGAGCTGTTGAAGAAGCCATCGAAGTAGCGGACGCGCCGAACACGTTGTCGACCGCGAATCTACTTCCAGACGTGCGGGATGTCGCCTGCCGGCTTATGCTGCGTGATCTCGGTATAGGTAATGGCGACGTCCTGCGTCAGGTCTTTCGGCGTCCAGTTCTGATCGTGGGCGGGCAGGGCGACTGTCATTTGTGCGGGCGTTTTGGCGGCGTCGGCCTGCTGCTTCACCGCGGCGTAGAGGTCGAGCAGGAAATCGCGCTGGCCGATGAGAATTTCGGGCCCGCCGGCGGTGCCGTGGCCGGGCAGGACGTGCAGCGGCGAAAACGCGAGAGCCTTGTCGAGCACCTTGGGCCAGCTGGCGAGATTTGCGTCCCACAACTTGTTGCGCGGGCCGTTCACGGCGGCGTCGCCGGTGCAGAGGATTCGTTCCTTCGGCAGCCAGACGAAGCCATCGCCGCGGGTGTGCGCCCAGCCGAGGAAGTAGAACTGCACTTCGCGCGTGGAATCCCTGAGAATGAACGGGCTCTTGTGGAAGACGAGCTGGGGACGGGGCGCGTCGGTGAGGTTGAGGGCGCGCACGTCTTCGCGTTCGACGGCGGTGGTTTGCCAGCGCGTGGGCTCGTAGCGGTCCATCTCGTCGTCGACGCCCTGGTAAGCGAAGGTGGTGGCGCCGGCCTCGGTCCAGAGGATGTTGCCATAGGAGTGATCCCGGTGCGCGTGGGTGTCGAAGACGAAGCGCACAGGCTTGGGCGAGAGCTGGTGCATCTGGTGGATCAGCTCGCGGGCGCGGCCGGGGTAGTTGGCATCGATGACGATGAGGTAATCCTTCATCTCGATGACGATGTTGTTGCAGTAGCCCTTGGACGCGTCGCCGGGGAGGAACCAGACGCCGCTGGCGATCTTTTGGGCGTCGAGGTGGGTCGTTTGCGCAGAGAGAAGGGGCGTCGCGAGAGCAAACAAAAGAATGACCGCCGGGGTTGGAATGCGAAGTATAGAACGCGGGTTGCGGGACTGGATGACTGCCTCCCACCCTTTCGACAGTAAGAAGTTGAAAGGAGGGGGCACCGAAGATGCGCTCTCTATTTGCATGCGTTTTTGGCGCGGCGGGAGGCGGCCCAGCCCTCTTTCGTGACCTGGCGGGCGCGGCCTACGGCCAGGGCATCGGCGGGAACATCTTTGGTGATGCAGGAGCCGGCGCCGATGTAGGCCCCGTCGCCGATCGTGATAGGCGCAACGAGGTTTGAGTCGCTGCCGATGAAGGCGCGTTTGCCGATGATGGTGCGGTACTTCTTAACGCCGTCGTAGTTGCAGGTAATGGCGCCGGCGCCGATGTTGGTTCCTTCGCCGATGTCGGCATCGCCGAGGTAGGAGAGATGGTTGGCCTTCGCTCCTTTGCCGATGCGCGTCTTCTTCATCTCAACAAAGTTGCCGAGGTGGGCTTTTTCACCGACCTCGCAGCCGGGGCGCAGGTGCACGAAGGGGCCGATCTCGGCTTCGTCGGCGATCTGCGAATCTTCAAGGATGCAGCTTTGACGAATGAGCACTCCGTTGCCCACGAGGCAGTTTTCGAGCACGCTGAAGGAGCGAATGCGGCAGCCGCTGCCGACGCGCGTTTTGCCGAGCAGTTGCACGAAGGGCTCGATCACGGTGTCGGCGCCGATTTCGACGCCGGGGTCGATGACGCAGGTTTCGGGCCGAGCGATCTTCGCGCCGAAGTTCGGTGATTCGTTTGCGCTCTTGTCTGGTGTATTCATTCCTGTTTCTCCGAGCTTGTCGAAAAGCTGCTCTCTCATGGTTCTCCTGCGCCGTTGGCGCGGGTTCCGGCGGGCTGCGGGATGGTGATGTCGATCGGCTGCGGGGAACCTTGCCCTAATGCATCGAGCGCAGGATTGATCTCGGGCCGGTTGCCGACAACCAGCACGGCGAGCTTGTCCGGATGAATGTATTTTTTGGCTGCCGCGGTTACATCGGCAAGCGTCACTTTTTCGATGCCTGCCTGATAGGTTTCGAGGTAGTCGGCGGGATAGCCGTAGAACTCGAGCTTCTCGCGCTCGTCGAGCACCTTGTCGCGGGTGTCATAGCGGAAGAGAAACGAGTTGAGGATATCGTCTTTGGCGCGCTTCAGCTCGGCTTCCGTAAAGGGCTTGGTATTGAGGCCGGCGATTTCGGCTTCGGCGGCACGGGTTGCGTCGACGGTGGAGAGGCTCTTGGTTTCGACGGTCACGGTGAACGTGCCGGGGTGGTCGTATTCGAGGCCGAATCCGCCGCCAACATCGTAGGCGAGGCCCAGCTCGGTTCTGACTTTCTGGAAAAGGCGGCTGGCGAATCCGCCGCCGAGGATCTCGTTGAGCACGGCGATGGCCGGTACATCGGGATTCCTGCGGTCGGTTCCCAGGCCGACGATTTCGATGTTGGATTGATCGACATCGTCTTTATTGATGAAGTAGAGGCCGCGTTTTGGGCCGGCGAAGTCGTCGTGGCGCGCAGGCTCAGGCGTGACCGGCGGCAGATTCTCGAAGGCTGCGCGGACTTTGGCCTCCATCGCGGCGGGATCAAAGTCGCCGCTGATGCCGACGATCAATTTTCCCTTGAGGGTGCGATCATGGCAGGCCTGGAGATCGGCGACGGTGACGGCGTTGATGGTGACTAGCTCCGGCTGGCGCGTGTAAGGACTGTTCGGCCCGTAGACCAGCTTGGCCGCTTCGCGCTCGGCGATGGCGCCTTCATCGTCATTGCGGCGAACGATCGCGGTGGCCTCCTGCTGCTTGGCCAGATCGAGCTTTTCCTGGCTGAACTTCGGATGAAAGAGCAAGTCCATGGCGAGCGTGAAGACCTGATCGGCATCGCCTTTCAGCGAGTCCCATGCGACGGCAGTGGAATCGTCGTCGCCGTTGGTCTCGATGTGGGCGGCTTTGGCTTCGAGGAAATCGTCCATGGCGTCGCCGTCCATCTTCGCGGTGCCGCTGGTGCGCCAGGCCTGGCCGTAGAGGCCGATCAAGCCGGCCTTGGCGGGATCTTCATCGCGCGAGCCGCCGGGGATGAGCACCGCGCCGGAGACGAAGGGGAGCTCGTGATCTTCCTGCAGAAAGATCACGATGCCATTTTTGAGCTCGATCCGTTTGGGCTGCTGCGGCTTGAAGGCGGGGAGCTTGGGGATCGGGATTTGTTCCCAGGGTTTGGGTTGCTGGGCGATTAGAGTTGAGGGCATCGCTAAGAAAGCACCGGCAAGCCAGGTGAACACGAAGGAGAACAATGGCATGAAGCGTGGAGATCGAGATCCCGCAGGGGCTAAAGCCCAGGCTTCCTTATAGACTCCTTTCGGCACGACTAAAGTCATGCCCTGACACTTCGTGCCTCCTCCGGCTGGTTTTTCGGCGATGTGCAACGGTTGAGGTGTCGTAATCGTCGTGGTCATTGTGCCCCTCCGCTCTTTGAAGTGGAGGTAGACGCTTCGGTGTCGATTTCGGCGGTGGTGCGGTTGGAGGGGACGAAGACCTGATTCGCGACGCGGCGGATGTCGGCCTTGGTGACTTTGTCGACGCGATCGAGCTGGAGGAAGAGCTGGCGCCAGTCGCCGTAGCGGGTCTGGTACTCGGCAAGTGAGTTGGCGAGGCCCTGGTTGTCGGCGAGGCCGCGTAGAAGATCGGCGCGGGCGCGGGTCTTGTACATCTCAAGCTCGGCGTCGCTCACGTCGGCCGTTTTGAGCTTCTCTATCTCCTTGTGGATGGCGTCGCGCATCTCGGCGGGTGTGTGGCCGGGGAGCGGAACGGCCCCGAAGACGAATAGGCTCGGGTATTTGTCGCCGGGATACGGGCTTTCGCCGACGGCTTCGGCGGCGATCTGCTGATTCTCGACGAGGCTGCGATAGAGGCGCGAGACGCGGCCGTTGGAGAGAATGTCGGAGATGGCGTCGTAGACGGCGTCATCAGGATCGCGATAACTGGGGCGATGGTAGCCCTCGATATAGATGGGCTGCGTCTGCTCGCGAAGGACGACGGATTTTTCGGCGTTCTGTTCTGGCTCGACGGTGGTCAGGTCTTCCGGCTTCGATCCGCCCGGGACGCGGCTGAAGTATTTTTCCAGCATGGGCAGTGCGGTTTTCGCATCTATATCGCCAACGATGGCGACGACGATGTTCGAACCCACGTAATACTTCCGGTGGAAGGCCATCGCTTCCGTGGCCGTGATCTGGCTGACTTCGCTGGGCCAGCCGACGTTGGCGCGGCCATAAGGGTGTGCGACATAGGCCGTGGCGAGGAACTGCTCGAAGAGGCGGCCTTCGGGGCTGGAGTCGACCCGCATGCGGCGTTCTTCCATCACCACGTCGCGCTCTTTGTAGAACTCGCGCGGCACAGGATCAGAGAGGCGGCTGCTTTCCATCCAGGCCCACAGCTCCAGGCGATTTTCCGGCATGGACCAGAAGTAGTCGGTTTCATCGAGGCCGGTTTCGGCGTTCAGGCCCTGGGCTCCGTTCGCTTCGGCCACCTCGGTGAACTGGTTGGGGATGACATATTGGTGCGCCTCGTCCTGCGCCTGCTGAAAGGCCTCCTTCAATTCGGCGAGCTTCTGTTTGTCCCGGCCAACCGGCTTCAGGTACTCGGCTTCATACGCGTTGTTGGCTGCTTCGACTTTGGCCAGCGCCGCTTTTTCGGCGGGCCAGTCTTTGGTGCCAATCTCGGTGGTGCCCTTGAAGGCGAGGTGCTCGAACATGTGCGCCAGGCCGCTTTCGCCGGTAGGGTCGTCGACGGCGCCCGCGTCAATGAGCGTGGAGTAGCTGAAGACCGGCGCTTCAGGCCGATAGCAGAGGATGAGCGTAAGGCCGTTGGGCAGGACCTTCACGGTGGTGCGCTGCTCGAAGCTCCTCAGGTCCTGAGCGTGAACGCCGCTTGAGGTGGCGACGATGGCCAGTGCCAAGAGGATTTTCCAGGACCCTGGGAAACGATGCATTCGGACTCCATTCACCTTCAATTCACAGCTCCCTGCCGCAATGCATCCCCATTATCCAATACCGACTGTCGGGGGCAGAAACCTCGTCACTTTAAAACCCGTCCAGGGCTAAAGCCCGCGAGAATTCGTGCTCCTGCATGTGGGAGTTGAAACCTCCGCCTCCCTCCGTATCGTGCGGCATGTTACAAAGCAGGCTTTTGGGAGCGCGCGTTCCGTATCATTTCATGGTGAGGGACCGAATGCTCCGCTGGCTCAAACGTTTGCTGGTGTCCGTTGTTGTGGCGATGGCGCTCTTCGCATTTGCCATCTGGCTCCTGGAATACTACCCGCGCCGCGATCCGCATCCGCCGCTGCGGCTGGCGCAAGGCGTGCTGGCGATCGAGCACGCCCGTATCTATACTTCGCCGACCGATCCGCCCATCCCTGATGGAACGATTGTGATTCGCGATGGGCTGATTGCTGCCGTTGGAGCCGATGTGCAGGTTCCCGCGAATGCGACCCGCATCCTGTGCGAGCACTGCGTAGTGACGGCGGGCTTCTGGAATACGCACGTCCACTTCAGCCAGCCGAAGTGGGATTTTGCCGAGTTCAAGTCGGGTGCGACGCTGAACGCGCAGCTAGCCGACATGTTTCTTTCGCGCGGGTTTACGACCGTCGCCGATCTGGGATCGAATCCGGCGGACACGATTACCATCCGGAGGCGCATCGAGCGCGGCAAGCTCGACGGACCGTTTATCTATACGGCCACGCAGCCGCTCTATCCACCGCATGGAATTCCTTACTACCTCCATGCACCTGCATGGCTGGCTGCGTTGATGCCGCAACCGGCTACGCCCGAGGAAGCGCGCCGCGTGGTGCGGCGCAATATTGCTACGGGTGCGGACCTGACGAAACTCTTTACCGGGTCATGGATCGGGCACGGCCGCGTGCTGCCGATGCCTGTCGATGTAGCCACGGCTGCGGTCGAGCAGTCGCACGCGCTGGGCAAGGTGGTCTTCGCGCATCCGTCGAATCTTGCCGGCGTGCGTGTGGCGATGGATGCAGGGGTGGACGTGCTGGCACATGCGGCCGACGATACGCGTGGCGTGGACAACGCGTTGCTGGCCGCGATTGTTGCGCGGCACATGGTGATGATCCCGACGCTGAAGATGTTTGCGACGACCGTCACCACCGATCCGGGTTATCTTGATCCGATCTATGCGGAGGTGCGCGCGTTTCACCAGCTCGGCGGTACGCTGATGTTCGGCACCGACGTGGGCTTCATGACGGATTACTCGACGGAGGGCGAGTTCGAGGCCCTGGGCAAATGCGGGCTTGGGTGGCAGGACGTGTTGGGCATGCTGACGGTGAATCCGGCGGCGCGGATGGGAGTGGCTGCACAGAAAGG
>Ga0335073_10006993_pt1 | contig 15836 bp, 16 predicted proteins | sample Lox_Sample_22_FD_207093 | JGI IMG/M metagenome (GOLD analysis project Ga0335073, IMG submission 207093) | Soil microbial communities from Loxahatchee National Wildlife Refuge, Florida, United States - Lox_Sample_2.2 | ecosystem: Environmental > Terrestrial > Soil > Wetlands | place: USA... | reverse complement strand
AGGGAGGGGGTTCCGCCCCCCGACCAAGCGGCTCCCCCTCCGTCCCTCGTTCATCCACCGCTATCTCTTTGCCCCGCGTCTCGAACTCGCAGTCGGCGGCGGCCGATCGAGACATGGTCGAGAACTGGTGCAAGCGCGGTCAATGAAAGTGGAGAGGAGGGGGGGCCGACGCGCAGGGGGTGCCGGGGCCCCCGGACGCGCCCGCAGCGCGCCCATGTTGCGGCACGAGCTCCGGTACAACTCGGCACACTGCGTGGGGAGCGCGAGGACGGACCGGGGTGGCACCCCCGAGCAAGCGGCTCCCCCTCCGCACCTCGTTCACCTGCCGCGACCCTTTGCAGCGCGTCTCGAGATCATCGCAGCGGGGGCACCCGGGGGCGGCAGCCCCCGGGAGGAGAAACTGATACACTTCCTTCCGTGCCCCTCGATCTGTCCAAGTACCTGGCGTTGTTCGTCTCGGAGGCCTCCGAGCACGCCGAGCAGCTGGGACAGGAGCTGGTGGGGCTCGACGTCCCCACGCCGGCCGCGGACGTCGTCGACTCGGTGTTCCGCCACGCCCACTCCATCAAGGGGATGGCCGCGTCGATGGAGTTTCCCGAGATCGTCGAGCTCGCGCACGCTGCGGAGAGCCTCGTGGGCACGGTGCGCCAGTCGAAGGCCGCGCTGCCGAGGCCGGCGATCGACGCGCTGCTGCTCGCCGCCAACGGCCTGGGACGCCAGATCCGCGAGCGCGGGGACGGCAAGGCGGCGGGGGCCTTGCCGGAGCTGGCCGAGCGCCTCCGGCGGCTCGCCGTCGATCCCCACGCGGTCGACGTGCCCCCGGCCGCGCTGCCAGCGCCCGCGGCGACCGAGACGCACTCGCTCCGCGAGCGACTGCGCTCCGTGCGCGTGAAGACCGAGCTGCTCGACGACCTCCTCGAGGTCGCGGGCGAGCTGATCCTCGAGACCTCGCGGCTCCGCGAGCTCTCGCGCGGCGTGGCGCAGCCGGTCCGCGCGCAGCTCGACGAGGGCGTCGACCGCATGCAGGCCATGCTGCGCAGCTTCCACCAGCGCATCGTGGCCGCCCGGTTGACTCCCATCTCGCTGCTGACCGACCAGCTCCCGCGCCACCTGCGCGAGCTGGCCCACCAGATCGGCCGCGAGGTCGAGCTGTCCGTCGCGGGCGCCGAGGTCGAGGTCGACCGCGCCATCGTCGACGACCTCGCCGACGCGCTCCTGCACCTCTTGCGCAACTGCATCGACCACGGCATCGAGCCGCCGGAGGCGCGCGAGAAGGCCGGCAAGCCCCGCCGCGGCGCGCTGCGCGTGGAGGCCCGGCGCGATCGCGACCGGCTCATCCTCGAGGTGGCCGACGACGGCCGCGGCTTCGACGTCGAGCGCCTGCGTGCCGCGGCGGTGAAGCGCGGCACGCTGACCGAGGCTGCGGCGCGCGCGCTGCCGGACTCCGAGGCGCTCATGCTGGCCTGCCTGCCCGGCCTGTCCACGGCGGAGACCGTCACCGAGATCTCCGGGCGCGGCGTGGGCCTCGACGCCGTCAAGAGCGCCATCGAGGGCCTCGGGGGCACCCTCGAGATCGACAGCCGGCCCGGCCAGGGCACGGTGTTTCGCATGCGGCTGCCGCTCGCCGTGGCCCTGATCCACGTGCTGCTCGCCGAGGTGGATCGCGAGGTCGTGGCGCTGCCGGTGGCGAAGGTCCTGGGCGCGCTCGAGCTCGCCGACGCCTCGTGGCAGACGAGCGGCTTCGACGAGGACTCGACGCTGGAGCACGAGGGGCGGCGCATCCCGGTGTTCCACCTCGGCAAGCTGCTCGGCTGGGGCGGCCTCGGCGCCTACGAAGGAGAATGGGTGGGCGTCCAGCCGGTCTTGATCGTGGAGGCCGGCGGGCGGACCGTCGCGCTCAAGGTCGATCGCCTGGTCGGCCAGCAGGAGGCGGTGCTCAAGCCGCTCGCCTCGCAGCTGTCGCAGGTCCCCGGCCTCTCCGCCGTGACGATCCTCGGCACGGGGCGCCCGGTCTTCGTGCTCGACGTCCCGAAGCTGGTGGAGGCCTGAGTGACCGCCGCTCCCTGGACCGAGCTGCAGTGCGACGCCCTGCGGGAGCTGGGCAACGTCGGCTGCGGGCGCGCGGCCACCGCGCTGTCGCGCCTGCTCGCGGGGCGGCGCATCCTGAGCGAGCTGCCGCGCTCGATCGTCATGGCGCCGGGGGCGCTGGCCTCGCTGCTCCAGCCCGCGGCCGAGCCGTGGTGGATCGCGCGGCTCACGCTCGCCGGCGCGCTGACCGGGGAGCTCCTGTGTGCGGTCCCCGTCCTCTCGGCGGGCGAGATCCTCGACCGGCTGCTCTCGGAGAAGGAGAAGAGCCGGAGCCCGTCCACGGCGCTGTCCGCGCTCGCGGAGGCGGCGAACATCATGGGCTCGGCCTACCTCGACGGCGCCGCTTCCCTCACGGGGCTCCCCATCCTGCCCTCGCCGCCCAGCGTGGAGCGCGAGACCGGGGACGAGCTCGAGCGGGCCTGGTGGGAGCGCCCCGCCGCCGAGCGCGGCGGGCTCGCCATCGCCACGTCGTTCCGCAACGGCGAAGGCGCGAATCTGAAGGGCGTGCTGATCCTGATCCCGACGCTCGCGGGCACGCGCACGCTCCTGTCGGCGATGCGGCTCTCCGCGTGAACCCCGACCGGCTGCGTACCCTGCTCGCGCGCGTGCGGGCGGGGCGCGTGAGCGTGAGCGAGGCGATGAGCGCCCTCGCGGACCTTCCCTTCCGCGATCTGGGCGACGCGAAGGTCGACCGGCACCGCGCGCTGCGCCAGGGCTTCCCCGAAGTGGTCTTCGCCCCGGGCAAGACGGCGCGGCAGCTCGCCCGCATCGCGGCGGTCATCCGGGGCGATGGGCAGCCGCTCCTCGTCACCCGCCTCGCGCCCGAGCAGCTCCCGGCGCTGCGCGAGGTCGACGGCGGCAAGTACGAGGCGGCCGCGCGCCTCTTCCGCGCCGGACGGGCTCGCCCGCAGCGCGGCGCTTCCGTGGCGATCCTCAGCGCGGGCACGAGCGACGTGCCGGTGGCCGAGGAGGCCGCGTGGACCGCCTGGACGGCCGGCTGCGAGGTGCAGCGGCACTACGACGTGGGCGTGGCGGGTCTCCAGCGGCTGCTCGCCCGCCGGCGCGTCATCGAGAAGAGCCGCGCCGTGGTCGTCGTCGCCGGGATGGAGGGCGCGCTCGCGAGCGTGGTGGGCGGGCTCAGCCGGCGGCCGGTGATCGCGGTACCCACGAGCGTCGGCTACGGCGTGAACCTCGGGGGCGTCACCGCGCTGCTCGGCATGCTCAACAGCTGCGCGCCGAACGTCGCCGCCGTGAACGTGGACAACGGCTTCGGCGCGGGGTACCTGGCGGCGATGATTGCGCGGAGGCAGGCGTGAAGGCGTTGCTCCTCGAGCCCGTCGGCGGCATCAGCGGCGACATGTTCCTCGCCGCAGCCGCGGATCTCGGCGTCGAGCTCCCGGGCCTCGCGGCGCTGCTGCACCGCGCGGGCGTCGAGGGCTTCTCCCTGGCCAGCCGGCGCGATTCCCGCGGCGGCCTCGGAGGCACCCGCGTCGACGTCCGGATCGAGGCGCCGGGAGGCGGCCACGGGCGCCGCTGGAGCGAGATCCACGAGCTGCTGCGCCGGCCCGCGCTGGCCGGGCCCGTGGGCGATCGCGCCGCGGCCATCTTCGAGCGGCTCGCCCGGGTCGAGGCGGGGATCCACGGCGTTCCGGTCGACGAGGTCCACTTCCACGAGGTCGGCGCGCTCGACTCCATCGTCGACATCGTCGGCGCGGCGTGGGCGCTGCGCGAGCTCGGCGATCCCGCCGTCTTCAGCCGCCCGCCGCCGCTCGGATCGGGGCTCGTGCCGAGCGAGCACGGGCCGCTCCCCGTGCCGGCGCCTGCCACGCTGGCGCTGCTGCGCGGCCTGCCGGCGCTGTGGGAGGGAACGGGCGAGCTGACCACGCCGACCGGCGCGGCGATCCTGGCGGCCTGCGCGTCCTTCGAGCTGCCCGCGGAGGGCTTCACCTTGGATCGAATCGGCTACGGCGTGGGCCACGCGGAGTGGCGCGATCGGCCGAACGTCCTGCGCGCGAGCCTCGGGGCGACGCGCGAGGCGTCCGCGGCCGTGGGCCTCCTGGAGGCGCACCTCGACGACGCCTCGCCGCAGCTGCTCGCCCCGCTGCTCGAGAAGCTCATGGAGGCCGGCGCGCTCGACGCCGCGCTCGGACCCCTGCTCATGAAGAAGGGCCGCCCCGGCCAGCGGTTGACCGTCGTCTGCCGCGCCGCCGATCGCGCCGTGCTCTCCGACCTGGTGCTGCGCGAGTCGACCACGCTGGGCGTGCGCTGGAGCCCGGTCGAGCGCGTGGAGCTGGAGCGGCGCGTCGAGACCGTCGAGACGGAGCTGGGGCGCGTCCGCATCAAGCTCGGCTTGCGGGCCGGCGAGGTGTGGAACGCCGCGCCGGAGTTCGAGGACTGCGCGGCGATCGCGCGGGAGCGCAACGTCCCGCTCAAGCGCGTGCTAGCGCTCGCGGCCGCCGAGGCTCAGCGGCTCGCGAGCCGGAAGTGGTAGCTCTTCGCCCGCGTCAGCTCCTGGATGCCCCAGCGCGAGAGGGAGAGGCCCCGCCCCGACTCCTTCACGCCCACCCACGGCAGCATCGGATCCAGGTAGTCGCAGCGGTTCATGAAGACCGTCCCGGTGTGGAGCCGGCGGCCGAGGCGCTGCGCGCGCTCGACGTCGCGCGTCCAGATCGCCGAGGTGAGCCCGAAGCGACTGTCGTTGATCCGCGCCACCGCCTCGTCGTCCCCGCCCACGCGCGCGACCGCCACCAGGGGTCCGAAGCTCTCCTCCTGCATCACCTCTGACCCGGACGGCGCGTCCGCCACCACCGTGGGCGGCAGGAACCGCCCCCGGCCGTCGACCTGCGCGGGCTCGCCACCGCAGAGAACGCGCGCGCCCGCGGCGGCCGCTCGCCGCGCCTGCTGCGCGAGCGCGGCCGGGGCGCCCGGGCTCGCGAGTGGGCCGAGGGTCGTGGCTGCGTCCTTCGGATCGCCGAGGCGGTACGCCTTCGCGGCGGTCACCAGGCCGTCGACGAACGGCGCGTAGTGCTTCGCGTGCACGAAGATGCGCTTGATGCCGCAGCAGCTCTGCCCCGCGTTGTAGAAGGCGCCGTCCGCGAGCTGCTCGATCGCGTGGGCCAGATCGGCGTCCTCCGCGACGTAGGCCCCGTCCTTGCCGCCCAGCTCGAGACCCACGCCCGCGAAGCCCCCGGCGAGCTGCGCCTGGATCTGCCGGCCCCCTTCGACGGAACCGGTGAAGGCCACGTAGCCGATCTCCGGCCGCCGCATGAGCGCGTCGCAGTCGCCGTGGCTGAGCGTGAGGCTCTTCACCAGCCCCTCGGGCGCGCCGGCCGCGCGGAAGGCGCGCTCGAACTGCGGCCCGCAGAGCGGCGTGCGGCTCGAGTGCTTCAGGATCACGCCGTCGCCCGCGAGGACCGCGGCGGCCACGGCGTTGACGGCGGTGAGCAACGGGTAGTTCCAGGGGGCGACGACGAGCACCACGCCCACCGGCTCGCGGGCGACGCGCCGATCGAAGCCCGCCTTGGGCGGCAGCGCGACCTCGGCCAGCGCCTCGGGCGCCAGCGAGGCGAGCGTGCGCGCGCGATCCGCGAGCGTCTTCACCTCGCCGCGGGCCTGCGCGAGCGGCTTGCCCATGGTGCGGGTGATCTCCTCGGCGACGCGCGCCTCGTCGGCGAGGAAGGCCTCCGCGAAGCGGACCACCAGCGCTGCGCGCTCGGCGACCGGCGCCTCGGCCCAGGCGGCCTGGGCGGCGGCGCAGCGCTCGAGCGCCGTGATCGCCTGCGGCCCCTCGTGGAACGGGAGCTCGCAGGCGCGCTCGCCCGTGAAGGGATCGTCGACCTGCAAGGTTCGAGGCGCCATGACGCCGAGCCTACCCGACTCTCGAACCGACACAAGCGCGCCGACGGATTCCTCGGCCCCCGCACCCGCGGGCCGAGGACCGCGCCCGCCTCCTGCCGGGGCTCAGGGTGCGGGCTCGGGCGTGACGTGCGCCGGCGGGAAGGCGCCCAGCCGGGAGACGTCGACCACGAGCGCCCGGTTGTGCCCGTACGCGGCCTTGTAGGCGGCGCGGATGGGCACGCCCTCCTTGATGTCCTCGACGCTGGCCGGCCGGCCGTCGGCGGTCACGACGGTCTCGGGCGTGAGGCGCAGGACCATCGTGCCACCCTTGGCGCGATCGACCAAAACCAGGCGATGCCACCCGTCGACGCCGGCGATGCGGCCGGTGACCACCTGGTGCGGCTCGGTCTCCTCGCGCAGCGCCTGGCCGGTCTCGTCGCTGCGCGTCGACGCCGCGAAGGCAGGGGCCGAGATGCCCAGGATCGCCGCAGCGAGAGCAAGAGCTCGAAGCATTGGAAACCTCCTGTCATGCAGGTGGCCACGGGGAGGGCCTCCGTCAAGCGAGGCCGCGGGCCTGGCCGCTCGCACGCCCGGGACCCGGCTTGCGCCCCAGGGCGGAAGCGCGCAGCTTGACGCGATCGTGAGCAGGCGACTTCACACCCGCGCACGCCGGGCAGCCGGGCTCTTCCTCGGCAGCTTCGTCGCCAGCCCATCGCGAGGCCTGACCCGACGTCTCCAATGAGCACGGCCGAGGCGATTCACCTCGTGAGAGTCTACGACCGCACGGACCCTGGGCCCGGCGCACGGTTCCTGGTCGAGCGGCTGTGGCCCAGGGGCATCAAGAAGACCGAGCTCCAGGTCGATCGCTGGCTCGAGGACGTCGCGCCGAGCACGGCGCTGCGCCGCTGGTTCGGCCACGACCCGGACAGGTGGACGGAGTTCCGGCGGCGTTACTGGCGCGAGCTGGCCGCTCATCCGGAGGCGTGGCAGCCCATCGTCGAGGCCCTGAAGCGCGGCCCGGTGACGTTCCTGTTCAGCTCCCGCGATCGCGAGCACAACAACGCGGTCGCCCTCCAGCAGTACCTCGCGCGCCGACAACCTTTTCGGCCTCAGCCGCCGTCCGGCACGGGCAGAGGCACCGCCCTCTGCACTCGCCGTGACTCCGCAGTCGAGTGAGGCTGCTCCTCGCGGCTCGGCCGGGGCCGCGGGCCCTGCGTCTCGATCATGCCGATCCGCAGCGTGACGACGAAGCTGACCAGCGAGGCGAAGAGCACGACCGGCAGGAGGTCCAGCCCCGAGAGGGCGACCAGGATGAGCGTGGTCGAGATGGGGGTCTTGGTGACGCCCACGTTGATCCCCGCCATCGCGGCCAGCATGGCGACGGAAGGATCGACGCCCGGAACCGTCGCGGCCACGGCGCGGCCCAGGCACGCCCCGATGAAGAAGAGCGGAAAGATGAAGCCGCCCCGGTAGCCGGCCCCCAGGGTGACGCCCACCGCGACGGCCTTGATCAGCGCGAGGAGCAACCAGGTGGCGGCGGGGTGGTGCGCGGCGACCAGCAGCTTGATCTGCTGCTCCGAGAAGAACAGCGTCTCGGGGTGCTTCCAGGAGAGCAGGCCGAGCAGGAGCCCGCCGGCTGCGCCGCGCAGGATGGGATGGAGCGGCGCGTGCTCGAAGGACCGGAAGATCACGCGGAAGACGGCGATGAAGGCCGTGGCGCCGGCCGCGCCCACCAGGCCGATGCCGATCGCCGCGCCCAGGTCGCGCATCGCGTGGAACTCGTAGGGGGCGAAGTGCCACAGCGTCCCGAACCCCGCGCCGGTCACGCCGCGAAAGATCAGATAGGCGACGCCGCCCGACAGGATCGACGGCATCAACGCCTCGTAGTACTCGAGGCCGCGCCGGTGAGGGATCTCCAGCGCGAAGATCGAGCCGCCGAGGGGCGCCCCGAAGAAGGCGCCGAGCGCCGAGGACATCCCCGAGAGCGTGGCGGTGCGCAGCGCGCGGGGCCGGACCTTGAGCTTCTCGCCGAGCCACGTCCCGAGGCTGCCGCAGAGCTGCACGAGCGGCGCCTCCGGGCCGGCGCTGCCGCCGAAGGCGATCGACAGGAGCGAGATCACGGTCATCGACGGGTTCTGCTTCGGATCCAGCTTCCCGTTGCGCATGTGCAGGTTGTTGACGACCGTCGAGATCTCGCCGGGGGCCCCGAGCCGCCACGTGGCCACGCCGACGAGGGTGCCGCCCAGGGCGCAGGTGAGCGGCATCGGCCAGCGCGCGAGCGGCCCCTTCTCCCAGATCCAGTCCGTCAGCCCGATCATCGCCGCGTAGTACGCGCAGGCGACGACCGCACAGGCGATACCGATGGTGGTGGACAGCGCGAGGACGCGGTTGTCCCAGCGCAACCGGCGGAAGCCCGTGACCCGCAACCGCCGCAGCGTCCGGTCTACCAGCGACACGGCTTGCCTACTTCGCGCGCTTGCCGCGGCGCAGCGCCTTGTGGCGGCGCGCGCGCTTGCGCTTCTGCTGGACGCGGCGGGCCTTGCTGCGGTTCTTGTTCTTGCGCTTCGATCGATTGCCGGTGGGCATGCGAGATCCTCCGCCGTTGGATCTACCACAGGCCTTCGACGCCGGGGCTCCATTCCTGCGGGTTCTCGTTGTGTTCCACCGGTCCGTTCGCTAACGTCCCTCGCCCCGATGCCCGCCCGCCCGCGCCTCAAGCCCTCGAGGGACCGACGTCCCGTCATCCGCAGCCTCGAGCTGCGCCGGGCCGCGCACATCGCGAGCGCACGCACCGTGCTCATGGCCGAGGCCGAAGCGGTGCGGGGGCTCGTCGAGCGCGTGGGCGAGTCGCTCTCCGAGGCCGTCGAGGCGATCCTCGCCTGCACCGGCCGCGTCGTCGTCACCGGCATGGGCAAGAGCGGCTTCATCGCCCAGAAGCTCTCCGCGACGTTCGCGTCGACGGGCACGCCGTCGCTCTACCTCCACCCCGCCGAGGCCCTGCACGGCGATCTCGGGCGCGTCGTGCGAGACGACCTCGTGCTCGCGCTCTCGAACAGCGGCGCCACCGGAGAGCTGCTCCGCCTCTTGCCGGCCGTGGGCCGCATCGGCGCGCGCGTGATCGCCGTGACCGGCGACGCGGCCTCGCCGCTGGCGCGGTCGGCGGACCTCGTGCTCGACATCGGCCCGGTGGACGAGGCGTGCCCCATGGGCCTCGCGCCCACCGCCTCGACCCTCGCGCTCCTCGCGATCGGCGACGCGCTCGCGATGACCGTCCTCGCGAACCGCGAGTTCGGCTCCGACGAGTACGCGCTGCTGCACCCCGGCGGCAGCCTCGGCCAGAGCGCGCGGCGCGTCGTCGAGGTCATGCGGCGCGGCGACCAGAACCCGGTGGTGCCCGAGAAGGCCCCGCTCTCGCGCGCGGTGGCCGTGATGACGCGCACCCCGGGCCGGCCCGGCGCCACCTCGGTGGTCGACGGCAAGGGACGCCTGGTGGGCATCTTCACGGACGGCGATCTGCGGCGGCTGGTCGAGAGCGGCCGGACCGACTTCTCGGTGTCCGTCGGTACCGTGTGCGGCCGGCATCCCAAGACCGTCCGGCCGGATCAGCTCGTGCGCGAGGCCGCCCAGATCCTGCGCCTCGCCCAGGTGGATCAGCTGCCCGTCACGGACGAAGCGGGGAAGCCCGTGGGCCTCCTCGACATCCAGGACGTCCTGGCCGAAAGACTGTAGAAGCCAGCCTCACTGCGCGTGGGCCTGCGCGTCGGCGAGCCGCTTGTCGAGGCCGACCTTGGCCGCGAGCTTCGGGTCCGACTGCTGCAGCTGGCCCCAGAATCGCGCGGCGCCGGCGTAGTGCTCGTTCTCGAAGAAGACCTCGCCGAGCTCGTAGAGCGCGAGACCGTGGGCGGGATCGCGGCCGAGCGCGTCGCGGAACGCGGCCTCCGCGTCCACCCGCTGCCCCAGGTTCAGCAGCGCGATGCCGGCGCCGGTCGCGGCGTCCGGATCCGCCCGATCGATCTTGCGAGCGCGATCGAAGGCGCCGAGCGCCCCGGCCCAATCCCTCTTGTCGATGAGGCGCTGCCCTTCCCCGATCGCGGCCGCCAGCTGGCGCCGCTCCTCGGCGGTGAGATCGGGCGCCGGCGCGGGCCCCTCGATGGGCCCCGCCCCCATGCCCATCATCGGACCCCGCGGCGCCGCGACGGGATCCAGCGGCAGATGGCCGCCGTTGCGCAGCGCCACGTCGAGCTTCGCCAGGTTCTCCTTCACCATCTTGGCCCGATCGGGATCGGGGCCGGTCGCGAGGTACCGCTTCCAGGCGTCGGCCGCCTGCTGCAGCTTGGCGAGGTCGCCGTCGCCGGTCTCGTAGAGGATCGCGCCGAGGAAGAAGAGGCTGTCGCCGAACTGGGGCTCGATCGCCAGCACCTCGCGGTGCTCCTGGGCGGCGCGGTCGGGGTTGCCGATCAGGAAGAAGGCGTTCGCGCGGCGGGCCTTCGCGACCACGATCGGCAGCAAGGCGCCCTCGTAGCAGGTGACGGCCGCCGAGTAGTTGCCGGCAGCGGCCTTCGAGTCCGCGATGGCGATGAGCTGCTCGTAGCTCGGGTGGCTCGTCTCCGGGCAGCCGGCCTGCTCGGGCGTCAGCGTCTCGTGGGGGTGCTTGCGCGCCTCCAGATAGCGGGCGAGCGGAGCCTTCGCCCGCTCGAGCAGGTGGCGGTACTCGTCGATGGCGTCGGGGTAGCGGCCGTTCTCGTAGTAGAGGTTTCCGAGCGCGTACTCGATCTCCGCGGTCTTGGGGCGGTTCTTGAGCTCGTCCTTCATCGAATCGAGCTTCTCGAGGAGCTGCTTCGCGTCCATCGTCTCGTCGGCGGCGGGAGGGCTGCCTGGCGGCGCCGGGTTCACCGCGGGATGGCCGGGCGGGAGCTGGTGGCGATCGAACGCCTGCGGCGCGGGGCCGCTGGGACTCGCGTGCGCGGTGGGCGGGATGGCCGCGGGATCGTCGGTGTCCTCGGCCCGCGCAACGGGTGCGGCGAGGGCGCCAAGGAGGCAGAGCGCGGCGAGCCGTCTCATCGGAAACCGGAACCTAACTGCCCTCCCCAGGGAATGTCCAATCGATGCACGCCGGCGAGCGCCGCGGCGCTCAACGCGTCCCGCAACTGCGCGGCCGTGCGGCCGAGCGCCGGGTGAAGGGCTCCCGGCGCGATCTCCGCGAGCGGCACGAGCACGAACGCGCGCTGGGCAAGACCGGGGTGGGGTATCTCGAGCCCCGGCTCTCGTATCTCGCGGTCGCCATACAGCAGGATGTCGACGTCGATCGTCCGGGGGCCCCAGCGGACGCCGCGCTCGCGCCCCAGCCACCGCTCCACGTCGAGGATCGTCGCCAGAAGATCCCCGGGCGCGAGGTCGGTGTCCGCCTCGACGACCGCGTTGACGAAGTCGGCCTGGGGCGGCCCGAGGGGAGCGGTCCGGTAGAGCGAGCTGCGGCGCACGACGCGGACGCCCCGCCGCTCGACCTCGTCCACCGCGGCCGCCAGCTGCGCCGGGGGATCGCCCAGGTTCGCGCCGAGGCCGAGGAAGGCGCGCATCAGCCGCCGAGCAGCGTGCGCAGGGCGCGGTAACAATCGCCGAGCGGGGCGACGTCCGCCCACTCCCCCGCCTGGTGTGCCTGCGTGGGCTCCCCGGGGCCGAAGTTCACGGCGTCGATCCCGTGCACCGCGAAGCGGGCCACGTCGGTCCAGGCCTGCTTGGGCGCGACGCCGCGCGCGAGGGTCGAGAGGCGCTGCACCAGGGGGTTGCCCAGGCAGGGCGGGCCGCTCGGCGACAGATCGGTGAACTCGATCTCGACGGCCTCGCCCACGAGCTGGCGGACGTCGTCCTGCGCGCGCTCGAGGTCCTTCCCGGGCGCGAAGCGGTAGTTCAGGTTGAGCTCGAACAGATCGGGCAGCACGTTGCGCGCGTGGCCCCCGGCGGCGCGGGTGACCGAGAAGACCTCGCGGTAGACGAGCCCGTCGCGCTCGACCTCCACGGGGGCCAGCGCGGCGAGCCTGGCCAGGAGCGGCCCGGCCGCGTGAATCGCGTTGCGGCCCTCCCACGGCCGCGCGCTGTGCGCGCTCTTGCCGCGGAAGCGCAGGGTGGCGTGCAGGCTCCCGACGCAGCCGGGCTGCAGCGCGTTCGCCGTGGGCTCGAGGCAGATCGCGAGATCGACCCGGGGGATCGCGCCGGCGGCGAAGAGGGGCTCGAGACCGTTCTCGGCGTAGGGCCCCTCCTCGCGCTCGTAGAGCACCAGCACCAGCCCCACGGGGCCGTCGGGGGGCAGCTCCTCGAAGAGCGCCTGCGCGACCGCCACGCCGCCCTTCATGTCGCTCGCGCCCTTGCCGTGGATGCGGCCGCCTTCGCGGCGGGGTTCGCCCTCGCCGGCGAAGAACGGCACGGTGTCGAGGTGACCGACCAGGGCGACGGCCGGTCGCGAGCCAGCCGCGCCCACCACGAGAGAGTTCCCGATCCGCACGACCGGCCCGCGGGGAAGCGCCCTCGCCCACGGCTCGAGCTGATCGCACAGCGCCCGCTCCTCGCCGCTCGGGCTGCGCACGCGGCACAGGGCCAGCGTCCGCGCCGCCAGTCGATCGCTCAGCTCGTCCACTAGGTGGGGACCGCGAACTGCCGCAGCACCTCGTTCAGCGAGGTCTTGCGATCGGTCGAGTCGCTGCGCTGGCCGATGATGAGCGCGCAGGGCAACTGGTAGGCACCGGCCGGGAACTGCTTGGCGCGGGTGCCCGGCACCACCACGCTGCGCGCGGGGACGCGTCCCTTGATCACCTTCTCGGCGGGCCCGGTCACGTCGAGGATCGGCGTCGAGGAGGTGATGACCACGTTGGCGCCCAGCACGGCGCCCGTCTCCACGATGACCCCTTCGACGAGGATGCAGCGCGAGCCGATGAAGCAGTCGTCCTCGACGACCACCGGCATCGCCGAGGGCGGCTCGAGCACCCCGCCCAGCCCGACGCCGCCGGAGAGGTGGACGTTGCGGCCGACCTGAGCACAGCTGCCCACGGTGGCCCAGGTGTCCACGAGCGTACCTGCACCGACCCGCGCACCGATGTTCACGTAACCCGGCATCAGGATCGCCCCGGCTTCCAGGAACGAGCCGTACCGCGCCACCCCCGGCGGGACCACGCGCACGCCCGCGCGCTCGAGCCCGTGCTTGAGCGGGATCTTGTCGTAGTACTCGAACGGCCCCACCTCCGTGTGCTCCATCTGCGCGATCTTGAAGAACAGGAGAATGGCCTGCTTGACCCACTCGTTGGCGCGCCAGCCCTCCTTCGTCTTCACCGCCGCCCGCAGCTCGCCGCGATCGAGCGCCGCGATGGTGCCGCGGATCGCGCCGATCATGTCGTGGTCCTGCGTCGCCTGGTCCGGGTCGGCCCACGCGGCCTCCACGCGGCGCCGGACGTCGGTGAAATCGGTCATGCGGCCCTCCAGGCACGGATCGCCTCGCGGCACTCCTCGAGCTTCGGCACGAGCGCGAGGCGCACGTGGCCCTCGCCGCCGGCGCCGAGGTGCGCTCCCGGCATCAACACCACTCCCGTGCGCCGCGCCAGCTCGAGCACCCACGGCTCGGACGCGGAGCGCCCCGGCAGCTCGATCCAGAGATAGAGCCCCGCCGGACCTCCCACGACGCGCAGGCCGATCTCCCGGAGGAACGGGAGGAACAGCTGCCGCTTTGCCTCGAACGTCCGCCGCCGCTCGGCGGCGTGCGCGTCGTCGGACCAGGCGGCGGCGGCCGCGGCCTGCACGAAGTCCTGCGAGGCGGTCCCGATGGCGGGGCGAAAGCGCTTCAGCGCGGCGATGATCTCGGGGTCGCCCGCCATGAAGCCGGAGCGCATGCCGGTCATGCCGCTGCGCTTCGACAGCGAGTGGATGGCGATCGCCCGCTCGCGGCAGATCTGGAGGTACGACGGCGGCGGCTCGCCCCCGTAGAGATCGGCGTAGCACTCGTCGGCGGCCACGGTGAAGCCGTGGCGGCGCGAGGCCTCGGCCACGCGTTCGAGGTACGCGCGCGGAGCCACGGCCCCGGTCGGGTTGTTGGGGTAGCAGAGCCAGAAGATGGCCGTGCGGCGCAGGAGCGCCTCGGGTAGATCGGCGGGCTCGAGCAGGAAGCCGTTCGCCTCGCGCAGCACCACCGGGCGGGGCTCGCCGCCGGCGAACACACAGCCGCGCTCGTAGATGGGGTAGCCCGGGTCCGGGTAGATCACCGCCCGCCGCTCCGCGTGCGGATCGACGAGGCAGAGCGGCAGGTGGAAGATCGCCTCCTTCGCGCCGGCGGCCGGCAGGATCTCGCGGTCCGGATCGAGCGTCACGTCGAAGCGACGCCGCAGGTAGCCCGCCACGGCGTGCCGCAGCTCCGGCGTGCCGGCGACGCGCGGATACTGCCCCACCGCCGGCACCGCGTCCTTGAGGGCCCGGATGAGGAACGGCGCCATCGGCTCGAGCGGATCGCCGATGCCGAAGTCGAACACGGGCCGGCCCGCGGCGCGCAGCTCCGCCTTGAGCGCGTCGAGCCGGGACATCGGGTTCTCCGGCCCCGTGAAGACCGCCGGGTTCACTAGATCCCGAGGACGTCCTGCATCGAGTACAGCCCCGGAGCCTTGCCCGCGAGCCAGCGCGCGGCGCGCACCGCGCCGGTCGCGAAGCCGTCGCGCGAAGTGGAGCGGTGGGTCAGCTCGAGCCGCTCGCCCTGGCCCAGGAAGAAGACGGTGTGCTCGCCGACGGCGTCGCCGCCGCGCAGCGCCTGCACGCCGATCTCCGTGCGCGAGCGCTCGCCGATCGGCCCCTTGCGGGCGAACACGAAGTCCTTGCCCGGGTTGCGGCCGAGCGTCTCGGCCAGGACCTCGGCCAGGCGCAGCGCCGTGCCGGAGGGCGCGTCGACCTTCTGGCGGTGGTGCAGCTCGAGGATCTCGACGTCGTAAGCGTTGCCGAGCACCTTGGCGAGCTCGGCCGCCACGCGGATCATGAGATTCACGCCGACGCTCATGTTCGGCGACATGACGATCGGGATGCGCTTGGCGGACTGGGCGATGCGCTCCCGCGCCTCCTCGGTGAAGCCGGTCGAGCCCACCACGAGCGCGATCTTCTGCTCGGCGCAGACCTCGGCGTGCGTCACCGAGGCCTTGTACTGCGTGAAGTCGATCACCACGTCCGCGCCGTTCGCGAGCTGCAGCGCCTTGCCGAGGTTGTCGCACACCGGCACCTCGAGCATGCCCAGGCCCGCCGCGAGGCCGGCGTCGAGGCCGATCATGGCGCTGCCGGGCTGCTCGGTCGCGCCGGCGAGCTGGAAGCCGTCGGCGTCGCGCACGGCGCGCACGAGCTGGCTGCCCATGCGCCCCGCGACGCCCGTGATGATGGTCCGGATCATGGGTGGAGCTCCTCGAGATCTTCGAGGGCGCGGCGCAAGGTGGGCGCCAGGCTCTCGGAAAGCGGGGTGAGCGGCAGGCGCAACTCGGGGCCGCAGCGGCCCAGGAGCGCCATCGCCGCCTTCACCGGGATGGGATTGCCTTCCGCGAACAGCGCCCGGTGCAACGGCGCGAGCCGGATCTGCTCGGCGACCGCGGCGGCCCAGCGGCCCTCGAGCGCGTCGTGCACCAGCGCGCGCACGCGCTGCGGAACCACGTTCGCGGAGACGGAGATGACGCCGTGGCCGCCACAGGCCATGAACGGCGCGATGGTGAAGTCGTCGCCCGACAGGAGATCCAGGCCGTCGCCGCAGCGCTCCCGGATCTCGAGCAACCGCGCCATCGACCCGGTCGCTTCTTTCACGCCGGCCACGAGGCGCCCCTGGGCGAGTCGCGCGAGCGTCTCCGGAAGCAGGTCGGTGCCGGTGCGCGACGGCACGTTGTAGGCGATCACGGGTAGCCCCACCTCGG